>WNFJ01125957.1_pt1 | contig 13233 bp, 14 predicted proteins | sample 5400461 | NCBI WGS metagenome assembly WNFJ01 (sample SAMN13153349, study PRJNA577476) | soil metagenome | isolation source: 115 cm saprolite on Douglas fir-dominated hillslope | place: USA:California | collected 2013-09-17 | reverse complement strand
TGCCGTCAGTGGAGGCGAGGGGGATCGAACCCCTGACCTCGTGAATGCCATTCACGCGCTCTCCCAACTGAGCTACGCCCCCTTATATTGGGCCCGCGTCAACGCGTCCCGGCGGGAACACGGCATGATATCGGGACGTTCTAGGTGTGTCAAGCGCAAATGTGCCCAGACGTGAACTTTTTCGCCCTGTCCTTGGTATATAGGGCGTTCCGAGACCCATAACCATGGCCAAGCAGACCCGACGGAAGAAGCCAACCGCCCCCGCCCGGGCGAAGCCGCGCGCACCGGCGGCGGTGGCCGTCGCCGCACCGGCGACGAAGGCGAAGCCCGCGAAGAAGCGCGGGCGGCGCCGGGGTCTGCTCGCCGGGCTCGGCTCCCACGAGCACGAGCGCGACATCCTCGACCAGTACCTGCACGAGGTGTCGAAGACGCCGCTCCTGACCCAAAAGGAGGAGATTGCGCTCGCCCGCAAGGTTCGCGCTGGGGACCAGGAGGCGATGCAGGAGCTCGTCAAGCGCAACCTGCGCTTCGTGATCTCGGTCGCCAAGAAGTATCAGAACCGGGGCCTCCCGCTCACCGACCTGATCGGCGAGGGGAACGTGGGCCTGCTGACGGCCGCCCGGAAGTTCGACCCGGACCAGGGCGTGAAGTTCATCTCCTATGCGGTGTGGTGGATCCGCCAGGCGATCCTGGCGGCGCTCGCCCGGCAGGGCCGCACCGTGCGCGTGCCGCTCAATCGCACGGCGGATCTCTCGCGCATCGTCCGCACCGCCGAATACCTGCGGCAGACGCTGCGGCGCGAGCCCACGCCGGAGGAGATCGCGGACGCGACCAAGCTGTCGCTCGAGGTGGTGCAGTCGCTCGCGGCGCTCAACACCGGAGACGTTCGCTTGGACGCGCCGCTCGATCCCGACGGCGATCGCTCGCTCATCGAGCGCTTCATCGCCGAGGATCTGCCCGACACGGAAGATCAGGCGATGGACCGCTTTCTGTCCGACGAGATCGAGTCGGCGTTGAACACATTGCAGCGGCGCGACGCCAAGGTGCTGCGACTCTATTTCGGCCTGGACGGCGGGCGTGAGCACACGCTCGAGGAAATCGGCGGGATGTTGGGTGTGACGCGCGAACGCGTACGGCAGTTGCGCGATCGCGCGCTCAAGCGGTTGCGCGACGGCGACGTCGGCAAGGCGCTAGCGAGCTTCGCGGCCTGACCGAGTAACGGCGCGCCGGCCGGACGAGAAGGACCGAGCGGCCAGGGTGACCCCCTGGCCGCTCGTGCGTGCGGCGCGCTCGTCTTTGCTCCGGCTTCGGTCGGCCAGTAGCTTTGAGGCCGTGATCGAACAACTCGGCCGCGCGGCCGTCGACTCCGTTCGGGCCGTCGGTCGCTTCGGCCAGTTCGTCTCGGACATGGTGCGCGCATTGCCGGATGTCGCCGTATGGAGCCGGCTGACGCTCGTCCAAATGCGACGCGTGGGCGTGGACTCCCTCCCGGTGGCGCTCTTCATCGCGGCGTTCACGGGCGTGGTGCTCGCGCTCCAAGCCTCCTACACCTTTACCGGCACCGTCCCCCTCTACTTCGTCGGCACCCTCGTTGGCAAGACGATGATGCTCGAGCTCGGACCCGTGCTCGCCGGGCTGGCGCTGGCGGGCCGCGTAGGCGCGAGCATGGCCGCCGAGCTCGGTACCATGAAGGTCACCGAGCAGATCGACGCCCTCGAGACCCTCGCCTACGATCCGCAGAGCTTCCTCGTCCTGCCCCGGGTCATCGCGGGGACCACGATGTTTCCCGCGATCGTGGCGCTCGCCATGCTCACCGGGATCGTCACGGGCTGGCTCGCTAGCCTTGTCCTGCTCGATCTCTCGACGCAGGAGTTCCTCAAGGGGCTCAAGCTGTTCTATCGCTTCAAGGACACCTGGTTCGGCCTGTTCAAGAGCGCGACGTTCGGGTTCACGATTACGCTCGTGGGCTGCGTCGTGGGCCTGGGCACGCGCGGCGGCGCCGAAGGCGTGGGGCGCAGCGCCACGCGGGCCGTGGTGTACGCCGCGGTGCTGCTGCTCGTGCTCGACGCCTTCTGGGCCCTGGTGCTGCTGCGATGATCCAATTCCAGGACCTGTACAAAGCGTTCGATGGGAAGCCGGTCCTCACCGGCTTCACCCTCGACGTGCCCGACGGCGAGACGGTGGTGATCATCGGGTACTCGGGCACCGGGAAGAGCGTGGCGTTGAAGCATGTCGTGGGCCTGTTGCAGCCCGACGCCGGCGAGGTCAACGTTGACGGCCGCGCGGTGTCGACGCTCGACCGCACTAGCCTCACCCAACTGCGCCGGGAGATTGGATTCGTGTTCCAGTTCGCGGCGCTGTTCGATTCGATGACGGTGTCGGAGAACATCGCGCTGGGGCTGAGGCGGCGCGACCTCTCGGACGAGGCGATCGGCGATCGGGTGCGCGAGGCCCTCGCGCTCGTGGACCTGACGGGCGCGGACGAACAGCTGCCAGCGGAGCTATCGGGCGGGATGCGGAAACGCGTCGGCATCGCTCGGGCGATTGCGTTGCAGCCGCGCTACATCCTGTATGACGAGCCTACCACGGGGCTCGACCCCGTCACGGCGGCCGTCATCGATCAGCTGATCGTCCGCACGCGGGAGCACCTGCGCGTGACCGCACTCGTGGTGACACACGACATGCGCAGCGCCTACACGGTCGGCGACCGCATCGCCATGTTGTATGAGGGCCGCGTCCGTCAGGTCGGGACCGTGGCCGAGATTCAGCAGACGGAGGACCCTGTGGTCCGGCAGTTCATCGAGGGACGGCCGACGTGAAACGCGAGAACGAGTTCGCCGTCGGCGTGGTCGTCATCGCCGCGTTTGCCGTGGTAGTCACCGGCGCGTTGTGGCTATCGGGCGCCCACCTCGGACGTACCGAAGCGGTCTACACCGCGCGATTCCGCACCGTGGGTGGCCTGAGCGTGGGCGACCCCGTGGTGCTCCGGGGCGTGCGCGTTGGACGCATCGAGGCGATCCGCCTGGCCTCGGGGAACTGGGTGGAAGCGGAGCTGAAGATTTACGCCGGGACCCAGCCCCCGCCGAAGCCAGCCGTCATTGCAGCCTCGGCGTCGTTGTTCGGCGAATGGGCCGCGTCGCTCATTCCCATCGATCAGCTGCCGAACGACCCCAACATCCGGCTGGCGATCGCCGAAGCGCAGGCGGCGGGCGGCGGGAAGTGGCCGGGCGCTACGCTCCCCGACATCGGTCAGCTGACGGCCCAGGCGAGCCGCATCGCGACCGACATCGCCACCGTCGCGAACCGGGTGCAGACGGCCTTCGACTCCGAGGCCGTGGTGGAGCTGCGCCGCTCGATCCGGGACTTCGGCCAGGTGGCCGACAAGCTCGTGAAGGTCACCACCGAGGAGGGGGCCGTGCTCGGCTCCGTGGGGTCGAACCTGCGCCAGGGCTCGGAGGTGCTGGCCAAGGCGGCGACGAACCTGCAAACCACCTTGGGCCGGGTCGACTCGGCCACGAATCAGGGCCAGCTCGCGACGATCCTCAACAACTCCGCCGCGACGAGCGCGAACCTGCGCTCCGCCGCCCAGGACTTCCGAGATCTGTTGGGCGCCGCCCACAAGAACCGGGAGAGCGTGGTGCGGGTCCTGGTCTCCGCGGACAGCGTCATGTCGCGCATCGCGAATCGCAGCGGCACGCTAGGCCTCCTCGTGTCCGACTCGACGCTGTATCGCGAGACCACACTCACCATGATCCAGCTGCGCCAGCTGCTGTCCGACATTCAGGCGAACCCCCGGAAGTACTTCTCGTTTAGCGTTTTCTAAGGAGGCGGATGGCGCGGCGGCAGCGGCGGGCCCAGCGGGAGACCTCGGCCGGCGGCGTCGTGTTCCGGCGCGGGCCCGACGGCGACCCTTGCTTCCTGCTCATCCGCGACTCCTACCGCAACTGGGGCTTTCCCAAAGGCCACCTCGAGGTCGGCGAACCGCCGGCCGAGGCGGCCCGCCGCGAGGTCGCCGAGGAAACCGGGCTCGCCGATCTCGTGCTCCACGGGCCGATCCGCGTCATCGACTGGTACTTCCGCTTCCGCGGCAAGACGATCCACAAGTATTGCCACTTTTTTCTGTTCGAGTCGCAACAGGGCGACCCGGTGCCCCAGGCGGAGGAGGGCATCAGCGACTGCGCGTGGCACCCGGTCGACGACGCGCGACGGATCATCTCCTACGAGAACGCCCGCACCGTGCTGGAGCAGGCGGCGGACATGGTGCAGGCGCTGAATCGGGCGGCGGGGGACTCCGAGTGAGCGCCGTCGTGCCCCTGTTGCACCCGCGGCGCGAGCCGCGGCGGGCGGTGCAGCTCGGCTACCCGCGCGGCTCGGGTAGCGTGCGGCTGTGTCGCGACCTGCCCGCCGTCGAACGACAGCTGTACCAGCGACTGGTGGACGCGGTGGTGCTCGATCTCAAGGCGGCACCGCCCCGCGCGCTCGCCCTGCCGGCCCGGTTTCCCCGTATCCCGATGTTCGTGCTCTCGGCGTTCCGGCCCGACGATGGACCGCTGCTCGCGGCGTGCCACGCGGCCGGGTTCGCCGGCGTCTTAGTGGAGGGCGTGGACAACGCCATCGCCGGCGAATGGGTGGCCGCCCGCACCGCGCAGGCGGCGCGGCGCGCGGCGCTGGCCGACGCCCCCAAGCTGCTGCGCCTCACCGAGCGCCTGCAGCTCGCCGCTTGGGAGGAAGTGCTGCGACGCGTCGACGTGCCCACGCAGACGGCCCACGTCGCGGCCGCGCTGCGGGTGACTCGTGAGCACCTGTCGCGGCAGTTCGCCGCGGGCGGCGCCCCGAACCTGAAGCGGGTCATCGATCTGGCGCGCACCGCCTGCGCCGCCGACCTGCTCGGTAACCCCGGCTACACGGTCGCCGCGGTGGTGCGCATCCTCGGCTACGCCTCCCCCAGCCACCTCGCCGGGGCGGCGCGCCGCGTGGCAGGTGCCACCCCGCACGAGCTGCGCGACGTGGGGCCGCGCGGCGTGCTCACGCGGTTCTTAAAAGGAAGGACGCGATCACGGCCGTGACCGCGGCGTGTGGACGAGCTCCCCTCGCACCGAGTGCTGGCGCCGCGCGCGGCCGTGCCGCCCGCCGCCTCCGCGGGGTGGCGGTCAACCCGCGCCATGTGATAATTTTCACAATCTCCAGAGCGCAGACCCTATGGCTACCGACGCGATCCTGAGACCCGGCGAACTCAAAGACATCCTCCTCAAGGAAATCGAAGCGGCCGATCTCGCCGAGATCGACGTCCGCGAGGTCGGTACCGTGCTCGAGGTGAAAGACGGCATCGCCCGCATCTATGGTCTCACCTCGGCGATGGCGGGGGAGATGCTCGAGTTCGTGTCGTCGGAGACCGGTGACAAGGTCACCGGGCAGGCGCTCAACCTGGAAGAAGACAACATCGGGGCCGTCATCTTCGGTGACTACCTCGTGCTGCGTGAGGGGGACGAAGTGCGCCGCACGGGGCGCGTGCTCGAAGTCCCCGTGGGACCCGCGCTCGTCGGGCGCGTGGTGGACGCGCTGGGCCGACCGGTGGACGGCCTCGGGCCGATTCCGCCCACCCATACGCGCAAGGTGGATATCGTCGCGCCCGGCATCATCAAGCGGCAGCCCGTGAAAGAGCCGCTCCAGACCGGTATTAAGGCGATCGACTCGATGATCCCGATTGGCCGCGGGCAGCGCGAGCTCATCATCGGAGACCGCGGTACCGGTAAGACGGCCATCGCCGTCGACACGATCATCAATCAGAAGGGCGAGGGCGTCGTCTGCGTGTACGTGGCGATCGGGCAGAAGGGCTCCACCGTCGCCGCCGTCGTCGAGAAGCTGAAGCAGTACGGCGCCATGGACTACACGATCGTGGTGCTCGCGACCGCTTCGGAGCCGGCCCCGATGCAGTACATCGCTCCGTTCTCGGGTTGCGCGATGGCCGAGTACTTCATGTACGACGAACGGAAAGCGACGCTGTGCGTATACGACGACCTCTCGAAACAGGCCGCGGCGTACCGCCAACTGTCGCTCGTGCTGCGGCGGCCGCCCGGCCGCGAAGCGTACCCGGGCGACGTGTTCTACCTGCACAGCCGGCTGCTCGAGCGCGCGGCCAAGCTGTCGGACGAGATGGGCGGGGGGTCGCTCACCGCGCTTCCCATCATCGAGACGCAGGCCGGCGACATCTCGGCGTACATCCCGACCAACGTCATCTCGATCACCGACGGCCAGATCTTCCTCGTCACCGATATGTTCTATTCGAACATCCGCCCGGCGATCAACCCGGGCATTTCGGTGTCGCGCGTCGGCGGCAACGCGCAGATCAAGGCCATGAAACAAGTCGCGGGGCGGCTGCGCCTCGACCTCGCGCAGTACCGCGAGCTCGAGGCGTTCGCCCAGTTCGGCTCGGAGCTCGATCAGGCCACGCTGAAGCAGCTGGCCCGCGGCGCCCGCGTCGTGGAAATCCTGAAGCAACCACAGTACCAGCCGATGCCCGTGGAGCAACAGATCATGATCATTTTCGCCGCGACCAACGGCTACCTGGACGACCTCGCCGTCGCGGACGTCCAGGGGTGGGAGCGGGGGTTGCTCGATTTCCTGACCGCGGCGCATCCCGAGCTCGGCGAGCAGATCCGCACCCGTAGGGTGCTGGGCGATGACGTCGCGACGCAACTGCGAGCCGCCATCGACGCCTACCGGAAGATGGCCGCGCGCTGATGGCCAAGCCTCGCGAGCTGCGGCGGCGCATCAAGTCCGTGGAGAGTACGCGCAAGATCACGAGGACGATGGAGCTCGTGGCCACCTCGAAACTGAAGCGCGCCCAGGACCGGGTGCTCGCCACTCGCCCGTATGCCGCCGCCCTGGCCGAGGTGATCGCTGACCTCTACACGCCCGCCTGGTCGGAGCGCTTCCCCCTGTTGCGACAGCCGCGGGGTGCGGTCCGGCGAGCCGCGCTGGTCCTGATCACCTCGAACCGCGGCTTGTGCGGCGCCTTCAACGCCAATCTGATCCGGGAGGCGCGGCGCCGCCTGGAGCAGCTGGAGCGCGCCGGTAGCGCGGTCGATCTCCACGTCGTCGGCAAGAAAGGCATTGGCTACTTCCGGTTCGCCAAGCGCCCGATGGCGTCCCAACGCACCGACATCGGCGACAAGCCGACGGCCGCGCACGCGGCCGAGCTGGTCGATCCGCTCATGAGGCAGTTCGAGACGGGGGTCGTGGATGCCGTCGACGTGATCTTCGCTCAGTTCAAAAGCGCCATCTCGACCCCGCCGATGCTGCTCCACCTCCTGCCGCTCGTGCCTCCCGACGGCGCCCGCCGGGCGCCGGCCCGAGCGACGAACTACCTGTTGAAGCCCTCGGCGGAGGCGATCCTCGAGCGGTTGCTGCCACTCTATGTGCGGAACCAGCTGTACCGGGCGCTCGTGGAGACCGCGGCCGCGTTCCAGGGCGCACAACGGACGGCGATGAAGAACGCGACCGACAACGCCGGGGACATTCTTGACGTGCTGCGGCGCACCTACAACCGGGCGCGGCAAGCCCAGATCACGCAAGAGCTCGCCGAGATCGTCGGCGGCGCGGAGGCCCTCCAGGGATAGGCTATGGCGACCACGACGAAGCAGGCGGCGAGGCCCGCGACGCCGGCGGCACACAACCTCGGGAAGGTGGTCCAGGTGATCGGTCCGGTGCTGGACGTCGAGTTCGAGCCGGAGCGGCTGCCCGAGCTCTACAACGCGCTGGTCATCGACGCGCCAGGCAACGGCGCCCCGCCGATTCGACTCGTCGCCGAAGTGCAGCAGCACATCGGCCGCAACCAGGTGCGCGCCGTGGCGATGAGCTCGACCGATGGCGTGGTGCGCGGCATGGAGGTGGTGGACAGCGGGACCGCGATCACGGTGCCGGTGGGCAACGCTGCGCTCGGCCGCATCCTGAACGTGTTGGGCGAACCCGTCGACGAAGGCGCCCCGATTCCGGCGGACGCCGAGCGCTGGCCGATCCACCGCGAGGCGCCCAAGTTCGTCGACCTCGAGCCCAAGACCGAGGTGTTCGAGACGGGGATCAAAGTGATCGATCTCCTCGCCCCCTTCGTGAAGGGGGGCAAGATCGGCCTGTTCGGCGGCGCGGGCGTGGGCAAAACCGTCATCATCCAGGAGCTGATTCACAACGTCGCCATGGGCCACGGCGGCCGCTCCGTGTTCTGCGGGGTCGGGGAGCGCACCCGGGAGGGGAACGACCTCTATCTCGAGATGAAGCAAAGCGGCGTGCTCGCCTCCGCGGCCCTCATCTATGGGCAAATGAACGAGCCGCCCGGCGCCCGCCTGCGGGTCGGCCTGTCGGGCCTCACGGTGGCCGAGTATTTCCGCGACGTGGAAGGGCAAGATGTCTTGGTGTTCATCGACAACATCTTCCGCTTCACGCAAGCGGGCTCCGAAGTATCGGCGCTGCTCGGCCGGATGCCGTCGGCCGTCGGCTACCAACCGACCCTCGCGACCGAAATGGGCGAGCTGCAAGAGCGGATTACGTCGACCAAGAAGGGCTCGATCACTTCGGTGCAAGCGATCTACGTGCCGGCGGACGACTTGACCGACCCCGCGCCCGCTACGGCCTTCTCCCATCTCGACGCGACCGTCGTCTTGTCACGCCAGATTTTCGAGCTTGGCATCTACCCTGCAATGGATCCGCTCGCCTCCTCCTCCCGCTTGCTCGACGCCCAATACCTGGGCGAGCGGCACTACCGCGTGGCGACGGAGGTGCAACGGATCCTGCAGCGTTACAAGGATCTCCAGGACATCATCGCGATCCTCGGGATGGACGAGCTGTCGGAGGAGGACAAGCAACTCGTGGGACGCGCGCGCCGCGTGCAGCGCTTCCTGTCGCAGCCGTTCTTCGTCGCCACCCAGTTCACGGGCCTCGAAGGGAAATACGTCAAGCTCGAAGACACGATTGCGTCGTTCGAGCGGGTCGTGGCGGGCGAGTTCGATCAGTTGCCGGAGCAGGCGTTTTACATGGTGGGCGGGATGGACGAGGCGCTGGCGCAGGCAAAACGCCTGGCCACGGCGTAAGTGATGCACGTCACGGTCGTTTCCCCCGAGCGCGGGGTATTCGATGGGGCCGCCGATGCGGTGGTCGCACCGGCGTACGACGGTCAGGTCGGCATCCTGCCGCACCACGCGCCGTTTCTCACGCTGCTCGGAAGCGGCGTGCTCACGGTGCGGCAGGGGAGCGCGTCGAACCGCTTCACCGTGGCGGGCGGTTTCCTCCAGGTGGTGGGCGACGCGGTCCGCATCGTAGCCGATCGGGTCGACGCGTCTTGACGGATCGTGGGGCCGCGTTTAGCGATGTGCGGCTCCTGATCGACATATGGCGCCCGTCACTCTTCCCCTGGGAGGCTGACCCATGCAGAAGCTGATCGGCATCGCCCTGCTTCTCGCCGTCGTCGCCCTCGTCCCGGCGGAGTCCGTGGGCCAGCGGCGAGCGGCTGCCCGTCCCGCTGCGGCCTCGACGCGGCACACCCAATTCGCCGCGGAGCTCAATTGGAGTAGCGACTTCGACTTTGGGATCGGCGGCCGGGCCATCTTTCCCCTTGAGTCCCTGTTTCCCAGAACGCCGCTCGATGGCATCGTCTCGTTCGACTATTTCTTCCCGAGCGCGCCGGCTGGCGCGAGCGCCCATTATTGGGAGATCAACGGCGACGTGGCCTACCGGTTCACCGTCCCCCGGAGCTCCTCCCTTGCTCCGTACGCCGGCGGCGGCCTGAACATCGCGCACGCCTCGGCTAGTGCGGGCACCGTGAGCAGTTCTGTCACCAAGGTGGGATTGAACCTGCTCGGCGGCACCACGTTCAAGGTGAGAGCCTCGGTCACGCCGTTCCTCGAGGCTCGTGGCGAAATCGGTGGTGGCAAGACCTTCGTCCTCACGGGCGGCGTTCGCTTCTGAACGCGCGGCCCGTGAGCCGCATCACGCTGGAGGGGCGACCCGTTCACCTGTGGACGGGTCGCTTCGTTTCGTGGCGAGGGCGCGGAACGCCGCCGGCCCGCTCGGGTACCTGTGTCACGTCATCCGGTGATGGTGGCGAGGAGAGCGACGATGCGAGAGAGCGTGAGGTGGCTGTTGGCGGCGATCCTGGTGGGGCTCGCGACCGGCGCCGCCGCCCCCGGCGCCGCGACGGCGCAGTCGACGGGAATGCCGTCGTTCAACGCCCCCTACCGCGGGTTCCAGCGGTCCGAGTTCGGCGGCGTGGTGAGCTTCCCCGACGGCGGCGGCACGGGCTTCGAGGGCGTGTACCGCTACGCGAGCGGCACGTTCGACATTGGGCTGCGCGGTGGCTTCTTCACGCCGGGCGGCACTGCGGCGACGGCCGTGCTCGCGGGGGCGGAGGCGCGCGAGCGCGTCATCACGCATAGCATCGACTTTCCCCTGGACGGCGCGCTCGTGGCCGGCGCTGGAGCGTACCTGGTGGGCCACGCCTCGAGGCTCAACCTGCCCGTCGGCCTGTCGCTTGGCCGCCGCATCGACCCCGCGGGCTCGACGATCAGCATCATCCCCTACGGCCAACCGACGCTCGCCTTCTTGGTGGGCGACCAGCCGTCGCGGCTGATCTTCGCCTTCGGCCTCGGTGTGGACTTCCGACTGTCGCGCTTCTTCGATGCCCGCGTGAGTGGCGGCCTCGGCGACCGGCCCCTGCGGGGCGTGTCCATTGGCGCCGTGTGGGTGCACTAGAGCGACACACGATTGACGCGCCGGGCCTCGGGTCACTACCGTTGGCTCGGTCGCACGAGGGGCCGGGCGCCCTGGTCCCACACCATTTCCTTTTCGGCCTGGAAGGGGACCTATGAAGCGCGCACTGTTGGTGTTGGCATGGACGGCGTTCGCGACGCCCGCTGCGGCGCAGTGGCTTGGCGAGCCGGTGTGGAACAGCCCCAAGGGCGGCACCGGGCTGACGATCAGTGGCGACTACGCGCACCCCAATACGGACTATGGCAAGGGGAACACCTGGGGGGGACGCGCGTCGCTCGGAGTCGGCACCCTGACGATCACGGCCGGCGTGGAGAGCTGGAAACCCGCCGCGAGTGTCGCGTTCCCTTCGCCCCAGAGCGCCACTTCGTTCGGGGGCAACGTCGCGATGCGCTTGATCGGCGGCACCTTGCTGCCGATGGCGGTCAACCTGCAGGTCGGCGCGGCGCGCACCGATTCGGCAAACGGGAAGCCGGCGCAGACGGGGGTCATCGGGGCCGTGGGGTTTAGCGTGCCGCTACCCGCGCCGGGCATCAGCATCGAGCCGTACGTTTCCCCGGGTATCCGCTATCGCAACCTGGGCAACGCTGGCAACAGCACGGAATTCGGCTACGCCATTGGCGCCAACGTCAGCTTCGGCACGCTCGGCGTGCACCTGGCGTACGACAGCGAGCACCAAAAGTCGGCTCCGTCGCGCGGCGTGTTCGGCGTCGGCGCGCACGTGGATATTAGGCTGCCGCTAGGGATGTGAGGCCCGTTCACAGCGAGGATTGCAGCCGCTACATTGGGGCGCGCTGTTCCCCGGCGCGCCCCGCTCGTTTGCTAGGAGCCGTGTGATCCGTACGTCCGTCGTGCGAGTGCCAGTGCTCGCGCTGGCGCTCGCGACGAGCGCTTGCGCGCTCACGCTCGACAGCACCCACTTGGGCGCGCCGGTGTCGCTCGCCAGCGCGCAGCCACCCGACTCGGGCACGCGCTTCCAGGTGACCAAGCACCCGGTGTACCTGGTTCTCGGGCTCCTGCCGGTGTCGCAGCCGAATCTCGAGGACGTGCTCGCCGGTCAACTTGGCACGGGAGCGCGGATCACGAACCTGCGCATTCGCATCCGCAGCCGCTGGAGCGACCTGCTGGTCACGGGGCTCACGCTGGGGCTCGTCGTCCCGCGGTCGGTCACCTTCGAAGGCGTCGTCGTCGCGAAGTAGCCCAGGCGTGTTCGCCGCCCGCGGCCTCGCCCCGTCGCGGACGTGGGTCGGGCGACTAGGCCGGCACGAGCTTCTGGACGAGCGCCGTGGTGCGGTCGGCGGCGCCCCGCCCCTGAGCCACCAACCGCTTACCCACCCCCCCCGCTTTCCGCCGCGCCGCCGGGTCGTGGTGCCACACCAGCCATTGCGAGTGCAGCGGATGCCGCCCGTCGCTTGGCAGGGCCACCGCGCCGCCGCGATCGATGAGGAGCGCCGCGTCCCGGCTCATGTGCCAGTGCGGTCCCACCGCCACCGGGACCCCGAAGACGGCGGGCTCGAGCACGGAGTGCAACCCGGCGCGGTGGTACCCCCCGCCCACGAAGGCGACGTCGGCGAGCCCGTAGAGGTCGGCGAGGATGCCCACGCGATCGACCACGATCATCGGCGCCGTCGCCGCGTGTTCGAGCTGGGACAGCCGCACCGGCCGCGGCACCTCGAGGCGGGCGGCGAGCTGCGTGATCCCGGCGAGGTGATCGGGGTTGGGTTCGTGCGGTGCAAGGATCAGGCGGGCGTCGGGGACCTGGGGCAGCAGGTCCGCGAACGCCGGCAGCACCACGGCTTCGTCGGCGGGCCAGGTCGAGCCGGCGACGATCGTGAACGTGCCAGGGGGCGCCGCCGCTAGGCGCGCGAACGGCTCGCGCGTGCGATCGAACCGCGCCGCGCGCTCAGCGACGGAATCGTAGCGCGTGTCTCCGGTTACCTCGATCACCTCGGCGCGGGCGCCCAGCAGCTCGAGGCGCCGGCCGTCCTCCTCGCTGATCGTCCCGATCCGGTCCATCGCCCGGTAGGCCGGCTGGGCCCAGCCGCGGGTCGGCCAGCGCAGCCGTGAACTGTGCGGCGCGACGGTGGCCGAGACGAGACCGAGCTTCACGCCCTGGCGCGCCGCCGCCAAGGTCAATTCCGGCCAGACGTCGAGCTTGGAAAAAACGAGCGCCGAGGGCTGCAACGCGGCGAGCGCGGCCGCGACCGGGCCAGGGCGATCGAGCGGCAGGTAATCGGCCACGTCGACGGGGAGAGTGCGGGCCAGGCGCTCGGCTGAGGGAGAGAAGAAGGTGTAGGCGAGCTGCCACTGGGGGAGGGCGGCCCGGAGCGCTTCGAGTACTGGCTTCGCCTGGAGCCCCTCGCCCACGGAGGACGCGTGCATCCACACGAGCCGCCGCGCCGGGTCACGGTGGGCCCGTCCCCAGCCCTGGAGCCGCTCGACGACACCGCCCCGGGCGTCGAGCCCGCGTGCGATCTT
>WNFJ01125805.1_pt1 | contig 13233 bp, 10 predicted proteins | sample 5400461 | NCBI WGS metagenome assembly WNFJ01 (sample SAMN13153349, study PRJNA577476) | soil metagenome | isolation source: 115 cm saprolite on Douglas fir-dominated hillslope | place: USA:California | collected 2013-09-17 | reverse complement strand
TCGATCAACAAAGACCCGTCACCGCCGCTCATGTTGACGGAGTTGCACGCGAATTTGAGCTGGACAGTATTGAACCCATTGCGGACCTTGGCAGTTCGGGGGGCTCAGAAAGCTCTCCCTCGATGGAAACGGTGCTACGCGATTTAGCCACAGTTCTGGAAGAACTTTGCCAACCTGCCCCTGTGGCTTTGGCACCTGGAAAGGGAAACAATGAGCCGTATTCATGAAGCTCTGAAGAAGGCAGAAGACGAAAAGTCGCCGACCAGGCGCGCGTCTGGTGTGGGCCCCCTCGATTTTGCCGACTATGTCGCAGAGCCTCCGGCTCCGGGGACACTAGATCCACTAAGCCAGGGAGGTGCGCCCACACCTGAGGTCTGTCTGCGGATTGAAGACCTTCGGGGGCGGTGTGCCAAGCCGGGCTGGAATCTAGACCCGGACTACGATGTCTTCTCCGCGAAGCAATCTTTCCTTCCGTGCGCTGAACAGTTTCGCACCCTGCGCTGACGCCTGTACCGACACCGCGAAAAAAATCCAATTCGTACTCTGCTGGTGACGAGCACCTTACCTGGAGAAGGAAAGACGTTCGTGGCGCTGAATCTGGCGCTGTCGATCACCCGTCAACACGAACGGCGAGCTCTGCTGATTGACGCGGACCTGCGCGCGTCGAGGCTTCACACACGCATGGGGGCTCCTTCTGCGCCGGGATTGAGCGACTATCTCAACGGGAAGGCCGACGAATTTTCCGTCATCCAGGCGGATCCAAAGGCAGAGCTCTTTCTCATACCGGCGGGAACGTCTGTTCCAAACCCTGCGGAGCTATTGGCTAATGGACTGCTGAAAGGGTTCCTCGATTATGCGGGTCCGGCGTTCGATTGGGTCATATTGGACGCGCCACCTGTTCTCGCAGTGTCCGACCCCGGAGTACTGGCTGAAATATGCGATGGAGTGATCGTTGTAATTCGTGCAGGAGCGACGGCACACGATCTAGTGCAAAAGACATTGCAGGAATTTCGCGGGAAGAATCTCCTTGGTGTAGTGCTGAACCGCGCCGAGGAAGAGATGAATTACGGCGCTTATTCGAGCTACGCCGGATACGGAATGGATACGAAATAACGGCTGATCTGTCCGCTCCGTTGTCGGAAGGATGATCACGCCGGAGTCTCTGACCGCATGTCGCGCTTTGGGGATCTGGATTTGGGACTCCAATGGCGGTAGCTTGTGCAAAATAGTTTGTATGTTGAGCACCGCAAACGGGCAAGTTCTGGAAGATTCAGACCATGAAGTTGATACTCGCAACTCAAACGAACGGCCGGTTCCCTCTACAGACCGGAACGAGGTACGGAGACTTCGTGGCAAAGGGATTGGCCGCCACCGAACAAGCGGATTGGAAATCTTGGGTCGCATCGAGAAATTGCAGTTCTCCAAAGAGTTGGTTGAAATGATTTTCAATTGGCGGAACCTATGTGCGGCATAGCAGGCATTGTCGGCATTGAACCGAGCTACGTGGCTAAGGCGGTGGACGTCCATCGGATGTGCCAAACAATCGTGCACCGCGGGCCGGATGATGAGGGGATTTACGCGCAGGGTCGCGCCGGCTTGGGAATGCGGCGGTTGAGCATCATTGACTTGTCTACGGGGCACCAACCCATCCACAACGAAGACCACGATCTTTGGGTCGTATTCAATGGCGAAATCTATAACTTCCCAGAACTGCGGCCGGAACTTGAAGCGCGCGGCCATCGCTTCTACACAAATTCGGACACCGAGGTAATTGTCCACTTATATGAGGAATATGGAGCGGATTGTGTGAAGAGGTTGCGCGGGATGTTTGCTTTGGCAGTTTGGGATGAACGACGTCAGAAATTGCTGCTTGCGCGCGACCGCTTCGGGAAAAAGCCGCTTTATTATGCCATGGGCAGCGAACGCTTGGTGTTCGGCTCCGAAATCAAAGCGTTATTGGCCGCTGCACCCGAGCTTGATGAGATAGACCATCACGGATTGCTGAACTTCTTCTACTTCGGCTACATTCCCGATCCGCACACTGCTTTTAAACGCATCCACAAGTTGCCTCCTGGCCACTTGCTCGAATTTGAGCGGGGACAAGTCTGCGTCCAGAAGTATTGGGATCTGCCGGATCATGGAACCTATGAGCCCAAATCCGAGGAAGAATGCCTGGAAGAACTCGAGCACGAGTTGGCTGAAGCAGTTCGAATCCGTTTGATCAGTGATGTTCCACTCGGAGCGCTGCTTAGCGGCGGAGTCGATTCCTCAATCATGGTGGCGCTTATGGCAAGGATAAGCTCGCGCCCAGTGAAAACGTTTTCGATTGGCTTCTCCAGCCCGGACTTTAACGAAGCGCACTACGCCCGGCTTGTTGCGCGGCAGTTTGGTACCGAGCATCACGAGCTGTACATAGAAGCGAACATCGAGGAAACCATACACATGCTGACGGGCTCTCTTGAAGAACCGTTTGGCGATTCCTCGATGGTCCCTACGTATCATGTGTGCCGCTTGGCTCGACAATATGTCACTGTGGCGCTGACAGGGGATGGTGGGGATGAACTTTTCGCCGGATACGAACGATATGCCACTTATCTTGGCCGCAGAAAACTTCGATTTTTTCCCCCAGCGATAGGCCGATGGTACCGAGAGCGCGTCCATCCGTTAGTCCCCACCGAATGGCGAGGACGTAGATTCGCCTACAATCTTTCGCTGCCCGTCCGGGAACGGTATCTAGACGGAATTTCCTTATTGCCCACTCGCCTTCGGGAGCAATCAGTCTTTTCCAAAGAATTCCTGGCTTGGGCTGACGACCAACCATCTCCCTACGAACCCTTCCGGCGCTACATGGAACACGGTCCTGCTTCTGACCCGCTGAGTGAGGTGCAATATCTTGACGCGAAAACTTACCTCCCCGGAGATATATTGACCAAGGTAGACCGAATGAGCATGGCGAATTCACTGGAGGTCAGAGCTCCATTCCTCGACCATCCTTTGGCCGAATGGGCAGCGCGGTTGTCTCCCCGCTGGAAGGTGCGGTTCGGTGAGCTCAAGTACATCCTCAAGAGACTGGCCGAGCGGGTGGGCGTTCCGCGGGAAGTGCTGTACCGTCCAAAGCAAGGGTTTTCGATGCCCCTCCTGCATTGGTTCCGTCAGGACCCCTCGCCTCCGCTGTTGGACATTCTTTTGGAACCGAGAACAATACAACGAGGGTATTTTGAGGAGAAGGGAATTCGACGACGGGTGTTGGAGCATCGAAAGGGAATCCGCGATCGCTCATGGGAGCTTTGGCACCTGCTTATCTTCGAACTCTGGCACCGCAACTTTATGGAAACGAAGTCTGAAGCCGGATCAAGTGTTGAATTGCCGCCCGGTCTTTCGCTTCGAGAAACGACTGCCAGTGGGCGGGCGCTCGCGTTCGCCCGGGTATAACCGCATAGGCATGGCATTCAACATCGGAATTCACGAGCACCCTGGTCGAAGGCACGAACGACACGACGGTTATCCAGCATCAAAATCTACGGATTGGAAGTCCAATCATGCCGAATTTACTAAACCCGCTTCCCTATTATCAGGCGTCGCGCTGGGGTTGGCCGCTCGTTCAGCTCCACCACGGAGCTTTGCAGCAGGCGTCCCAGCACGCGTCATCGGCGAAAATGTCAACACATTTGAAAACGCAAGTTGGCCTCCGGCGACGCGAAAACCACATGCGAAGGAGCCCCGTATGATTCCACCCACTTCCCCCGCGCAGGACGGCACACGGGTGCTCATGTTCATCCAGTCGCTAGAACTGGGTGGTTCGGAGACGCAATGCGTTGAAGTGGCCCGACAGCTAGCGAGGAATGGATATTCGGTGACCGTGGGATGTCTTCGGGCCGGTGGCCCTTTGCGCACAAGGTTGCAGGAAGCGGGTCTGGAGTGTGTCGAGTTTCCGGTAAGAGGAAGCCTGCTGCGTCCGAACGCGATCATTCAAATGCTGAAGTTGGTGATTTTCATCTGGAGGAGAAAGTTCAGCGTTGTTCACACGAATGACCTGTACTCGAATTTGTTCGCGGTACCAGCTGCCTGGCTGGCAAGAGTGCCGGTAATCATTTCAAGCCGAAGAGACCTTGCTCGCTGGTGGTGGTACACACCAGTCAGACGGAAAATCCTCCGCAAAGTTCAGGAACTCTCGACGCACATATTAGTGAACTCTGAGGCAGTTCGCCGAGATGTGATGACGCGTGATGGCTTCGGCGCTGACAAGATTTTTGTCGTCTACAACGGGATTGACGCTGAGAAATACAGTCGAGGGACAGTCAATCGCGAACAGCTGTTGCCCGGTACCTCTTCAAAAGACAAATTAATCATAATGGTTGCCAACATGCAGATCGGGCTGAAAGGCCACAGTGATCTAATTGAAACTGCGCGAACCGTGCTCGGAGAACATCCAGAAGTTCGGTTCCTCCTTGCAGGTGACGGTGAGATGCGCGCATTTTTTGAAGATCAAGTCCGGGCTGCGGGGGTAGATCACGCGTTTATATTCTTGGGACATCGAACAGATGTTCCAGCGCTGTTGTCCTGTTGTGATGTTGGGGTGCTGGCCTCGCGAGCCGAGGGCTTGCCAAACGCGGTATTAGAGTACCTGGCTGCTGGATTGCCTGTGGTTGCGACGAGCGTTGGTGGGGTCCCAGAAATCATAGAAAACGAAGTGAGCGGGCTCCTTGTTCCCCCTGAGAATCCGCCTGCGCTTTCCGCAGCCATTCTTCGCGTGCTGAACGATGACAAATTGCGGGAGCGGCTAGGAAAAGCTGGACGGGAGCGCGTCGTCGCTGACTTCAACTTCGCAGAGCTAATTAGGAATCTAAAACATCTCTACGAAGGGCGTCCACATCCATTCGCGCCGAGTCGCGATATCCGGGCAAGCTCTTTCAGTCAAGTGAACAGCAGCCGCGAAAATCTACAGCTGTAACGAACGAAAAAACACCTGCTGGCGAGCGGGTAGTTCGAAATGCATGGGGGTAGAGTATGGCGCGCGTGAGCGTATTCGGATTGGGTTATGTCGGTGCCGTAACGGCAGCCTGCTTGGCTGATGCAGGTCATCAAATGGTTGGGGTAGATGTTAATCCGGCGAAGGTCGGCATGATGGAATCGGGACGGGCGCCAGTACTCGAACCGCGACTGGAGGAACTCGTCGAGAAGGGCCGCCGGACATGCCGGTTGCGCGCGACGACCAACGCTTTTTCGGCCGTACACCAATCTGATGTTTCATTCATCTGCGTCGGCACACCAAGCTTGCATAGTGGTCGCTTGGATCTAAGCAGCGTAGCGCGGAGTTGCGAAGTTATTGGCGACGCGTTGCGATCGAAGAAAGAATTCCACTGGGTCGTGGTCCGCAGCACCGTACTGCCGGGAACGGCTAAGTCTCTGATAATTCCCACCATCGAGGCGGCAAGTGGGAAGCGGGCGGGTGTCGACTTCGCTGTGTGTTCCAATCCGGAATTTACGCGCGAAGGCTGCGCTGTTGCCGATTTTTTGAATCCCGCGATTACTGTCCTGGGCGCCGATGATCCTATTCATCTTATCCCTTTGCGTGATCTCTACGGGCAGACCTCAGGTCAGGTTTTTGAGACATCGTTGGGCGTGGCAGAGATGGTGAAGTATGTGTGCAACGCTTTTCACGCTCTGAAAGTCACCTTCGCAAATGAAATTGGATCGCTATGCAGCCAACTGGATGTGGACGCGCGCAATGTGACAAAAATCTTTACGGCCGATACAAGACTCAATATCTCAAAAGCCTATCTCGACCCCGGGTTTGCTTTTGGGGGATCGTGCTTGCCGAAAGATGTCCGCGCGCTCGCCTACTGCGGAAAACAGCTTGACTTGGACTTGCCCCTGCTGGGTGCAATTCTGCCGAGCAACCAGGCACATCTTGAACGCGCCGTCGAAGCAGTGCTGGCGACGAATCGGAAGAGAATCGGAGTTCTGGGCCTAAGTTTTAAGTCCGGCACGGACGACCTTCGTGAGAGCCCTTCGGTACAATTGATCAAGAGGCTGCTTGGCGAAGGATGCGAGGTTCAAATCTGGGACAAGGATGTTTCTCTAGGTCGCCTGGCTGGCTCAAACCGCCAATTCATTCAGGATGAGATTCCTCATATAGGAGCACGGCTCTCAACCGACTTGGACAATGTGGTCAGTCAGTCGGAGGTTGTCGTCGTCGGAACGAATTCATTGAACGACGAAGCGTTGCTGGCCACCGTCCAGTCCGATCAAGTGATTATCGATTTGCGTACTTGTCTATCGTGCGCAACAAATGTCGAAGCAGCTGCGGATCATATGTTGGGCGTCCATCAGCCAGCTTTATCCATGCCCCAGTAGGAAATTCTTTTCTGGAACTGCGTAAGGCCACATACTGTTGAACTCTGGTGAGATGAACTTCAGGACGCAAGCGGGCATGGTCCATGGGCAAATTACCCTATTTCCGAGGCGCTCGCTCCTCGTCAGACTGAGGACTCTGCTCCAGCGGATCCCATTCAAGCCAGTTGATATTAACTGTCTCTATTTCCTGGAGCATGTAGGCCTTCCGCGTCGCGAGACGGTATTCCGCCAAGTACGAGGTGAAGTAAGAGGCGCAACCCTGGACGATCTGCATGGAATCACAAGATGCCAGAACACACCTCATGCATTCCTGAAACGGTTCCAATCGAACGATCACTGTGTTGTCGCGGTCGTCGACGGTCACATCGTTGGATACGAATGGTTCTGCGACAAACCCTTCCATCTAGAGGAACGTTACTCGTACAAAATCGAGATTCCGCCGGACGCCATCTACGCCTATGACGCTTTCATTCTTCCAGAGCATCGCCTCGCAGGGATCTGGTTAAAATTTAAGACCGTTTACCTGAGAGAACTGATGCAGGGGCTCCGAAAGCGGAAGATCGTCACAATGATTGACCATGGTAATCGGATGTCGATGAGTACGCATCTGCGATTTGGCTTTCGACTTGTTCGCAGGGTTTTCGTAGTCAAACTGTTTGGCAAGTCCATCTATCTAGGAAAGAAGGTGTGCGGTGAAAAACGCACGCCGGATAGTCAAATATCGTTTACGAGAACTCTGGGACGTAGTAAGGCAAAAGAATCGTAGTTTCCGAGTCCCGTTGCCCACCGGTCGCGCTTAGAGGGCGCCGAATGCGGCTAAACAGCTACGAAAATCGCGGCAGGTGAAGTAACCATGTCAACTCCTCACATCTACTCTAATTCCTGGATCGGAGTCGATGTTGCAAAGGCTATTCCTTCGCCTCGCCCACCCTCTCGGAAGGTTGCAAACAGCGAAAATCAGCCTATACAAATAACTCTTTGTCACTCTTGGAAACAAATTGAAGAAAGGATTTCTGCCTGGGAAGGCATTTTGCGCGAGAACCCATCTCTATCCATCTTTTCGACACCAGAGTGGCTGGGATCCTGGTGGAAGGCATTTGGCCCGGTCAAGCAAATGATGGCAATGGCTTTTTCAACCGAGAGCGGTGCGCTTGCAGGCTTAGCTCCGTTTTATCTGGACTACTTCCAAAGCCCGCTCTTCGGCAGACTAGCCTCTCTGCGGCTGATCGGCGATGGCTCTGGAGACTCGGACAATCTCGACCTAATCATTAGACGAGGCTTCGAAGCAGCTTGCGCGCGGTCTCTTTTGCGCTGGCTCGCGGATCGGCAGGACTGGGACGTTTGCTCTCTAAATACGCTACCAGAGAACTCTCAGGCAGGACGGAACTTGATCCACGAGCTCAAAGCAGCGAAATGGCCCTTCGAATCAGAGACTTGCCCTAATTCAACTATCCACTTACCGGCAACATGGCAGCTTTACCTGGAAAGCGTTTCACCTGATTTCCGCCCCCTCCTGACGCGCTACCCGCGCAGGCTGGCGCAGCGATACAAAGTTCGCATCCGCCGGTGTGAAAAGCCCGACGACCTCCCGGGTGGACTGGAGATTCTTTTTTCTCTCCATAAGAAACGCTGGAATGAAGCAAACCAACCAGGGAGCTTTGACTCGCAGGAGAGAAGAGAGTTTTACCTGCAAATGGCGGAATCGTTCCTCCAGAAGGGTTGGCTGGAATTGTGGTTCTTGGAATTGAACGGGGCGGCAGCGGCAGCCCAATTCTGTTTTCGGTTCGGCGACACCGTCCACATCTTGCAAGAAGGATTTGATCCGAGATTTGCAGCTGACAAGGTGGGCTATGCATTGCGCGCAGCAATGCTCCAGCATTTCATCGAGGAGGGGATAAAAAGGTACGATTTTCTTGGAGGTCTCGCCGCCCACAAGCAAAAGTGGGGTGCGAAGGCCGGCGCTTACGTGAACTTGCGATTTGCAAGGCCAGGGAGCCCCGGAAGCTGCTACCTCTCTTGTGCAACCGTTGCAGGTCAGACTAAGGAATGGCTCAGAAATAATCTGCCTCCATCCGCCTGGAAGATGCTGCATTGGCTCAAACTCCGCGTTACCAACCGGCGACCGGATTCGCCTGCAAACTAAGAATGCAACGCGGCGAACAACTCTAATGACCAAGCAAGCCGGAATCAAAACGAACAGCAGAATCGCAGAAGGTCAAAAAGTGAAAATCCTCCAAATCTCTAACTATCCTCCGCCGGTTTGTGGCTGGGCCATGCAAACGAAGTTTCTCATCGAAGAAATTCGCTGCCGTGGAATTGTGTGTGATGTGCTCAATCTGAACGAAAACCATAAAAGAAAGAGTAGTGAGTACACCGACGTTCAGAATGGCTTCGATTACATGAGAAAACTGATCCGATTTGCTTGGAAGGGGTATCGTTTCCAAGTGCATGTAAACGGCCAGTCCAAAACGGGGTACATGCTGGCCTTAGCTGCGGCGATAGTCGGTCGGATTGCAGGTCAACCAGTGGCGCTGAGTTGGCGGGGTGGCCTGCATCAAAAATACTTTCCCCGGATCGAGAATCCCTTGTTACGGTGGCCCTTTCAGTTGCTTTTCCACCTCTCGGGAAGAATATCCTGCAACAACATGCAAGTGAAGCAAGCGATTGAGCGATATGGGCTTGACCCGGATCGCGTGGTGGCAATTCCCGGTTTTTCCAGGCAACATGTCGATTTCCAACAAGTCCCGCTTGCCCCCGAGGTTGAGGCTTTCCTCCAAGAGCACCATCCAGTCTTTTTCTGCTACGTTTCATTTCGCCCGGAATATCGACTTCCCATACTACGGGATGCGATGCTCCGTTTCCGCAAACACTATCCGAATGCGGGATTCATTTGGCTTGGTTTCCCATCAAAGGAGCTGCCTGCTGCCAGGGATTTCGTCCGTTGTTGGCCCTCCCAGGAACGTGAAAGTTTGCTCGTATTGGGGAATCTTGCCCACGATGAGTTCTTAACTCTGATGACCCGGTGCTTCGCTTATATCCGAACTCCAGCATGCGACGGTGTTTCTTCATCAATTCTCGAGTCGCTGACCCTGGGTGTACCTGTGGTGGCAAGTGAGAATGGCAACCGGCCAACAAGTGTGATCACGTATCGCGAAGAGGATGCTGAAGATTTGTGCATCAAGCTTATCGGTGTCGCAGTGAGTCACGAACAGGTAAAAGACCGGACAAGGTTGGAAGACGCCGAGGATAACATCTCACGAACCGTCGATTGGTTGCTTGAAGAGCCCAAGCGGAAAGCAACGGAGCCAATAAGGGGTTTCGCCGATGCTGACTAGCCACCTGTGGGCTAAACGCTGCAAGCATCTCACCGAAATGAGCTGGGATGAAATCCGGGTGCGAGTGCACCAAGCCTTTGCGAAGCGGTACGACCTGGCGATGTACAGGATGGGTATTCCTACAACCAAATGTGATAGACGACGTTGGCCAGAACATTCCGGTCGATTCTTCTTTAGAAAAGAAGAGTTGCCGGGAATCCTCACCTGGCTGCGCGGACAGCTCCCAGAGACCGCTGATGAAATCGTTGAACAAGCAGAACAAATCTGCCAGCGCCGCTTCGACTTACTTGGTCATGAAGGCGTGCATTACGGCTCGGAGATTGACTGGCATCTTGATGCGGTGCATGGCAAACGTGCTCCCGTACGTCCCTGGTTCCGAGTCCCGTACTTGGATTTTGAACAGGTGGGCGACTCAAAGATCATTTGGGAATTGAATCGGCACCAGCACATGGTTACGCTGGCCAAGGCCTACCGCTTGACCGAGGAAGTTCGATATGCGCGAGAGCTCTTCGCGCAGTGGTATCACTGGTGGGAACAGAATCCGTATCCAGTGGGAATTAACTGGGCAAGCAGTCTAGAAGTTGCTTTCAGAAGCCTGTCTTGGCTATGGGTCTGGAACATACTCGACGGTTGTTCAGTTCTTCCGCAGCAATTCCATTCTGACCTCCAGCGGGCGCTGATTGTGAATGCGCGTCACATTGAGCGATTTCTCTCTACTTATTTCTCGCCCAACACACACCTCCTCGGTGAAGGGGTTGGCCTCTTCTTCATAGGCACTTTATGTCCTGGGCTACCTGCAGCTCAGCGCTGGCAAAAGCTTGGATGGGAAATAGTTTTGCGAGAAGCCCAGCGTCAAGTACTGCCGGATGGCATGCACTTTGAGCAATCAATGTATTATCACACCTATGCGCTAGATTTTTTCCTTCACTCTCGGATACTCGCGGGCTTAAACGGAATTCCGATCCCCAAGACCTTTGACGGAACTATTCAGAAGATGCTCCAAGTTCTTGGCGAATTAAATACAGCGGGGCGTCTGCCACAATTTGGCGACGATGACGGGGGGCGCGTATTTGACCCGCGGCGTAACCGTGCAGAGCATCTGCAGGATCCTCTCTTCACCGGGGCGGTGCTGTTCAACAGGCCTGAGTTCAAACCTGTAGACATTCACGCCAACGAAGAAACGCTTTGGCTGCTTGGAACAAAAGGTGCTCGGCGATTCAACGAATTGTCGCCACGGAAACAGACGGACACTTCTATCGCCTTCGAGCCAAGCGGAATTTACGTGATGCGAAGTTCGAACCCAATCGCATATCAGCTTGTGATAGATGCCGGCCACCAAGGGGCAGGCCGCGCCGGTCACGGCCACGCGGATGCATTGAGTGTTCAACTGTCAGGAAACGGTAAACCGTTACTAATTGATCCGGGCACATTCGCCTACGTGGACTCTTGCTGCGAACGCAATCGGTTCCGCGGAACGGCTGCTCATAATACGGTGCAGGTCGACAATTCGGACCAAGCGGAGCCAGCGGGACCATTCGAATGGCATGGCCGAGCCAATGCGCATGTGAACTGCTGGGTGACCGGAGCAACCTTTGATTTATTCGTAGGCTCGCACGGAGGCTATTGCCGTCCGCCATCACCAGTTCAACATCGTCGGTACATCTTCCACTTGAAATCACGCTTCTGGCTTATACGGGACATTCTTGACGGTGAGGGAGTCCGCCGACTTGAAGCTTCTTGGCATTTTGCTCCTGGCTCCCTGCATGCGATTCCCGAAGGCGCCAGGTTCGTCAGCGATAGGCTTGCACCTCTTGCTTTGTTGTTCGCGGAGGATATGAATTGCTCGCGGGTGATATCCACCGATTGGTATTCGCCAGCCTACGGAAGAAAGGAACCCTCCCCGACTCTTCGCCTCAGCATGCTCGCGCCGCTGCCCGCGGAATTCACCACCATGATAATCCCCGATTCGGAGGCGACCGCCCAACTTGGTGTTCTCCGGCGCCTAGAATCGGCACGCCAAGGCGTGTCCGTCAGCGCTTTCCGGTATTGCACTGCGAACGCAACTAACTATATGTTCTTCGCCGACGAGTCCGGAAATTGGCGGATGGGGCCGTGGGCCAGCGACGCTCGATTCTTGTTTTGCTCGACTGGGTCCAACAAAGTTGTCCAACAGTACGTTATTTGCGACGGCAGTTATTTTGAGTTGAGAGGGCACCGGATATTTGACGCCAACTTGCGCGTGAAACAGAGCGAGTGGTCCCGCGATACAGGAAACCCTCCAGATTTTCCGTCTGATAAGGCTACTGCCATCTATGAAACTGCAGTCCCAAAAGCGGGATGGGTAACGAACGGGCTTGCGAAACAACCGGACATGGGATCGCGGTCAATCTAACGTAAACCGTCACTCGGTGCTGACGATGACCACGCCCCGTCCAATGATTGCCCCCTGCTCCGCTCTTGCCGTTATGAGGGCGATGTCTCCAATACGTGCAAACCAGCTTCACGCCATTAGACGAATTCGGTTTTAAAGGACAAAACTGAACAATGTGTGGAATTTGTGGAATTCTCGACATGCGAGGGAACAATGTTCCAGCGGAAGAGCTGGAAGCTATGTCGAATGTTCTTCGTCACCGCGGGCCGGACGATCAAGGAAGATTTTTTTCAGGCCCGCTGGCGCTTGGTTTCCGCCGGCTGAGCATTGTTGACTTGTTCGGTGGACATCAGCCAATGACGAATGAAGACCGGAGCGTGTGGATCGTATTCAATGGAGAAATCTACAACCATGCCGAGCTCCGCACCGGACTCCAGAAACGCGGTCACCGCTTCACTTCCAACAGCGATACCGAAACGATCGTGCACCTATACGAGGAGTATGGTGACGATTGTGTTTGCCATCTCCGCGGCATGTTTGCATTTGCAATCTGGGACACGCGGCGCAGGCGCCTCTTCTGTGCGCGAGACCGCTTAGGTATCAAGCCATTTTATTACACGATCGTCGGCGACAGATTTGCCTTCTCCTCAGAAATTAAGGCTCTCCTTGAGCTCCAGGGTTTCCGGCCGCGCCTCAATCGGGACGTTCTTCCCGAGTTTTTTGCCTTTGGCTATCTCTCTTCGCAGGAAACGCTCTTCGCAAATGTGCGCAAGCTCTTACCCGGTCACCGCTTTTACATAGACTTCGCTGCCGGAAATGCAGAACCACAAATCAGCCAATATTGGGATCTGAATATCTCTCCGCCGGAATGCCCGCTCGGCGAATCGGACTATGTCTCACAGTTTCGCGATCTGTTTACTGAGACCGTCCGCGCGCACCTCATGAGCGACGTTCCGGTCGGAGTCTTCTTGAGTGGGGGGCTCGACTCGAGTTCGATAGCAGCAGTGATGGCGGGTCTTAAAAAAGAACCAATCCAAACGTTTTCTGTAGGCTACGCTGAGAATCGATATAGCGAACTGCCTTACGCTCGGGAAGTCGCCAAACACATTGGGGCTGAATACAACCAGGTAATTCTTGGTCCTGAAGACTTCTTTGAGACTTTGCCTCAAT
>WNFJ01705117.1_pt1 | contig 13234 bp, 10 predicted proteins | sample 5400461 | NCBI WGS metagenome assembly WNFJ01 (sample SAMN13153349, study PRJNA577476) | soil metagenome | isolation source: 115 cm saprolite on Douglas fir-dominated hillslope | place: USA:California | collected 2013-09-17 | reverse complement strand
GCATCAGGTCAGGATGTTGCGTGATCATCGCACCCATGAGGAGACCGCCATTGCTTCCACCCAGAAGCGCCAGCTTTGCTGGGCGCGTCCACTTTTGCCTGATCAGATATTCGGCAGCCGCTGCAAAATCATCGAAGACGTTTTGCTTTTTTGTGAGATTGCCAGCCTTGTGCCATTCCTCCCCGAATTCGCCTCCGCCGCGAATGTTCGCGACCACGTAAACACCGCCGCGGTCGAACCAGAGCCGGCGCGTGAATTCAAAATTCGGCGACATGCTGAGGCCATAACCACCGTAACCGTAAAGCAGCGTCGGATTGTTGCCGTCCAGGTTTGTGCCTTTGCGGCGAATAATGTTAAGCGGAACTTTTGTGCCGTCCTTCGATGACGCGAACTCGCGCGTGACTTCGATGTCCGCAAATGAGACTGGCGATGTATTGACCAGCGCCGTTCGGACCGGCGCCGCATTTGCTTTGAGGTGAAACCATGCAGCCGGTTCGGTGTAACGGACATCGCGGAAGAGGAGTGAGCTATCTTCCAGTGATTCCATTTCTGAGACGTCCGATATTTTTTGAATCGGAACGACCGTTCCATCTTTGCCATCCAATCCAAAACGCCGGATTTGAGACGGGCCGCCTAGGAGATCGCCTACATAGAGTGCATTCGCCGTTGGCTCGATGATTTGAATGACCGCGTCGCTCGGCGGAACAATCATTGTCGCACTCGCCAATTCGGGTTTGTCGAGCGGCATCCGCAAAATCTTTCCGCGCGGAGCATCGGCACGCGAAAGGAGATAAAGCGCATCGTCACGTCCCAGACGCGCGGCTTTTACCTGGTCACTGAATTGAGTCAGCTGCTTCCAGTCTCCTGCCGGCCCGAGTAAGTAATGTGCGAAATCGCCACCGTCGCCGTTCGCGACTGTTGCCAGAATATATTTTCCATCGCGCGACGCCTCGAGCTTGATCTCGGCGATGCGAGGAAACTCTTTGCCGATCGAATAGGTATCTTCGCTGTCCGGCGTGCCAAGCCTGTGAAAATAAATTTGCTGGTAAAAATTCAGGTCTGCGTCCGGCCGATCGCCTTTGCGTGGAAAGCGCGTGTAATAAAAGCCGTCTGCATTCCAAGCGGCGCTGCCGCCGGCGGTCGGGTATTGAACGTGCGCGATCGAGTCGGGGAGCGCTTTCCCGGTGGCGGTTTCATAAACATGCAGCGTTCCATCCTCGCTTCCGCCCGTCGAAATCGAGACCGCGACATATTTCCCGTCCCGGGACGGGACAAACCAATCGATCGCCGTCGTTCCCTTCGGATCGGGCACGTTCGGGTCGAGCACCATCTTTTCCGACTTCAAATCGTCGGCCGACGCGAGCGTTATCAGCATCGGTTGCTGTTTCGGCGGCTGAAATTTCAGCGCAAACAAAATGCCCGGACGCGACACCAAACCGGAATAGCCCGGTGAAGTTTTCGCATACCATTCCGTCAACTGCTTCTCGATCCCGGCGCGGTCGGGCAATTTATCGAGATAAGCGCGGGTGCGTTGATTCTGCGCGTCCGACCACGCTTTAACGTCTGGATTCTGATCGTCCTCCAACCACTGATAAGGATCATCCACTTTGACTCCCTGATATTCATCCGTCACCGCCTTCTTCGGCGTTTGGGGAGTGGGCTCAGCGCCAGCGAGAGTGATGAAACAAAGCGCGAAAAACGCGACAAACGAAAATGGCAAACGATTGATTGTCATAGGGACATACGAACGCGTGAGCTCGCGCCACGTTCAATTCTTTTCGCCGGATTTCTCTGCAATTCTGGGCGCTCAATAACAAACACCGGGCGCGGTGCCAATGTAGGTGTCATCATTTAATTGCTGGAGCATGAAATCGGCGACGTCGGCCCGCGAGATGCGACGGGGCCAGATGTAATTGCCGGCGTTGAAGCCGTGCCGGTAATTGCCGCGCGCAAGGCCATTCGTCAGCATTGCCGGGCGCACAATCACCCAATCGATGTCGGTTTTCTCCTCGATTGATTTCTCCTGCCGCACACGGTCCCAGAAATAAAACGGCAGCACCAGCGGCACGAAGCCAAACGTCGCCGCCAAACCAAGTCGCCCCACCGCGTTGCCCACGCCTAACGAGCTCTCGCAAATGAACCGCGGCACCCGGCAGGTTTTCATCGCGCGCATGATGTTGCCCGTGCCGTGGGACAGAATTTTGGTCGGCCAGAATAACCGTTTGTGCCCAAGCGCCGACACCACCACGCTTTGTCCCTGCATTGCCGCTTCCACCGATGTGTAGTCGAGCACGTTGCCCTGAACAATCCGCAAATTCGGATGCTCGACCCTGAGCTTTTTCGGTTTGCGCACAAACGCCGTGACCTGATGGCCTTGCTCCAACGCCTGCCGCACAAGTTCGCGGCCGGTCCCGCCCGTAGCACCGATGACTAACAACTTCGGTCGATTTCCCCAGCCGCGCGAAGGCGGCGGCGTTCCCTTCGAACGCGGCGCTTTGCGAATGAGCGCGTAATTGTAAGCGAGCGCATAAACCAGCCAGATGACCAGAATGATTTTCCACATCCTGGGTTCAGTTTATTGCGATGCAAACCGTACTCCCAGCGCAATCTGGCGTATACTCTCAGCTCTTCGGTTCCTCGGCGATCTTCAATACCATCTTACCGCGCGTGTGATGGGTCTCAGCTTGTTCGTCCGCTTTGGCGGCGTCGGTGAGAGGCAGCACTTGCGACACAATCGGCTTGATTTTCTTTTGCTCGATTAATTTGGTAATCTTGGCCAATTCGCTCGCGTCGGGGTGCGATGCGAGCGATGCGCCGCGGATTTGGTGTTTATCAAGCTCGGCTTGATCGCAACGGGAAACGAGGCTCACAATCATGCCGCCCTTCTTCACCACTCCGTAGGAACGTGCGAGCGTGTCTTTGCCGACGGGATCGAGGACAAGATCGACATTCTTCGCCACAGCTTCGAATTCTGTCTTCGTGTAATCGATCGCCACATCGGCGCCGAGTTGCTTGAGCAAATCCTGGTTCGGGGTTGATGCCGTCGCGATCACCCGCCCGGCTCGCGCTTTGGCAATTTGAATAGCGAAACTTCCGACGCCGCCCGATCCGCCGTGGATGAGAACGGTCTGGCCCGCGCTCAACTTTCCGGTGTCGATTAACGCCTGCCACGCAGTCAACGCCGCCAGCGGCACCGCAGCCGCATCGGTATAACTGAGCGACTTCGGTTTTATCGCTGCCTCGCCTTCATTCGTTAGGCAGTACTCCGCCCAGCCGCCGCCCCAGAGCAGATAGGCGTAGACGGGATCACCGCTTTTCAATTTCGTGACCTTCGCGCCGGTCCTGGCCACGACTCCGGCCATGTCGTAACCGAGGATCAGAGGCAGATGCGTGCCGAATTCCCTGGCATATTTGCCACCAAGGATGAGCGGATCGGCCGGGTTAACGCCGCTCGCGATCACGCGAACGAGCACCTCGTTTTCCTTCGGCTCCGGCATGGGCGCATCTTCATACTTCAACATCTCCGGTCCGCCGTACTCGTGGGCGACGACTGCCTTCATCATTTTCGCTTGTGGCGGGGCAGTGGAATTGGGAAGTAGCGAGTTGGCGGCATAGGCGATGCCATTTTTGATCACCGTGTTGATGTCGGACGCGTGGGCGATGTCATCGAGCGGATTTGAATTGAGAATGACGAGATCGGCAAAATAAGCATTGCCGATCTTGCCGATGTGGGTGCCGGTTTCACCGCCGAAGAGTTTGGCGGCGTTGGCGGTGGCGCATTGCAGAATTTGCATCGGGGTGAGTCCGGCTTCTTTCATCAGCTGAAATTCGCGAAACAACGCCGGTCCATGAATCGTTCCGATGTTTCCCGCATCGGTGCCCGCGGCAATGGTGACGCCGGCATCTTCGAGCGTTTTCAAATTCTGCAGCGCGACATCGTACGTTTTCTTGATCCGATCGAGCGCTTCGTCTGGCTTCGCCAGCGCCGTCTTGATCCGATCAGGCAATTTGTCCTGCGGAATTTTCGTCACGTCGAGCGTCGCGATCACTTCCGGATTGCCCCACGCCTTTTCTTCCGGCGTGAGATTCAGCCTGTTTGCAAACGTGCGTCCATAACGCTCAAACACCACTAGCGTCGGACACAAAATTACATGTCGATTTTGCAGCAATTTCACAAATGCTTCATCGACCGGCTTGTCGATGACGCTGTGCACGAGCACGTCCACGCCTTCTTCAACTGCGGCTCGCGCCGTTTCCAGTTCGGTCGCGTGAACAGCGACGCGGATTTTGCGCGCGTGACTTTCTTCAACGGTTGCGCGCACAATCGGCCGAAACGAATCGACCGGATGATCCTTATCAACGATGTACCAGATCTTCACCAAATCCGGATTTTGCTGCGCGAGCTTGCGCACGAACTCGCGCGCTTGATCCGGATTGTTGATCTGAACAATTGGCGGATCGCCCAGATCGAGCTGCGGCCGCGACACGCTTGAGATCAAGGGTCCTGCCACAGCGACGCGCGGCGCTTCCGCGGTCGAGTTCGCGCGCTTGCGCACGTCAAAATTCCAAAACGGCCCGCCCACATCGACCACGCTCGTGATTCCACTGCGAAGATAGCGTGCAAATGTGTCGTCCAAGTGCGACTTGATCCACGCGACTTCATCTCTGTATGGACGGACACTGTTGAGATCGACAATGTCCGGGCGCGTGAAGAGGTCGGCCGATTGGAAGAAATGGATGTGCGTGTCAATGTAGCCCGGCAAAATGAATTTACCTTTGCAATCGATTACGCGAGTTCCCGTCTCCAGGATTTTCGGGCCAATGCGTTCGATGCGGTCTCCGTCAATGATGATCGACGTGTTTGTAGAGGGCTGGCGGACTTCATTGTGGCTTGGGTCGATGAGTGTCCCGTCAACGAGCGCGATTTTTTCGGCATGCGCGGATAACGATAAGATCGACAATGCAAGACCAGCGAAAAATTTCGTTTTGTTATTCATGAGCATGGAATCCGATCTGGCGTTTTGGTTTCTCCGGTGGCGTCATTAATTCACGGATGGCATCGAAGACGACTTTGAACTGGGCGGATCAAATAGATCTGACGCTCGACCTGGATCGCTAGTGCGTCGGACGTCATGAATGGGAGTTCCTCGACTGTGCCAACTGGAAATCAATCGGACTTGGTTCTTCCTTCCACGAGCGCGGCGGCTTCGCGATCGAGCTCGGCGTTATTGAGCTGCCGCGGTTTCAAATAGAATTCATCGACGACAATCTGAACCAGTGCGGCGGCAGGAACGGCGAGGATCGCGCCGAGAATGCCGAACAAGGTTGCCATGGCCAGTGTGAAGAAAAGAATGTTGACTGGGTGCAATCGCATTTCTTTGCCGAGGACAAACGGCACGAGAAAGTTCAGTTCCACCTGGTAAACCAGCAAAATCGCGCCGAGTGCGAGCCAAAACTTCGTTGCTCCCATGCTCAACGCGACAAACAAAATCGGGATCGCGACAAAGAACGCACCAATGTTGGGAAGGAATTCGCCGACGAACGCAAAGGCGCCAAACATCAGCGCCGGTTGCACACCGATGATCCAAAGCAGCGTGCCGATGGAAATGCCGGTGACCGCACCATTGATCGCGACACCGCGCGCCCACATTGTCATCTGTTTCGTCAGTCGCGCCAGTGTCCGGTGCGCTCGTTCCCGGTAGCGATCAGGCGCGAGCGCAAGATAGGCGGCGACAAGCGGCTTCGGGTTTGACAAGACGAAGATAAGCAACAAAATCGCGAGCGCGGTGCTCAACACGCCGCCGACTAAACCGATTGTCGATCTGAGCAAGATGTTGGCGACTGTTCCGGCAGCCGCGCCGATTTTCTGCGCGATCTCATCCGCCTGCGGCAAAGCATTGCGCACCGCGGGGTAACTTTGCGCCAGCGCAGTCATTCGCACCCGAATCCCCTGCCATACGTGCGGCGCGCTCTGCACCATGCCGTTGATCTGGTTGGCCAACGGTGGAATGGCAAAGAGAACGATCGTTCCCGCCACCACAATCAGCGCGAGGATAACGAGAACGACAGCGAGGATCCGCGGGATACCGTGCCGGTGTAACGAGACGACAATTGGATTCAGCACCATCGCCAAAAGGAAAACGACAGCGAAAAGCAGCAAGACCGACTCGAGGGCATGCACGATGAAAGCGCCAACAACGAGCAGAACAACAAGTCTGAGAATGCGCCGCGCACCGCGGTAACTTAACGGCGTATCGTCAGCGCCGGAATGATCCGATTTGTTCATCAGCTGGTGGTTCCCGCGATCAAAAAACGCATTCGCGAGCCGGGGTGGTGGTAATGCCGCTTTTAGCAGGCGCCGAACTTAAAAACAAGGCCGCTCGTTGCGGCTAGGAAATCGATAGGAAAGGTTCTTCTAGCTCGCTCGGAATGACAAAAAGGATAATCGCGGCACGAATTAGCCCGCCGCCAGGCCGCGGAACGCGTCCAGCTTGTCAATCTTCGGCAGCTTCACGACCTTACCGTGCTTAGCGCTCTCGAAAATCGCTTCGATGATGCGCTGGTCCTGCAAGCCTTCCTCGCCCGGCGTATACGGTTCCCGATCGTTCACTACGCAATCTGCCATGTGATCGAGCTCGTTGGCGAACTGATCGGTCTGGCCAATCTGCGGTAACGGCGGCTCGTTAGGCTCCACGAACATCTTCAAACCACGATATGGAAATGACGGATCCATCCCGAAGGTGCCGCGGTCGGCGATGACGCGATACGATTGCGTGTGGTGCGCATCGAAACTGCACGCGCAATTCGCCAGCAGTCCACTGGGAAAACGCATCTGCCACACCACAGTTGCATCCACTTCCTTGAATCGCGGATCGCCCGCGGGCCGAAATGTCTGCGCGAAGATCTCCATCGGTTCTTCGCCGAGCAGAAAACGGATGGTATTGAGGCAATAAATGCCGAGATCGCCGACTGCGCCGCTGCCAGAAAGCTCTTTGCTCAAGCGCCATTCCATTTGCTCGACCTTTAGCAGATTGGCCGACTCGATGTATTTCACGTCGTCAAATGTTTTCTGGCGCACGAGCCGCTGCATCGCGCGATTCATCGGCTCGTATTGAACGCGGTACGCCACCATCAACTTCACCTTTGCGTGCCGGCATTCCGAAATCATCTGCTGGCATTTCGTGATGCTGACTTCCATTGGCTTTTCACAAAGCACATGTTTGCCCGCGCGCGCGGCGCGAATGGTATACTCGGCGTGCATTGAGTTAGGCAGGACGATGTAAACGACTTGCACGTCGGAGTTGGCCTTAATGCGCCCGAAATTTTGATAATCGTAGATCGATTCCGCGTTAACGCCGTTTTCTTGCGCGAGCCTTTGCGCCTTGGCTGGATCGCCGCTAACGAGCGCAGTGAGCTTTGCTTTTTTGCTTACCCGAAATGCGGGAATTAATTCCTGGATCGACAACCGACCGAGACCGACCAGCGCGAAGCCGACGCGTTTTTCCATCGGCCATGGTTCTGATGCGTCGGCCGATCGCGGCGCGGGAGTTTCGGAGCCGCTCGGTTCTTGCGCGGGAGCCAAGCGTATCAACTGCGGGCCGATTGTGGCGGCGAGTGCGCCCCGAGCCGCGCGCGAAATGAAGGTGCGACGATTGAGGTAAAGTTCTGTGTGCGAGTTCACAGAATGAGTTCGCACCAGCCCTGCCCGTGCGCGGTGAAGAATTCGAACGCAGCGTTCGCGAGCTCCGGGGAGCACAGGCTGCCAGCGTGTCGATCTCGGCGGCTTGACGAGATCAATTGTCTCCCATGTGCGTGAGCGCCAAACAGGCTGCCGGCAACTCCCGGCTAGGTTGCCGCGGGGACTGCTCCCAGCCCATTCGCGCCACCCAGACAATAGATGTCGATCTTAGCGCCTGCGTTTTCCGAATGAATATCCGCGATGCGAGCGTCCGCCGCCGATTGAGCGTCGCCCGGCTGCCGCGGATTCCGGTTCGAAGAGCACCGTGTAGAGATACGGAAAGTTGTCGAGCTTTAGTCGCGGAATTTTTTGTCCGATGAAATGTTCGATCGCTTGCAGCGCGGAGACTTCTTGCCCGTTCATAAGCGTGAAGGCGTCGCCGACATTTTGGGCGCGACCGGTGCGTCCGATGCGATGCACGTAATCTTCCGGATGCTCCGGCACGTCGTAATTGATGACGTGACTTACACCGGCGATGTCAAGGCCGCGCGACGCGATGTCGGTGGCGACCATCACTTCGTATTTGCCACTCTTGAATCCTTCGAGCGCTTCGATGCGCTCGCGCTGGGTGCGATTGGAGTGCAGCACGGCGACGGCGTGTCGGGCGTGTTTCAAAAAATGCGCGACCCGATCCGCATTCTGTTTTGTCCGGCAAAAAATCAGGACGCTGTCGAAGTTGGTGCGCTCCAGCAGAGCGATGAGCAAATCGAATTTTTGCTCGGCCGCGACCGGATAAACCGCGTGCGTGACTGTTTCCGCCGGCGAACGGCGCGCGCCGATCTCCACCACTTCCGGATCACGCAGCACCCACGCAGCGAGGCGCTCGATCTCCGGTGGCAACGTGGCCGAAAACAAAAGCGTTTGTCGATCCCGGGAAATCTTTTCCACTATGCGGCGCACATCTGGCAAAAATCCCATGTCGAGCATGCGATCGACCTCATCGAGCACGAGGATGTTCACATCGCGAAAATGGAGCGTTCCCTGTTGGAGATGATCGAGCAATCGTCCAGGCGTCGCGACAAGCACATCGACTCCGCGCTTGAGGTCTTCGCGCTGTTTCCCGTAACCGACACCGCCGTGCACAACGGCCACGCGCAGATCGGTGAAACGCCCATAATCCCGAAAGGCGGTCTCGACTTGCGCGGCCAGCTCGCGGGTTGGCTCCAGCACGAGACAACGAAATTTTCCGTGATGCCCGAGCGAGGTCAGGATCGGCAGAGCGAAAGCGGCGGTTTTGCCGGTGCCGGTTTGTGCCGTGCCGATCAAGTCTTTACCCTCGAGAATAATGGGAAAGGCGCGAAGCTGGATCGGAGTTGGTTCAGTGAAACCCATCGCCTGGGTTCCGCGCACGACGTCCGGCAAAAGTCCAAAGTTATTAAATGACACCAGGTTGAAGCTACTTGCGTTGCAAGATCGCACAATCAGGTGGATCGAGCAGTCCCTTGCTTGATATTAATCTAGGCGGCGAAGCCACAATTTTCAGCATCGCCCGCGGAGCGGCCGATCCACCTCACATGAAAGTTTTTGTTCTCGCCGACACGCATAACAAATTGCCGAAGCGCATTGCCGATATTGCGGAAGGCGCTGATGAGATCTGGCACCTTGGCGACGTTTGTGGAGAAAGAATTCTTGATGAATTGCGCGCGATTGGGCCACCGGTGACGGTGGTTAGGGGAAATTGCGACAGCAATTTCGAATGGCCGTTGGTCGTCGATCTTGTCCGGAGCGGTCTGAGATTTCGTTTGCAACATATTCCGCCGGAGCGACCGCCGGAAGATGTCGATATCGTGCTGCATGGGCACACGCACGTACCTCGAAATGAACGACGCGACGGCGTTTTGTTCTTGAATCCGGGTTGCGTCACGCGACCAAACCGGGGATCACCCGCCAGCGTGGCGTGGCTCGAAATTGCCCATGGAAAAGTAAACTGGCGATTGATCAGTTTGTAACCACGGCGTTCTGCCGCCGTGAAATTCCAGTCCGGCCGGGACGCCTCGACCCGCGTTCGCCGAGCTTCGGCGGGGCGAGCAGAGCGAGCCGGCTACAGCAAAGCCGATCATTTCTCGTCTTCGCCGGTTTTTTTGCCGAACCACCGGCGTTTTTTCGGTTTCGGCTCTTCCAGCGTTGGCGCACTCGGCTTCTCTTCTTTCGCGGCTGGTTCTTCTTCGCGTTTCGGTTCTTCCCGTTTTGCTTCTTTTTCCTTCGGCTTCGGCTCGGCCTCTTTGCGTCTGGCTTTCTTTTCCTCGGCTGATTTTTCTTCCGTCACTTGGGCGGCGTCAACCCATTCCAGAAATGCCATGGGCGCGGAATCGCTTTTGCGCGGACCCAGCTTCACGATCCGCGTATAGCCGCCGTTGCGATTTGTCGATTTTTGCGCAATGTCGTCGAACAATTTTTTGACGGCATCCTTCTGCCGCAAGATCGACAATGCGTTTCGCCGCGCGTGGAGTGAACCGTTCTTGCCTAGGGTGACCATTCTTTCCGCGAGCGGGCGGACGGCTTTCGCTTTAGCGAGCGTGGTTTTGATGCGCCGATGCACTATCAAACTGCAAACCTGATTCGCGAGCAACGCCTTGCGATGCTCCGCCGTGCGGCCGAGTTTTAGCGTCTTTTTTTGATGTCTCATGAACTGCGCGGCTGATGGGTTCGCCTAACGAACGACTAGGTTCTGTCGGTGCTTGATGCTCCGTTGGCCGTGGCGCCGTCCGGACTGGGTGGCGTTTCCACCAAACCAGGCTCGAATTTCATTCCCAGACTGAGCCCAAGCTGTTGCAATTTCTCTTTGATCTCATTGAGCGATTTCTTGCCGAAATTACGATACTTCAGCATCTCGGCCTCGGTCTTTTGCGCCAGCTGACCAACGGTCGTGATGTTGGCGTTGTTCAAGCAATTGGCTGCGCGCACACTCAGCTCGATCTCGTTCACGCTCATGTTGAGCAGTTTCTTCAGCTTCAAATTCTCCTCGCTCACACCAGCGGGCGTTTCGTCGAATTCGATTATGTCTTCGTTGTAGTTGACGAAGACGTCGAGATGATGACGCAGTATGGCGGAGCCTTGCAGCAGAGCGTCGTCCGGCGTCAATCGACCATCGGTCCAGATTTCCAAGATGAGCTTGTCGTAATCGGTGCGTTGACCAACGCGGGTGTTCTCGACCGCGAATTTGACGCGCGTGACCGGTGAAAAGATCGAATCGATCGGGATCAGGCCGATCGGTTGGTCTGGGCGCTTGTTCTCCTCGCCGGTGGCGAATCCGCGACCGACGCGAACTTCCAGCTCGGCGTCAAATTTGTGCTTCTTGTCGAGCGTGCAGATGACCAGCTTCGGGTTGAGCACTTCGTAACCTTGCACGACCTGAATGTCGCCGGCAGTCACTTCGCCTTCCTTGTTTACGCTGAGCGAGAGTTTTTTCGGATCGTGATCCTCAGCTTTGAATTTTATTTTCTTGAGGTTGAGAACGATGTCAGTCACGTCCTCGACCACTCCGGGCAGAGTGGCAAACTCGTGTTGTGCGCCAGTGATTTTCACCGCCGTAATTGCGGCGCCTTCGAGCGATGAAAGGAGTACGCGCCGGAGGGAATTTCCAACGGTGTGTCCGTAGCCGGCCTCAAACGGTTCGGCGATAAACTTGGCGTAGGTATCGGTGGCAGTGTCCTCGTCTTTAACGAGAGTTTTCGGCATTTCAAAACGACCGTAACGGATTGGCATATTTTTTTATTGGAGTGATGGACTGCTGGAGTATTCGAGTAACAAGCAAGATACTGAGACCATTACTCCATCACTCCAATACTCCATTGATCCATGCGTTTTCACCGGGTTTCCCCTGGCGAGTGCGGCTTCACGTCCAGCGACGGAGACCCAGGGACCAACGGCGTAATTTCAAAACTCGCGGCGGAGCAGGTAATAAAGGCAATCCTACCGCTTTTGCAAGCGGATTTGGTAGGGCGCGACGTTAGGGCTCGGCGATCCGCCCTACCCTCTCATTGCTCGACGATTTCGCCCGACTGTGCCCTGGCAGATCCCGATCTTTTTGGGAAATGCGTGGCCAACGCTTTCCCGATATCGCGAATCGCGTCCACGAGCGCATCCGAGAATCTTTCGTTACGAAAATGTTCGCGCATACGGTCGACAATCTGCCGCCAATAAATGTCGCCGCATCTTTCGTGGATCGCTTGATCGCCCATGACTGCGAATTTGCGGGCGCGGGGCGCGACAAAAATGAGGACGCCGTTGCGTTCGCTTGTCTTGTGCATTCCAAGCCGCTGAAATTTCTTCTGGGCCGCAATCAACGGATCTCGACTCAACTTTCCACGCTGGATATAGATGCGGACTTGCGCGGACGTTGTCGATTCAGCCTCGCGAATCTCCTGCACAATTCGATCGTGCTCGAGCTTGCTCAGAAACTCTCTTGTTCGCATGTGCCTACCAGCTAGAGCCCGCTCCTCCTCCGCCAAAACTTCCTCCTCCGCCGCTAAATCCACTGAATCCCCCCCCGCCTCCGGAGGACCAACCTCCTCCTCCGCCACCGAGCGGAAGGAATATCGGACCGCGCCCGCGTGATGAATAGCCGTAACCACCGAGCCGTCGCGTCAGTCTTGAAATCAGGATCAACGCGATGATAAAGATGATGAAGAACAAGAAGCTTGGCGCGCCGGCATTACCGTGCTGTTCTGTCACCGTTTTCCCGGTGCCTTTGTATTCGCCTCGGATCGCTTTGCAGATCGAATCGATACCCGCCGCTAGGCCGCCTTCGTAGTCGTTGTTACGAAAATGCGGTTTGATCTGGTATTCGGTGATGTCGAACGCCGCTGCATCGGGTAAAGTCCCTTCCAACCCATAGCCGACCTGAACGAACATCTTTCGATCCTGGACGAAAACGAACAGGACAGCCCCGTTTCGTCGCTCCTTTTGTCCAACGCCCCAAGCCTGCGCCATGCGCTGTGTGTAGTCTTCGATCGAGGAGTCGCTTTGCATTTTCGGAAACACCGCGACGACAACTTGGTTCGAAGTTTCGCGTTCGAATGCGTAATCGTTAAAGTACGCGGCCGGTTTTGGCGGAATGACTTCTGCAGCGAAAGAACCGGAGCAAACCAGCAGCAAGAACATGATCAACAGGCGCCGCCGCGTTTCCGGGGAGCGCACGCGCCCTCGCGTGCACCGGCCGGCGCCTCGCCGGACGCAGTCCGCAAAGGGGCATCGTCGATAGTTGCTGCAGTCGTCATTTGCGGCGTGGGCGCCGCAAACAACACGCGAGGCGCGTGTGCTCCCCGAAATCATTGCGCCACACGCATTTGCGAATTGCGGCCGATTTACGGCGATCCGGTCGGCACCGGCGATGGCGCAGGCGACCCGAAACTGGGAAAATTCACCGTCGGCGCTCTCTCCGCTCCTTGTTGCGATGCGAAAAACGGTTTCGACGAAAATCCAAACATCCCCGCGATCGTGTTTGTGGGAAACCGGCGCACCGCAGTGTTGAAGTTCTGCACTGCTGTATTGAAG
>WNFJ01286670.1_pt1 | contig 13234 bp, 11 predicted proteins | sample 5400461 | NCBI WGS metagenome assembly WNFJ01 (sample SAMN13153349, study PRJNA577476) | soil metagenome | isolation source: 115 cm saprolite on Douglas fir-dominated hillslope | place: USA:California | collected 2013-09-17 | reverse complement strand
GACCGCGCCGCAAAGTCGCTGGTCCGTCGTCTGAAAGCCCTTGGCTTCGACGTCGACGTCCGGCTCGCAGCCGCCTGACAGCCGCGAGTTTCTTATTAGGGCCTACGGCGCCCATAGGGTGGGCCTATCGGACCGATCCAGTTCGAATCGTACGAGAAACGCCCATGCTGTGCCTGCGACGCTTGGGCGAGTGTCGAGGAGGAAGGGCACGTCGACCGTAGATGTTGGCAGCGAGCCATCGGCTGCGCGCAAGGGCTCGAGGGCGTTGAGAATAGCGCGAGCTCGATCCACATGGCCGGTACGCCACGCGGCGAGAGCGACGCCCGCGCTGCCCTCGGGCCACACCGCCTCGAGTCGTTCCCACGTTTGGGCAGGGAGCATGGGCGCGAAGTGGCGCATGAGAGCCGGGTCGCCAAAGAGCGGGCCGCGTGCGTACGGCCGATGACCGCGAGCGCCCGAGCGCGCGTCGCGTGACGCGTATCGCTCGTCGGACACCGCGAACGCCTTGCTGGCCCGTTCAACGTCGCCGGTGGCGCTGAGGAAGATCGATCCCCAGGAAGCGCAATCGAGGGCTTGGGTCCTGTCGGGTCCGTCGGGCGCCACTCCTTCCGCGAACTGATCGATCTGAGCGTCGTAGGCACGAGCGGCGAGGGCGCGTGCGATCCGATCCGCCGCGTTACCGTATGCGCGAGTTCCCGTAACTCGGGCGAGCGCCCGAAGCATGAAGTACGCGTCGACGTTGTGTTCGACCGACGTCCAAACCACTTCGGCGGGCTCGAACACTTCCCGAACCGTGCTCCCTTCGAGCTTGTAGTGAATCGTGCCCGTGCCCCCACGCACCAGACCTTCGCGCGGGTCGCCGGCGATCGTGACCTGATGCGCGACGAGGTAGCCGCCGACGCGGTGGGCAAGCTGCAACACTGCGTCGCGGGCGGGACCGCCAGGCGCGGCGTCAAGATATTCGCCTGCCGCGTAACCTACCCATGCGATGGCCCCCGCACGCTCGTAGCGCTGCTCTCGATCCGGCTCGGGAAGCGTGAACGCGAACGGAATGCCCCCGTCCGCATTCTGAAGAGCGGCCAGGCCCTGGAGGACACGGGCTGCGCGAACGCGATCGCCCGCTCGCAGTAGCGCGAGAACGACCAGGGCACTGTCGTAGGATGCAATGCGTCCGGTCGTCGGGTCTGTCACGGCGAGTAGCCCCGCCGAGTCGGCCCGGGGCCACGGGCGCAGCGATGCTACGAGGGATGCCAGCGGGTCGCCGGAGCGCGTCTGTCCCGTGGCCGCCGGTGCACGAGCTCCGGCCGAAGCGCAAGCCCATGATAAGAGCCCAATCAGCAATGCGCTCGCCAATCGCATCTAGCCCACGTTGTACAAGAGGGAGCGTCGCGCCGCCTCCTGAACTACGGCATCCGGATCCGTGAGCATCTCGGTGATCAGCGTGCGCACTTTTGCGTCATCCACCGAGGCAAGGGCCTGGATGGCAGCAACACGCACCTCGGGAGCTGGATCGCGAAGCGCGGGGGCGACGTGAGCGGCAAACGCCGTCCCGCCCAGAGCGCCGAGCGCGACGACCGCCGTCTTGCGTTCGGCGGGATCCGCGCTCGACACCAGACGCGTGGCCATTCGTTGAGAGAGCGATCCCACACGCGGTTCGCTTCGAAGCGCCAGGCGCGTGTCCAAGGCAACTTGCGGCCACAGTCTTCCAAATGCCCGCAAGCCGTCTGCGTCGGCGCTTCCGGCGAGCGAGGCAAGCACTGCTGCACGCACCACGGCAGATACATCGGTGAGCATGCTCTCGAGCGCCTTGTGCGCGTTCTTTGCGCTTGCGCCCGTCACCCGCTGGAGCGCTGTGGCCACGCCGACCCGCACGGGCACCGATGGGTCGCGCCGCAGCAGCGCCAGCCGCGTCAGGGTGCTCGCATTCCACGTGATGGCGTCGACGACTGCTTTGCGGACGTCTTCGCTCGGGTCCTGAGCCATTGACTCGAGCGCTGTAACGGCGTCGGCCACCGGCAGGTTCGCGACTGCGCGTACCGCCGTCGCGCGTACGGACGCTGACTGCGAGCGCAGGAGCTCTCGAAGCAATGGCAGCGTCTCGGGGCTGCCCATGCGCGCAAGGACCCGAACCGCGGGAGTCAGCAGGTCCGGGACGTCGAAGCCCATCATCCAATCGAGAAACGGCATCGGATCGTCGCGGTGAAGTCGCGCCAGCGCAGCTTCCACCACTTCTTGAACGTCGGGCGCGCCGACTCCCAGACGCTGCTGAAGGGCCGAGACGACTTCTCGCTCGCGCCGATTTTCGACAGCTCGCACCGCGACGATGGCCACGTCGGAGTTCGGATCGGCGATGGCGCCGACCAAAGCTTTGCGAGCAATCTCATTGGAAGCGCGCCCCGACAGCGCCTCAGCGGCCGCGAGACGCACCGTCTCATTTGGATCGCCAGTGAGCGCGTCGGCCAACACAGGAGTTGCCCGTTCGAGCGCAAGGCGCCGCAGGGCGGCCACTGCGAGCCGCCGCGCCTCGACGTCGAGGCTGCTGCGCAACGTCTTTTCGTACTGTGCGACAATCCCTGGAGCGTCGACCACGGGTGTGCCCCCGGCAGAGCGGTCCTCCAGACGAAGGGCGGTGAAGAACGCCGTGCGCACGGCCGGATCCTCGCGGTTGAGGAATGCCAGGATCGCCTCGAGTGCCCCTGCCTCGGCCATTGCGTCGAGCACGGACGCAACGGCCGCGTCGGTGCCCACGAGCGCCAGCGCGAGGAGTTGCGCGTCGCGCGCCGTCTGCCCCGCTTGTGCGCGCACGCGTATTTCGACCTGAGGACCGCCCGCGCGCGCCAGAGCGATGATCGCGCGGTTTCGTACGAAAGGGTCGGGGTCGCGTGCGCGAAGCTCCAGCGCCGCGAGGACGCCATCGTGACCTGCTCCCACCCTGCCGAGCCCGTTCACGACGGCCGCCCGCACGCGCCCGTCGGGGTCCTGCGCGGTCAGGAGCAGTGCGTCACGGGCGGCAGGGTGCGCGATCTTTGCCAACGCGCCCGCGGCGCTCGCTCGCAAGGCAGCTTCGGTGGCGTGCAAGAACCGTGTGAGGGTCGGTACGCCTTTGGGGTCGCCAATCTTTCCGAGTGTCCACGCGATGCCCAGGCGTACATCGATCGAGGCATTGCGTTCTAGTTGGGGAAGGCGCTCGAACAAGGAGCCCGAGGCGTTTCGCGCGAGGGCTTCTGCGATTCGATCGCGCACTGGCCCAGGAGCGCCGGCCAGCGCCCGCAGAAGACCTTCGAACGCTTCGACCCGCCCGGTCGAGCCCAGCGCCGTCACAGCGGCCATGCGCACCTCCACCGAGGCATCCGTCAAGCGCGCGACCAGCGGTTCGATGTGTCCCTCGGCTCCGCGAACCCCGAGCGATTCGACGGCGGGCAGTCGTACCGCATCGCTCGGATCCACGGTCGCACGACCGAGTAGCGCCTCCGCCGAATCGCCGGTGATTCGCCCCACGAGGACTACGATGCTTTTACGGACGGCCACGCTGCCCATGTCGTAGGCGGTGGAGAGAGCCTCAATGTGCGAGGCAAGAGGTTCGGGTGCAGCGCTCGTCAGAGCGTCAGCCGCGGCCTCGCGCACCGTTTCTTCGGAATCGCCGAGTGCGCGCACGAGCGCGGGCAGGGCGTCTTGGTGACCCAGTCGGCCGAGCGCCTCACATACTGCCGCGCGCACCGGCCAGGCTGGGTCGTCGATTGCGCGCAGCAAGGTCGGAGCCACGCGCGCCTCGCCGAGCTCGCCGCACGCCCTCGCTGCAATTGCACGCACCTCGAATGAGGCATGATGGACGTATGACGCGATGCTTTCGACCAGCCCGGCCTGGCCAACTTCCAAGAGTGCGGCGAAGGCGCGCACCCTGATGGCGCGTTCCTCGGAAGTCAACCGGGCGACGATCCGCTCGAGATATCCGACGCGCTCGAGGGCCAGCGCCGCGCGGCGGCGAACTTCTCCATTGGCGTCGCGCAACGCGACCTCCAGAGGCGAGGTATCTTCCATTTGCATCGTCTCGAATGCTTCGAGCGCGCGTATGCGTGTGGCGTAATCTGGGTCACCAAGGGCGGTCACGAGCACGTCCACAGCGCGCTCACCCTCGATGCGCGCGACAGCGCCGGCTGCATGCGCACGAACTTGCGGCGCAGGATCCCGTAATGTTGCGCGCACAATCGATTGCAGTGCACGCGGATCTCCGATCGCGCCGAGAGCCTCAGCCGCCGTCATGCGCAACCGATCGTCGCGATCGTACAAGCGAGCGATGAGGTCATCGACAGCGCGTGCGTCGCCGATCTGTCCGAGGATTCGCGCGGCCCACACGCGGGCGGGAGGGTGCGACGGGTCGGCCAGGCGCGCGAGAAGAGCCGGCACGGCCAGCCCCGCGAACTCCACGAGCGCTTTAGCTACATTGCGCGAGGACCGTTCGTCGATATCGAGTTCCTTGACGAACAGTCCAATGGCGCTCGGATCGCGCAATTTCGCCAGCGCCGCGGCTGCGACCACTTTCACTGATGCCTCGTCCTCGTCGCGATCGCGCAAAGCGTCGACGAGCGCCGGTACCGCCGCGGGAGCGCCGGCGAGCCCGAGTACTTCTGCGGCGTGGGCGCGTTCGCTCCACTTGGGAGCCTTGCGCAGCCGATGGATGTAGCGCTCGACCAGCCCGAGTTGGCCAAAGAGGCGCGAGCCCCACGCGCGCGTCCGAGGGTCGTCGGATCGGAGCATTTCGAGCGCGGCGCGGTCGACTGTCAGTTCGTTGAATCGTTCGCGGAGCGATTCGGCGAGCTCGGTGGCGTCCGCTCCCATCGCATCGCCCACGAGGCTTCGTGCTTGCTCAACCTGTCGTAGCGCCCTGCGCGTTCCCGTCCGGCGTAGCGCCTCGCGCAAGAGCACCCACACCGTCGGCACGACGGCTAGTGCGACGATCCCGAACGTTACCCAGAGTATGGCCGTCGCTCTCACGACCCGTCCAAGAGTGCCTTGAGTTGTTCGACGACCGTCGCCGGGTCAATGGGCTTGTTCAAGAACGCGTCAGCTCCGGACTGGAACGCCCAGAAACGATCGGCCGGATCCGTCTTGGCCGTCAAGATGAGCACGGGAGTCTTCGGCGAGATTCGTTTGATCGCGCGGCATGCTTGGTAGCCATTTACTTCCGGCATCGTGACGTCGAGGACAACCACGTCAGGTTTGTCTCGTTCGACGATGCCAATGGCGAGCTCGCCGCTGGAGGCAACGGTTGTCCTGTAGCCCATCGATTTCAGGCGAATGTCGAGAAACTCGAGCCCTTTGGGGTTGTCGTCGACGAGCAGGACGTGCGCGCCGGCGCGGGTCATGGCCGGCCCCCATCGTCTCGCCGCGCGCGCATGTCGAACGGCAACCGGACGACGACGGCCGCGCCCGCTCCGGGCGCCTCATCCACGTGGACCGTGCCGCCGTGAAGAGTCGCCATCTCGCGCACGACAGCGAGCCCGATTCCGCTTCCGGGCAATGGTTGGTCGCGAGCCAGCCGTATCCCGCGCTCGAAGACTCGCTCGCGTTCTTCGACCGGGATGCCAGGTCCTGTGTCGCTGACGACGAGCTCCGCGTGATGTCGCGCCGCCGGCCCGCCCGTTGCCGACGTAGGTGCAGCCGATCGGACCGAGAGCGTGATTCGCCCGCCCACCGGTGTGAACTTAACCGCATTGCCCAGCAGGTTGGTGACGATCTGCTTTACCTGCATCGCATCGCACCAGAGCGAGACGGGTTCAGACGCATCGAGCTGGACCCCGATTGCCTTCTGCTCGGCGATGTTGGCGAACAGCGGCACGATGCTGCGCGACAGCTCTGCGAGCTCGACCATCGCGCGCCGATTGGTGCGCCGCACGGCGGGTGGCCCCGACGCTATCTTCGGCGGCAAGTCGCTTTGCGCAAGGGCCTGGCTGCCGAAGCGATCGAGGATGGCTGCGGTGTCGTTGGCAGCCTGCAAGATTTGTGTGACGTGCTCGAGCTGCATCGTGCCGATCGGGCCTGCGATTCCGTCGCGCAGATTGGCCGCAAAACCGATAACGATGTTGCAAAGCACGCGGGCGTCGTGGGCCACCGCCTGCGCCTCCGTGCGCACCGTGGCCAGCCGCTCGAGCGCGGTTCGCAAGCGGTCCTCCAGAGCACGCGCGTACTCCGCGGTGTCCGTCCCCATACGCCTTCGGGCAACGATTTCCGCGATGACTGTAGTGAGCTTGGCATCGCCCGTCGGCGCGACGATATGAACGAACCCGAGGCTTGCGAGACGGCCGCAGGTCAAAGTCGTGGACGGCAGAGCGACGAGCGGCAGCCCTCGGGTACGCTCGTCTTCTCCGAGCGCCGTTACAAGAGCCTCAAACGGCTCGGGATCGTCAGCCACGTCGAGAACGGCAGCATCGAAGCCCGGCGCGCTCAAGGTCGCCAGACCGCTCGAGTTCACGACGGCGCAACGGACGACGGCTCCCGCGCTGCGCAGAGGAGCCGCCCGAAGCTCGGCCCTCGCATCGTCGGATGCAACGACCGCCAGGACGGCGCCTTGCAGGCTCACGTCGGCCTCGCCGCAAACCCCTTGCGGGCGAATTTGTCCCAACCCTGCTTGCCCTTGATGAAGTCCCATAGGCCCTTGAGCTGCCAGGCCACCAGGTACTGGCGGTACCCGATGTTAGAGAGGAATCCAGCCAGGAGCAGCACGAGAATGTCCCGAAGCCTGTCGTATCGAAAGAGCGATAAGGCCTGAGCGCTGACTTCCGCGCCGCGCTCGGAGTAAACACAGAGTAGAACGGATAGCGTACTCAGGGCCAAGTGGATGGCTGTCGCCAGGGCGAGAAAGGAGAGCAGGGCCTTTATCGACAGGACACCGATTGCCAAGGTGGCGATTAGGACGAGATACCCCGCGCACTCCACGAGCGGGGCGAGCGCCTCGAAGAGGAGCTGATAGGGGAGAGAAAAGAGGCCGACCTGTCGAAAGCGGGGGTTGAAGAGCATCACGCGATGATGGCTGAGCACTTCCCAAAGCCCGCGGTACCACCGCGAGCGTTGCTTGCCGATGTCGCGATAGTTCTCGGGCGCCTCGGTCCATGCCGTCGGGAAGGGCAGAATGCCTATTTTGCCGGGCAGTTTCTTGTCGAGCAGATACCGGTGCAGCCTGACCACGATCTCCATGTCTTCGCAGACCGTGTGGACCTGCGAACCGCAATACTCGATTCCTACGCGTGATCGCATTCGTTTGGTGAGAAACCCCCCGATGGCGAGGACCAAATCGCGGCGAATGAGCGCAAACACGCCCGAGAGCACCAGAAGGGATCGAAGGGATGCGAAAGCGACACGGCCCTGCGCAAAAGAGCGCATGTACTCGACAATCTGAAAGCGCCCAATCCAGGTCTTCGGCAGGCGCATGTGCACGACGCGTCCGTCTTGTACGACCGACCCGTTCGAAATGCCTACCTGGACCCCGACGGCCACGACTCCTTCGCGGTCTTCGACGATGCGTCGCGCGGCGAGAAGGAGCGCCTCGGGCGCGAGCAAGCTGTCTGCGTCCATGCTGGTGACGTAGTCGCCTTGCGAGATGTTGATCGCCGCGTTGAGTGCGTCCGCCTTCCCGGCGTTGTCCTTGTCGATCAGAATCAACCGCCGCAGCCCCGCCGGAAGCGGTCCACGCACTTCGTAAAACCCACGAATCGGGGCAGTCGGTAGCCGCTCGTCGTATTCGATTTCCGTGCGTACGAAGTGAAACGCGCGGAGCAACTCATCCACCGTGCGGTCCTTGGATCCGTCGTTGCAAATGATGATCTCGAACGACGGATACCGCAGCCGCAAGAGGGACTGAATGCTCTCGCAGATGGTCACCTCCTCGTTGTAGGCGGGAACGAGCAGCGTAATGACCGGCAGGAACTGGTCGTGCTCGCGCCCCATCGCCGGCCTTACGTGCTCAACTGCGAGCTCGTTGCCAATACGACGTAAGCTCATCGCGACAAAGACCAAATTGATGGCGAAAAATAACCCGACGTACCCGACGATGAGCGTGTCGAGCGCTGACAGGAGGATCGTGACGAATTCCATGACGAGAATGCGCGGTCGTAACAGGAAAGAGATGACCGCTAGGACAGCAAGTACGGCAAGTACGGCGGGTGTTTTTCGGCGGCCCGCTGCGGGTCGATGGTAGTGGTCTGTAAATTCAGGCGCCAGCTGGCAGCGCCGTCCGCGGCGATGTGTGCCGCTGTCGTAATGGGCTTTCTCGCCTGTTGGCCGGGTCGGGCGTATGCCCTGGACTGTTCGGTTAGCGCCTATGCGACTACATCGCAGACTAGGGACGGAGCCATGCTGGAAGCCGGCGGGCTTGCCTCGAGCGGGCGCTGGGCAGACGCGCGAGCCGTGTACCTTTGGGTACTGGCGCGACGTGAAAACGATCCCGAAGCGCTCTTCGGTTTGGCGCGTGTCGACGCGTGGGGCGGCTGCTGGACGTTGTCCGAAAACGAGTACCAAAGCGTGCTTGCGGCTCACCCCAACGATGCGGACGTGCGCGCCGGATATGTGGACTTGCTCATCTGGCGCGGTCGGACCGCAGACGCACAACGCGTGCTCGATGAGGGGCTCGCGATCGATGCCCAATCGGCCCAGCTCCTGGGCAAGGCCGCGAAGTTCGCCTCTTGGCGAGGCGACGCCGCTCTGGCCGTCGAGTTGGCGGCGGCTGCGGAAAAGGCCGCGCCAGAAGATCGCGAGCTTCGAGCGATGGCCGATCGACTGTTCGTTGGCGAGGCGCGAGTCATCACGCATTTGGACGTCTACCCGCCCGGCCGCCAGAATGTATACGCGACCAACGCGCAAGTGCTCCAACGGCTCGGACGCTTCGAGCTTACGGCTGGCGCCCAGCTTCTCGACCACTATGGCGGCGGGCGGAGCTCTGTCCTCGACGCGCGCTATCCGTTTAGTCTCGCCTACCACCCGGCGCGCGGCATGATGGTCGGTCTCGAGTTGACGCCGGGAGCGCCGGCAAACGCCATTCCCCATTTCGCGCTGAGGGCATGGGCGCTCTTTCCAATTGTGGGACCGCTGGATGCCTCCTTTGCCTATTCATTCTGGGAATTCGACGGTGGAGAGAGCGTCAACATCTTCAATCCGGGTGTTGGCATTGCGTTGCCGGGGGAATTCCGGCTCGACGCGCGCAGTTGGATTTCCGTGGTCCGGCTCCCCTCGAGCGGCGCGCAAGTTGCGCAGACAAAGGCAGTCGGAGCGGCGGGATTGCAGCTCACCTGGAGTGCCACGCGGCGAGTCGATCTGTCGGCTGCCTACACGTACGGCGCCGAGGCCGATCCGAATCAGACGGTCGCGGGCCAGCTTCAGTTGCAAGCCTCGGAGTCGCACATCGCGACGGCGTTCGTCGACATTCTTCTACATCGCCATTTTGGGGTGCGACCCTTGGCAATGCTCGAGCGCCTTGCCGGCGCAAGCGCGCCGGCTCTGTGGATAGAAGCGTGCGAACTGGGCGCCTACGCACGCTGGTAGTTTGTTGATACGATGAGAAAATGAGGCGACTGTTGGCTGGGGTGGCAGCCACGGCGTTCGCAGTGATGGGTTGCGGAGGGGATGCCTCACGCGCCTCTCGCGATGCGGCAGCCGGCGACGAAGCAGTCAGGGGCGACGCGGGGTTCGATGGCGCGTTCGATTCCTCCGGCGACGCGACCGATGGCGCGTCCGCCGCGGGCGATGCGACAATGGATGACGCGTCCGCCGACGTGAGCGTCGATGTCGCGGACACTGCGACGGACGGGGGGGACGCTCCTTCGTGCAGCCCTCAAATGGTCGATGCGGCGCTGATCGACGGAAACCTAGTGGGTCTGCCTACCAAAGAAGTCCCGACCATGGGCCCCGTGGCGACCGCTCAGGTTGCCGCGACCGATCCGGCCGCCCATTTCCAAAAGCAGGTGGGAGTCCTCAATCTTTCGCCGACCATCAAGGACGGGCAGTCCGTCGTACACCTGCTCGCGCCGATGGGCATCCCCTTTGCCATCACGACCTCCCCGGTCCTGGCGATTCAGCACGATATGGCGATCTTCTTCCCGGAGGCCAACCCGAGCAGCTTCGATGCGACCGCGACCAAGCTCCTCAACTACTACGTCCAAGGTGGCGGCGTTGTCGTGATGAAGTACTCGGAGGTCGACGCGCTGAAGCAGCTCGGCGGGGTCGTTTCGAGCAAGTTCGGAGGCCAGTATCGGTGGGTAACCCTTACCGACGCCGGCAAGGCGCGCTTTCCGTCTCTCGACCAGCCAGCCGAGCAAAAGATACCGCTCGGGGGCGATCCCGGCGATGCGGGAGCATTTCTCAATACGTGGGCCATGTCTGTCGACACCGCTGCAACAGGAGTCAGCGTTCTCGCGACGTTCGACGACGGGACGGCCGCGATCGTCGAGCATCAGGTCGGCTCGGCCATGGACGCCGGGTAGGGCGCGTCGTCACATTCGGTGTGGATTGGCGCGATGTCGTGCTGCGCAACCAGCTTGGGCACTCGATCGATGCGGCTCGCGGGTACATCAATCTCTTTGAACCGGCGACCGACAGTTGGATGCTCATGCTGCGCGACATCTACGACGCTTCGGTGCGCTTCGGGGTTCGCCTTCAAACAGCGCCCCTGGGTAAGCGCGCGGCGCTTCTACTCTCGCACGACCTCGATTGGGGCCAGAGCTACGCGAACGCGATTCAATACGCCGCCGACGAGCAACAGCACGGGGCCACCGCCGAGTACTTCGTGCACACCAAGTACGTCACCGACTCGCAGGACGTCGCATTCTTTGGTCCAGAACGCGAGACTCAGCTCTCGCGAATAATGGCAAGCGGGGGCCGGATCGGATCGCATACGGTGGCTCACTCCCCCGTGCTGCACACGTTTCCCATCGGGGATGGAACCGAGGCGTACCCGGCCTATTCCCCCGCAAACTTGTCCTTGATGCAAACTGCCGGGGCTAGCCTATTCGGCGAGCTGCGCGTATCCAAGTCGCTCATCGACGGCGCGCTGGCGTCGCAGTGCGTGGAGCACGACGTCGTTACGTTTCGCGCCGGCAACCTCGAGTACCACGGCGCGTTGCCGCAGACGATGGAGCGGCTGGGGTACCGCTTTGATTCCACGCAATCGGTGGGCGCCGTCCTTTCGAACTTTCCTTACCGGGCGATGACGGACTGGCCCGACGAGCTTGACACGAGCGTGTTCGAATTTCCCGTGACGATCGAGGACCAGCTGCCTCCCCGGATCGACCAGCGTGTACCCGATGCTCTCGCGATCGTCGGCGCCAATGCGGACAACGGCGCACCCACGACCCTCCTCATCCACCCGAACGTCCTCGACTACAAGGAAAATGCCGAAAAGGCGATTCTGAATGGGCTGCCCCCGGGCGTGCTGGCCATGAGCATCGACGAGTACGCGGCTTTTTGGCGCGCCCGCGACGGCGTGCGCCTTACGAGCATCGGCTACGACGACGAGAAGAAGACGCTCACCGTCTCGATTTCCACGTCCGATGCGATTGACGGGCTAACGTTGCGCGTCGCGTCGTTCGTCCAGGCGGTGATATCTCCCTCTGGCGCGACGCTGACGCCTGCGCCTACGCCTCCTACAAGAGATGGCGGCGGCGGTCCGGGGGGAAATCTCGTTGTGCTTCCGCCCATTGCGGCCAAGGCTTCTCTCGTCGTAGTGCTGGGCTATCTGTGAGTGGCTCATCGTGATCCGTTTGCACCCGCGGCGATCGCGCGCTAACTTGCCCCGTTGTTGTGTAGTGGCGGGTCTTGCTCCGCTGCGCCCTGTGGACGAGCGCGAGAGCGGCGCACGACTCGCGCATGCTCGCAATGAGTGCTCGCTTGCGCCGCACCCAGGGTGACGCAAGAGAACGAGAGGAGCGATGGCAAGCAACCCGAGTGTGCAGAAACGGCAGAAAGAGCGTGAGCGCCAGGAGCGCCAGCGCGCGAAGGACGAGAAGCGCAAGCAGCGTCGTAGCGACCGCAACGCTCGGTCCGACGCGCCGGCCGGCGAAGACCCTGATATTGCCGGAATCGTTCCAGGCCCCCAACCGCCTCCGGAGGAGTGACGATGAGGCGCATGACGGACGCCGCGATACGATTCGCGGAACGGCGACGCCGCGAGGACGAGGCACCTCGATTGCGCGAGGTAGCTCCTGAGCTCGCGACGCTTAAGCTTGAGGTTGAAGAGCGACACGGCGCGATGGCGACCAGTGTCGGCGCACCGAAGCACGTGCGCCTTGTAGTCGTGGACAACGCCCCGGCTCTCTTTGCCCTGCCCTGCGGTGACGCAAGTTGCCGCGACGGGGGCTACGATGTGACCGACGGTGTTCTTCGGCACCTGCGGGCCCGCGAAGGCCAATTCGAGCTCGAAGACTCGTGCATGGGCAACGTCGGCACAGCGTCCTGCGGGCGGACGTTGCACCTTACCGCAATTGCGACGTATCGGTGAGGCTCGGTGGAATAGCGACCCCTCGAGTCGCTGATGATGACACGACGCATCGGAACCTCCGTCATACTGATCGTGCTCGTGGCGGCGGTTGTCGCGCTCGCCTGGGTGAAGGCCGAGAGTCCTAGGTCCCTGGAGCCTCTGGAGCACTCGTGGGCAACGGTCGTTGCATCCGTGCGTGCTGCCTCGTCGTCTTTTGAGCCGCCCCGGTCGCAAGCGAGCGACGCGGGTGCCTCAATCCGCGATGCGGGTGCAATCGTGCGTCATCAAACAGCACCGTTGTCGAGCGCACAGCTCGGAGCGCCGCTCGTTCACGGCACCTTCGTCAGCGCGTGTGGCGCCCCCGACGATATGAAAGTGATCATGAAGGTGTCCGTCAAGATGGGACGTGCCGTCGATGTGGCCGCGGAGACCCATCCGCCGAATCCCGTCGTCGAATCATGCCTTGAGCGAAAAGCGCGCGAGCTACAATGGGACATCAGTCCCAAGACCGATCACGTGACGGTGACCTATTAGCAAGAAAAGCGCATTGACCACCTTCGCCGCGACAGGGGCGCGAAGCCGTGGCGTTGATAGAGATGCTCCGCACGAGCGTGTTCGGCGTCGACCTCGAGCTCGACGGCGCGGCATCCGGCCTTTCGTGCGGCATCCAAGACATGCGTATCTATCCGCCCGAGCGCACCTCTTGCCGCGCGCGTTCGGCACTTGACGGGGGTGTCCAGCTCGTGGTTGGCGCGGGCCTACGCGGCTGCCCGC
>WNFJ01125660.1_pt1 | contig 13234 bp, 14 predicted proteins | sample 5400461 | NCBI WGS metagenome assembly WNFJ01 (sample SAMN13153349, study PRJNA577476) | soil metagenome | isolation source: 115 cm saprolite on Douglas fir-dominated hillslope | place: USA:California | collected 2013-09-17 | reverse complement strand
CCCGCTAAAAGATCAACAAGCAGAGATCAGGTTGCGGGCCGTTATGCCCACCGAACGCACTCGGCGGTTGGTTTCCGGGCCTTAATACGCTCAGCGGCGATGTTCGCGCCCGCATGCGGAGTATGTGGCGCTGAAACGGGAAGCACTTGTGGCCTAGTCATGCTCGCACCGAACGGGGATCGGGAGAGGGCCGAAATGGGGACCGAAGAGCGCGCGGAGGTCCCTACGGCCGAGGCGGCGGCAGGGTCGCGCAAAATCATCCATATCGACATGGATGCATTCTACGCATCGGTCGAACAGCGCGACAACCCGGAGCTGCGCGGGAAGCCGGTCGCGGTCGGCGGAACGCGGGAACGTGGCGTCGTCGCGGCCGCGAGCTACGAAGCGCGCAAGTTCGGCGTGCACTCCGCGATGCCGTCGGTCACGGCCAAGCGGAAATGCCCCGATCTGATCTTCGTAAAGCCGCGGTTCGACGCCTACAAGGCGATCTCTCTCCAGATCCGGGAGGTCTTCGCCGAATACACGCCGATCATCGAGCCGTTGTCACTCGACGAGGCGTATCTTGATGTCACCGAAAACCTCAAGGGCATCATCTCGGCGACAAAGATCGCGGAAGAGATCCGGGCAAGAATCCGCGCCGAAACCGAGCTCACGGCTTCGGCCGGCGTCTCCTACAACAAGTTTCTCGCCAAGCTTGCTTCGGATCACCGCAAGCCTGACGGGCTCTTCGTCATCACTCCCGAAATGGGGCCGGTATTCGTCGAGACCCTGGCGGTCAGGAAGTTTCACGGCGTCGGGCCTGCGACAGCCAAGAAGATGAAGCAACTCGGGATCGAAACTGGGCTCGACCTCAGGGCCCAGACCTTGACCTTCCTGCAGCAACATTTCGGGAAAGCGGGCTCCTACTATTACTGGGCTGCGCGGGGCGTCGACGAGCGGCCCGTCCGCGCCGATCGGATCAGGAAAGCCGTCGGCGCCGAGAACACCTTTCCCGCCGATCTTTTCGCCCACGAAGCCGCGCGTGATGCGCTCCGAGAGAGCATCGACAAGGTCTGGGGGTACTGCGAGCGCTCCGGTATTCGTGGGCGCACCGTCACGCTCAAGGTCAAGTTCGCTAACTTCCAGCAGATCACGCGAAGCCGCACCAGTCAGACGCAGATCAAGACCCGAAGCGAACTCGAGCAGTTCGCCAACGCACTGCTCGAACCTCTCTTTCCTGTCGCGAAGGGCGTTCGGCTCCTCGGTGTCTCATTATCTTCACTCGCGGCAGATGAGGCTGAACGTGAGCGCCAAGTCAGTCTGTCCCTCTAAGTCCGACCCTCGATTTGGCCGTAGGCCGCGGGCAAGAGAGGATAGTGTCAGGTCCGGTCGGCATAGGCGGCTTCGAAGAAGGAGAGTTCGAGGGCGACAGCCCGACCTAAGAAGTCGCGACACAGATCCTCCTGCACGGGGCCGACCCGGTCCAACTCAGCGCGCAGGAAATCGACGAAGCCGCGAAAATCCAGATTGTCGTGCAGCGTGATCCACTCGGCGTGCACAAAGTTGTCCGGCAGCGGCTTCGGCGCCTGGGAGGCCCAGTCGAGATAGAGCCACTCGGCCACGACGAGGACCGAAAGCGCGGCGGCATAGCGGCGCGTTTGCGCCGCCTCGCGCATGATCGCCTTGAAGCCGGCGGTCGGCGGCGTATCGGGATCGGCCGCGCGCCTGTCCTCCGTGACGCCGAGCGCCTCGAACGCGCGGAGGAAATAGGTGTTCTACTGGCCCGACACCATGCCGATGAAGCGACCGAAGCGAAGCTTGGCCTCGAACGAGTCGGCACTGGCCAGCGCCGCGCCGAGCAGCGTCAAGAAGCTGTCGAGGAAGCGGTGATCCTGGATGAGATAGCGCGCCATCACCGCATCGGGCACGGCACCGGCGAACAGCTCCTTGACGAAGCGATGCCCCACGGCATGCGACCAGCCAGGCTCGCTCGCAGCGCGCAGGGTTTCGGTGAAGCGTTCAGACATGATGCTAGTTCCCGCCTAAGCCTCGATCATCAGGACAGCGGCTCGATGAAGCCAAGGGACGCCCCATTCCCGGTCCTCGGCCGAGTGAATCATCGAGAGCATAAGATAGTCGCGTCCGAGCCCGGGCGGACGGCCGGCTCGAAAAAACAGCAATTCACACGCGAGTGCTGTCGTTAGCGGCGTTCATTTCCGCACTGATGTCGTCGGCAAGCGTGTGGCCTCGTGCGATCCGTCTTCCCAGCGCTGCGACGAACCCCTCATAGCGCTCGCCGCCCTTGGCCTGGGCAGCTGCCTGCACTGTATCGGGCAAGGGCGGCGTACTCGTCAGCCAGAAACGCACGAACAGGGCGATTGCCTCGTTCGAGATCTTCACGTGGCGTTCAAGCCGTTCGATCTGCCGCGCCATGTGGTCGAGCCGCCGGGCAAGCGCGGCCTCGAGCCGGTCGGCGCCGTCGGGCGAGAAATGGGAGGCGAGTGCTGCTTCCACTACGACGGCCTGCGGCACCCGTTTCCGGGTGGCGTAATCGGCAAGCCGGTTCGCCAGATCGGGCGGCAGCCGGAAGGTGTGCTTCCTGCGCATTGGGCTCAAAGCCCCATGTCGTCGGCCGGATCGAGCGCGGCCTGTCGCGCGATGGTGCGGGCCTGACGCTGCATTGCGCGAAGCCGCTGTGCGTCGTCGTCCGATTCGTCCTCCAAGGGCTCGAACTCCTGCACCGGCTTGCGCCGCTTGGGCGCGATCTCCTCGTGCTCGGGCAGTTCGGGCTCGCGGCGAATGCCGGAATTGGCCGGATCCTCTGCTCCACCGGCAGGCGGCGAGGCGACGACGGTAGCTGCCCAGTCGTGGGCGCTTTTTGGCGGGCACGGGCCGCCGTGTCGCACATCGTCGACGCGGCTGGACGGCTCCGGGGGCGGCACGATGCGGGCCTGCAGTTGCTGGTCCTCGTAATACCGGGCCTTCTTGGCGCGGATCGGAGGACATCCGGAGACGAGCACCAGCTCGTCCTCCGGCGGGAGCTGCATCACCTCGCCTGGGGTGAGCAGTGCTCGCGAGGTCTCCTGGCGAGAGACCATCAAATGCCCGAGCCACGGACTCAAGCGATGACCCGCGTAGTTCCGCATTGCGCGCAGCTCGGTCGCGGTGCCGAGCGCATCCGACACCCGCTTGGCGGTCCGCTCGTCATTGGTCGCGAAGCTGACCCGGACGTGGCAGTTGTCGAGGATCGAGTGGTTCAGGCCATAGGCCTTCTCGATCTGATTGAGCGATTGCGCGATCAGGAAGCTCTTGAGGCCATACCCGGCCATAAACGCCAGCGCGCTCTCGAAGAAGTCGAGCCGCCCGAGCGCAGGAAACTCGTCGAGCATCAGCAGCAGGCGTTGGCGTCGGCGGCTCGCCTCCAGCTTCTCGGTCAATCGCCGGCCGATCTGATTCAGGATCAGGCGCGCGAGCGGCTTCGTGCGGCTGATATCCGATGGCGGCACGACGAGGTAGAGCGTCGCCGGATGCTCGCCCTCGACAAGATCGCGGATGCGCCAATCGCATTGCCGGGTCACCGTGGCCACGACTGGATCGCGGTAGAGGCCGAGAAACGACATCGCGGTGGAGAGCACGCCGGATCGTTCGTTTTCACTCTTGTTCAGCAACTCGCGCGCGGCGCTCGCGATGACGGGATGCACGCCGCGCTGGTCAAGGTGCGGCGTTGTCATCATCGCGCGCAAGGTCGTCTCGATGGGGCGCCTCGGATCGGAGAGGAAGTTGGCGACGCCAGCCAGCGTCTTGTCGGGCTCGGCGTAGAGAACGTGCAGGATCGTGCCGACCAGCAGCGAATGGCTCGTCTTCTCCCAATGGTTCCGACGCTCGAGCGCCCCTTCCGGATCAACCAATACGTCGGCGATGTTCTGGACATCGCGCACTTCCCATTCGCCGCGGCGGACCTCGATCAGCGGGTTGTAGGCCGCGCTATCTGTGTTCGTCGGATCGAACAAGAGGACCCGCCCGAAATGGGCGCGCCATCCGGCCGTCAGCGTCCAGTTCTCCCCCTTGATGTCGTGAACGATCGCCGACCCCGGCCAGGTCAGGAGCGTCGGCACGACAAGGCCCACGCCCTTGCCGCTGCGGGTCGGGGCGAAGCAGAGGACATGCTCAGGTCCATCATGGCGAAGATATTCGCCTCGCCAGCGCCCAAGAACGACGCCATTTGACGAAAGCATGCCGGCTCGTCGGATCTCCCTCTTTTCGGCCCAGCGCGCGGAGCCGTAGGTCGTGATCCGCTTGCCCTCTCGCGCCCGCCAGACCGACATCGTGACCGCGACGGCGAGCGCCCCTATTCCTCCGGACGCCGCGATGAAGCCGCCCTCGACGAAAACGTCGTGGGCATAGGCATCATAGACGAACCACCACCAGAAGAAAGCAGGCGGCGGGTACAAGGGCCAGCCGAAGATTTCGAACCATGGCGGCCCGAGTTGCGCCTGGAAAGCGAGCTGCCACGCGGTCCATTCCGTCGCCGCCCAGAGAAAGACAAGCACAACGGCGCTGACCAGCAGCACCTGGCCCCAGAGGATCTTGGTCGCGGACATGGGTGACACACGAGCAAGTAAGCCGTTGCTCAAGAGAGGCGCGTCGTCTTCAGAGTTCAACGTGCAAAAGCGATCGGTCGCGCCGTGGCGAGCGGTGTCGCAGAATTACCGGTCTATCGTTCTGCCCGATTGAACCAGCGATTGCGCCGACCGAGTGGCATCCACGCGCGTCGGCTGCAAAGGAGCGGTTTCGCGCGGCGAGAGCCGATTACCCGGAGTCGTTGCCGTCGAGCCGGCTCCAGAACCCGATCTTGCGGCCGTGGCGGCGACGCAGCGCCGCGACGTAGTCGGGGTGGGGAACGTGCCCGCGCCAATCGCCGACCTGTTGGGCGAGCCAGGCACAGCTGCGCAGATGCCGAGCGGCATGCCCGTATCGGCTCGACCGGGCGCGGTCGAGGGTGAACTCGATCATCTTGCGATAGAGCAGGGTCGCGGCCAACGGCTCCTTCGCTTCGAGCCGCTCCGCGGCAGTCCCGAGGACCCAGTAAGTGTTGCCGTCGACTTCCGCGAGGCGGCCCTCGACCACGGCCGCGGCGCGGCGCAGATCCGGCCAAGCCGCGAGAAACTCGAGCGCCCGGTGCGGCTCTGGGTATGTCGCCGCAAAACACAGCGCCTCTTCCTCCTTCGCCACATCGGCAAAATCCGGCAGCCGCTTCAGCAGGTCGCGCAGCGGCTGCTCGCGCAAGCCACGCGTAAATTCGGTCCAGCGCTGTGCTTGGGCCTCGTCGTGCCGGCCAAGCCCGGTCAGCGCGGCTATCCGCAGATCGGCCAGCGCGATCTCGTTCTTCGCCAGGTTGGGCTCGGCCGCCTCGATGACCGCGTAGGCTTCGGCGGCGCGGCCGGCATCCAGCAGCCGCCGCGCCATGCCGACATCGTCGCGCACCCGCGGGCCGAGAAGCTGCTGAGCCGCGCAATAGGCGTCGACATCGCCTTCCGCATCCGCGACGTCGGCGAGCGCGTGGATCAACTTCCACTCTGCGAACCGCCCGGTGGCCGAGCCGGGATCGCCCGCCGGGGGCGGCAGGCGCTCGATTTCGGCTTCTATCCATGAGCGGAGGGCTGCGCGCGCCGACCCATCGAGGGCCTGCGCGAAGTCCGCGATGATCCCGTCGGCGACACCGTATTCGTCGCAGAGATAGGTCTGGTACGAGCGATAGGCGGCGCGTTCGGGCGGCAGCGCCGGGGCAGCCCGCGCCGCCAACTCGGCGGCGGCCTCGCACGCCGAACGCATCGTCTCGCCGATGTGCCCGTCGCTGTCGTCGCTGCGCTCGATCAGTGACGGAGCGAGGTCGATGAAGTCGAACATGCGTTCGAGGGCCATCGCCGGATCGGCATCGGCGAGCGGACCCTCGATCGCGGTGCAGAGCGCCGAAAGGTCGCGCGCAAACGCGAGCATCCGGTTCCGGTCGATGTGGCCCCTGCCTCGCTTGAGGCGTTTGATTTCGGCGGCGATTTCCGCGGCGGCGCCATCGCGGCTCGCTACCGCGATCCGCAAGGTGCGGGCCAATGCGGCGTCCTGCTCAGCGGCGTCGAGGAGGAGAGCCGCCAGCCGCTCGGGCCCTAATTGAACAAGGGCTTCGGCGGTCAGGGGTTTCGACTTTGACATCGGCAATCTAAGCGCGGCCGAGATAAATTCGAAGGTTCCTCCTTTGTCGGCAAGACCGACATCGGCATGGCTGGACGTTGGACGCAACACACCCCAGGATAGAGCAGCGGCACGGCTCGCTGCCTACTAGCAGCGAAAACACATCACGACGGCCTGTAACGAGACCACGAGCGTCGGGCTTGTCGTCGATTCCCGGTAGGCCAAGGCTCTTAGTCGGAATGGCCCGCGGACCAGCCGAAGCCGTGAGCCGCCGTCAGGGGCCGAAGCGCCGCGCGTAATCGACCAGCCTGCCGCCTCGCTCAGCAAGGCGGCGACCGCCAGCCCGGCGCGCCGCACCGCGTCACAGATGCGGTCGAGCGCGACGATCTGGTCGCGATGATCGCCGTCGCCGTCCTTCATCGACAGCACCGCCAGCGCCTTGTGGGCGTCATCTGCGGTCGCGATCCGGGTGGACAGACCCCAGCCGAACCCCCACCGAAAACTGCGGCATTCTCGCAGCAGATCCGACACAACGGCGATCCGCGTCGCTTCCGCTCACGTGCAAATCGAGCAGTTCGGGCAACAGCAGCCGGTCGGCCTCGCGCTGCGTCTCCTCCAACTCCTCATATTGCCGGCGCCTCTCCTCCTTGCGCTCCCGCAAATCTTCGAGTAGCTCGCGCCCTGGCCGCGACAGATCGATCCCGAGATCGCCCAGCACCCGCATCCGCGCATCGAACCGGCGCATCGCCTCCCGCAAGTCGCGGTGCCGCCCGGATGGTACGCTATCAGCCGATACTCCCCGGATTCCTAGATCGCGAGCCGCGATTTTCCCATCACTCGGCGCTCGTGCAACCAAAATTGATCGCAACCCTGTGCGCAGCCGAAGCGTCGGGTCGCCCGCCTCGTAGCGCAGGAACTTGGCTGCTTTACCTTCGTCCAGGCGTAAAGCAGTCGTCGACTGTCTGAACCGATCGCCAGGCGGTGCCTGAAGTCTGGCGATTAGCGACAGGATTTCCTGGAACATCTGTAGCGCCGCTTCACCGTGCCTCGGTAGCGGACTACGCGACCCACTCCTATAAATCGAGACCCCGTTTTCTGCTGAAGCTCCAATCCACGCGGCCGCCCGGCATCATCGCGCCGCCAACCTGCTTGCCGAGGTATTGCTCGAGCGCCGGGCGCCACGGCACGAGCTGGAAGCCGAGCCCGTCATCGATCATCGCGAAGCGGCCCGCGGCCAGAGCGACACGTTGCCGGTAGACGCCTGACACATGCTCGCCCTCGGCCGAAGGATGATGGGGGAGCCCGGTCTCCTCCGAGAGCTTTGAAACCCCCTCGGCCAACTCGCGACGCCTCAGCGTATCGAGAAGATCACGTGCGAACACGATCCGTTGTCCCTGTCGCCGCGCCAGCCCTTCTTCGACGAGGTAATCGACACGGCGGCTCATTGCGTCACGCACCTCGGCACCGAACCCGCCGCCGCTCATGGCGGGTTCGCGTGCTAGAAGTTGGCGGTCGAGCCATGTGGCGCCTTTCGCGGCCACCTGGGCCTCGATCGCGAGATCGGACCGGGTCGCGAGCGATAGGCGCTGCCGACCATTCGCATCGTCGTACGCCCGCGCCTCGACGATCGAACCCGGCTTGGCGTCGCCGGTCATCTCGAGATCGGAAAACCGGAGATGATGCGTGCGCCCATCGACGCCTTCGACGATCGCGTAGGCCGAGCCTTGCAGCTCATCGTGCAGGCCCCGCGCAACGAGCCGGCCAAGCACCGGAATGGCGGGGCCCTCACCATGCAACGCAAACCCGGACACGTCGGGCTCGCGGCCGGCGCCCGTCATCGCCCGGTGCATGGTCTTGATGATATCCCCGCGGATGCCGAGGTCACGTAATGTCTCTTCGATCGCTGGCGTCAACGTCCAGCAGCCCGGCGCAATCTGCTCGGCCAGGCCGAGCCGTTCGAGCTTCGCCACGCGACCGAGCATCAGCCGGCGCGGTTCCGGCTCCTCGCCCGTTCCGCCGGGGCGAAGATCGGCCACCCCTGCGCCCTCGTCCGTCAGTTCGCGAAGCGCCCGGTCGAGGCTGGTCCAGCGCTCGGCCTCTACCTCCCGCTCCAGACCGGATAGGATCTCCTGCTCGCTTCGCGGGCCAAGCTCCACAGTAACGCGCTCGGCGGCACGTTCGCGAAAGCCGCGGCTGATGTAATCGCGGCTGATCACAAGGCTTTCTCCGTCGTCAGCGCGGCCACGGATCAGGACATGGACGTGTGGATTGTCGGTGTTCCAGTGATCGACGGCGACCCAGTCCAGCTTCGTATCGAGGTCGCGCTCGGCGTCAGCCATAAGCTCGCGCGTGAAAGCGCGCAAATCCCGCATTTCGGCGGCGTCTTCGGGGGAGATGCTGAACCGGAAATGATGCCGGTCGCCTTCACAGCGTTCCGCGAACGCCTTGCTGTCGGCATCATCGGAGCGCGCGTCGAACATTCTTGCGTCCTCTCCGTCGCGGGTGATGCCTTCGCGCTTGAGATAAGCGACGTGTTTGGTCAGCGGCGCCGACCGGAACCGCTTGCCGCGATGGCGGACGATCCGCGCCATGACGACAACCCGCCGCCCCGGTGGTTGGGAGGATAGGACAAGTGCTGCCCGGCGGCCGCGTCCAAAAGTGGATGGCCGCCCCCTTCCGCTGCGAGGGCCAAACCCCTTGCCGGTGTGGCCGGCCTTCTTGGCGGCCCGCATCACCTCGCCGACGAAGCTCTTCGGTTTCCGTCCTCCGCGGTGCCCGTCGCGGATGCGGCCCGGTCGGACGCGCAGGTCGTCGTCACGTGCCGTCATGGTGGCGCTCGCAAGGTTTTGGGGCCGGCGATGGCGCTTTGCCGTTTGAAATCGCAGACGTTTCGGTCGGAGGCGCCAGCCGGCCCACCCTCGCAACACCGGAAATTTCCCAACCGACCAACCACTTGCGCCAGGCCGACGGCGGCGCCTTTATCTTGCCGTCCCGTGGTCGGCCCGCGGCGCCCCCGCCCGTGCACGGCCGAACCTGCGCCATTCCCCGCCAGACCGCGACCGCGCGCCGGCACGCTCATCGCAACACATTCCGAAGCGACACGGCGACGAACAGACCCGTCGATTGCGACACGAGACCCGTCAAATCGTTCACTGCAGCAGCAGCCGAAGAGCGCTCCGGCTGCACCGCGGGCGACAGCCGGGATGCCGTTTGCGAACGGTCAGCCTGCACGACGAACAGCGGCGCTTCGGTCGCGGCGACAACATTGTGCGCGTCAGCAGCATCGCCGCCTGTCAGCGGAGCGAGCATGCCGACATAGGCGAGCGTCTCGTCGGGCAGCGGCTCCCCGGTCGCGAGATGGGCCTCGTAACGCGCCGGACCCGCATTGTAGGCGGCGAGGAAGCCGAGAGCGCCGTACCGATCGTGCAGCTCGCGCAGATAGGCGGCACCGGCCAGAATGTTGTCATGCGGATCGAACGGATCGGCACCGAGGCCGTAGCGAAACCGCAAGCTCGCCCAGGTCTCGGGCATGACCTGCATCAAGCCCATCGCGCCTTTGCGCGACACGGCACGCGCATCGCCCGAGCTTTCCGCCCCGATGACGGCGCGTATCGACGACGGCGGAATGCCGAACCGATGCGAGGCTTCGGCGATGTAGGCGGCGAACGGATCGGTGATTGTGAGCCAATTGGGAGTAGTGGACGGAACCGTCTCGGCGACGGCGAACTGCGCGCCGAGTGTCACCAACAGCACGATGCCGGCGCAAACGAGCGCAGCAAATCGAGCCAGGCGCCCGACACACAAGTGATCAGCGACAAATGCGAGATTGGCCGGGAAGGAGGAGGGATTGGGGCGTGGCGACCGCGTCGCCTGCGCGCATTTTGTGCCGCTCGGCGGCATGATCAGTCCTTGTCGTAGGTCCATAGCGGATCGGCGCGGCCGGTAATGGCGGAGGCCGGAAGCGGACCGAAATAGCGGCCATCGAAAGAGTCCTCTGGTCGCCGGTTCATGAGGAAGACCTCGCCGCTCGCGATCACGCGGCAGCCTTGCCAATCGGGCAGGCTCCGGCCGCGCCGATCGCGCGCGAGCGCTTGGCCGACCTCGCTGGCGTCGACGGTGACGGTGCGTGCGGAACGGCAAACGGTCTGTCCCGGAAGCGCCAGGATGTGCTTGAGGAGCGGCACCCCCTCGGGCAGATAGCCGCGCGCCGCAAGAAAGCCCGCGAGCGGTTCGGGCGGTATCGCGACCACCAGTTCGGAGATGCGCAAGACGCCAGCCGGCCGCACCGCATAGAGGCCGACGGGGACGCTCGGGCTGGCGTTCCAGATCAGCTTCGGCGCGGGGTGAAACAGCGCCGATAGCCCGACGCCGAGGCTCGCGAAATAGGTCACTATGACCGCTCCGAAACGGGTCATGATCCGGTCACCCGGCGAAGCAGCCACGCGGCGTGGCGCTCCCGCGTGTAGGGACGCGGCACGTCGCCGGCGGCGAGACGGTTGTGGACGTGCCGCCAGTGGTCGGGACAGGCTTCGGCCGGATCGACGCCGATCTGTTCGACGGCGTCGATTGCCTGCAGCGCGCGCTGGACCTTCGGCCAACCGGAGATGCGCAGTAGGATCTCGCCGCCGGGCCGCACGTAGGGAATGGTCGAGTAGGCGTCGCTGAGTGCGACGGCGCGCAGGATGTCGATGCGCGAGACAACGGTGCCGAAATCGTTCGCGGCCCAGCGGACATAGGCGAAGATGCTGTTCGGCGCGAAGCTCAGAATGCGCCGGCGGCGGTCGAGGATCTGCTCGGCGACCTCATGACCGAAGCGGATCCAGTGCTCGATCTGCTTCTCGATCCAGATCAGCTCGACATGCGTAAGGTTGTCGGATGGGTGTTCAGTCATTGATGTGTCCCGCGGCCGTCCGACAGTTCGCAGCCAGGTCGTGGGCGCGCCGTTTCGGCAGAGGCGGCAACCCTGATGCGCTCCGGCAGCGCCGACGGCGCACCGACGCGCAAACGCGCGGCGCAGCGAGTAAGCGAGAAGCGCGCGACAAGGTTTGAACGGTGGTGCCGTGTTTTGGCGACCCGCTGCAGCATTGCTGCGCTTGCCCGGCGGACGGTGAACGCCGCCCGCTTTCCTTCCCGGGCGCATTTGCCGGCGATCTGCGGCGGGAGCGTCGTCGTGGAGCCGCTATTCTTTGGCAAAGGGACAGCGTGATCATGCCGAGCCCTCGCCGGATATCCACCGACGGGTGCGGCCCCCAATAACAGAACAGTTAGATTCTTTAAGGTTAGAGTCTAAGTTAGGCAGCTCGGAAGCTGCTGATTCAACTGACGAAAATGACCATTTCGGTTCCCGATAGCACGAGGGTCCGGTTCCCGATAGCACGTGTCGGGCGGTTCCCGATAGCACGAGCCCATCGACAGCTTGTCCACAGACTGCGGTGGATGAGACGCCGCTGAAAATCAGTAGTTCGCGGCCGCTTGGCTCGCGGCAAACGCCGAGACGGTAGCCGGGCAAAGGCTGGCGGCGGGCGATGTCGCGTAGCTCGAACGCGAAGCGCTTGAACGGCGAGAGGGTCGCCGATTTGGTGTAGAGATGCCGGAACTCGAAGCTCCAGCCGCTCTGCTGGTGGCCGGCGTGTTTACGGACGATCCGATAAAGCCAGCGTTCGAGGCCGCCCGTCAGGCCGAAATAGGCGCGGTCGATGGTCAGCACGAGCGCGTCATCGAGGACGGCGCGATAGAACCAATCCGGGACGATCAGATCGATGCCGTCGGGCTGGCCATGCGCGTCGGCGCGCTCGGCCCATTCGTTGATCCACGAGAAACGGTGCAGGCGTCGCTCGTTCGCCTGCCGCAGCGAGGTCGCGACCGTCGTCGACTGCAATCGGTCGAGCGCCGCCTTCAGGCGGTGATAATCGCGGGCACTCGTGCCGCGGCCGGTGAAGGTGAGGATCTCATAGGGCGTTGCGGCCATCAGGCGCGATGTCCGCAATCCGGCGTCGCGCGCCTCGACGATCTGGCTCGCCGCCCAGATCAGCACGTCGGCATCCCAAATCGTCGCCATGCCGTGTTCGGGCACCGCCTCGACCCGGATCGTGATCTCGTTCATCCGGAAGTCGATCGGTGTCGTGCGGTGGGTCTTGGCGAGGCTGAAGAACGGATAGGCCATCAGGTCCTGCGCGTCCCGCGGCGTGAGATCGCCCGGCAAAGCCCGGAACAAATTGAGCTGGTCGCGCTCGGATCGCATGGCGTGATGTGCCGGCATCGCAGAGCGATTTCAGCGGCGCCGCTGGCCAACGGCGGGAATGAGCTGGGGGTGGCGCTTGGCGGGCAGGACGGTACCGACACCGGGGTCAGAGGTCGACGCCTTGGCGCCGAGCGCGACCCAGGCCTGCAGGTCTTCGGGGTGATAGACGACGCGGCCGCCGAGCTTCGAATAGCGCGGCCCGGTGCCATAGGTGCGGTGCTTTTCGAGGGTGCGGATCGAGAGGCCGACGAAGCGGGCGGCCTCGGGCGTGCGCAGGTAGCGTTGCGGCAAGCCGGCGGGAGTGGCGAGCATCGGAAAGCTCCATGATCCGGTCGAGCGCCGCCGAATGTCGGCGGCCATCGCAGATCACGGTGGCGGAAAGGGCTGGCGCAGGGGGATGGCGATCTCGCAGACCGGCGAGATCGCCACCCCTTCTCGTCGCAGCTCGGCAGGACAATTCGAATCCGATGTCGGCGCAGCGCGGCGCACCAACTAGCCTCCCGCGCGCTGATGACTAGACACGGCGATGTCGCGCGGCGATACCGGCGCGGCAGGCCTCCGCCAGGAGAAGCGCATACGAGACCGTTTAGCCGCGACCCGCTTCGGCGTGGTGATGTATCGAGGCGTTGAACCGATCGATATCGGCGGCACGATCGGCGTCATCTCGATGGCGCGCCGCGTGCTGCCGGCGATCGAGGCGGTGACGATCGCTTCCGAACCGGGACCGGTGGCGCTCGCCGGCGGCCTGACGGTCCTGGCGCAATATGGTTTCAGCGACGCCCCCATCTGCGACGCGGTGATCGTCTGCGGCGGGCCCGGCTGGCCGGC
>WNFJ01664356.1_pt2 | contig 13236 bp, 13 predicted proteins | sample 5400461 | NCBI WGS metagenome assembly WNFJ01 (sample SAMN13153349, study PRJNA577476) | soil metagenome | isolation source: 115 cm saprolite on Douglas fir-dominated hillslope | place: USA:California | collected 2013-09-17 | reverse complement strand
GCACCAGCGCATTGACGCCGCCAAGTTCGAGGTAGCGCCGGTAGATCAGCCGGACCCGTTCGGCTTCGTCTTCGACGACGGCAAGATTGCCGTCCTTCATCTCATAGCCGAGGGGCAGGGGACCGCCGACCCACAGACCCTTCCGCTTGGAGGCGGCAATCTTGTCCCGGATCCGCTCGGAGGTGACTTCCCGTTCGAATTCGGCAAAGGACAGGAGTACGTTGAGCGTCAGTCGGCCCATGGAGGCCGTGGTATTGAACTGCTGGGCGACCGAGACGAACGATACGCCCTGGGCGTCGAACAATTCGACCAATTTAGCGAAGTCCGCCAAGGATCTGGTCAGGCGGTCGACCTTGTAGACAACGATGACATCAATCTTCCGGGCGCGGATGTCGTCCAGCAGTCGCTGCAGGTCGGGCCGGTCGGTCGATCCGCCGGAGTATCCGCCATCGTCATAGCGAGAGCGGATCAGGGCCCAGCCGGCGTGGGCCTGACTCTTTATATATGCAGAGGCGGCGTCGTATTGTGCATCCAGTGAGTTGAACTCCTGATCGAGCCCGTGCTCGGTGGATATGCGACGCCATCCGCCGCACCACCTCAGCCCCGCCCGGGCAAAACCCCGGCAGGGCAAGACCCCGAAGCGCGCGTTCGCCCACTTCAAGTCACCGTAGCAACGCTCCGATTAAACCCGTAAGCCAGTCAAATCTGAGCAAGATAATTGCTCTTTTGACAGCGATCGTGGCCTGCCCGCGGTGGGCTCGAATTGCATTCCCGCTGGGGCGGAGCTTGCTTCTTTCGGCCCCCGGGGCAGAGCGCTTAACTTTGTCGGGCGATCCGGTTGATCAGGCTTGCGGCATTCAGCAGCGTTGTTGCCTCATGGAGGCGCCGACATTGACGTCCAGGCATGGCTAAGCAGTGGCTATAATCCAACGCCTACCATCATTGAAGCGGCGCAAGCGCTCTACCAAGGTCATAAGGTAGGCGAGATCACCCGATCGGACGCAGGCGCTATCAACCTAAGCCAAACGGCGGAATGCATTGCGCAGGTCATCGAACATGCCAAATCAAAGAGACACAAGGCCATTTGCTTTGTGACGGGCGTTCCGGGCGCTGGCAAGACGCTGGCTGGTCTCAACCTTGTGACCCAGCGTACAAGCGCTCACGAAGATGAACACGCCGTATTTCTGTCGGGCAACGGACCGCTCGTCGACGTTCTGCGGGAAGCCCTGGCGCGCGACGAGCATGCACAATCAAAGTTGACGGGGTCCACGATCCGCAAGGCCGATGCCGCGCGCAAAGTAAAAAGCTTCATTCAGAATATCATGCACTTCCGGGACGACAGTTTGGCGAGCTCAAACGCGCCGATTGAGCGCGTTGCGGTGTTCGACGAGGCGCAACGGGCCTGGGATCGCGACCATCTCGCCAATTTCATGTCACGTAAGAAGGGTCTTCCAGACTTTGATATGTCGGAGCCGGCATTTCTGGTCAGTGTTATGGACCGCCACAAGGATTGGTGTGTGGTAGTTTGCTTGATCGGTGGCGGTCAGGAGATCAATGCCGGCGAAGCAGGGCTGACGGAATGGTTCTCGGCTCTGCAAACAAGATTTATGGACTGGAAGGTGTTTACGTCGCGCCAGTTGGCTCACCGCGATTACCATTGGGGACAAGACCTTGCGGCCATGTTGAGTAAGCTCGACGTGACGGTTTACGAGCATCTGCACCTCGCTGTATCGATCCGGTCATTTCGTGCGGAAAAGCTCTCCGAATTCGTCGGTGCCGTTGTGGCTGGAGAGGTCGAGGCAGCGCGTGATCTTTACGAGCAAATCAAGGCAGCCATATCCTATCAAATTGACCCGCGATCTTGGGATTGCGCGGGCTTGGCTCCGAAAGCAAGGCGCGGGGAAGCGAGCGCATTGGATTTGTCGCATCATCGGGTGCGTCGCGACTAAAGCCGCTCGGCATCAATGTTCATGAAAAGATCGACGCCACCCATTGGTTTTTGAATGGCAAAGACGACGTGCGTTCGTCGCATTACCTAGAAGACCCCGCGACTGAATTCGACATCCAGGGATTGGAACTCGATTGGGTTGGCGTCTGCTGGGATGCAGACTTCCGATCGGTCAACGGTAAATGGGCATTCCATCGGTTCACAGGCACAAGGTGGCAGAACGTCAACGACGACAATCGCAAGGTTTATCTTACGAACACGTATCGAGTGTTGCTGACACGAGCGCGGCAGGGTCTGGTCATCTTTATTCCGGAAGGTGATGCTGAGGATGCCACCCGTCCGTCGGCGTTTTACGATGGAACGGCCGCGTTTTTGTCAGAATGCGGTTTAACATTTCTCTGATTGGATCAAGGCGGTGTGACGATCGCGTTAGGCGACGATGGTCGCTACCCGTGTTGCCGGTTCACCGACGCCACGGTGAAGCCATAGCTCGATGGGGGTTGTCCCGCCCATCCGCGCCGCGACATTGGCGATACGATCGGCAGTGATTTCGCACTGGTTACCATAGACTAGGTAGATCGCGCGTTCATATCCGACAGTCGATCGAAACAACGTGAGGGTTCGCAAATCCTTCGCGATGCCCTGCGGAGAGGTGCGACAGTGCTTCACTTCGACAATCGCGTAATTGCCGCTCATGTATCCGGGCCGATGAATGAGAAGATCAGGCTTCCTATTAGCGGCTCCCAATCTCCTAAGGATAGGGTGAGCAGCCTTATCGATCTCGCCATTTAAGTAGAATTCAGAGGCGTTTGGCCATCGTCGACGCATCTGGTGATACAGCTCGTAGCAATAGACACGCTCCCGATTGACTGGATCGCCGCCATCGATGTTAAGCCGAAAGTACATAGGCTCAATACCAGCAGTCGCGGCCTCCAAAATCTCGGTAAGCTCCTGCACCGCTGCCTCTCTGACCTTCGACCGTGGTGGGCGGTTATGTTGTCGTCGTACCGCCGAACACTCGTCATAGCGGAATATGTGTGTCCAGCACTATTTGGATCGGGCCTCAGACCTCATCGGCCACTGGCCGACTAATTCCATAACCTCTGATCCGCGCTTTCAATGTCCGTTGCGCAGACAGGGCGACTATACCCTTCTAGACCTGACCGCCTTCGGGCGTTTTTTGTTTCCAGTGTGGGCTACTTCACAAATGGCTCCGCGAGATTGCGATAACCATCGACAGAGCAATTCGTCGGGAGTTCATCTCGCCATGGATGCAAATCAGCAATACGATACTGCGACGATCGCAGTTTTGAGACGCGCGTTTGACGATGTATTCAGTGATCCGAGATATTTTGATCGAAGATCCGCCTCAGCGCTGGAAATTGCCGAACATCTCTTGGCCCAGGCCGCTATCGGCGAGCGCGATCTCGATAGGCTGAAAGCATCAGCCTTCAATAAATTGACAAACCAATAACTAGCGCAGTTCCAGAATTAACCTGCCGCGCGGACTGACCACAGGCCATACGGTGGTATGCCGTTTGTATGGGGCGCGCCAAATCGGCACAACTGAGTATCGGTTCAATAAGTATTCCGCATAGTAGGCACTGATCTCTTTATTGTACGAACGGGGCCGACGTTCGCTAGGTTTAGGATGAAGTGTCCTTTCTCAACGCACGTAGGGCTCGGAAATATAATAATCAAAGGCCTCGTTCTCCGGAGTCTCGCGATGCAGTCGCCATTAGCGATTAGATCAGCAGTAAACGCGCAAAGGAATCTTGTCGAAGGGTTGCTAGTGCGGCTTGCCGATGGCTCTCGCGCAAAAAAGGGCGTGACACGTGACAGCTATGGTCTGGGAGAAAACCACGGTCATCAACTCATGTCTCAATATGCGGCACGAGCTGGGTTGGAAGTTCACACCGATGCAGCCGCGAATACCTACGCCACCATGCCGGGTCAGGTTCGCAACTTGCCACGGGTCATGTGGTAATTTCGATGGTGCTGCCGGCGTGGTTGCTGGACTCGGTTGTTTAGCCGCGCTGGCAGAATTGGGCATTTGTCCGCATCGTGACATTACTGTGATGGCGATCCGCGCCGAAGAAAGCGTATGGTTCGAGCAATCATATATAGGAAGTCGTTCCGCACTTGGCATGCTGCCTTCTCAGGCACTTGAGGCAAAGCGTATAGATACGCGCCGCTCCTTGGCGACGCATATCGCTGAGTGTGGAGGTAATCCAGACATCATACGTTTGGGTAGACCCCTGATGGAAATATCAAACATTCACACGTTCGTGGAGCTTCATATTGAGCAGGCTCCGAGTTTAGTAGAGGCGAACAAAGCGGTAGGAATTGGGACCAGCATTCCGGGCAATTTTCGCTATCCTAACGCAACTATATTGGGTCGATACGATCACGTCGGAACGCCGCGACGATTTCGTTCTGACGCTGCGATGGCGGCCAGTGAGTTTGCTATTGCGCTAGACCGCCTTTGGGAAGTTCGCGAAAAAGAAGATATTCCGATGGCAATTACGCTCGGACGATTTCATACTAATCCCTTATTGCACGGCATGACTTCTGTACCAGGTGAGTTCTCTTTCAGTCTTGATGTAAGGGCGCATGATAAAAATGTTTTATCGGAGATCGAGCGTGATGTTTTGGCAATCTCATGCGAAATCTCAAAAATTCGCGATGTTAAATTCGTTTTTGGTGAGCGAGCTCAAGCTAATATTGGAGTTATGTGTCCCAAGATAATCGTTGATTTGGAGCGAGTGGCAGAGGAACTTGATATTCCAATTATAAGACTTGCGAGCCCAGCGTCCCATGATGCTGCGGCTTTCGCTGCGGCTGGAGTGCCCGTTGGAATGATTTTTATTCGGAACACGAATGGCAGCCACAATCCCAAAGAGCATATGGATGTAAGTGACCTGTTGGATGGTGCCTCCGTGCTCACACGTTGGTTGCTGGCTTGTAGCAAATGCGATTAGCGATCTAGATATGGTTCGGCGCATCTAAGTGCTGAGACATTGATGTTATGGTGACGTGCTTATAACTTTGGCTGAGTTAGTTCCCTTCTCATGAAAAATCCGCATTTGCAAAGAGCCGAGATGTGGAGTCGGTATCGTAATGGCCTTAACATGGATCAGATGTACGATCTTGTCATCCGTGGGGGTCGAATTGCGACCTCGACCGAGGTCGTTGTCGCAGATCTCGCAATTGATGGCGAAACTATTGTTGCGATCGGTCAAAATTTGCCTAATGGATCTTGCGAGATAGACGCTACAGATAAACTAGTATTGCCGGGCGGAATCGATAGCCACGCTCACATAGAACAACTGTCCGCGGCGGGCGTCTTAAACGCGGACACATGGGAAAGCGCGACGACAGCAGCAGCATTCGGCGGTACTACTACGGTGATCGCCTTCGCCGCACAACATCATGGAATGAATCTCGAAAAAGTAGTCGAGGATTATGGAGCGCTGGCCGCCAAAGGTGCGATAATCGATTACGCGTTTCATCTCATCGTCTCAGACCCGACCGAAGCGACATTGAAAGTTTCGCTTCCGAAACTCCTGCGATCCGGTCATGGGTCTATCAAAGCCTTTATGACTTACGATCGGCTTCGCCTCGGCGACGAAGAAATTTTAGACATTTTAGTAACCGCTAGGGAAGCAAATGCCATGGTTTGTTTCCACGCTGAAAATCATGGGATGATAGCTTGGGTTGCTAAGCGATTAATCGAGCGTGGCTACACTGAACCAAAGTACCACGCAGTGAGTCATCCGCGCATCGCAGAAACTGAAGCATTTGAACGCATTATCCGATTGGCGGCACTTATCGATCAGCCTATCATGATCTTTCACGTCTCCAGTGCACCTGGTGCAAACACCGTTCGGCGTGCGCGAGGTGAGGGGAGGAAAGTTTTCGCGGAAACATGTCCGCAATATTTGTTCCTGACAGCCAACGATATCGATAAACCAAACGTCGAAGGCGGAAAATGGATGTGTTCGCCTCCGCTTCGCGATCAACTCGATCAGGAGGCGCTTTGGGGGGCTTTGGCGCTTGGCGATCTACAGACAGTATCGTCAGACCATGCACCCTATCGCTTTGACTGCACCGGAAAACTTCTTGCTAATAACAAGCCAACTTTCAAGGAGATACCAAATGGTTTGCCAGGTATCGAGACACGATTGCCGCTACTATTTGATGCTATGGTATCACGAGGGCGCCTTGGTTTGGAAAAATTTGTCGAAGTCACTGCGACGGCGCCCTCGAAAATATATAATCTGTCAAAAAAGGGATCCATAGCTATTGGTTATGATGCCGATATTGTTATTTGGGATCCCCAGAAAAAAGTGACGTTAACTGATGACCTGATGCACGATAACGCCGGCTACACACCTTATTTAGGAAAAGTGATTCAAGGTTGGCCGATAACAGTAGTTCGGCGAGGCGCGATAATCATTGAGGATAGGATTTTGCGAGCAAAGGCCGGGACCGGACGCTTTATATCTCGAACAGGCGGTGAAGCTGCAAAGCCTGTTGGTAGACTTGAACCAGAAATGAACCCGCTGAATAACTTTGGCGCAAAGCTATTTTAGCGTAACTCTTATAGCGTCGAGGCTATTGACCAAGGCCAACAATAACGATGGAATCGCGGGTCTGTTAGCTGCAATTCTATTGAATTGAAATTCTTATTCAAAATCCTACGTCTTTGGTCTAGGGAGTCGGTTAAGCGTGCTCAAGAACTGTTTAGCCAATTTTGGCAGCGGGTGTGCCTTCAAACTTATTGCGGCACCACGGACTGGAATTGAAGGTTCAAAATGACGCGTCGTCAAACCTCCGCCAGCAAAATCGGCCGCGGAGAATTCGTCAACAATCGCAATGCCTAACCCCGTCTTGACTAAAGAGCACGCCGTTACGCCTTTTTGAACAACTATGTTTGGCTCGTATGCCGCGTTCACCTCATAAAATGCTTTCTCAACGAGAGTACCCATCCGAGTGGTTGGATCAAGTCCAATAATGGTCGATCCGACGAGATCTGCGGGTCGGAGGATGTTTTTTTTCGAAAGTGGATGGTCCCTCGGTAGTGCGCATATCATACGACCTTCGACAATTGTCCCGACATCGAGTGCCGGGTGAGCATCCGGTGCAATCGCCACGCCGAGATCCGCACAACCGCTTACTACAGCTTGAATTACACCGTCCATTCCGTCGATATCAAAAAAAAGCTGTACGTTCTTCCGGTGCGATAGAAAGATATCGATTGCACGGGGCAAAAGACTGTTACCAAGCGGATGGGTTGAAACGATCCTGAGATGACCTCGCTTTGTGTCCTTAAGATCAGAAATCTTTCGGCTAAAGCTTTCTGCCATAAGCTGAAGCGGTTTCGCATCCCTATAAAGGGATTCCGCGTTTCGCGTAGGGATTAGTCGATTGCCGACGCGATCAAACAACAGGAAACCGATTGTTGCTTCCAGATGCTTGATTGCATTACTAACGGTTGGCTGAGATAGGCCGAGTTCATGAGCGGCAGCGACCGTCGTCCGGCAGCGAACAACAGCGGAAAAAATTTCTATGCCCCTAAGGTTCAATTTTGAGTCTCACTACACGCGAGCCGAGGGAGTAGGAATTGTCGGAGCCAAGTGCTAAGATACAACGTGAGCCAAGTCATGCAAAAATCGTGCTCGTTTGCTGGCAATAAATCAGGCAAGGACGTACGGTTGAGGACTCAACGAATTCAATTGATGTTTTATTATGCATCGCTTGAGCGAAAAGAGAGCACAGTGATCGCAATCAAAGCGGCGAAGTTTGCGAATATGGAGGTTGCAGCCGCATTTAACCGAGCTGCAAGTTGAAACGTCTAAGGCGTGGCGCCATCGGCGCCGCCAGCTTGTCGCAACTTTCCTCAGCCTGCCTGTGCCCCAAAAGAAATTAATATGCCGAGCAGGCTAGGGCCTGTTGTCACTTAGAGGATTCGCAAAGCAACTGAAGCGTGATTCATAAGGAGCCTCCTTCAGGGGGCTCTGCGATGAAGCGCTATAGATTGCGCGATGACCAGTTTTCGCGGATAGAGCCTCTTCTTCTGCCTGGCCGTCCCGGCACAGTTGGCCGCAGCAGCGAGCTTAGCAACCGCCTGTTTGTCGAGGCGATGATCTGGAGATTCCGTTCAGGCGCTCCGTGGCGCGATTCGGCGACTGGAAGAACACCCACAAGCGCTTTTCGCGCTGGGCCGCGAGCGGGGTTGTACGAGTCTTTTCAAGACCTTGGCCAATGATCCGGATAACGAATACCGCCACCATCGTCAGGGCACACCAACAGCGCGGGGCCCGTAAAAAAGGCGGCCGACCAAGCCATCGGCCGTTCGCGCAGCGGCCTTATGATAAAAATCCACGTGATCGTCGACGCGCTTGGCAATCCCCTGGCACTCAGTCTCACTGGTGACAACGCTCACGACGTCACGCAAGCGGAACCGTTGGCAGCCCAGTCGTTCTCGCCGACAGGATATGATACCTGCAGCTTCATCAACAGCCTTGAAGTGCGCACCATCAAAGCTGTCATCCCGCCAAAATCTACCCGCAAGGTCAAACGGGCCCGCGACTTTGCACTCTATGCCGAGCGCAATCTCGTCGAGCGATTCTTCAATGCCATCAAGCACTATCAGGCCATCGCGACACGATACGAAAAAACCGCGCGCAACTTGCTTGTCGGATTGCATCTGGTCTGCACTCTCGCTTGGCTCAAATGACGACAGGCCCTAATAGCGTTGGATGCAAAAAATTGCTCATTCGTTGCATTTTCACAGAGGGTCATATGGGCTGCAATTTCGTAATGTCACGAATATTTCTCGACTCAATGATAAAAATATTTCCATCATCATCACCTGTCAGACCATGTGGCATCTCAAGTGCAGGCTTACACGATCCTACGATCTCACCCGAATCATTCAATGCGATGACACTTGGCCTTTGGTCGCTCACGTAGATCAGATTTTTATTATCAACGTATATCTCCATCGGCTTATAAAAGCCGCTCCATTCGGACAAGTAGGTTCCTTCCTTGTCAAAAACTTGGACACGATTGTTCTCTCGATCACCTACTAAGACGCGCCCGTCTGATAAAATGTTGATCCCGTGCGGCGTCATAAATTTTCCAGGTCCGGAGCCAAAGCCGCCCCAGCTTTTTATTAAAAGTCCATCCGCGGAGAACCGATGAACCATTCGGTTTCCATAACCGTCTGCAACAAAAATTTCGCCATTCGAAGCGACGACGACGTCGGTAGGATGACTGAAGGGTGCTTGGAAGCGCGGCTTTGTAGAGTCCCCCAATTTTAACAGTAGTTCTCCGGCCGACGAATAGCATAAAACTTCGTGAGCGTCCCGGTCTACAATGAAAATTCGATCGTCCGATGTAATCCAGATTCCATGGGAGTCGGCATCGCGACCTTGTCCGATAGATCGAATAAACTTTCCAGATCGATCAAAAACGATGATAGGAGGGTCCGCACGTTGGCAGACGTACAGGTTTCCTTCTGAATCAACTGCGGCTTTGCTGAACATGCCGATATTCAGAGTCGACGGCCAACTCGCGAACGGTCGTATTACTCTGTAGATTCGGTCACCGAAAGCGACAAATTGATTGGACAACATTTAAATTCTCAGCTCGATTAAACTCGGGTGGATCTCTCTTACCGATGGAACATGCAAGGTATGCTCCGCTAATGAAACTGAAACTCACTTCGCGGGCGATTGATTGGAAGCATACTGGATAACTAGCGAAGCTTCTTGCTAAATTGGTATTGCCAAATCTCGCGGGCAGTCGTTAGTCAACATTTCTACGCCGGAATCTGTTACCACAAACATATCTTCAATGTGGAGTCGAACTCCTTCCTCAAGGTAAAAGCTTAATTCGGTACAAACAACCGTCCCGTTCTCAATCGGTACGGTGTTGCCCTTACACATGCGCGGCTCTTCATTAAATATCAGCCCGATACCATGCCCAACGAACTCACGTGGAAATTTCTTCAAATGTTTTTCGATTTCGTGAACGCCACGTTGGTAGATCTCATCACCTGTTTGTCCGACACGAATAGATTGGCCGAGCGCGATCTCTGCATCCACTAAATACGACCAGACTTCGCTCTGACGCTTTGTCGGCGTTCCCAGCACGTAGCAACGGACAAAATCAGCTCCGTATCCAAGGTACGATGCACCCATATCTGTTCGGAGGAAGTCGCCCGCCTTTAAGGTATACCCAGTCTGAAATCGGGCGTTTGCGGCATACTGGGTAGGACCCATACCGAGAAAAACAAATTTAGCTTCCTCGGCTCCCTGATCAATCATACTTGATACCGCCACTCGATAGAGATCACGATCGGTTACGCCGGGTCGTGCGGCTGAGCGGAAACTCGCATGGGCGTTACTTGTAATTTGAGTGGCGCGGCGGATTCGCCGAATTTCTTCTGGAGTTTTGACCATCCGCACTAAACTTAGTTCGCGACTTATGTCAACAATTCGATGCCCATCGAAAAAGCTGATTAATTTACTAGCGAACGCAACTGACAGTTGCTCTCCTTCGGTCCCTATCGACAACTTACTTAACCGTCGGTCCGACATCACTGCTGCGGCCGCAGCGAATAGGTCTTGATACAACGGAACCGATTGATCGGTATGCATCTCCGCAGCAATATAGCCTCGCACATCCTTGATCCAGCTGGAATCTTGAGCGAGGTGCAAATCCACGGCCGGCACGAGCATCGCTGGCTCAATATGCGGATCTCGAAAGTACATAACGGTGAATGGTCTAGCGCCGACGGTTCCGTCGTGATCTGCGCCGTTGTGAAAGAAGCCGCTAAGGTACTTAGAATTGATAGCTCCACAAACAAATAACAAGTCTACGCCAACCTTCTCCATCATGGCATCGAGTCGTGGTTGATTTAGTAAGCGAGCATTTCCGAAAAGAGACATCGGTTTCACCTTATCTTCGTTACGTCGGCACTTACCGCAGTTGAAGTATTTCGAGGTGCGAATTCAAGCCACGCTCACGCTGCAGAAATGGGCACTATACAACTGTATCGAAGTTGACGAGATTTACATGGAAAAGTGATCTCAGTTGGAAGACGGGGAATAAAAAACGACCCTATATCTATGCTGATTTCCTATACCGCTGCTCTTGCTTTCGATCGTTGATCGAAAGAGATGATGCTGAATAAGCGTGAAGATTCCTCAATTTACATCCGCGCACGAGCGGCATGCCGATAACCCCGCGGTCTGCAGTCATCATTCGGCAATTGATTGTGTCGCTCGGTTGAATGTTGAAAAGTATAATTCGCATCCGTAAAAAGGTGCGCTGGCGCCAGCGCGTAAGTGGAGGCGGGTTCGCCATGAAAGATTTAGCAGGCAAGATAGCGCTGATTACGGGCGGGAGCCGCGGCATGGGAGCTGCTACGGCTCGTTATTTATCGAAGGCAGGGGCGCGGATCGTTGTTACGTACAACCGTAGTGCTGACGAAGCTGCCGCTCTGATCGCAAGCTTGCCTGGTGAGGGGCACCGGGCGGTGCAGGCCGCAGCGGAAGACAGTCAAGCACTATCCAAGCTGGCGAAATCAATTGGCAAAATCGAAGGCGGGTTGGATTTACTTGTAAACAACGCCGGACAGACCAAACCGATACCGCATGCCGACCTTGATGCTCTAGACGACGATTATTTCGACCAGATGATGCGCACAAACGTGCGTGGGGCCTTCGCTACCGTTCGCGCTTGTTTGACCATGTTGCGCGCAAGCCCATCTGCTTTAGTCGTCAATATGTCGTCAGTTGCGGCGATTCATGGTATTGGCAGTAATCTCGCATACTGCGCGGCAAAAGCGGGTGTCAACACGATGACACTCTCTCTTGCTCGTGCGTTGGCGCCGGTAGTGCGCGTCGTTGCAATAGCACCAGGCTTTATGGATACTACGATGTCATCAATCTGGACAGCTGAGCAACGCGACGCAGCTATCGCACGCAATTTATCGCAGAGGATGGGCCACGCGGACGAAATTGCGGGTATAATCGTCGGACTTGCGACAACAATGACATACATCAACGGTACCGTGATAACCGCCGATGGCGGAGGAATGCACGTGCGCTAAATGGAAAACCATGATCGCGATGGCAAGAATGAACGCCGCTCCGATGGAGAGCGCGTTTTTCGTTGAAATACCAAAAATTAGGGCTGTGAATACGCTTCACATTCCACGCCCTGGGCATTAGACACAAATGTGCTCCGTTGTGCCGGAGACGTAGTTTCAATCTGATGCTTCTGAAGAGCGAGGTCTCGCAATAGCTACGGCCAAATTTACTTTAAAATTTACAACTAATTATTTGCACGCAGTTCCAAATCCACCAGCGGTTGGCGTAATTACAGTTACGGCTTCACCTGCTTCGAGCACGGTCTGGTCACTCGGTGCGAGCTGCTCGATGACGCCCGAAAGTCGTCGGACCGTCGTAATGCCGACCTGACCAGGCTCTCCACCGTCGATACCGAACGGCCTGACTTTGCGATGAGCAGCGAGAATCGCGCAATTCATTCTAGTGCTGAACCGGATAGTTCGAATCGTGCCGTCGCCGGCATTCCACTTGCCTCTACCTCCTGAACCTCGACGGATATGAAAATCTTCTAGAACAACGGGGAAACGAGTCTCTAATATCTCCGGATCCGTTAATCGGGAATTGGTCATGTGGACGTGCACTCCAGACGTTCCGTTGAACCCAGGGCCGGCTGGTGAACCTGAGCAAATTGTCTCGTAATATTGGAACTCGTCATTTCCAAATGTAAGATTGTTCATTGTGCCCTGCGAGCACGACATTGCCTCAAGAGCGCCAAATAGCGCATTAGTCACGGCTTGGCTGACTTCGACATTGCCGGCGACGACGGCGGCGGGATAGGTTGGTGCCAACATCGATCCTTTCGGAATAACGATCGTTATTGGTCGCAAGCAACCAGCGTTGATTGGGATCGCGTCGTCCACCATAACACGAAAGACATAGAGGACCGCTGCGCGTGTCACGGGAGCAGGTGCATTGAAGTTATCGCCGCGCTGCGGCGAAGTGCCGGTGAAGTCGATGGTAGCGTGACGAGTGGTCCGTTCGATTGAAATTTTGACCTTAATTTCGCATCCCTGATCCATCGGGAGCGTAAAAGCGCAATCGTGTAATTTCTCAATTAAGCGGGACACGCTCTCGGCTGCGTTGTCCTGAACGTGGCTCATATAGGCATCCACAACATCTAGTCCAAAGGTGCGGATCATTTTC
>WNFJ01656517.1_pt1 | contig 13239 bp, 17 predicted proteins | sample 5400461 | NCBI WGS metagenome assembly WNFJ01 (sample SAMN13153349, study PRJNA577476) | soil metagenome | isolation source: 115 cm saprolite on Douglas fir-dominated hillslope | place: USA:California | collected 2013-09-17 | reverse complement strand
GGCATTCCAAACCAAGTCGCTTGGAGATGGCGTTTATCGCCTTTCGCCTTTCACGTCTGGCGCTTACGAAATTTTCGCTCAGGTTCGGGGTGCGGCGCCGCTCAAAGCCCTGGTAAACCGTGCCGGACAATTGACTCCTCGTGTTGGAAACCATGTGGCTGCCAGTACGCGAGGGGAGGGCAGCGCTCTTTTGCGGGACATGTATGCGAAATGCGTGCGACATGCAATTTTCCCTCGACAAGCATTCACGGTTTCGAGTGATATGCAGGATTTCTCAGGACTCGCCTCTGTCCCTTGTAACCGGAAACTGAAACCAGTTGTCCGGTAACCCGACTTTGCACCGCAGGCAGTCGGCGATCTTGTGGGCATCGATGCGATCGTTCTTTTTCTTGGCCGCGGCGATGGCCCGCAGCATCAGCGGATGCGCTACCTTCACAGCGGCCGCGCGCGGAAGCAGATGATCGTAGATCCAACTCGTGAAAATGGTCGCTTCCATGGCCGCCGTCCACGGCTGCGGAAGTGTTTTCATCCACAGGTCCAGGTCTAATCGTGTGGCGGGAATCGTGCCTTCCGCGTGAATCTGGCCGCTGCCGTCCTTCACACAGTAGCTGATCGTTTTCTTGTGAACATCGAGCCCGATGTAATACATGGGGAAGCCTCCTTGGTTGTTTCTGAATCAGCGGGGTCGCTGAGTTCAGCTTTTTTACACCAAGCGCTCCTCCATCGACTTATTCATTCAAACAACACATCCAAGAAGCGGACTTGTGGGGAGTCTGGGAGATTTGACAGCAGTCACCTTGTCGTGGATTACAATGCGCGGCTCCTCAAACTGAACCTGGCGTCCTTAGAACCGAAACGTGGCGTCATGGATAGAACGGAGTGCGGTCGAACAGGTTGTTAGGCTTGAGAATCCAGCCGGTCCACATGACGAGGGCCACCCCATTCCACCATCCTCCAGCGGTGATTTCTCCGTCTTCATCGCGAGGATGATGGTGGATTGAGCCTTTATACCAGACCACGATATCGGCGTTGGAGACAGGCTCGGGTGGAGAGATGTAGTTGGGAAGCTCGCGGGCGTGCATTTCAAAACCGTTGTAATGGGTCACCCAGAAGTCGTGTTGGGTGAACTCCTCATTGTGGCGGGAGAGGCCGCCGGTGGGTGTTGGGATCAAATGCAGCGAAGTTCGGTCGCCCCTTCCATTCTTAAGCGTGGCGTCGTAAACGTGCAACTCGCTGAACGCGTGCGGATCCCAATCTCCGCCACCTTCAAACCAAACCAGGGGTTCGGTATCGGCGGCTGTGGAAACGGGTATAGACTCGGTGTGCGTGCCAACCTCCACCGAGTCGCCCCAGAAGCCATCGAAGTCAATGTCGAGTCGCCAGATGGGGTTGTGAATATGGGGCTCGAACGGCAGCCCAGGGAGGTTGGCAGCAGTTGCGCCGACGCGACCCAGCACTACGCCGTCGTCACGGAAGGTCCACTCAATGATGTAATTATAGTTAGCGGCGCCGAGTGCGGCCCACAAGACCACTTCCTCTCCACGGCGCACCTGACTCCAGTTCTTCCACAAAAGGCCGCGGTCGTGCACCTGCTTACAAACGTTGCCGCCAAGGGGCGTGCCGCCGAGCGAGCCCGGACAATCCGCACCGCCGATCGCGGTCAGCGGGAAACTGTAGTCGGACATGTCGTAATAGCGGGGCGAGCCCTGGTGATACGGAACGAAAATGTCAGAGACGCGCGCGTCCCAGAAGATCCAGATCCACCGAGCATTGGGCGAAGGGCGGAAAAACGCCCAATGGATCACCAAACCCTGCTGAGGAACTGTTTCCCAGCAAAGCCGCCAGTGAGTTTGTTCGGGGCCGGTCGTGGGGAAGGCTTGGTCGACTAGGTTTATGCCGGAGCATGGCATCCAGGGTGGGGGAGTCTGCGCCGCAACAGGCGCTGACAGCGCAAGCAAGGAGAGCGCAGCCCCGATGAAGAAACGCCAGCTCATTTTTCCCTCCTCCGCACATAGACTTTCTGGGCGCTGACGTCCACGGTCACCGTGGGCTGAGTCAAATACTCGTTCCCGCGGGCAAACAGCAACTGCAAGCAGCGATGGTGAAAACAGGGGTCCTTCTCCTCGGTGCCGCGGACTCTGAGCGCACGCACGACAAAGCCCAGCGGTGCCGCATTCGGCGTTGGCGGTGTGCGCTCGACTTCGTAACGTTCGGCTTCTGGGCCGAGCGCCCGGCGAACTTCTTCATCGCGGCGGGCGAACTGCCAAGCCTCAGCGAGATCGTCTGCGGTCATTGGTATTTGCTCGCTTGAAAGGCGGGCGACCTCGGTAACTGTCTCGTGGGCGAGGTCCACGACAGCTCGCACTCCCGCTTCATCTTCGTTGCGGAAGAAGACCACCACCGCATAGCGGCCCATCGGGATGGCGCGGCCAGCAGCGGCTGCCTGTATCTCCTCTTGAGAAGGTTTGATCGCAGTTAGATCCACGGAGACAGTCTTGCGCCGGCCCTTTCCGAGCAGTTCTTGCACGCGTGGGTCTCTGAGCGCAACTTGCTCCGCTTCGTGTTTCTCCTGTTCCGTAAGTGGATCGAGCGGCAGCGCGCGAGTCTTTTGGGGTTTGGCCTGCTCCGGGCGCGGAGGGGGTGCGGGTGTTTGGTGTGCCACGGCCAGCAGAGCAAAGATGGAGAGACCGCCGAACAGCGCAAGAGGTCGGGAGATCCGGGGGACGTTCATCTTCGCACCTCCTCAGCACGGCTACGGGACGGGATGGGCGATGCGCAGAATATAGTGCCGTCCTGTGGCACTGTCAAGTGGGTTAATAAAACGTCCGAACCTTGTAGCACGCCGAAACTATGCCTTGGCTCTTCTCTCGATGACTTCCACGAAAAACATTTGCACAACTTTGGCAGACTCCTGCACTTGGTGGAAATATAGACTCTGGAGATCGAAGGTGATCAGCTATCGGTTTCGACCGTATGTACAGCCGCATCTTGGAGTTAGCTCGGCCTTGATACCTTGAGCTTGTGCTCCTTGCTTGGCATGAAATATGCACATCCACTCGTTGCGGGCTCCTTGGTCGGACACCGCCAGTTCGCCCAAGTCTCCTGATTCAGTAAGGAAATCATTGAACTGGACCCGGTAGTCCGCGCCAGTTTTTGCGAATCGGGCCGACCCGTTGTTCCCCCAGACCCTGCCTATATTTGGAAAGTCGAGTTGACTTCCAATGACCCTCACTCACTTGATCTATTAAGGCGCTTATCGTACATGTGAAATCGCTGCCTCGGGACATGTCCGGTTACCCGACTTACCAGGCACTCCCCGCGGGTTTCAACGTCATTGAGTTATGTATCCTGCGGGCATATGATTTGCTGACCGTATAGACCTCGAACAACTCACCTGCAAGATTCCGAGGAGGCAACATGAGGCAACATGAAACTCAAATTCCGCGGCCTTTTTCGCCGCACTCGGGGGTCACGGTTCAATCACTATATTTGATCCTCCCGGCTCCAACGCGACTTTTCCTCGAAGCATCAACCGGGGGGCGAAATCACGGGATACTACTATGACGCGACCGGTCAGCACGGCTTCGTGCGCGCTGCCAACGGCACCATCACTACATTCGACGCTCCGGGCGTGGGCCCCAATGGCACCTTTCCCCTCAGCATTAACCCAGCAGGCGACATCACGGGAAACTACGTTGATGCGAAGAACATCGCTCACGGCCTCCTGCGGAACCATTGAGCCCTCCCCGGAGAGACGCCAATTGGGAACCACAAGTCGGGAGTTCGAACCTTTCAGGCGCCCATTTTCCCCAAGAAAAACAGGGGTTTTGGAGTGGTTGGCTGGTTTCGCGGAGATTGCTTTGTTTTACGCAGGTTTTGCCTATGGGCTCGGCAAGCCGCGCTTGGGGTGCACATTTTCGTCGCGTTCCCATCTCAAACGCCTGATAAACGCGGTGCATTCAATAGGTCGATGCAACACCATCTGATAGACGTGCTGTTTAAGGATGGTGTTTATGAACGAAGGGAAACGATCGAGACTTTCTCCCACGCAGAGAACCGAGATCTGGAGCCGTTGGAAGTCCGGGCAGTCGTTGCATGAGATCGGGCGCGCCTTTGGCAAGCCACATAGCTCCATTCGCTGTTTGTTGTTGCCTCGCGGAGGGATTCCTCCAGGAGCCAGTCGGTCGCGGTGCCGCGCGGCAGCGGGACATTTGCAGTCAACTGCTCAGAAGAATGGGTTTACTCGGAAAGACCTACAGGTGTATACGTGTGCTTTTCTGGGAGTTCCAAACGGGTCCTGGTTAGATTGAACATGGGCCATAAGCTATTGGCAGTGGTTCTGGTGAGTGTGCTTTCCGGGAGCGCCCAAACGACGCCATCCATGCACACCATTAGCTTTACCTTTGACTACGACTTCAGGGTCACACCGGCTTGTTCTCCAAAAGTGACACAGGAATGTGTGCAGCAGTTCAACTTTTATGATATTTCCATGGGAATAGCGAATCGTGAAAAGCTGGGTTCGATTCCCGTGCCAGCTGGCGCGACGGGGCTTGTCAAAGGCATTTCGGCCAAAACTGAGTCATTTCTATTTGGCCGTGGAAGACACAGGCTAGCAGTTTCAGCGCAAATGTCCAATGGTGAGGAATCGGATTTGAGCAAGTGCACCACCATAGTCAAAATCCCCTAGAACTGCCTAAACAGATGTCGCCTAGCGTTCAGAACCCAGCCTGTGCCGAGGGAAACTTACCGGACATTGAAGTCCTGGTACGTTAGATGTCCGACTTATCAGCGATTGCTTCCTTTTGAAGCGGCGCTGAGTTTTGGAATTAATTGAGCGTAGCTAGAGAATCCTCGTCGTAGGTGAACCAATGCACCAACTCGACATGAGAATTTCCATCTTTATTAATAGTTTTGCAAATCGGTGGTGGGTGCTGGATGAAATTGTCTCTTTTATGGAGTCCAGCCAGCTCATTAAGGGAGGGTTATTCCTAACTGTTTTCTTTTTTCTTTGGTTTCAGTCGAGGGATGAAACGAGCCCCGTCAAGGTGACCGTAAGACGCCAAATACTGCTCCACACTCTACTTGTATGCATTCCAGGAGTCATTGCGGTTCGGGCTCTGGCATTGCTTCTGCCCTTCCGGCAGAGACCTCTGTTTAATCCTGCCCTGCATCTTCGACTAGCTGCTGGCTTTTATCAGTCTGGTTACACCTCGTGGAGCTCTTTTCCGAGCGACCATGCTTTCCTGTTTTTCGCGCTAGCGACCGGGATGCTTCTTGTCCACAGGAAGGTAGGCTGTTTTATGTATCTATACACAGTTTTATTTATTACCCTGCCGAGGCTCTTTCTAGGGATTCACTATACTTCTGATCTTATCGTTGGGGCTGTCCTCGGAATAGGGTTGGCTTCTACAGCCAACTTGGCCAGCTTGAGATCTTTGATGACGCGTCCGGCCTGGCAGCTGCAAGAACTATCACCCGGTCTCTTTTATGGTTGTTTGTTTTTTATTTCGGAAGAAACGGCGGATTTGTACCTCCCTCTCTGGGCTGCGGCTCACGGCGTCTGGAAACTTATCCAACTCCTCCATATCCTGAGGCGCTGAACGCTTCTTCCCCATCTCTTTGAAAGAGGCGCATGATTAGCCGGAAGACTCGCTGGCGCGGAATTGATGTGAACGAGATATTGTCATTTAACACCTAAGTTTGGCGCTGGCGTCGGCGTTCGGAACGGGGCGTCCAAGTCTCCCACTCCCGATTAACGCTTACCGGACAATTGACTCCTCGTGTCGAAACCATGTGGTTGCCAGGCACGACCTGTGAGTCCCTCGCGACACTGAGCAAGGTCCTGCGCTAACATGTGTGAGCCTGTAAGAGTCTGAAACCCCGATGCCAGTCGGGGCTTTTGCTTCTCTGATTACGGCACACCTATCAAGGCTTCGCTTCTGGCCGTGTGCCCGGAACCTCGTTTCCCCCAGTCCTTCCACCGGGCAGCGCGAAATCGATCTCGTACCGGGTTGCCTCGTCCATGACAACGTAGCCCTTTAACCCCGAATACTCTGAACGGAGAAAACTCATTACGTATCTCTTGTAAGTCGCTTCAGCATCCGCACTTCTCTCCATCCTTACCCGTAACGCCGCTAGCAGGGCCATCTTGGCTTGCGAAGACACCTTCGCGAGCGCAAGAAGCTGCTGAGCTTCATCGAGCGACAGGAACGCCTCTACGGACTCATGGGATGCCTGGGCATCAGAGATACCCCCCGCGACACTTGGGTTCCCCAGCGCTACATGCAGTATTGTTTTGGTCTTTCGATGAGCAGGTATTATCAGCGGCACGTCAAACGAGATACCTTGGTTGAAGCCATAGAGCGCATCGTCGTTCGCCGTCCAACCGGCAGTCGTAACCTCAGAGACGGCGTTGATTTTGTAGTCGGCGGCGGTTGTATTTTTCAAGGTGTACCAGAGATTTATCACGTCTTTCTCGTCGCTCGCGGCCGGCTCAAGGAATTCAGCCTGAATAGCGACCCTATTCCAAGGCTTGGGAGGCTTCGGACGGGAGGCGTACCAGATTCCCCCGCCCATGACGGCTGCCAGTGTCAGCGCGAAGCCCGCGCGGAATCCTGCGCTTGTGATTAGCCACTTCTTCCAGCCCTCGTTCATAAAAAAGCAGCGGCTCTGTTTGCTCTGATTGCGTTCGACTATTTCTCGGTGATGTCGGCGTGAACTCGGATCTCGCCAGTAGTGATCTGAACGGAGCGCATCCATTCCTTGCCGCCAATCGTGACCTTCACGATATGCTCTCCGACAGCCAGTGTTATGTCGGACGGGGTGCTCCCGAAGAACTTTCCATCAATGTAGATTTCGCCGCCGCTCGGCGACGACGTGATGTGAACTCTCGTCTCTCCTGGGGGGCCGATAGCTTGTGCTTGAGATAGTCGTTCGGGTTGGCTGGTCCCTACCGGCAGTGGGGCTGAACTCAGATACTCAAGCTTGTGCGACTTCCCTCCGAGTCCACTCTCAAGCCGTGCATCTGAAGTGTTGCGAACCGTAAGAGTGTATTGAGCCCCGATGCCAAACGCGGGGCATTCGCTCCATTTCCCTTTTGCGTTCGCCGCAGCCCTATCCGTCGCCCGCGAGTTGTTACCGGACCCGGCTTCCGCGGCGCCCATGATTCCAAGCAGTACGCGCTCTTTGACGGTTGGTTTCCACGTTTGCGTACAGGAAAGCAGGTACAGCGCTTGATCGCCTTTCGCGATCGTGTAATTCACTCTGCGGTAGATCGTGAGCGTGGTCTCCGTAGGCGGTGAGAAAGTTGTGCTGCAATGCGTGTCTGTTTCAGCTGTGCCGGAAACGGAACCCGAATCGCCGTAACTCTGAAATCGGCCAAAGTAGGAAGTGCTCCCCATGCAGTTCGTGTACGAATGCCCAGGATGGGAAACTGTCGTGGACGGTTGCGACCACCTCGACCCCGACTCCCTCGTCCTTTGCCCGCCCCTGCGCAGACGAATGGTAGGGATACATCAACACCAAACAAATGAAAACGGCGCGTCTCAGCATACTGCCTCGCAAAAAGCCTGTGGTGTGTGGTTAGCACTCTGACGGCTATAGCCGATTTATCGTCGAAAGCCTACAGCCATAATTGCGGGCGTGTCCACCGATATTTGTGTGCGGCTTGGAAAGCGGATACGGACTCTCCGCAAGCAGCGAGAGTGGACGCAGGTCTATATGGCTGAACACGTGGGAATGGACCGGAGTTTCATCTCGGACTTGGAGAACGGGAGGAAGGAAATCTGCATTCGGAATCTGGAACTGCTGGCTACTGCCTTCGGCATGACCGTTTCGAAGCTGATGTCGCGTCTCTGAGGTTCTACAGGTGATGTGATGCCAACCGCTTCGGGGTTATTATCGATGACACTATATTAGATCTTGACCTGCTACATCCAGACTGTTACCGTCCATTACTAAGCTCTCCCTTACGTCACCCCAAGGAGTCCAAAAATGCCAGCGCCTGCCAGCATTAAAGCCACATGGATATTCTTGTCGCTGGCCAGCCTGCTCTGTGGAGGCTGCGCCGACACGGTCCACCTCACAAACGGAGGTGCGGGCGAGAACGGGATTCTCGTCTCCGGCACGAAAGGTGGAACAGCCAACCTCTGGGATCGCTACACGGGTCCGGCGGGGACCGATATCGGTATCGGGAACTACACAAACTCTACGGGCGATGTAACCGCGTTTACGAACCATCGGCCGCCCACCCTGTTGAGTCCAGCCAGCTGGACGAACGGAAGCGATACGATGAATCTTAATCTCCAGAACGAGTATCTGGTCCCCTTCTTCATCTGGATCGTGAAGGGGCCCTTCAGCTCTGAACAAACGGTGGCGATCAACGCGTGCATCAGAACCAGTCAGATTTGGGGAGATGAGCGCATGGGCGTTCGCTTCAGCACTTTTCAAATCAATGATGCCACCGGAAATCCGAATGCTTCTTCCTTCTTCGCATACGACTGCTCAAAGGCAAGCAACATGCGGTCCCAAATCGGATTCAACGCCAGCGGGATCAACGTATATTACGTGGATACCGTGGATTTTGGGAGTGGTCCAGTCACAACGAACGGGGTGTGGTGCGGTGGAAACACCGTGGCGATGGGACATGATGCGTCGGATCATCTCTTCTCACACGAGATCGGACACGGATTTTCGCTGGAGCACGTCAACACGCTCACCACGTTTTTTGATACCACCAACGTCATGCACAACGCGAGCAATGACCGGAGATTCTTGACGGAGGGGCAGACTTTCCGCGCTGTGGTTAACCAAACCTCCGCCATCAATACTACCTACAACGCCCGTCCTGGCTTGATTACAAGAAATTGCGGAACGTCTACCAGCACCACGGACCCCAGTTGTCCGGCGGTCCAGAAAAGAATTTGGGCAGACGGGGCTGCGTGGCCGCCAAACTGACAGGCATTGATTTCAGGGAGGTTAGACATGAAATGGCATGTGAAAATCCTAGCGGGAGGCTTATTCCTGCTGACAATGGTAGCGGGCACCTCGATCAGCCAAGCACAGAAGGTTGTACTTTCTCCCGAGGCCCTAGCCGCGCTCACCTACTATCTCAACGTGGACTGCGAAATCCCTCTTCGTAGAGACGGTTTGGATCAAATCCTCAAGTATAAAGACGTGTTGGAACCCAGATTGATCTCTCTGCTCAAGGAAGGTCCGGATGAAGAGTCATTGGCCGCGGTCCGGCGCGATCTCGAAGAGAGTTGGTCAGCCCGGGAGAAATTCTTGGCGCAGAACCCACAGCTGGGGCTCACTGAAAATCAGCTCAAGCTGGCGAGAGGTGTGAGCAGAGATGAGTATCTCGAACAGGGACGCAAGCAATTCATCCTCAAGTATAAAGAAAAAGCAGCAATTGGATTGGCTGCTATCGGATCACCTCTCGGACTGAAGACACTTCGCGAAGCAGCAACGAAGTCAGATGAAACGATGCGAGCGGTGATTAACGGTGCACTCAAGACGTTCCAGCGTAAGTGAGTCTCTACCGCATTGAGCCACTTGTGCGCTCAAAAGAAAAAAGAGAAAAACAAAAAAAATACAGTGACTCGCGCTGGCCGAGAGGCGTCCCCGTCGTCCCCATTACCTGGGCCGGACAACTCGGCCCCTCCCGATTCGCTCCACGATTTGCCTTGCACAATTTCTCTACTCTTTTACGATGAATACGGCTGCGGACGATACCCGCAAAATCCGCTGAAGATCGCTGGAAAATCTGCAGCGAATTCATGCGCCGACTCGCATGCAATGGACTTTCCAATCCTGCGGATTTATTTTCAGTGAGAGTGTGTTTTTCTATTGACATACAGCGACATACATTCTATTTTGGCAGACGTGAAGAAACGTACTACTGTCTGGCTGCCTCAAGAACTGCTCGAACGGCTCAAGAAGCTATCGCGCAAAACTGGTGCGCCGATGGCGGAACTGTTCCGGCGAGCTGTTGAGGCTTATTTGAAACGCCGGACGTAGGCGAGAACAGAAACGGGCCACCGAGTAGCGTCAACTACGCGGCAGCCCTAACCAAAGTTACCTGTTAGGAGGAAACGATGGCTACACCGATTGTAAGTCAACACGTCCGTTCGTCTGTACCCTACCCCGTCCAAGCTGAGATAAGCAATCCCAGGCCGCACGCATCCGTCTACGAGATCGTCACGAGTCGGATTCTGGCGGAACTGGAAAAGGGACAAGTGCCTTGGCGTAAACCTTGGCGCACGCTGCCACCCGTGAACCTAATCAGCAAAAAGCCCTATCGTGGTATCAATGTGTTCTTGCTGGCTATCCGAGGGTATGGCTCTCAGTACTGGCTCACGTTCAATCAGGCGAAGCAGTTAGGCGGAAACGTCCGCAAGGGAGAGCATGGCGCCAAGATTGTCTTCTGGAAGTTTGACACGTTCGAGACGGAGACAGCGGATGGGGAGATGGAAGAACGCAAGTCTGCCTTTCTCCGCTATTACACCGTATTCAACTTGGAGCAAACCGAGGGATTGAAAGCACTCCTAGCACTCCCGCCAGCATTCCCCATCGAATCAGCAGAAGAGATCGTCAAGGGAATGCCGAATCCGCCAGCATTCGAGCAAGACTTCCGGGCAGCCTATATTCCATCACGGGACACGGTCACAATGCCGTCTAGGACAGCGTTCGAGTCTCAGGCGGAATACTACTCGACTCTCTTCCATGAATTGACGCACGCGACGGGCCACGGCAAAAGACTTGCGAGGGATGGGTTCGATACTCCCCAGAAGTTTGGAAGTGATTCCTACTCACGCGAAGAATTAATCGCAGAAATGAGCAGCGCGATGCTGTGCGGTGTAGCTGGCATCGAGCGGGGCACCCTCGCCAATTCCGCAGCGTATCTCAAGACCTGGATTGCCAGACTCAAGAGTGATTCCAAGCTAGTTGTTTCCGCTGCCAGTGCCGCGCAAAAGGCAGCCGACTACATCCGGGGGGAGTCTACAAAAGGCTCCCCTGTTAGCGAGGGGGAACACCATGCAAACTGATCTCGCGTTCCCGCAGTCTCTCGCTGAGAAGTACAGGCCCATCCGGATTGCTGACTTTATCGGCCTCGACCGTCCCAAGAAAGTGCTTTCCGCATTCTGCAAACGGCCCACGTCTGGCGCATGGCTTTTTGTCGGACCGTCCGGTGTCGGCAAGTCTACGATGGCGCTTGCGCTCGCCAAGGAGCTACAAGCCGAACTCCACAAGATTCCTAGTCAGAAGTGCAACGCACAGACGATAGAGGACACGGTGCGGCACTGTTGGTATGCCCCTCTGACTCCCGGAGGATTTCATATCGTGCTGGCAGACGAGGCCGACCAAATGACAAACGCGGCGCAATTGGCGCTACTGTCCAAGCTAGATTCTACGGACCCCGCACCCAACACAATTTGGATATTCACCGCAAACGATACCGAACGTCTGGAACGCAGATTCCTTTCTCGCTGCAAGGTGCTGGAATTTTCTAGCTACGGTTTGGCCGAACAGATTGCCGCTTATCTCGCCCACGTCTGGCACGCGGAGGGCGGGAACGGGAACGGCCCAGACTTGGTGCGGTTGGCGAAAGACAGTCGGAACAACGTCAGAGATTGTCTCATGCGCTTGGAAGTGGAGTTGATGGCGCTATGACTACCAGAGTTGCGATCTACGCTAGAGTTAGTACAACCAACCACGGCCAGGACGTGGGCCTACAGACGCGAGAGCTACGGCAATTCGCAGAAGCACGCGGCTGGACGGTCGCGGGAGAATACATTGACGCGGGAGTGAGTGGAGCGAAAGACTCCCGGCCCGAGCTAAACCGGCTGATGGCCGACGCCCACAAGAGACGATTCGACGTGGTTTGCGTCTGGCGATTCGACCGTTTTGCTCGCTCCGTCTCTCACTTACTCCGCGCACTGGAGACGTTTAAGGCGCTAGGAATCGACTTCGTTTCATTCTCGGAACAAATGGACACTTCAACGCCCGCGGGAAAGATGGTCTTCACCGTCCTGGGCGCAGTAGCGGAGCTAGAGCGCAGCCTGATCGTGGAACGTGTGAAGGCGGGGCTGCGGAATGCACGAGCCAAGGGAAAGCACCTCGGGCGGCCAAAGAAGGTCATAGATACCGCCAGGATTGCGGCGCTCCGTGCACAGGGGCTTGGCTGGAAGAAGATTGCGAAGCAGCTCGGCCTCGGAGTCGGAACTGCGATGAGCGCCACCCACAGAGACCCGTAGAACAATCTCCTACCATATTTTGAACCCGCTTACTTCTGGTTCGGGGCTAACCGTCGCAGGCAATCTTCACAGAGGCAGTCAGAAAATCGTGTTCGCAGTTCCGCCAGCGTCGCCGGGTCCAGACGCATAGTCGCGCACCAGCATCCTGCCTCTTGCTGGCAGCTGAACGGCTCCCCACAGCGCAAGCACTTTTTCTCAACAGTCGCGGACACGGACGGGTTCAGAAATCCCTCCGAAATGGGCGCGGCTAAGTCTATGACGCACATGGGCCGTTCGCCAGCCTTTTCGGGGTTCAGAAATCAGATGTTTTTGAAGTGTCTCAGTCTTTTGGCGGGAGAATGTCACAGCGTAACGTCAAGTTAGACTTCGCAACTATTTGCTGAGTACGACGGTCAAAGATGACGTATTCGCCGGGCGACACCCCTTGTCGTTCTTCGATCCGAGATTTGGCGCTTTGCAAGTCTTGCGCGGCTTCCAGCCATCGGAAATTCACTTCGTCTATTTTCTCTAGAATGTCGAATGGGGATTTCATGGTGGCACCTCCTTGGGACCAAATTCAGGCAAACTGAGGAGAGAAAAGGCCGTCAGAAAGAGCAGGAAATTCAGGAGCGGGTAGTGACAGCTTAGATAAACCACGCTGAGGACGACCAGGCTGCTGCGCCGCTTAGATCATCAGTCGCTTCGAGCGACGGCGTCCGGGAACAGGAAAGCTGGGCATTCTCTCGCCCCTGGTCTAGAAGTAGTGATGGCGTGCCCGGATTCGTTTCATCCTGGAGTTACTAGCAGTAGGTCGGCAAAGCCGAAGTCGGCCTGGAAACCGTGTAGGCGATCAGCCGTCAGTGGCCTCACCACTCCCGTAAGCTGAAACCACATGTCCGGTAACCCGTGCGGGCTCAAGCGGTCGATGCAACACCATCTGGTATAACGCTGTTTTCAAAGGTGGTGTTTATGATCCAAGGGAACCGGTTTGGGCTTTCTGCGGCGC
>WNFJ01125353.1_pt1 | contig 13242 bp, 28 predicted proteins | sample 5400461 | NCBI WGS metagenome assembly WNFJ01 (sample SAMN13153349, study PRJNA577476) | soil metagenome | isolation source: 115 cm saprolite on Douglas fir-dominated hillslope | place: USA:California | collected 2013-09-17 | reverse complement strand
TCGGAATATAACTTATAGGACGCAGCCGTGAAGAGCCGCTGGGAGCGCTACTGCGAGCTGCGCAACTTCGACAACTGGTGTCTCCGGAACCCGTGGAAGGCCAACCTGGTAGGGATCCTGGCCGGCCTGGTCATCTTTGCTCTGGCTCAGCTCCTCGAGCACCTCCCTCCGGAAGTGCTCCTCGCGCTGATTTTTGGATCCTTTCTGTACTTCGCGTTTGCCGGAGGAACGGATTGAAAAAGCCCTCTCAAAAATTGCACCCCTCGGGCCCGCGATCGCGGCGTCGACGCAAACCCGCCGGATCTGCCGGCAAGAATCAAGGGGTACAAGCCCCCCGCCATCGCGATATCGACCTTCCTGAAATTTTCGTTCGCGTGCAATCCGGAGATCGATGGGCCGGAAAGCGATATGCGCAAGCCAGGATTGTGCTTCGAAGGCGCGTGTATCGCTATCTCGTTTGGAAAGACCGCGGCCGCAAGCGAATGCTGTATCTCGGAAAGATCAAAATTCGTGTCCTCCAGCCGGCGCCGCGAGCTCCGGACCAGGCGCCGGCTGCAGCTCGATCGGAAGGGGGACAAGAATGAGCGTCATCCTCGATGAAGTCAGGATGCGAATTAAGTACGATCGTTGTCCCAACTGTGGAAGCGATCGGCTCGAGATCGTGTGGCAGGCCGTTGATCCTGAGATCGTCACGTACACGTGCCTCGATTGCAAAGCAATCACAAAAGAGGCGGCGAACGTGAGATCGAGTTTTCAATGAAGCGAGGATCTGCCGAAACACGGCTCCTCGATACGAGTTCCCCGGCAGGACCGGGGGCCAAGGAGACGGACACGCCCGCTTGTGGGGACAATCCCGTGCCCGTCTCCATCACGAACGAAGGCACGAAGCGAATCTGGCTCCCCGAGGACCGGGTGCTGAAACTCACGGTCCTGGAACTGGGTTGGCTGTGGGGCATTCTCAATAGTCTCGATCGCGAGCGCGGCGACGCCTGGCCCACGGCAATACCCGCCAAGGACGGCAGCCCGATCCCCACGACGATGCCGCGGCGAATCTGCAAAAAACTGATGGATCTGATGGAAGAGCAATGAATCGCTGCGATCTCCACGAGTGCGGCCGGCGGATCTGGTTTTGGCAGGCTCGTTTTACCCTTTCATCGCTGGTCGTTCCAGGCGGCACGGAATTTGTGTTCCACGGCGAATGCGCCTGCAAGTGGCTCCTGAAGGCGATCAACAATCATCTGGGCCAGTTTGGCTGGCGAAAGGTGGTCGGATGGGGGAAGTGATTTGAGCCAGAGCGCGGCTTACGCAAATTTCCTGTCTCGAGGAGATCGGCGGCGCCGTCGCCGCGATCGTAGGATTCGACGGCAACAAAAAAAAGTTCCCGCCGAGCTGGTGAAGCTGACCGTGGAAGAAAAGCGGCGCATGGATGAGCGCCGCGAATACATCGACGCGGCCGTTGCGTACCTCGCGAACTACTCCTGGAGCTATTTTGTCACGCTGACGTTTGGCGAGGCGCAAGGTCCGGAATCGATCGAGCGCGCGACGAAAAGATTCACGCGTTTCGTCCACGAAAATGTTTTCGGCGAATTTGACCCGGTTACGGACGTGCGCGATCTCTACGGGATCCGCTACCTCCCTGCCCAGGAGCGCGGCCGACGTGGAGAGAAAAGGCTGCACGCTCATCTGGTCATGTGCGGTGGAGAAGTTCTCGGCGAGCGGCTGGACAATGCGAAGTGGCTGCCCTGGGCGAAATGGTGGAACAAAAACTATGGCGGCCTGAAGATCGAGAAACCGGAATCGCAGGCCGATGTCGTCGCCTACTGCACGAAATACATGCTGAAGGGCGAGGAAACAGGTTTCGAGTTGTGCTCCACCTGGGCGGATGAACGCGATCGCCGAAAGCGAGTTGAGGCTCCGCTCCTTGAGGAAAGAAAAATCAGCGTGGACGTGGTGAGATCCGCGGAGCTGGAGCGCAGCGCATTTCGCTGCGAATCGCCGCGTGGGATTGGTCCCACATCGAAAGGCGGCGGCAAACCGTGCCGACGTTGCGGTCTAGTGAGTTTGTGCCGGTGCTGGTCCGGCACTTCGGAATCCGGCCAGGTTGTTGACGCTCCTGAGTCGGATGCTGGGGCCTGTGAGAGTGGCGAACAAATCAAAAAGGCAGGAAACCCCTCGCCACTCTCACCCCAATTGGAGCTGCGGATGCAGCAGCAGCTCGCTCTTGGTGTGGGGCAGGCTTCAGCGAGTAAAAGCGTCAATCTTTCTTTTCGTCGCAAACGCCGGCGTTTACGATATCATTGTTATAGTTGCCGGACTAGTAACTACGCGGTTGTGCGCAGTTCCGCCGCGTATGCGAATCACGTTCGCGCGTTGGGCTAGATTCCGCGCGGGCACACGAGCGTTTTCCATGCCTTGACGGAGATCGTGTGCCCGCGCGCGGTCCGTAAGGAGGAACGATGGTGAACAAGACGATTCTGGTGGGGCGCCTCGGCCGAGATCCCGAAACGCGCTTCACTGCTGGGGGCACGGCCGTTGCGAATTTTTCGATGGCGACGGATGAGACGTTCAAAGACAAGCAGGGCCAACGCCAGAAGCGGACGGAGTGGCATAAAATCATCGTATGGGGAAAGCAGGCCGAGATCGCGCAAAAATATCTGAAGAAGGGCGCGCTGATTTTTGTCGAGGGCCGCATTCAGTCGCGCGAGTGGGAGAAAGATGGCGAGAAGCATCGCAGTTTCGAAATCGTCGCCAACAATTTTCGGATGCTCGAGGGGAAAAAGACTGACGGCAAGAATGGAGAGCTGGCTGTCGCTCCGGAGGCCGAGGCCGCTTTCGCTGTGAGCGACGAAGATATTCCGTTTTAAGCCCATGAGCTGTCCGATCTGCGGGTACGGCGAAATCCTGCGCACGCAAGAACACGTCGCGGCCGTGCGTGCAGTGCTCGCAACAATTCCGAAAGGCGCGCGCGATCGCGAGATCCGCGAGGCCCTGCAAATGCACATTCGCGAGATCGATCTGCCGGCAAACGGGCACGGCCGCAAGGCCGATCTGCGCTGTCCGTAACGGTACCGCCGTTCCATTCCAATCCGCGCGATTCCCTTCCATCATGCTCCTGGTGTGATTTTTTTGGCCCTGGCAGCCTGCCAGAGCCATGATCTCGAGGTGGGTAGGCATCTAGATATCCCCCTCCAGGAGCAAATTGGAAATGCCCAGGAAAAAAACAGCGGGAGGTCCTGCGGCGATCCCCGCGGCGGCGCCGGCCGCGCCCGCGGCGATCGCCTGCCCTGCGTGCAAAAGCAAAATCAGCGCGGACGGAAAAACTCTGCACGAGAAATCCGGATATCTCGAGGAGCTGCTCGAGACAGATGCCGGTGTCGATGACGTCGAGAAAAACATCGGCGCGCTGGAAAAGAAACTTGGTGACCGGGATGCGACGATCGCGGATTTGCGCGTGAAGCTGGAGGAGAAATCTAAAGCTGCGGCGCTGGCGCCGCAAAAGGAGAAAGCAAATGTGGGGCAAGAACAAAAACGAAAATCCTGGTGGGACTGATTTTGAAACCGCGGCCGAGCGCGTGACGGCCGAAGTGCTTCCGAATCCGGAAGAAGAAAAACCTGGAAACAGCAACGCGCCCGAAGATGAGTCGGCCGATCGGCTGGAGATCCGTCCGGAGTGGGCCGTCGCGCTGGCGCGCTCTCCCTATGCCCTGGTCGCGAAATTTTATCATCCGGCGTTTGCACTCTCGGATGAACAGGCGAAAAAGCTGGGGCCGAAGCTGCTACCGCTGATTCGCAAAGTCACGGACGTTTGGATTCCCTCCTGGTTGGCCGGCGCTTCGAATCGCAACCCGGAAATGACGGACGCGGTGCTCGCGCTCGCGGTGACAGGTTACGCTCAGTGGATGCACGTGCAAAAAATTCAGGAAGCGGAGCGCGATGCGGCCGACAATGCGAAGCGTGTGAAGGGTGAACGCGTGACGGAGATGCCGTTGCGATCGGATCCGGCGACGGAACCGGAAACGCGGATCGTGGGCGATCGCCTGGCCGATGGCTCGCTGGTGATCTGATGCGACACACACTCAGCAAGGCTGAACAAATCCGCGGGATCGCAAAGGCCCTGAAAAATCCGCGCACTCCTAAACAGTTTCGTGAGGGGATGCGGAAGCGGCTGGCAAAGCTCAAAGCCTGATGCTCGAGTACCTCGAGCTTTTTTTCGGCAAATCCTTCACCGGGAAAACGGCGCGGATGCTGCACGAGATCCGGAGAGAGAAGCGCGTGGTTCTGGTGGATCCGAAATGCGCCCAGCTCGTAGAGCTGAAGGGTTTCGATCACGTTTGGCCGGAGTACATTCCCGGGAAACGCGGCGGCTGGACCGGGGAACACAACCCGGCGAACTATTTCCGCGATCGGCAGACCGGAGACTTCCGCGTGGTAATTCACGTCCGCGAACATTTTTCCGAACAGCTCAATTCCCTCTGCTTGCTGATGCGCGCGGTCCGCAACCTGGTCCTGGCCGTCGATGAGCTGGGCCTATTCATCCCGTCAGGGACCGCAGGGGCGCTCCCAGCGGCGATCACGTCCGCGATGATCTCCGGGTCGCATGAAGGGTTGCTCTTCTGTGGGACGGCCCAGATTCCTTCGCTCGTGCACTTTATAGCGCGTTCGAACGCCTCGCGGATCCGCTGGTTCCGGACCACGGAGAAAAACTCGCTCCAGGCCGCGGAAGGGCACATGCCGCGTGAGCTGGTAGACTCCCTCCCTTCCCTTCCCGATTACGTGTGCATCGAAACGTCCGACAAAGCGCCCGCGTTCCGGGATGAGAGCATGGTCGGAAAAATCAAGATCCTCGACGCACGTGCGCTGTTCGTTGTTCCCTCCCAGAAATAGAATCCCTGAAAAAGCTGTCAAGCACTTGCGCACGCGCGCGCGCGCATGCGTGGGTACCCGTTTTTGTACCGGGTTTACTCTGTCCCGCGTGAACACTGTTTCTACCCCGTTGCTTCCACAGCAGTTACCAGCCATCCCCCTGAATGGGACGGCAAGATTCAACCGCAAACGTGTTCCTCCCCCTGGCGCACGTGCGCTGTTGTTTTTGGCCGTCCCTCTTCTCTTCGGGTGTGCCGCACGCGCGCACGTGCGCGATCGGATCCCCCCGGAACAGGGACAGAAGTTTTGGACCGGATGCCAGGAGACGGCGCCCGCGATCGCCGATGGCTTCCAGCACTTCGTTTGCGCGGACGTGCAGAGCAAGCAATGGGAAGTCCTGATTCGGCGGGAGCCGAGGAAATGAAGCTGCCTATCGATCTCCCGAGCGGTTGGCGAAAAACCGTGGGCATCGCGGTTGTGGCGATCGTTGCGGTCGTGATTGTGGAAGGCACCGGAATCGGTGCCCCGGCCGTGCAGTTCGTTTCCGCGGCGACAAACAAAGTGAAGAGTTTCTTTTCGGGTCTGTTCAGCAAGCAAGCGTAGCAAAAACTTTTCGAGCGTTCCGGTTCTCACCGGGGAGGAAAATAAAGTGGCAAAACCGAGTCTGTTTGGATTCAAGAAGCTGGCTTCGAAGAACTATCCGATCGCAGGCGCGGCAGGTTCGGCTGCTCCTGCCCAGGCGACTTTCGATTTCAAAGATTTCCTCCAGCACGAGGTGATCTCGCGCGCATTCATCCGTGTGCGCGGAAACCTCATCGTTGCCGGCGCCGGAACTGGCGTCGCGACCGGAAAGGAAAATCCGGAAGGATTCGTCGTTGATATCACGGCGAAGCACGCTCCCGCGCTGGGCATCGTGAGCAAGAACGCATTGACCGCGCGCGGCTCCATCCAGCAAGGCATTTTTGACCGCGGCTACGCGATCCACGGAACCGCGATCGCGGATGCGGCCGCAACCGTCGCTGTCGATTTCCAAGTGCAGGTCAACTTCAAAATGCCGGGCTCGGTTAACCCCATCGAATGGGGTTTGCCGATGGCGCTGTTCTCGAGCTACCAGCTCATCGTGACGCTGGGCTCGCGCGAACAAATGTTCACCGGCGGGACGAACACCTGGGATCCGACTGGCTTGGTCGTGGAGCTGTGGGCCGACTATGACGATGGCGTCGCCGGATCCTTCCACCTGGTGGAAGAGTTCGAAACCACGGTGCCTGTTGTGCAAACGCAGAAAGATTTGCAGGTCATTCTCGAGCGCGGCTACGCCTACACGCACCTGCTCTTCATTGCTGAAACCGCGAACGCGAAAGACGACACAATCATCAACAACATCAACGTGCAGAGCGCAGGGCGCATCTGGACGCCGGCCGGCGACAACAACGCTCCGCTGATTCACCGCTGGAACCGCGAAACGCACGTGCTCAACGCCGCGGAAAGCCTCACCGGGACATATTTCATTCCGCTTTTGCGCGACGGCCTGGCTTCTCGCTCGCTGGACGCCACGCAGGATCGCGTCGAGGTCAAGCTCGATGTGACGTTTGGCGCCGGGCCCTCTCTCATCCGCGTGCGCGGCCGTCGCATCGTCCCGCAGGGTTTGCAGGTCAAGCCCGCGGTCGCGGCCTAAACCCCTTCACACGAGCGGGAGCCGATTTCTTTTTCCGGCTCCCCTCAACTCTCTTCGCAAAAGGGAAAGGGAAAACGCGAATGCCAGACTTTAGTTTGCAAGATATCGGCGTCGGAGCCAGCAGCTCAATCAACGACATGAGCGCGCCGAACGACACTTTCAATTGGAGCGATGCGCTCGGAGGGCTTGCGATCGGAGTCGCCGCGAGTGCCGCGAACGTTGGATTGCAAACGCTCGCGAAAAACAACGGCGTCACGGCCGGCACCGTCAATCCCTACCTTGGAAACGGCTATGCCATCGTGCCGCCTCGGCAAAGCTCCACTTTGTTCAGGGGTTCGCTCGGAACTACCAGCGGCACAGCTCTGCTGGTTGGCGCATTCGGATTGGCAGGGCTTGGGCTGCTTCTCTGGGCTGCATTGCGAAAGGGCTGAAGCGATGCCTTGCGGTTGCGGTGGAGCAAATACGCCGGGTGGAGCAAGTGCATCGAGTGACGGTGCGCTGCTTTCCGGTTCGCTGGATTCGCGTTTCGCTTCCCCAACTCCAGCGACGGCCGGATCTGTTTCCGGCGATTTGATGAGTCTGTTTTCGACGCCGGCCGGTTGGATCGGAATTTTGTTTTTCCTGGTGGCAGCCGGCGCGGTCGCCTGGGCTTCGGCAAGAAAAAGTGAGTGAGCGTAAATGCCGCTGAACACAGTCTCGCGATTGGTCGCTTCGAATCCGGCTCCCACAGGGAACGCGGATACGATCACGAACGCTCTCGCACCGTTTCCAAATTCCGGCGTTCGCAACGCGGTCTACCAGGCTGCGAGCACCGGGATCATTCCCCCGTACAACGAGCCATCTTGCGCGGGCGCCGGAATTCCGAACGGCGATTACGTCGGCTCGATCGGCCAGGCCGCCGCGAAAAATCTTTTCCCGTCGATTCCGATCATCGGAGGTGTTCTGAGTGGACTCGTCGGGGCTTTTGGTGCGCATCATGCCGCGGCGGTGAAGCTGGAGCAAGCTACGCTCTGCGCAGAAGTTCCTGGGATCCAGAATTTTCTTCGCATGGTCGACCAGGCTGTGGCTCAAGGCGCATCAGTGGACGATGCGGCTCAGGCTCTGGAGTCCGCTTACTCCATGGTCGTTTCGCGCACCCAGAAAATTTTCAAGAGCTGCAACGCCGCGTGCGACTACCGGAAATATGTGCGTGCGGCCATCGAGTTCCGAAAACAAAATTACGCGCTCATCGCGGCGCAAAATCAGAAGGGTTCACAGGGGGTCATCGGCGGTGTCGTGAACGCGGTGACCGGTGCCATCAGTTCGCTGCTCCCCACGACTCCGGGGTCAGCTCCTACCGTCGCATCGCAATACGCGGCCGCGGGGATCCTCAGCGGGGGCGGATTCTCTCTGAATCCGGCGCAAGCAAAGCTCGCAATTCTTTTCGTCGTCGGGTTCGCCATCGTGGGCGCGTCCCTTTACATCGTTCGCGCAAACAAAGGAGTGGTACAGCAATGAAGAAAACTGTCGGAGTCGGATTGCTCATCGTGGGCGGGCTTCTCACGGCCGCCGCGGTCGCAAACATGCCGGCGATCTCGGCGCGTTTGCCGGTCAAGGTCACATCGAAGATCCCGGTCGTCCCTACCGGAAACAACAAGTGGAACGCGGCGATCGGTGTCGCCCTGATCGCTGTGGGTTTCTATCTGAGGAAGTAAGTGGAGAGCAAAGTGATTCCTTTCGTCTGGATCGGCGCAGTGATTGCCGCGGCCGGAGCGTATCTCGCTTACCGGCTTTTCAACCCGAGCATGGCATTCGCGGCCGAGGGCGACGTCGGCAGCGGCGGGGATGCATCGGGCGGATCCGCGGCTTCTCCCTCCGGAGTCGCGACGCAATGGAACGCGGCGATCGCGAAAGCCGCGGCCGCGGCCAGCATCGATCCTGTTCTTCTGAAATCGATCGTCGCCACGGAAACCGGCTTTAATCCTGATGCGATCAACCCCGAGACGAGTTTCACGCTGAATGGCGTCAGTTACGCGCAATACGATCGCGCCGGCCAGCGCGCCCTGGTCGCTTGGATCAAAGACGGAAACGAACCCGCGACCATCGGACTCAATCCCTCGTGCGGAATCGCCCAGGTGCGCGTGAGCAATGCGAAAAAGTTTATCAGCGGTTTGAGTGCCTGGGATCTTTTCGATGCGGCGACGTGCCTCGAGGCCGCGGCCTATCTCATCGCGGATGACGGCACGACTCTCGACACCGCGGACATGTACAACGTGGGCAACGGGACGAATTGGGCGCGCGGGGTTCGCAACGTTCCGTATCGAACAAAGGTGCAAACCTTCTACGCGGACTTCCAGGGAGATTTCGCAAATGCGTGAGCACAACACTCCCGCGGTCGCTCCCGTGGCTTCGCTCGCTGCGTTCGACGGCAAAGGGCACGCCGGCGATCCGAAAGTGGAGATCAAGCCGCCAGCTCCGCGGCAGAACGGAATCGGAGATTTGCTGCGGGACGTTCAGTACCGCACTTTCGACGGGATCACAGATGGAGTGAACAACATCGCGATCGATTCTCCTCCGGTTCCCGCCGATATGTACTGGGTGCTTCTCGGTGCGTCCGCGACTGCGGCCGCGACGATTCCGGGCTTTGCGATTTTCCTGATGCCGCCGCAATTCAAGGGATCCGCGGCGCCCGTCGTAAACGACAAGTTCGCTCACTCCGGAGTGCGCATCGATAGCGGACTGAACATCGCGGCCGTCGATCGCCGGATCATCGTGCCGCCTGGCTGGTTTTTGCGGCTCGCTTCTTTCGGCGGAAACGTGGCGCCGGCCGCGGGGCTGCACATCGGTTTGCTTTTGGCATTTGTCGAGTCGGACCAGCTCACGGCCCAGGCCGCGGAGCTGCTCACGACGTAAGGAGAAAATCGAAATGTGGACAGCAAAACAAATCTGGGAAGCGGGAAGGGCCGCGCTCGAGGCCGCGGCTGCAAAGACAGCTCCCGTGCCGGCCGCGGAACCGGCTGCATTCATCGAAGAAGAAGATCCGGATTTCGAATTGACCGCGCTCGATGCTTTGCAGCTCGAGGACCGGCCGTACCGCGTGCATTTCCGCGGCGGGACTTCCGGAGAGTACGACGGCTACACGCTGCGAACCTCCGCGCCGTTTCCTTTGAGCGAAGTGGTCAGCATCGATCCCGTCTAGGCCGAGGCCCTGATGATTGCTATCGCAGCGGTTTGTGTCGGGTCGCTCCTGGCCGCATTGCAGGCGGTGACTCTTTTCGTGGTGAAGGATCTCCGCGATCGCATCATGCGTATCGAGTCGCGGGAAATGGCAAAAGCGGACCGGCTGCGCGAATTGCAGGGGGTCACGTGAGGAAGAAACACCCGATTTTGTTTTGGGGCGGCCTGTTCATCCTTTCCGGATGGATCCTCGAGGCCGTTTTGAAAAGTCAGGGAGTGATTCCGGAATGAGCCTTCTCGATTCAGTTCTCTCGAACACGGTTGGTGTGGCGTTTCGCGCCTACAGCGGGAACGTGGATCCCTGGACGTTGCAGGCGCAGAAAGATGATATCGCCGCGGCAACGAAACAGGCGCTCGGTCCGGACGCGGATCCCGACGTGGTAGCCCAGAAAATCGCGGCCGCGCAAGCGGAGGTCGATGTTTTCTTGAAAAGCACGGACTCGCACCCTGACCAGGCAGGCCTTCGGCTCCCCATCATCGGCGTGCTCGACTTGCCGAAAATCAAAACGCTGGTGGACGGCGCCCTGGTCGTTCTCGCTGTCGGCGCTGTGCTTTATTTCGGCGTGCTGTACCACAAAACGATTCGCCGCGAATTCGACAAGCTGAAAGAGGGACGCTGATGCCGGACGTAAAGGGCTTCATCAAAAAGGCTTTCCCGTTTATCTCCGCGGCGGCTGCGTTCGGCGGTCCGCTCGGCACGCTGGCCGCGAACGCGGTTGGGAGGGCTGTAGGCGCGCCAAATATCGATTCCAGCCCTGAGGGCCTGGCCGCGGCGATCGCCGGCGCCACTCCGGAGCAAATGCTGCAGCTTAAACAAGCGGAAGCGCAAACCCAGGCGCAGCTCCAGCAGATGGGCTTCACGCACGTCGAGGATCTCGAAAAGCTGGCTGTCGAGGACCGCGACAGCGCGCGAAATATGCAAGTGGCCACCAGGAGCCGCACGGCGCCGGCGCTCGCCTGGATCATCGTGCTTTCGTTTTTGCTGGTCGTTCTGTGCGTGCTGCGCGGCTGGGGCCGCGTCGAGGCCGCTTTCGCGGGAACCCTGGTCGGATATCTCGCGGCCAATTGCAACCAGGTGGTTTCCTACTATTTCGGCAGCTCCTCCGGAAGCGATCGGAAAACGGAGCTGATGGCGACTTCAAATCCAAAGGGAGGGTGAACATGCATCACTTCGTTGAAATTGCGGGCGGCGTGGTCGCTGGCTTTGCCGCAGGAGTCTATCTCGCGAGCAACCTCAAAGAAGAGCTGCAAAAACTCCACGCGAAAGTGGACGCGATCGCTCGCGCCGTGCGCGCGGCCGTATGAACCTGACTGATTCCATCGTGAACGCATTCGCGCCGGATCTCAGCTCGCAAATCGCTGACGCCAAAACAACGGCGCAGCAAGTGGCCGGCGCTGTGACCGGCTGGGCTGTGATTATCGTCGTGGAGCTGGGGATCCTGATTTTTCTGGTCGGGAAAAAACGGAATGTCCTATGACTCCGCGAGCGGGAGTGTCGGCGCGACACCTTTAGCGCTGAAAAGCGGCCCGAGCGGACTCAACGGCTGGTACCTGTTCAACTCGAACAGCACGGTCGTTTATTTGCAAATTTTCGATGCGCACAGCGATTCCGAAGTGATCCTTGGGCAAACCAACCCCGTCCTCTCCCTCGGGATTCCGGCCGGGAGCGGTGCGAATGTCTTGGTCGATTGCATCCGCGATTTTATCAAGGGGATCGTCATCGCGTGCACCACGACGCGCGCGGGGAACGTCGCTCCCGCCAACACGCTGGATTTCAATCTGTTTTTCTGTGGGTGAGGTTGCCGATGGCTTATCTCGACGCGGTTTCGATCGCTGGCGGTACTTCGGGCAGCTTCGCGGCTGATGCCGTGTCGGCGAAGGCAAATGAAGTCGTGCTCGCTTACGGAGACAATTCGAACACCGCGGTGAATCCTTTTGGCGCTCCGTGGAACGACATCCCTAGTCTCATCATCGTCGGCCGATTTGCCTGGTTGAAAACTCTCGCTGCTGGACCCGTGAGCCTGAGCTACAGCGTTCCCGGCACGCAGGCCTGGGCGCTTTGGATGGCGTCCTTTGGGAGCAACGCGAATCCGGTCTTTACGCGGCGTGCTGCAAACAACAATGCGATTCCGTTCAGCGTGTCGGGACTCACCTTTACCGCGAAGAGTTTTCTGATTGCCGTTTTTGAGTTCGAATCGAACAATAGCGGGCCGGCCTCGTTTTCCGTCTCTGATTCGCAAGGAAACAACTGGCTCTCGCTGGCGAATGCTGTGGGACAGCGGATCGTGCCGCCTAGCACCAATCAACTTGCGCAAGCCACATCGTTCTACGTCGAGAAAGCCATCGGCGGCAGTGGGATCACTTTTTCGGTGGCAGGGCCTTCGACCGCTCTGCTCGCGCAGGCGTTCCAACTTTACGAAGTGAGCGGCCTTACGGACTCTGCCGGAGCGCGCCTTCTGCTTTCGCAGGGTGTCGGGGTCTGAAAAGTACTACTGGATTTTGGAACTGCCTGGCTATTCAAACGGTGCCTTTCAGGCCCGTAGAATTTGAGGTGAGGAGCACAGATGGTTGGGGACTCAACAGATGACGAAATGGATCTTTGCTTTCGCGATTCTTTCGATCGAGCGGGAAAGAGGTTTTTTTGCGCGTGTTCGGTTGGCCGTGAAATTTTTGCGGGCATGGAGAGCATATGGGAACAGTCCTCGAATTTCCGGGTAAGAAGCTCACCGAGTGGGTTTGTCCGCTCTGCGGGCAAGAGCTGAACCTGGTGGAGTTCAAATCGAAGCGCGGTTTTCTCCTGGTCTGCAAGGGTGCCGATCTCATCCCTCACCGGCTCCGGATCTATCTCGAGAATTTCAGCAAGGACGCTTCGTTTCTGCCCGGTTCGCTCAAATCGAAAAAAGCGCGCGTCCAGCAGCTCCTCGAACGCGTGAAGGCGGGCATGTGATGCATCGGCAACAGCTCGCGATCGCTTTTCTGCTCGGCTTTGCGGCCGTCTATGTTCTGAAATATGGGATTTTCGGACTGGAGCTGTGGGATCGCACGCTGCATCCTCAGCGCTTAGGGCCTGACACTCGCACCAATCCGTTTTTCGCTAAGCCTTTGTTGGGGATCTTCTCGTGAGACGCGCTGGGCTGATCGATCGTCGCGAAGCGAAGCTTTCCTTCCAGGGTTTCCCCGAACATTTTTTGCAGCACAATCAAATCGACGCCTGCGATCGCTGTTTCCTCGAGTGGCTTTCCGTGCGGATCGTGAATCTCTACCGCGAAAATCCGGGGATCGATTTCCTGCTCAGGCTCCGAAGGATCGCGACGAAATTCCTGGTGAAATCGTGAGGCGAAACGTCGAGGTCACCATTCTGATTTCCCTGGCGATCCTGGTGATCGCCGGGCTGCTCGCTCTCGCAGCTCGCGGCCGGCAACACGCTTCGCTGGGGCCTGGACCCGCGCCGCCATGAAACGCTGCGAAGCTTCACGCCGGCACAAAGG
>WNFJ01100936.1_pt3 | contig 13242 bp, 15 predicted proteins | sample 5400461 | NCBI WGS metagenome assembly WNFJ01 (sample SAMN13153349, study PRJNA577476) | soil metagenome | isolation source: 115 cm saprolite on Douglas fir-dominated hillslope | place: USA:California | collected 2013-09-17 | reverse complement strand
GTCAAAAAGGAAAAGCGGTCGTATCGAACTTCGACAAGTATCTCTTTCAGTTAGACGGCCTGCAGCCCCCGCCTGGATTACCGGATAGCGTGCTTTACTCCGCTGGAGTGGATGTTACCGTGTATCGGGTGGCGGCGGTGCGATAAACCTTCAGTCCCAGGCACAGGAGCAGAACAAATGGCTTTTCACGGCGCGGTTCGCTGGGGCCATTCGGCCTTTAGAAGACCAAAATAGAGCTGGTCTTCGTAAGCACCTCGGAAGAAATGGCGCTGACGCAGAGTACCTTCTTGAGTGAAGCCAAACTTTAGCAGCACATTATTTGATCTGCCGTTTCGATAGGAGGTTTCGGTCTTCTTTATGTAGCGACGCGCACTCGAAGGCGCTCCGCTAACAGCCGATAAATTTATCGCGTCGAAATAAGTACGTAATTTATCTTTATGGCGGTTAAGTAGGAGTTGCCTGGCGATGTTCAGAATTTCCCGTAGAGGAAAACAATCAGTGGGCCGTCACTCCTCCATCGACGATCAACGTCGTGCCAGTGGTAAACTTGGCAACATCAGAAGCGAGATAGAGAACGGCCGCAGCGATTTCTTCGCTGGTGCCAAAGCGGCCGATCGGATGGAGCGACAATAGATACTTCCGCCCATCACTTTCTTCAGGGAAAGACCGATCAAGCATATCGGTTTCGATCCCGGCGGGTGCGACCGCGTTTACGCGAATGCCTCGCGTGGCGTACTCGAGAGCGATCGCTTTGGTCAAACCTTCCACTGCGTGCTTTGTCGCTGTGTAAACACTGCCCTGCGGAAACCCAATATGTCCGGCGACGCTTGAGGTGTTAACGATCGCACCACCACCATTCGAAAGCATCGCCCTGATTTCATGTTTCATGGAATTCAGCACGCCCCAAACATTGGTGTCGAATATTGAGCGATATTTTTCTTTGGTAACCTGATCCAGGGAACCTAGCAGTTCTACGCCGGCATTATTGAATGCGACGTCGAGGCGGCCGTGAGTAGAGAGAACGAATTGGATCGTTTTTTCGACGTCTGAGTCGATGGAAACATCTGCTTGGATAAAGACGGCAACACCGCCTCTTTTTGCGATCTGTCTAACCACATCGGCGCCTTCTTTTTCACGACGGCCTGTGATGACGATCTTCCCGCCCGCGTCGGCAAACGCGATCGCCGTGGCTTTTCCGATCCCAGAGGTACCACCGGTGACGAGAACAACTTTGTCAGCATAAGAGATTTTCATATTGGTAGTCGCGAGGTTGATTCGCTCTTACTAGAGGCGAGAGTCGCGCTCCGGAGGACCCCGTTGTTCAGGTTGCCGCAACTGCCGTCCGGACTGGCCGACAAGAATGGAGTGGTGGAGTGATGGAGTGATGTGATCGTGAGCGCAGAAAAAGTCGACCCATAAGATTAAGCGACGAATTCAACTCCGAACGCGCGACCGCCGGGATTCCACCACTCCAATGCTCCGCTACTCCATTACTCCAATCTCCTCGCACCTGGCTGCTTTTCATCGAGGTCGTTCAGGGCCGCTAAGGCGAATCGCGATCGATGAACTGCGAACCGCGAACGATGACCCCTTACTCGGTGAGCCAGGCGGAATCCAAGAGCCTCCGGAAACCTTCAATAGCAAATACGGAGGTCAGTCCGATGAAAATCCAGGTGGCCACTGCCGTTAAATGGCCCAGCAACACACAGAGGCCGTCCTTTTCCAGCATACCGACTGCTAGGAGGACGACAGCCCAAGCCGGAAGCGAATGGGCAATGGCAACATCAAACCTAAACCAGCGATAACGATGGCTAAGCCAATTAGCCGTGACACGACCTGGCCTTTGTGGAAGAAGCCCAAACGCGGTCGAACAAAGCTCTCGAGCATGCGAGCCATTCGGATAGCGGCAGTCAATAATTGGTGAGACCGGGCTGTTGATAGACGCCGGTGCATAATAAACCGGGGTAGCCAAGGTTCACGTCCGATCATCATATGTAAGCCGATGCAACAGATGGCGATACCGAATGGTATGGACAGACCAGGAATCGCAACAAAGCAAAACGGCAATGACAGTATAACTAACAGCATAGCCCAGCCACGGTGCGCGAGTGCTTGTTTCAACTTGTCTAATGTCAGTGATTGATCTTTCAGGTTGAGACGTAAAACTTCGAGTTCGGTTGACAGAGGAGATTGTAAGCAATGTTTATCTGTTGTCATTGTTCTGATTAGCGGGCGGTAGATGGTATTCGCCTTTCACTGCGCCCTCGGCTGACGCGAGGCATTGACGCTTTCCGAAGAGAGAGACCGATTCCAGCCAGTAAGACAAGGCCAATAAAAGCTAATGACGCCGCCGTGGGAATGGGAAGAAGATCAGCCAAAAGTATTTTGACGCCGATGAAGAAAAGAATGATCGCCAAGGCTGGCTCTAGATAGACAAATTTGTGGACAAGGCCAGAGAGCAGGAAATACAGCGAGCGCAAACCAAGAATCGCGCAAACGTTAGATGTGTAGACGATAAACGGATCGTGGGTGATGCCAAAAATCGCTGGAATGGAGTCGATAGCAAAAAGCAAATCGGTCGCTTCTATGATGATCAGGACCACGGCCAGCGGCGTCAGCAGCCTCCGGCCGTCACTATGGACGGTAAAGCGCGCACCGTGGTAATCATCGCTCATGGGTAACCAAGCGCACACCCGGCGAACGACTGGGTTTTGCGCAAGATTGACAGCTTTCCGTCCGCGAAAGAGCATCTTTGCCCCCGTTAAAATCAGCAAACCGCCGAAAAAATAAAGCGCCCAGTGGAACGTTCCAATGAAGGCGACGCCGACGCCAATCATAACTCCGCGCAGAAGCAATGCGCTTAAAATACCCCAAAAGAGCACCCGGTGCTGATAAGCGGCCGGCACGGCGAAATAGGAAAAGGTGAGGACAAAGACGAAGATGTTATCAACGCTGAGAGAATACTCTATAAGATAGCCGGTCAGGAACTGCAGCGCCTTAGCCGGACCCATTAGAACCCAGATAACCGCATTGAAGGCCAGTGAAAGTGTTACCCAAAGAAGTGTCCACGTCGCCGCTTCCCTCCTGCTCGGCGCATGCGCCTTACGTTGAAAGGCGAATAGATCGATAGCCAGCACACCGAGTACGCCGGCGTTAAAAATAATCCACCACCACAGATTTGGTTGCATATAAGAGAGGCTCATACCGGGCAAGTCGCGCGGGCTTTGGCGGCGCTGGCTCTAGGTGGAACCTCAGGCTGACGACCTGTTCGCCAAAGACATGCAGAAGGAGGACAATCGAAGCGGTGAAATGATCGACAGCAATTCATCAACTTCGAATTTCGGCTCTGGCCAGCTAAGCTTTTCACCGTGGGAACTGCGTTTGAAGGCGCTATGCTGCCGCTGCAGCACGATGTCGACGATAATTGCGTCGTCCAATAAGCCCATATGGGGTATGGAGTCCGGAATTAAGTCCGGCGTGCGCTGAAAATAGCGCAACGCAAACGCCGCTTCTCGCAGCGCCGCATCGCTCAGACCGCCCTTCCGCTCAGCGAGCTGCTCCTCGATGAAGAGGCACAGGAATTGAAGTTGCTTTGTCAGGTATGGATATGTCTCTACTGGAATGTTCCTGAGGCGCTCGCGCACTGCCGGCAAATCCGTGATTAACTGGTAGAGATCTCTTAGCGAGAGTGCGTCCGCCTGGTTGCAGATAAACTCAGTTAGTTCTCTGATTAGAGATTGTTTGAAATCAGTCATTTTCGCGGTCATAATTCTCGCCGGCGCGACAGCGGTCTAGGGCTGATCTGTTTCGCTCGATGACCCGCTGTAGTATTAGAGCGTCGTCTGCCAGCCCGATTTCGGGTACGTGGTCAGGTATTAGATCAAATCGTTTTAGAAGGTAGCTGGCAGCAAAGCCAACTTCAGCCAACCAAATCGGCAAGGGGTCCTTCGCCAGCTCAACGGAGGGCGATTCCAACACTTCGACGATGATGTGAACTGTCTCGACCAGGCCGGCGTGCCCGACAGCATTCGATTCCTTTAGTTTATCGAGCAAGCGATCGGTAGATTTCCTAAGGACCTGCAGATCGGCAGAGACGATGTCCTGCCTATCATTATCTATGAGTTCGTCGAGGGTCAGGGTATTGCCCGAGATTTTCCAGGCGTTGGGCGGTACTTGGCCGAACTGCATGAGACTGCGTTGCCCTGAAGTGTGGGCGGCTTCGATCGATTGTGATTTTGGTTTCATAGTTTGTTAGCATTTGTGTGCTGTAGAAAAGCGGCGCCGATCTGGTCGCTAAATCGGAATCCACCGTACTGCGCTACAACCTTCGGCGTGCGCTATATGGTTAGACTCTCTACCCTTTACGGCTGTAATTGATGGTCAGGATAGGAACCCATCTACCATCCAGTGCCTGCATCGACGAAGTTAAAACTCGTTGGTCCTTACTTTGCACCTGCATGACTTCCTTGAACTTGGCGACGCTGCTGGTGGAGTGGGGACAAGGTCCCTCCGTCTCGAGCGTCAGGACTCTGCCGCTCTGATCCAATGAGCCTGTGTAGTGCCATAGGTAAGCCGTGGAGGAACCAATCCAAGTCCCCACGTATCTCTTCCGCTCTAGGTCGTAACCAAGCGTTAGGACACTCGTCATGGGCTTATCCATGACCTCGCTTTTATTCTCGGCAACGATCCAGAGGTCTCCGATAGACCAGACTCTCTCCGTTCCCTTCGATGTGATCGGAGATTCGCTGGATCCGGGACCACATGCCATCTCCGTCTCCCATTCGCCCAGAAATTGATGGAGCCAGTCGTGCTCCGGACGCGGCTTCGGAAAATCCGGCATCGGGTCAAGCTCGGCATCCTTTCCTTTTAATACTGTTCGTTGGTGTTTGGCAGTAGTGCTTTGCGTAATCATATTTCTGGTTTCTCAATGTGGTGTTTTGGGCGACTAACGATGAACCTTGCCTGCTATTCAGAGGCCGTCTTGATAGCCATGTTTTGTGGGATAAATTAATGGCGCCACAATCCGCGGGCGCAGACGAGTTTACGAATACGAAGAATTGAAGAATATCTTCCAGTAAAACTAACAATTGCGGCCCGATGGCAGCGCTGCTTCCGGAGGTCGCAAGAGTCGTAGGAGGGGGAACGGCTGCTTATCTTCACGGCGTCTTAGCAGATTTTTTCGGTCGATGTCGAACCGCTAGGCGTCTGTTAAGCTTTCTCTAACTCGTGGTTCAGTTCTTACTATTGGAAGAAAGCACGTTTCCAGGTTCTTTGGTCAAACGCACAGCAGTGGCACGAATTGTATGTCTACCAAAACTTGGCATGTAACGCTCGTTCGATGTTTGTTCCCGCAGCGGGAGAAGAAAGAAACCGCGTCTGGCAGAACGGAGCGGGCTATATTTAGCGAGGCCGGGGATGCAGAAGGGGGCGTTAAGGCTTCGGCGGTCACGACCTGCAGCACCGGGAGTGGAACTAATGATAGCGACGACCACCGCGGGAATCTGTTCGGAACTGTTCGAGGGCTTACCTCTATCTTAGTGGATTCTGCCCCGTTTCGGCAAATTTCACTGAATCGTGAACTTTCGATTGTTTGGACTTCGAGTGGCGCGCTCGTTTACCGGTCGAAATCGAACAACGGGATATAGCAATCACTGGTGAGGCCAGCAACCCAGCGCTCGGATGGCGACTGCGCGTTGAGTCAAGAGGCGCTCAATCGGGTCGGTTCAATTGTTAGGCGATGAACACCACAGCTCAGTTGGTATCCGGCGGCTGGCAGACCGCTACCGGGCATGGTTTCCAGGCGAGCAGCAAGTTGCCCTACCGGTCCGCGTAGCCGGGAGAAGAGTCTGTGAGGAAAGTCGCGAAATCATCTTCCATACCGAAGACCGGAACGCCGGGTATTCTAGATCATGGGCTCGTTTCTCGAGAGTCGGTGGCGATTGCTATTATGCCAGGATGTCGCACGCGGCGTTCGGCGGTGATCGCGAATATTTCGATTCGTAAGCCGGCGGCAATGCCAATTGTCTGCAAGCGCGAGGAATGCTCAACATCATCTAGGACGGCCGAATAAGCGGGCACAAAGCCGAGTCCTTGAACGCCAAGATCGGTGAGTAGGGCGGTATCTTCGACCTCAGCGACGACTTGAGGGCTGACCCGATGTGAGTCGAACCATTGTTCGAGCTGCCGGCGCAGCGGCATTTCACTCACCGGGAGTACCGCCGGTGCACCATCAAGAGAACCTGGGAAATTCTTTACCAGGCGCTTGGCCAGCGGCGGGGCCGCACAGAGCACGATAGTCGAACTACTAACGCGTTGGTTGAACGTCCTCAGACCTAACACGCTCGTAGATGGTTCGTCGGCGAGAACGACATCAAGCCTGTGCTCGGCCAATCGCGTAATAAGCTCTTCCAGAGAACCTTCGCGACAAATCACGCTCACCGACCCCCCAAGTGCGAAAACTGGGGTAAGATGTCTCCGTACGATCACTTTCGGCACCGAATCAGCTACGCCAACGCAGAGGCGGACCGGGCGTTCTCCAGGCTGCTGGTGGACCGCCGTCAAAAGCTCACGACCTAGTGAAAAGATCTCCTCGGCATACTCCAGGACGGTCCGTCCAGTATCGGTCAGTACTAAACTCCGACTCCTGCGTGCGAACAGAGGTGTCCCCAGGCATCCTTCCAACTGCTTAAGCTGTGTGCTGATACTAGGCTGTGACACGTGCAAGGACTGACTCGCCAGCTTTACACTGCCCTTCTTGGCTACGGCCCAGAAATAGAGCAAATGGTGGTAGTTAAGCGGGTTGGAGCTCATTATTTTGTCCGACGGCGAGCGAGACTCCGCCCGGAACGTGTTTATGGTCGCTCGATGGTAGTCGTTCATACACCACCTTCTGCGGAAATCTCGAAGCAGCCCGCCGCGAGAGTCACCGAAGTTGCCGGAGCGCCGCAATCGTCAAAACGCTAGCAGAAGAAGAACTGGCCAAACAAGAGCTGAGCCAGAAGTACTGCCAAAAGCCGTCTGATTCGACGACAGTAATGATAAAAGCAGAAAAATATGAAATCACCGTCGCCAAAATGGCCAATAAAAATTTAATGAGAGTTCTAGCTGTCACCTTCGTTGATCCTGACTGGCGTTAGGTTGCAGGTTGTTTTGGTTAAGCGGAAGAAGTTACAGGTTGATCCGCAATGCCCGCAACTAGACCTTGGTGCTAATGAGCTACTCCTTCGGAGTAGACACGCCTAACTTTTCTGCCATTCGAACCAAGTCTGCTAACGACGAGGCCTGCATCTTGTGCATGACTCCCTTACGATGGATTTTCACAGTAAATTCGGTCGTGCCGAGTTTTACTGCAATTTGCTTGTTAAGCAGGCCGGCAACGACCAGGGCCATGACCTCGCGTTCGCGGGGCGTGAGCGCTTCGTACCTGACACGATGTTCGACAAGCTCAGCCCGTTGTTTCCGGTTGGCGCGATCCCGCCGGATTGCCTGTTGAATCGCGTCGAGCAAGGCTTGGTCACGGAAGGGTTACTCAACCGCACCGCCCTTCATCGCTTGTACTGACATCGGGATGTCGCCGTGGCCGGTGATGAAGATGATCGGAATGTCAACCTCTCCCAGTTCGCGTTGCAGTTCGAGGCCGCTCAATCCCGGCAGCCGAACGTCTAGGACCAGACACGCCGGCGCATTTGGCCGGTCAAATGCGAGAAATTCTTCCGCCGACGAAAAGATTCGGGTCTGCATCCCAATAGACCGGAATAAGCGTGAAAGAGCCTCTTGCATTGAGGCGTCGTCATCCACGGCAAAAACGATTGGCTCTTCTGAGTTCACGCTTCACTTTCCTTCCCGATCGGCAAAGTGAAGCAGAAAGTACTGCCGGGCCCGTCGTTACGCTCAGCCCAGAGCCGCCCGCCATGCGCCTCGATTATTGAACGACTGATGGTTAGGCCCATACCGATCCCTTTCGGCTTCGTGGTATAGAAAGCTTCAAATAGCCGGCTCATATCATCAGAATCTATTCCCACCCCCGAATCAAGCACGCGAACGAGGATAGGGTTCGAATCGTGCTGTTCTGTTAGAACGCCCAACTCTTTCATCCGATCGCTGACGGTGCGCATAGCGTCTATCGCGTTCATGATGAGATTCACCAACACTTGTTGGAGCAAGACTCGGTCAACAATCACTGGAGGGACTTCCTCCTGCAGTTCAATCCGTGAGCGAATCTCGTTTCGTTGAAGCTCAACTTCCAACCAGTTAAGGACTTCATTAATGACTTCGTTGATGTTTACGCTCTCTCTGAGCCGCTCTCCGCGTCTCAGAAGCTTCCGAGTTCGCACCACCACATTGCTGGCGCGACTCGCATCACGAATGATCGCCTCGACGGCCAGCTGGGCCTCGTTAATGTCAGGTGGCTGCGCCTTGAGCCATCTTAAGCAGGCGTCGCCGGTAGTAACAATACTCCCTAGCGGTTGGTTTATTTCATGAGCAATGGAAGCCGCGAGTTCGCCCATCGTTGTTATTCTGGCGATACGAGCAATTTCGGTCTGGGCCTCAAGAAAACGTTGCTCTGCCGTCTTGCGTTCGGCGATCTCCAACTGCAATTGCTGGTTAACTTTTTTCAGGTCAGCAGTTCTCTCTTTGACTCTCGCCTCAAGTTCATCCCGCGCTTTGCTGATTGATGCTTTAGCTCGTTTTTGGTCGCCGTTTAGCCAACTTATGAAGAAAGCCGTGGCCACGAAGACTATCATATCCGCTGCGTCTTCCGGGCCGACGCCCAAAGCGTATAATGGTGGGATAAAGTAGTAGTCCAATGCAAGAGCGGAAAGCACGGCCGCAAGAACCCCGGGCCAAAGCCCGCCATACCAGCTCGTGAGCATGACGGAACAGAAGAAAAACGCCGTGGCGTCTTTTATAGCCGACCCTGAGAGCAGGGTGAAAACCACCGCTAGGCCTACTGAAAGGCCAGCAACTAAGTAACTTGAGAGCAGTTGCCGCAGCTTCCGATCCGGTTTTGACATGATTACTACCATTGGGTTGGCATTATGACGTCGCCCAGTGGCGGCTCAGCGCCGCTTTGCCGTTGTAGGCTGCTGAGCTCCTGTTCGTAATGCTCAAGAAAAGGCGCCTGATTCTGGCGCTTAATATCCCAGATCTTTGCCGAAAGCCAACTCGCGAAAAAGCATTTGGCGCAGGGGCCCTGGGCGTGAACGCGCGCGGGGGCACTATCTTTGGAATTTAGATTTTAAGATCTAATCCTTTAGTGCTAGTCGACTTGTACGGAAGTGTAAACCCCTTAGTTTACGGAGACCGCCCTCAGCGCCCGCCACGCCAAGAGCGGTCTCCGCCCCGTGACAGTTTAGCAATCTTTTTTAAGCCATTGGGCAGTCGGCCGAGACGGCTGGCCTCGAGGGTAGCAGCGGGCAACGAGTGCCGAGGTTTGCCAAGAGAGCGACGTGTGGATGCATACGTGTTGATAGAGGCATGAAATGTCGACGATTCCGGCCCCGGGTACTGCGATTAATCAAAAAAGAACCCAAAGCGGAGCCGGCTACGGTCAGGGTAGCAGCGATGCCGATAGGGATATGAATAGTATCTATAGTAGTAGGGAGAATAGCTATAGGGAAGATAATATCCGCGCGAGTAGTAACCACGCTGGTATCCCCAGTAGTGACAATTTCTTTCACTGGCATAGACCTGATGCGGAAAAAAAATGAGATTAGCGCCAATGACACAGAGATAAGCAACGAAGAGCCTTTTCAGAACTAACCTTCTTACTGTTGTGACAGGCATAGCCGTTCGGTAAAGATCGTCGCTAAGAAATTGACGGCTTTCTAATACAAAGATTCTAAGTATTAGTTAGGAAAAAGTTAACTCAGCTCGCTCCGAGAGCGACGGAGTGATGGAGTGATGGAAAAGTTGCTGGTCAAGCATGCTCTAGCGAAAGGCAAGTCCAAACGGCCCAGACGCCCATTTCAATAGAGCGGTGCTCCAATACTCCATCACTCCGTTGCTGCGTTCTTCCTACACCGCAATGCCTTCTAAGGGTACTAGAGAGATCCGTGTAATTTTATACGCTAAGGAGCCGTCTTACGTACCTCGGCTCAGACGCGTGACAAAGGGATCTCCGCGTCGTGACAAAGGGATCTCCGCGTGGATAGCTTGACCGTACGCTCGGCTCTCACAAAAGCCGTGCCTGGAAAGACGTGTTAATCCTTCAGATTTTGCTGGGCCTCCGCCGGTCGCTTGACTCTTGGCTGTAAAGTACAGTTTCTGGTCGCGGTATGATACCGTCAATGTTTTTCCCGCGACCAACTCAAGCGCGCCGCCACCCTAACCGAGGAAGATTTCGTGCAGCTCGACAAGTGCCGGCGAGCGAGTGCGACCCGCTCGCCAATGGAATCGATCTCTCCCTGCTGGAACACACAGCCCAATCGAATGGGACGATGTCGTGCTCTACGGCCAATATATCCTCGATCGGAAGCTCGTCCGCCATCGCCGGCGCGCAAAAAGGGTCGTCCTTAGCGTATAAAATTACACGGATCTCTCTAGTACCCTCACTTGGCGGGCAGACGCGACTCAGCTTACCCCATGAGAGAGACTATCAAGGCCAGATGATAGTTTAGGCCAATCTGAAGAAATTATGCGCCCCGACCTATACATCTCGGGTTTGGTCTTGCGCGGTCGAGTAATGAGAAAGCGAAAACAAATCGCACTACTGCGACACCATTCAGGCGCTACTTAGGCAGCTCAGTTCACCAGCCGAAAGGCCAGCTTGACAAGAAACCACCAGACTCGGTTGGCGATTCTAGATCTTAATTTTCAATTACCTTCATAGATGAGGGTTGTGCCTGGACTTTTCCGAGTCCTGGCGCAAGTCGACCTTGCGCTCAGGTGTAATCACTGGTACCCTAATTACAAGGCTCTCTCGGAACGTTTATTCGTCAGATTTCCTCCTCCCTCCGACGCCATTATTCTCAAGCGTAGTTCGGTCTAGGTGTTTAACGATCCCAATGGCGAACTCGGTTCAGCGCTCGTTTGTACCTTGCCGAGATTTGCTTTAGCCGGGGGGCCAGAAAGACGGTCAATTTTAGTCCAACATCAAAGAGAAAAAACAAAGTATGTACACAAGCATTCGCAAATATAAAACCGACTCAGAGGCGGAGGTAGCTCGACTGGTGAATGAGGAATTTCTACCTCGCATCAAGAATCTCCCTGGCTTTTTGGCGTATTACCTCGTCGGTTCGGGAGAAGGGATTATGACTTCTGTCAGCGTTTTCGAGACGGAGAGCGAAGCGGAGGAATCCAATAGACTGGCTGCAAGCTGGGTCAAGGAGAGCCTATCAGGTCTGTTGGGTCCAGTAGAGATTACTGCTGGTGAGGCGTTAGCTCACGCGACGGTCGGGGAGTCGGTAGCACACTAATCTAAATAAGACAGACAGAGAGAAATTGGCTACCAACCTAGGAGGTTGCATGTTACACAATGCTGGCATGCAGCCCTTTGGTACAAGTTGGGACTTTTGGGATCGAAAATGGCCCGGCCTGAAATCGACGAGCCCGAGTAGCTTTTGCATATGGAAAGAAATGCGATCCTTCCGGATCGCACTTCTGATCGTGACTCTGCGTTATCGGCAGTCCGGACGCTTAGCAGCTAGTGGGAGTGTTTCATCGGTTGGACAGGGCCAATGCCTCCGCAGATAATTTTGCAGAGTGCTTAATCCAATGCCCCGCTGTTGACAAAACTCTCGTTCCTTTTGGCCGCTCTGCCGGTAACTCGCGATCAAGTCCGGCAATTGATAGACCTTGCGCGGGTCAACCACAGAAGAGCTCGGGATCTCAAGATGGCGACTCTGTAAGTCTGCCTGATGCGCCGGCAGATCTGGTAGAGACCAGGGTCGGTTTGGCGAAGGCGGCCCGCTATCCTTTGATCTGCCCTCGGCCGAGCCAACCAGAGAGAGCAGGGCGAAGGTGCAAACGATTCCGATCGCCGGCCAACCAGTTTCCGCGGGTTTAGTTACGAGTGCGAAGATCACGGCGTTGGTTGCGCCTTGGATTCGTGGTCACCGTGCCTGTTCTTGGCATTGGAAAGATCGATTTCAATCGAGAATTTATTGCAACGCAATCGCTCGAGGTCAGCTTGAGTCGCCAAACCGTCACTGACCTGCTTTTGGAGATTTGCTTCGGCCTCAATATAAACATCCAATTGACGTTGCAGGACTTCAGCCTTTTGCTCAGGCTTGTCGTAAAGGTCTACTTCGGCCCCAAATAGCCTTTCACTCACAGCGATTAGTTCCGGTATCCGCGTCAAACCGCGGTTGTAAAGATCAAACCTCGCCTTCGCTTCTTTCAATGCTGCGTTAAATCGCTCCTTCTTAAGGCGAAGAAGTGAAGGGTCATCATCTTTCCGCTCCACCAGAGGCGCGTTCACGACAGCCATCACCTTAGGACTCAGCTTAGTCGCCTGCTGGGCGTAAAGACCGACCTGAAGCGCGCTCGCGCACAAGATGATGGCCAGTGCGCAGGCCCGTTCTAGCTTTGATCCGATTCCTCGCATTTGAGTCAAGAATATAATTTCAGAGGATTCCTAGATTCGTCGGTCTCGGGGTGCGGCGTAGGTGATCCCGAGATGTTGTTCAGTTAGTTTTACTAGTCCTCCGCTGTTAACACAGCGCGAAATCCTTTTAGTGGCTGCTGCATGTCGTCAGGGTCGATACCTTCGGCCAAACTGCGGTTAGTTCCGATTGGTTCCGCTTGATCACGCGTTGAAGTATAAGAGCGTCATCCGCCAGACCAATTTTCGGAACATGATCGGGTATTAAATCAAAGTTTTTTAGGAAGTAAGCGGCGGCAAAGCCAGTCTCAGCCAACCAGCGCGGCAATGGACCTTTCGCCTGTTGAGCCGCCGGTGATTCCAACACCAGGATGATTAGCTGGACCGCTTCACGCAGGCCGGGATACTCATCACTGTTGCTTTCCTTCAGCTTGTCCAATAAACGACCACTAAAGCTCTCGAGCACACGAAGGTCGGTTGAGTTCACGTGCTGTGCCTCATCTTCGATAATCTCGTCAATGGTCATTATCTTTCCAGCTACTCTCCACTCAATGGGGGAAACCTGCCCAAACTCGGAGGTTGTCGGCTTACTCGGATTAATAAGCAGCTCAGTTGATTTTGATTTGGGTTTCATAAGTGTCTGTTCCTATTTGTGGTATTCTTCACGCCATACATCGGTCACTCTCTGCGTCCGACGA
>WNFJ01557294.1_pt1 | contig 13245 bp, 7 predicted proteins | sample 5400461 | NCBI WGS metagenome assembly WNFJ01 (sample SAMN13153349, study PRJNA577476) | soil metagenome | isolation source: 115 cm saprolite on Douglas fir-dominated hillslope | place: USA:California | collected 2013-09-17 | reverse complement strand
ATTGTCGAGCACGTTACTGGACAGAAGAAGGTCATGTTCTACGGCCAGTCTTCTGGCTCGATCCGTCTGGGTGTCTTTGCAATGGAAGAGCCGGAGCGAGTCGAGCGCATGGTGCTCGATGCGTTCACCTATACCGGCGAGGGCGCGCCCGAGATCATGAAGCGGCGCGCGAACATTGCGAACCTCACGGCCAGCAACTTCCGGCCGACCTCGCAAGCGAGCTTCGACGCCATTTTTTCGCGCGATGATCCGTCGACGGTCGACCCGGCAGTACCGAAAGCCTTGGGTGACTACGAGCTGAAGCTGACGAACCGGACGCCGAATGGAACCTACGTCGACATGGCGATCCACATGCCGATGGTCGACCCCAAAAGGCTTCAGTGTTCCGTTTGCATGACGAGAGCTGAACACGATGGCAATGCGACGGATGCTGAATTACTCGATTTCTTCTCGCAACTGCCGAACAAAGACAAACAATTCTGTGAGATCAAGGGGGTCGCCCATGTCGCGGTGCTTGGCATCAACCGCCACCGTATCTGGCACGCCATGCACGCCTTCTTCACGATGCCGCCGCAACGTACCGCCGCGAGCGGCTGACCCGACTTCATGCGGGCGCGTTCTCCGTCGACGCGAAGCGAAGCGGGCGTTCAGGGCAGCCGGGCTGGCGCGCCCTCAGTAGCCGGATCGTAGGGCAGGACCTGCTCCTGTTCGTCGGCCTGGTTGCGCGCGACGATCGCCCGGGCGGGTGTCGTCTCACTGAGATTGAACGGCTGATGGGGGACGCCCGGCGGAATGAACAGGAAGTCACCCGCTTCGTTGATGACCGATTGGCGGAGTCCGGGGCCGTAGCGCGTCTCGACGCGTCCTTCCAGCACGTAGATGCCGGTTTCGTGGCCGCAATGCACGTGGGGCTCGGCATGTCCGCCGGGCGGGACCACCACGAGGTACATGGACAGCCCCTTGGCGCCTGCGCTCAATGCCGAGATGCCCACGAAGTAAGGCAGGCGCTGGCCAGTAGCGATTTCGCGCTCGGGACGCACCGTGACGAGGGACGCTTGCGCGTCGTATGAGCCGTCTTGCATGGAGTGGTCCTCCTTCGCAGTCGCAAGATCACAAGATCACCAGATCACGTGAAGGCGCCGTCCGCCGAGCCGGTTTCGATCCAGTGCTGATTGACGCATGCTTATCGAAGCACGAAGGTGGCGGCTACCTGACGCAAAATTCTACGCCGTCCGCTCCGCCAACAAGCGACAACTTGCATCAGAAATAGCGGATGCCTCGCGCATGCTCCCGGCATCACACATTCGCGAGGCCTTCCGCTCAGCCCGTCACGCGGAACGCGAGATCATTGCATCTTGGCTGCAGTGTCGCGCGTGGAGGTATCGCCCGTTTGCGCGGGCGCCGCCTGTTCCGTAACCGGAAGCCTCGGATGCCGCGGATCATGCAGGTCGCTGCACATTCAGCGCGGTCTGCTGACTGCTCAACTGGGTGGCCTGGGCGGTGGCCACCGTGGTGTAGTCCACCGTGCCGGCCTGATACTCGTTGAAGGCAATCTCGGCGCCGCGGTTCGCGTCGCGCACGACCGACTCCAGCACGACCGACTGCTCGGCCAGAATCCGCAAGCCGGACAGGTCGTTTTCCACGTCCTCGAAGGCGGTCAGCACCGTGCCGCGGTAATGGGCGACGGTCGCGTCGTAAGCCGCTTTCGCCGCGTCCACGTCCGCATTGCGAAAGCCGCCGTCGAAGATCGTTTCGGAGGCGCTGCCTCCCAGCGACCAGACGTAGTTGCTCACGTGCAGCAGCCCGGATAACGGCGACTGCGTGAAGCCGCTCAGCGCCGAGAGGGAAACCGTCGGGTAATAGGCTGACACAGCCACGCCGATCGCCGCGTTCTGCGCGGCCATCTGGCGCTCGGCGGTGGCGATGTCGGGGCGGCGCTCGAGCAGCGTCGACGGCACGCCGACCGGCACCGTCGGCAGGGTCGGCATCGCGGTGCTGTGCGGGATCGAAAGCTCTTCCGGATTCTTGCCCACCAGCACGGCAATCGCATGCGCGTCTTGAGCGCGCGCCACGCCGAGCGCGATCAGGCTGGATTGCGCCGTCTCGAGCTGGGTGCGTGCGCTGATCAGGTCGGACGGCGGGATGGTGCCCGCCTTGTCCTGTTCGGCGATCACGTCGAGAAAGTGCTGATACGCCTGGACGGTTTTCTGCAGCAGGTCGATATTGGCGTCGCTGGTGCGCAAGTCGATGATGGCCGTGGCCAGCGCCACCTGCTCGGAGAGCGTCGCATTGGCGAGCGTCGCTTCGCTCGCTTGCGCAGTCGCGGCGTTTTCTTCGATCGTGCGGCGCACCTGGCCCCACAGGTCCGGGGCCCAACTGATGTCGCCTTCGAGCGAGCCCGAGTTGACAACCTTAGCCGCGTTGCCGATCGCGCTGCGCGACTTGGTGGACGAGCCGGTTACGCCGATGGTCGGGAACAGGCTGGCGCGTGCAACCCGTACTTCAGCCAGCGCTTGCTGGTAGTTCGCGTAGTCCTGGCGCACGGTCTGGTTGGACACCGACACCAGTGGCTCGAGCTGGTCGATCAGCGGATCGTTAAAGGCGGTCCACCATTCGCCCTTCGGTCCGGCCGCGGCCGGCTCGGCTTGCGTCCAGCCCGGCAGTTCCGCGTAGGTGGCGGGCACGTTGACTTGCGGCCGGTGGTAGTCCGGGCCGACCACGCAGCCGCTGACCAGCAGGGCCAGCGTCGCGACGGCCAAGGGTCGAAGGTGGCGAAGGTGGCTAAAGTGACCAAGCGGCCCAAGGTGTTTAGAGGAAATCGTCATCTTCATGCCTTCGTATCCGGTTGTCCGGGTTGCTCCGAGTCCCGATTCCACGGCAGGCCTGCGGACCACCTGACCAGCTTGAAACGCAAGCGGTCGAGGTAGAGGTAGATCACCGGTGTCGTGTACAGCGTAAAGACCTGGCTCAGGATCAGGCCGCCCATCACGGTGATACCGAGCGGCTGACGCAGCGACGCGCCCTGGCCAATGGCGATGGCAAGCGGCACCGCGCCGAGCACGGCCGCGAACGTGGTCATCATGATTGGCCGGAGCCGCACCACGGCGGCGGCGTGAATCGCTTCCCGCGCCGGCATCCCTTCGTTGCGCTGCAACTGGATCGCGACGTCGACCATCATGATGCCGTTCTTCTTGACGATACCGATCAGCAGAATGATGCCGATCATCGCGATCACCGAGAACGGCGTGCCGAAAATCAGCAACGCCAGCGTGGCGCCGATACCGGCCGACGGCAACGTCGACAGGATGGTCAGCGGGTGGATCGAGCTTTCGTACAGCACGCCGAGCACGATATACACCACGCCGAGCGCAGCGAGAATCAGCAGCGGCACCGTACCCATGGACTGCGAGTAAGCCGCCGCCGCACCGGCAAACGAACCGTGGATGCTGGCAGGCATGCCGATCTCGCGGATCGTGTTGTCGATCGCCACGGCCGCCTTGCTCAACGAACCGCCGGCCGGCAGGTTGAACGAAATGGTCGCGGCGACGAGGCCGCTCTGATGGTTCACCTGCGTCGACGTATGGCTGTTCGAGTACGAAACCAGCGCCGCCAGCGGCACCATGGTCTCCGCTGACGTGCTGTCCGCGCTGCCGGTCGAATTGCCGCCTTTGCTGTTGGAGATGCTGTTGGTGGTCGCGTTGGCTTGCGCGTTCGAGTTGAGCGCGTTCGTGCCGGACGAGCTGCTGGTCGTGCTGGTCTCAGTCGTCGCCGTCACGCCGGACACCGTGCCGCTCGGCATTTGCGTGGCCGCCGTACCGGTGGCGTTGCCCGCCGCCTTGCTCAGGAAAATCTGGCTTAGCGTCTGCGGATACTGCCAGTACTCCGGTGCCACCTCCATCACCACGAAATACTGGTTGAGCGGATTGTAGATGGTCGACACCGTACGCTGGCCGAATGCGTCATACAGCACGTTGTCGACCTGGTTCGGCGCGAAGCCGTACCGTGCCGCCGTCGCGCGGTTGATGTTGACGTAGGTCTGCAGACCGTTTTGCTGCAGATCCGAGTTCACGTCGAGCAACTGCGCATGTTCTTTGCCGAGCGCGGCGACGAGTAGCGGCGTCCACTTGAACAGCGCGGCGGAATCGTCGCTGGTCAGCGTGTACTGATACTCGGCGGCCGACTGCCGCCCGCCGATCCGCAGATCCTGCTGCGCCTGCATAAAGAGCCGCGCACCCGAGACCTGGTTGAGCTTGGGCCGCAGGCGGTTCACCACCTCTGTCGCCGTGAGATGGCGCTCCGCCAGCGGCTTCAGTTCGATGAACACGTTCGCGGTATTGAGCGCGCGGCCGCCGGTAAACCCGGCTACAGACGCGACCGCCGGATCCTTCTGCACGATCTCCTGCAACTGCGCGAGCTTCTTTTGCATCGCCGGGAAGGAGATGCTCTGGTCGGCGATGATCTGCCCGATCAGGATGCCGGTGTCCTGCTCGGGGAAGAAGGTGGCGGGCACCAGCTTGAACAGGAAGGCGTTGGCCACGAGCAGGCCGATCAACAGCAGGATGACCAGCAGCGAGTGGTCCAGTACGGCCGTAAGCGAGCGTGCGTAGGCGCCCTTGAAGCGGTCGAACTGGGCCTCGACCCACAGCGCCCAGCGGGCTTTCGAATGCCCGGCGTTGTTGCGGCTCAGCGCATACGCACACATCGCCGGCGTGACCGTGAGCGAGATGACGAGCGAAATCAGAACTCATGGAACAGCAGGCCGACGATGCCCGGCATCAGCAGGATCGGCAGGAACACCGCGATAAGCGACAGGCTCATTGAGATCACCGTGAAGCCCACTTCGCCGCTGCCTTTCAACGCGGCTTCCTTGGGACTGAGCCCCAACTCCATGTGACGGACGATGTTCTCCAGCACCACCACCGCGTCGTCGACCACGAAGCCGGTGCCGATGGTGAGCGCCATCAGCGAGAGATTGTCGATGCTGTAGCCGAGCAGGTACATCGGCCCGAAGGTGCCCACGATCGACAGCGGCAACGCGACCGCCGGCACCAGCGTGGCGCGCGGCGACTGCAGGAAGATGAACACCACGCCCACGACCAGCAGCACGGCGATGAACAGCGTGCGTTCGGTGTCGCCCACCGACGAGCGGACCGACTCCGACCGGTCGATCGCGACGCCCACGTGCACGCTGCTCGGCAGCGTCGCTTCGATCGAGGGCAACACTTTGCGAATCTGCGCAACCGTATTCACGACATTGCTGCCGGGCATCGGATACACGATCACCAGGATGGCCGACTTGCCGTTGAAGAGTCCGGCGTTGCGGATATTTTCGTTCGAGTCCTTGACCTCGGCGACGTCGCGCAGCTGTACCGCCGCGCCGTTGCGGTAGGCGACGACAAGGTCGCGGTAGGGTGCGGCCTTGGTGATCTGGTCGTTGGACGTGACCACGTAGCGCTGGTTGCCTTCATCGAGGTGGCCCTTGGCGCTGTCTGCGTTCGCCGCACTGATCGCCGCGCGCACGTCCTCGAGGCCGATCCCGTAGCTGTTCAGTTTGCCCGGCTGCAACTCGACCCGCACGGAGGGCAACGCGCCGCCGCCGAGCGTGATCTGGCCCACGCCGCTGACCTGCGAGAGTTGCTGCTGGATCACCGAATCCGCGGAATCGTAGAGCTGCGCCGTGGTGAGGGTGTCTGACGTCAGCGAGAGCACCATGATGGGTGCATCCGCCGGGTTGTACTGGCGATAGGTCGGATTGCTGCGCAGCGTGGTCGGCAAGTCTGCGCGGGCCGCCTGGATCGCGGCTTCGACGTCGCGGGCGGCGCCGTTGATGTCGCGGTTCAGGCCGAACACGACCACGATCATCGACGAGCCGACATAGCTGATCGACGTCAGCTCGCTCACGTCGGCAATCGTCGCCAGGCGCCGCTCGAGCGGTTCGGCCACCGTGGAGGCCATGATGTTCGGGCTCGCGCCCGCCATGTTCGCCTGCACCACGATCACCGGATAGGCGATGTTAGGCAACGGCGCGACCGGCAGCCGGAACGATCGCCAGAAGCGTGGTCGCGACCGGGCGCCGGATGAATAACGCCGAGATGTTCAAGGCGTGTCCTCCGTCGTGCCCTCCGAATGGCGGCGCCGCCTACGGTTCACGCGCTCCGCCATCCTGTCGAAGAACAGGTAGATCACCGGCGTGGTGAAGAGCGTCAGCATCTGGCTCAGCGTCAGGCCGCCGATGATCGCGAGACCCAGCGGCCGGCGCAGCTCCGAACCCGTGCCGCTGCCGAGCAGCATCGGCAGGGCGCCGAGCATGGCGGCGAGCGTCGTCATCAGGATCGGGCGGAAGCGCAGCAGCGATGCCTCGAAGATCGCCTCGCGCGGCGCCTTGCCGTGATTGCGTTCGGCGTCGAGCGCGAAGTCCACCATCATGATGGCGTTCTTCTTGACGATACCGATCAGCAGCACGATGCCGATGATGCCGATCACATCCAGGTCGCTGCCGGCGATCATCAGCGCGAGCAGGGCGCCGATGCCCGCCGAGGGCAGCGTGGACAGAATCGTCACCGGATGGATGAAGCTCTCATACAGCACGCCGAGCACGATATACACCGCGACCAGCGCCGCGATCAGCAGGTACACCTCGCTCGACAGCGAATCCTCGAACGCCTGGGCCGCGCCCTGCAGCGACGAGGTGATCGACGGCGGCAGGCTCACCGAATGTTCCGCTGCATGGATGTCCTTCACCGCCGTGCTCAACGACGCGCCCTTTGCGAGGTTGAACGAGATCGTGACGGACGGGAACTGCGCCAGATGGCTGATCACCAGCGGCGACTTCGTGATCTGGATCTTGGCGATGGCGGACAGCGGCACCTGGCCGGTGCTGCCGGTCTGGCTCGGCAGATACAGGTTGCCGATCGATTGCACGTCCGGCAGCGCTTCTGGCTTGGCGACGAGGATCACCCGGTACTGGTTCGACTGCTCGAAGATGGTCGAGACGATCCGCTGGCCGAGTACGTCGTACAGGGCGTTGTCGATTGTCGCCGGCGTAATGCCGAAGCGCGCGGCCAGTTGCCGGTTGACTTCGACGTTCACGCTCAGGCCGTCGGTATTCATGTCGCTTTGCACGTCGGCGAGCGACGGAATCTGCTTCATGCGCGACACCAGTTCCGGCACGTACTTCTGGAACGCCTGCTGGCTCGGTCCGCGCAGCACGAAGCTGTACTGGTTCGGCGAGACCGTGGTGTCGAGCGTCAGATCCTGCTCAGGCTGCATGTAGAGCCTCACGCCAGGCACATTGGCGACTTCCTGCTGCAGACGGCGCGCAATTTCTTGCGCCGTGTCGGAACGCTTGTCCCGGTCACGCAGGTTGATCAGGAAGCGGCCGTTGTTCAGCGTGGAGTTGGTGCCGTCAATGCCCACGTAGGAAGTGAGTGAGGTCACGTCAGGGTCTTTCAGGATCGCATCGGCGCGCCTTGTACGACACCGAGTTGTCGGCCACGCTGATGCCCTCGATCACGCCGACGTCCTGCACCGGAAAGAGGCCCTTCGGAATCACCACGTACAGGATGCCGGTCAGCACGACGGTGCCGACCGCCACTGCAAGCGTCAGCACCTGATGGTCCAGCACCCAGCGCAGGCCGCGTTCATAAGCGGCGAGCGTCTTGTTGAAGAGGCCTTCGCTGATGCGCTCGAAGCGGCTTGGATGCCGTTCGGCCTGGGCGCGCAACATGCGCGCGCAGAGCATCGGCACCACGGTCAGCGAGACCACCGCCGAGATCACGATGGTGACCGCGAGCGTCACCGCGAATTCGCTGAAGAGACGCCCGATCACGCCGCCCATGAACAGCAGCGGAATCAGCACGGCGATCAGCGAGATGGTCAGCGAGAGAATCGTGAAGCCAATCTGCCCGGCGCCTTCCAGCGCGGCCTCGAGCGGCGTCTTGCCTTCCTCCAGATAGCGCACGATGTTCTCGATCATCACGATCGAGTCGTCGACCACGAAGCCGGTGGCAATGATCAGCGCCATCAGCGAGAGGTTGTCGATCGAATAATTCAGCTGGTACATCACGGCCAGCGTGCCGATCAGCGAGACCGGCACCGAGATGCTCGGGATCAGCGTGGCCGGCACGTTGCGCAGGAACACGAAGATCACCGCCACGACCAGCACGATCGCCAGTATCAGTTCGAGCGCCGCGTCGGACACTGACGAGCGGATCACGCCCGTGCTGTCCGACACCACCGTGACCTTCATGCCGGCCGGCAGCGTGGATTCGAGCTGCGGCAACTGCTTCATGATCTGGTTGACCGTGGCGATCACGTTCGCGCCCGGCTGGCGCTGCACGTTGAGCACGATGGCGGGCGAGCCGTTGTACCAGGCGCCGCGCTCGACGTCCTGCGCGGCCTGGCTCACGCGCGCGACGTCGCGCATGAACACCGGCGCGCCGTTCTGATAGGCGACCACAGTGTCCAGGTAGTCCTTCGGATCGGTGATCTGGTCGTTTCCGTTGATTGTGTAGTCGAGGTCCGGGCCGTCGAAATTACCCTTCGGCTGGCTCACGTTGACGTAGCTGAGCAGCGTGCGCAAGTCGTCGATGTTCAGCCCGTAGGCGGCCAGCTTGTGCGGGTCCGCTTCTACACGAATGGCCGGCACGTTGCCGCCGCTCGTCGTGACCACGCCTACGCCCGACACTTCGGAAATCTTGGTGCCGAGGCGGTTGTTGGCGATGTCCTCAAGCTGGGTCAACGACATCGACTTCGACGTGACCGCGAGCGTCAGGATCGGCTGGTCGGCCGGGTTCACTTTCGCATAGGTCGGCGGCGCCGGCAGGCCGGAGGGCAGGTAGCTGTTGGCCGCGTTGATGGCCTGCTGGACGTTCTGCTCGGCGACGTCGAGGTTCAGCGACAGGTCGAACTGCAGCGTGATGACCGACGCGCCATCCGAACTATACGACGTCATTTGCTGCAAGCCGGGGATTTCGCCCAACTGCACTTCGAGCGGTGCAGTGACCGTGGTGGCCATCACGTCCGGGCTCGCGCCCGGATAGAAGGTCTGCACCTGGATGGTCGGATAGTCGACGTTGGGCAGCGAGGAGACCGGCAGCACGCGCATGGCGACGAGGCCCACCAGCACGAGGGCGATCATCAGCAGCATCGTGGCTACCGGTCTAAGAATAAACAGACGGGAAATATTCATCGGCGCGTGGGTCCGCTTCTACGAAGCAGCATTGGCCGACGCGGCTTCGGGCGCCGCAGCGGGCTCTGAAGCGCCGTGGGCCCGTTTGTGCTGGCCGGAGGCGGCTGCAGAATCCGCCGCGGCTGCGTCAGCCCCGGCGGGTTTCGCTTTGACCGCCCGGATCTTGGCACCGTCGTTCAGGCGGTCCGTGCCGTCGGTGACCACCACGTTGCCCGCTGAAAGCCCGGACAGGATGACCGTGTTCTTGCCGTCGCTCGGGCCGAGCTTGACCTTATGAACGGAAACGGAATTGTCCGCGTTGACGAGATACACGTAGTCGCCGGGCGCCCCGGTTTGCACGGCGGGCGTGGGCACCAGCACGGCATTCTGCATCGTATCGACCAGCAGCTTGACGTTGACGAACTCGTTCGGGAAGAGCGCTTCGTTGTCGTTGGCGAAAGTTGCGCGTAAGGTGACCGTGCCGGTCGCCGTGGCCATCTGGTTGCTGACGGCGTACAGCGTGCCGGTGGCAATCTCGCGCGCGTTGTCGCTGGTATAGGCGATGACCGGCAACGTAGCGCCCGCGTTCAGGCGCTCCACGACAGTGGCCAGCGAGTCTTGCGGCACCGTGAACTGCACCNNNAACTGCACCGTGGTCGGCTTGACCGTGGTGATGACGACGATGCCCGTCGTCGACGACGCCGTCACGTAGTTGCCCGGGTCGACGAGACGCAGGCCGACCTTTCCCGCGACCGGCGCGGTGATGCGGCAATAGGTCAGATTGAGGTCGTCTTGAGCGATGATGGCCAGATCCAGCTTGACCGCGGCCTCGTCCTGCTGGACGAGGAACTGCTGGTCCGCGAAGGTTTGCTCGGCGATCGACTTGCGTTCATTCAACTGCGTGAAGCGGACCAGGTCGGCGCGTGCCTGGGCAAGCAAGGCCCTGTCTTTGGCGAGCGTCGCCTCGGCCTGCTGCTTGTTGATCTCATACTGGCGCGGATCGATCTGGGCCAGGAACTGGCCTTTCTGCACTTCCTGGCCTTCGTGATAACCGACGGCAGTCAGGTAGCCGCTCAGTTGCGGCAGCACGGTCACGGTGGCGGTAGGGGTGACGGTGCCAAGTTCGCTCAAGGTGACCGGCATCGAACCGAGGGTTGCGCTCGCCACCGTCACGACGATGGGCGCTGCTTCGCGCGAGGGCTTCTTCTGGGTCAACAGGTGGACAACCACAACCGCGATCAGCGCCAGCACGATCACCCCAAACAGGATGAGCCCGCGTCGGGAGCGCTTTGGCTGCTTGGACACGGCTTCGCTCATAGGTATCTCCGAAAACAGGTGCTCTCGATGATGATTGGGCGGGGAGTGATCCCCAGCCGGGGCCGTGGAAAAGTGCCACGGTTCCCTCGCGTTGTAACCATGGATCAAGCCTTTGACAATGTTTATTAAGTTGTAAGCCACGCTGGCCGCGCGAACAGCGCAATGCCGCGGCCGGCGCAACCAGGCAATACGGTCCGATGATTGCAGTGCGTTACGGCGAACGCGCTTCGTAAGGGGCGGTAACGTTTCAGCAGGACCGCATGGCGCATAGGGGGCGCAACGATCCTGCTGGTTGCCGCGCGGGCCGGGCTGACTAGCCGTCTGTTGTTCATATTGACCTCAGTTGCAGAGGAGCGACGCGGATTGAGTAAACAATGGCGTCAATGTACCCGGCTCGCGCGAGGCTTGAGTTACACGAATGCAATAATGTTTATCCCTGAAATGTTCTGCTGTGCGTTCTCGGGCGCTTAGCCCGTACCAACAGGCGGCTGGACGCGGGATCTGCCGCCGGACGGCGGCTCCAAGAAACGGTAATACGCGCAGAAAGCGGGCGACCGGCTGACCATCAGAATGTCTGAAAGGATCTGGGATGCAGGCGTGACGGGCATGCCGGAGTCGGACCTGTGCAGTACGGGCGAGTACGGGCGAAATGTGGGCTTCGACGGTGGTCTGGTAGCGCGGCTTGATGAAACAGGTCGAGCCGGTTGACTATCGCACCCCATCGGCTGCGGGGCGATCAGTGCGTTCGAAAGTTAAGCGTAACTACCTATTCGTCAACTGTTGACAGTTTGCAAAAACCATCCATAATTCAAGTTGTCGACACTTAACAGTTTTCACTAAGAGGTATGCGCAGTCCATAACGGCTCGCGGCCGTGAGTTGTGTCCGTACTAAATCGCCATTTCGTGCGCTAAGGCGTGCTGAACACCCTCCGCTTTATCGCGTAGCAAGGGAGGGTCTCGATTCACGCCGCCAAATAACAGGAACCACATGAAGACCTTCAGTCTTGTGCGATCGATTCGCTTAATTATGGTCAGCGTGTTCGCGCTAACCGGTATTGCGGCCGCGAATGCCCAATCTCATTACAGTTTGATAAAAACTATCGACCTTCCCGGACAGGGTGGTCATGGCGATTGGGTCACGTACGACGAGCAGACAAACACGGTCTGGATTGGCCAGGCGCCTGCGCATAACGTCATTGTCATAGATGCCGAAAAACTGACGGTCAAAGCAACGATTCCAGGTATTCAGGAAGCTAATGGGATTGATATCGACGGTACCTACGCTTTCGTCTCAGATGGTAAAAGCAATACCTTGGTGGTAATCGACAAAAGAACATTTGAGAAAGTGGCAACGATTAATTCGGGGGGCGAGGCGCCGGATGGCGTAAGCGTCGACCGGCAGGCAAGGTTTTCGTAGCGAACGACGACACCGGCAACGAAGTGCTGTTCGATGGCAAACCGCCGTTTGCACAGGTCAGCGCGGTGACCTTGAAGCCACACCCGGCAAGACACGGGCCGGATGTGGGCTTATATGTGGAGAAGTTCGATCGGCTTTATCAACCGGTCGACAACATGATCGACGTTATCAATCCAAATACTAACCAGGTCGAAGCCGTATGGGATCTGGGAGTCAAGACCGACGCCAAGCCTATGGTCTATGATGACAAGACACAGCACCTCATAATAGGAACTCGGGACCAGAAGATGTTAACCGTTAATGCCGCGACCGGGGAACTCGTCAATACGATGCCGTTTAAAGGTGGCGATATTGATCAAACTGCGATCGATGTCATTGCGCGGCGAGCTTTTATGGGCGACAAAGGTGGTAACGTCGAGGTTGTGGATCTTGATAGCAACACCATAATCGATCATATTGTGTCTGAGAAAAACACACATACATTAACTGTCGATCCAAAAACCCACAGGATTTTTATTTACCTGAATGTCAGCAACAAGGTGGCGGTTTTTCAGCCAGTTTGAGTGCCAGTGATTAAACTCATTTAGCGTGAGTGGTGAGATTGAGCGGGCTCGATCGGTGAAGAGTGCCGAATTGAGGGCGTTCGAAAGTAAAGGTATTAGCGTGGGGCACCGAACCCGATTGTTCTGATCAACTGCAGAATGCGGAAGACAGTTCGATGTCGGGTGTGCGGTGGCCGCCGGGCCGCAAACGAAGGGACGTGCAAAGTGTTGACAGTTTTCAATGTGCAATTTATTATTGACGCATGAAAACCGACTACAGCACCTCTACCGTCACCGTCGCGGAACTTCAATCGCATACCCTCACGGGGGTGGTGCAACACGAGATCGAAAAAATGATCTTACGTGGCGAACTGGTACCTGGGCAGCGCCTCAATGAGAAGCTTGTGGCCGACAAGCTGTCGGTCAGCCGCGGACCGGTGCGCGAAGCCTGCCGGGCGCTTGCGGAACTGGGTCTTGTGTACCTGATCCCGAACCGCGGTGTGTTCATCAAGCGATTGACCAAGAGTGATGCGATCGAAGTCTACGATCTGCGCGCGGGCCTGATCGGACTGTCGGCCTCGTTGCTGGCGCCGATCCTGTCCACGCAGAGCGCGGCGAAGCTGGATGGATTCGTAGAAGAGATGGAAGACGCGGCCGAGAAGGGCGATTTCTCCCGCTTCGATCCCGTCAACCTCGAGTTTCACGACTTCATCGTCCGCTCGACCGAGAACACGCGACTGATCAAGCTGTATCGCGGCCTCGTGAAGGAATTCCATCTCTTTCGCACGCACGGACTGGTG
>WNFJ01145878.1_pt1 | contig 13246 bp, 18 predicted proteins | sample 5400461 | NCBI WGS metagenome assembly WNFJ01 (sample SAMN13153349, study PRJNA577476) | soil metagenome | isolation source: 115 cm saprolite on Douglas fir-dominated hillslope | place: USA:California | collected 2013-09-17 | reverse complement strand
CGCTCGAATTGGTGAGCCTGCGCGGGCATGTTCCGCCGCCGATCGATCCGGCGGTGCGGGTGTTTTCGGATCTTTCGGTGGGAGGGCCGATGGCTCGGCATGCGGAGGATCTGCGGCAAGCGCTGATAGTGATCGGCGGCCCGGACGGCGCTGACGCGAAAGCGTGGAAGTGGACGCTGCCGGCGCCGCGCCGGCAGCGGCTGCGCGAGTTCCGCGTGGGCTGCGTGCTGGACGATCCGTTTTGCCCGGTCGCTTCCGATGTTGTCGCAGTGCTCGAAAAGGCGGTGGCCGCGATCGAGAAAGCAGGAGTTCGCGTGGAGCGCGGCTGGCCGGCGAGCGTGCATCCCCGGGAGCAATTCGACACCTACCAATACCTGTTGGGATCGGTAATGAACACCCGCTTACCGGCTCCCGCGCTGGAGCAAATGCGCGCGATCTATGGCGCGAACCCGAAGGATCCGATGGCGGCCTCGGCGTTCGAGCCGCACGGAAGATGGCTGGCCGAGAGCCTGCGCCGGATGCAGGCCCGCGCGGCCTGGCAGACATATTTCGAGACGCACGATGTTTTCCTTTGCCCGACGGCATTCGTCGCGGCGTTTCCGCACGATCACAGCGAGCCGCAGACTGCCCGCAAACTCGACACGCCGGCCGGCAAGCGAAATTACATGGACCTGCTGAGCTGGATGACCTTCGCGACGCTGGCGGGTTTGCCGGCGACAACCGCGCCCGTGGGCCGCACGGCAAGCGGGCTGCCGGTGGGATTGCAGATTGTCGGACCGTATCTCGAGGACGCCACGCCGATCGAGTTCGCCGCTCAGATCGCGGAGGTCGTGGGTGGTTTCGTGCAGCCCCCTAACCTGGGAGCACCGTCACCAGCTTGATCCGCCTGCGATAGCAGCTCAGCAGATAGTCCACGAAGTCGCCGATGATCAGGTTCGGCCGCCCCGAGCCTCGGTTGATCACGCGGCAAGTGAGGATGCTCGTGGCTCCGTCCCACTGTACGTTCATGGAGCCGCCGCGATTGCTCTCCGTGGTGTGCACCTTCATCCAGCCCGGCGAGCGGCCCGGCTTTTTCTCCTGGGTTACTTCGAGGTCGTGCTTCGCGAGCCGGGGGTCGTTGGCGATGGCATCGCGCATACTGCGTCCGCGAGTGCACACCACTTGGACGACGGTCTGCATCTGCGCCCTCCTGGATACTAGTCTAGGTCCCCGCGCTCACGCCTGGGGTTGCGGCGGGAGCGGAGGAGGCGGAGGCGGCGGAGGCGGCAGAGGCGTACAGCGCGACGATGGCCCGCGCGGCGGCGGCTACTTTCTTCCGCAGCGATTCTGGTTCCAGCACCTCCGCATCCGGGCCGAAGCTTAGGGCGAACTGGCAGGCTTCTTCCTCGGCGTCGAAGCGCATGGAAAGCGTCGACCAGCCGTCGGCGCAGGGCTCGCTGTGCTCCACGCGCGACGCTCTTCCCATGTACGCCATCCATGGAAACACGGCCGGCGCTATGCGCACTTTGGCGTAGTAGCGCGGCAGGCTCGCCCGGAAGTCCGCGGCCGACTGCTGCCAGTACGCTCCCAGATCGAAATCCGGCGGGCGCGCGCATGGCTGATCGGTCACGCGAGCTTCGCGAATCCGTGAGACGCGATAGGTGCGCGGCGATCCATCCACCGCTGCCACCAGATACCAGACGCTGCCTTTCGCAACGAGTCCTAGCGGGTCGGCAAGCCGCTCGGACGGTTCGCAACCGGCGCGCTCATACATGAATTGCAGCTTGCGCTCCTGCCAGATCGCATCGTGCAGCACCGGCAGCGAAGCGACGTTCTCCGGCGAGTTGCGCCATCCGGCCGTGTCGATGTGGATGCGCTGGCGGGCGTACTCGGCATCGCGCCTTGAGACCGACGGCAGAGCCGCCAGCAGCTTGATGAGACCGCCCTCGGATGCCTGGCGCAATCCCAGATCCGCCAACAGTTGCGCCGGCTTGGTGAGGAACAGCGCTTGAATCTCCGAATTGTTGAGGCCGGTGAGATTGGTCTTGTAGGCTTCCATCAGACCCCAGCCGCCGCCGTTGCCGCGCTCGGCGAAGACGGGGACTCCGGCAGCGCTCAAGGCATCCATGTCGCGATGAATGGTTCTCTCTGAAACTTCCAGGCGCTTGGCGAGCTCGCGCGCGGTGATGCGGCGATGAACTTCCAGTAGGAGCAAGATTGAGACCAGGCGGTCGGCGCGCATGCTAGAACTCAAGCGCTCGGACAATCCCCACAGTTCCAGATTCCTTGTCCGGCAGCACTGCATAGTCTACCGCCACTCGATACCCCTTTTGGGGACCGCAGGCGAAATCGTGCTTGATCTCGCCGGAATGCTTGATGACGACGCGGTCCGGGTCGGGAATCTCAAACACCATCACCTTCTTCTCCACCAGGACATGGAATCGCAGGGTTTCACCGCTGCATTCGAGCTTCTGTGCCAGCCCTTCGACACGGCTCATCTTGTCGTCTTTGCTGACGAATGGATTCGCAGGAGGCGTTGGCTCAGTGACCGAAAATTCAGCTCGCGGCGCGGCCCTTTGGAACTTCGGCCGTTCATCCGTTTGAACGACGGCAGGCCCATTCTTCCGCATATCCAAATAGCGCAGCAGGGAATTCGCTTGCCGGATCTCGCCCGGACTCTTCGCCCACTTCTTCGCGGACTCGGCGTTCTGGCGGGCCTTGTCCTCGTCGCCCATCTGCATGTACGCGTAGGCCAGCGTTGAGAAGTACGCGGGCGCCTGGTCCGGATCGATCTTCTTGATCTGCTGCAGTTGAGCGATAGCTTGCGCGTAATCCTTCTGGTTGGCGAACGCGTATCCAAGTTGCAGACGGGCTTCCAGGTAGTCCGGCTTCAGAGCCACTGCCTTTTCAAGAGCAGACAGGGCGTCGGTGCTTCCGGCCTGTCGCGCGAGCATCGCGTACTGATAGCACATTTGTGCGTTCTTCGTGCCCGCGGCCAGCGCGCGTCCGAAATGGCTGCGCGCGCCGTCCGTGTCTCCGGTTTGCCACGCGAGATACCCGAGCGATTCCTCGACTTCCGGCTGCCCCGGATTGCTCTTCGCCAATTGCTCATAGCTGCTGCGAGCTTCGTCCGTCTTGCGATTCAAGGCGAACAGGTCCGCCAGGGCCATGCCGGACTCGAAGGCCGATGCCTCGGCGAGATCCGGGTCTTCGGCGGATTTTTCGAGCTTTGTGTCAACCAGCGCGTGGTAGAACGTGGTTCCCTGCAAGTATTTCCGGAACGCGACCTCGATCTCCCACAAGTGCTTGCCGAACGCAGTTTGACACGCCTCGTCCGCCGATTTGCCCGCGTGAACTTCCGCGACCATCTTGGAGAAGTTCGCACGATAGTCGGGCGCGAAGATCAGCATGTGCGTCAAGGCCCAGCTTTCCGCGTAAAACATGCCGGCCTTGTTGCGTTCGTTATAGAGCGGCGAGTCGTGCGCGGCGGCCGTCAGCACATCCAGCTTGATCAGCGGGTTGGACACCAACACTTGCGCCCGGCCGGGGATGATGTCGCCAAACGAGACTTTCTTGCCCACCGGATGCAGCGTCGAGTAGAGCTCGGCCAAGCCTTCGTTGAGCCAAATAGGCAGTTTCAGGCCGCTGTGCTCAATGATCAAATGAACGTATTCGTGAATGACCGCCGGATAATGGTCGCTCAAAATGTCCTGCATCACGATGTAATCGCGGTTGCGGCCTTGTACATAATAGGCGAAAGCGGACTCGCTCACGCGGTACGGCTGGTATTGTTTTTCTCCGCGGAAAGCGACGATGCGAACGGGGGAATCGGGCACTTTCTTGGACGGGCTGAACTCCAGGAAGAAGCTGCGAACCTGCTCGAAATAGAGGATCGCCTCGCGGCCTTTCTTTTCGCCTGCGGCGCTGTATAGCTCGAAGTGGGGCGTGGTTAGCTTCACCCATTGTTCCGCGGCGCGGAGCGGCCGGTGAGTAATGCCAGTCAGAATTAAGACCAGAACCAGGACGCCCGGTGAGCAAATACGGTGACGGAGCGGCATAAAGTCAGCCTCGGTGCAATTTTAGTAAAGCATATCATTTTTCCTGGGGACACTGCGACCGTGGCGAACATGTCCAGACGACCCAGGGGTCACCAAAATCAACACAGGCACGAATGCCTGTGCTAATAAATCTTTGGTTCTTCACGCGCGGCGACGACTTTTATCGCCCCGGACCATCGTGGTAGCGCTCCCTTCCGGTCGCGGCTCGGTTTGCGGCGAAGCCGCGCTGTGCTACACACTCTAGAAGCCGGCGGAGCGCATGTGGACCTGTGAGGCGTAATAACGCACATGTTCGATGTGGCGGGACTCGTTGAGGCGCATCAATTGCTGTGCGAAGCGCTCCACTTCCTCTCTTGAAAAAACGAACCCATCATTGGCCGGATCCCATTCAATTCCTTTGTGTTGGTGGAGTGCCAGGAGGGCTGCGGCCTCCTTGAGCTGGTGGCGCTCGCGCTCCCGGCGCTCGGCCTGGATGGCGCGCAGCTTGTCGAGCGTCTTGTGGAGCACATTGTTGAGGCGCTGGGTGTGCATACCGAACTTGACGATCATATTGTGCGCATCGACGATGTCGAATTCGATGGCGGATTGATCGTCGGGAGGATTGGCGGCGCGGTCGAGCAGTCCGGCTTCGAGCAGCGGGATGCGCCTGAGGCGCCAAGTGGTCTCGGCGATTTCCTTGACGAGCAGGGATTCGGAGGCGGTCTTGGGCTGGAACTCGTCGTTGAGCTGGCGGCTATGGGCTTGGAAGGCGGCGGGGTCTTCGGAGTGGGTGACGGGGGAGCTGGCGGTGAGGCCGTGGGTGAGGGCGTTCATAGCGGAACGCCGTTTGCCGGCTGCGGTGCGCGGGCCCGTGGAGTGTTGCGCGTTGGCGCGGTTTGCGCGAATGCGCTGGGACTCGGGGCTGGGGGCTGGGGACTGGGGTCCTTCGCCGTTGTTGCTGAGGTCGGGATTGGCAAGACTTGGTTGCATTGGAATATCCTCGCTTTCAATAGCATGGAGGTCAAGCGGTCGAAGGGGTGGGTTGGGGCAAGTGGTTGAAATGGAACAGAAGAAAACCGTTGGCGCGCTGTGACTGAAAAAGGTTTGCTCGACCGAATCGATCCCATGCCTCGTGAAGTTCGCGGCGGCTTTCGTGGGGGCCGGCCGCTGCACAGAGCGGTGAGGCGCCGCGCCAATCCGAGATTCCAGACTGCTACCGTCAGCTTCCCGAAAAACATACGTCGCCTCGCCGACGAGTCCTATCAACTACTGCGGCGAGATCCGAAGCATCCTTCCTTGCACGAGTCTCGCGATGATGATTCGAATAGTCTCACCACTTCGGAATGTATTACTAGATTGACTGCGACGCTTGATCAAAAGCTTGATCCAAACTTCGCGCGTGGGCTTGCCCCGCAATGAGGACAGGCGAGCGCATTGATCGGCGTGACCTTTCCGCAACTCGGGCACTCCTTCGAGGTTTTGCCGAGCTTGGCCGCAGCATAAACCATCCCGATGCCGGAGGGAATGACCAGAATCAAGCCGCCAAGCATCGCGGCAACGATGCAGACCGCCGCCGCGATGGCGCCCCAGAGAGTTGGCGAGGCCTCCCGCCTTCTTGCGCGGTCGGCCGCAGCCAGGGCAAAAGCTATCGCCAAACCGTAAACCAGCATGGAACGTTCCTTTCTCGCCGCCACTTCCTTCCGCCACAATGGCAGCGGCCTAACGACTTGGGCATCACCCGCCGACGCGTCTTTTGCGGCGACGGAGTGCATGCCGTGGTTAGGCAAGTCGGCAACGGCATTCTTTTGATCTCACGCTTCCTGTAGTCTTGATTCAGTAGTACTTCTGGTAGCAGATAGCAATAATAGCTACCATTGTGGCGAGGAGTGGCCCCAGTCCCAGCACCCGTCACTCGGTCGTACAGCAGCCGGACTGGGGTCGCGTGGCTCGGGTGCCGCAGCTTGCGACTTAGACGGTAGATCTCTTTGGTCACTTGTTTGTTGAGACATAACGGCCTCCCATTGACCAAGTACCTTCGGACCACGATGACAGTCAAGATTGAAGATGTCAAGGAGGCCAAGGGGAAAGTCTGACTGCATCGAGAACGATTTCGCGTGGAATGAACGCTCTTTAAGACACCCAATCCACGGGTTGGACGCGGCCTTCGGATATTTCGCGCGAGCGGCGCTCCAACTCGGGCGCCCATGCGCCCACGATCTTATTCTCGGGCTCTTCCAGGCTCGACAGAACCTCCTCCGCGAGGCGGGCCCGTTCGGTCTGGGGAAGCTGCAGCACCGCAGCGAGAATTTCCTCTGTCGACATGACCCCAGTTTACCAACCGCGGATCGAGAGCCAGCCCTCCCTTCAGGCTCATCTTGTATGAGATAAGACTCCATGTTGCCAGGCTAATTCTGAGAGAATCGATAGTGGAGACCCGAATGAACCAGACAGGACCATCGATCTTTGATCTAAGCCCCGCTGAGAAGCTTCAACTAGTGGAAGATCTGTGGGATGAGTTGGCGGCTACGCCTGAGGCGATACCGGTCCACGACTGGAAGAAGGAGGAACTGGCGCGCAGAAAAGCGAACCTCCTAAGGAGCCCGGTTTCGGGACTTTCCTGGGAAGCGGTGAAGGAAAGCGTGCGTGCCCGGCATGGGCGCTAAGCTGGTCGTTGCGCCAGAAGCGGAACTCGATCTCGCACAAGCTTACGTCTGGTATGAAAGTAGCAGAGTCGGACTTGGAGAGGAATTCCTGAGTTCGGTAGATGCGTGTCTCGAAGGCATCCGCCGTCAACCGAAGATGTACGCCGTCGTTCATGAGGCGTATCGCCGATCCTTGATACGGCGCTTTCCATATGCGGTCTTTTACGAGTATGCGGAGACGACGCCATCGACTGAACGCTCATATAACGTCCGAGGGATTGAGAAGACCGACGCCGAGCCCGCTGTAGTCTTTCGTATTCCGCGTCACGAGCGTCAAGCTGTGTTCAATCGCCGTGGCCGCGATCACGCCGTCCACAACCGCGAGCGTGACACCTTGCTTTCTTGCAGAGGCGGCCAGATGTCCCCAACGTTCGGCGATGGTTTCGGTGACAGGTAGAATTCGGCCCGCGAACCAAGACCGTACATCGATGTTGAGCCAATCCTGCAGGGTTCTCCGCTTCTGGCTGACGGGAAGCAGGTCGATGCCCTTGCAGATTTCGCCGACGGTCATGACGCTCAGGAAGAGGTTCTCTTTGCCAGCCTTCCGGATGAAGTCTGCCACGCGTGCGTCCGGTTCCAGGCGCGTGAATTCGGACGGGATATTGGTATCGACCAGGTATCCCTTCACAGTTGTATATCCCGGCCGGGGTCACTGTCGCGCTCAAAATCGATATTGAGACCCCGCAACGGCGCAAAGAGGTCAACCATATCCTTCGCCTCTGCCGGTGCGTCGGGCTTCGTTGACGAGGCCGGAACATGAACCGCCTCTTCGAGCAAGCTTGCGGCATAAGCTTCGACCGGACGGCCGTGGGCGGCTGCCTGGCGCGCGAGTTCGGCCTGAACCTCGGGTGCGATGTCAACGGTGATCGTCATGTGTAAGCCCTCCATCAAGCCATGCCTCAACCTACCGTGGCGGCCCTCGCGGCGTCAACCAAACGGTCCGTTCCAGATTAGCGGCCCTGGCGCAGAAGCTTCAGGAATTGGCTTTTACTTGGCCCGGCAGGTGTCATCGCGGACGTCTGCGGCTCGTGGTCCCGACAAGCGTTCGGGATGAGATCGCTCTTTGTGGAACAGACTCTCTCTGGCCAAATCTCAGATGATCGCTAATGCTCCGGGATATCGTACATGCGAACTATCGGCCTTCACGTCTACCTCCAGGTACCCACCAAACTCCGGTCTGTCTCAAGGGTTGACGATAGCCCGCACCGAAATAAGGGACGACGAAACCGTTGCGCACGTGGCGTGTGCGCAAGGGCGTCGGGTTCATCAGAAGGTTAGCTTTCCGACATTGCTTTGCCAGATCCCTCCCACGATTTGCCGAGGCTGACTTCTTCTCTTGCACTTTCAACGGGCCCTCGCTCACACCTTCAATCATCTCGTTCAGCAATTCAAACCTAACGTTGCCGATCATCCGTCCAGCGAGGGCCATCAGCTCTCTCAAATCTTCCACAGTCCGCACTCGGTGCTCCGCATCTGTGTATTGAATCAGATGTTCCTTCGTGCTAGATTTTGCCACGCAATCCCGTAGTCGTGTAAGTTCGCGGTGAGCATAAGGCACTAAAAGCTCACAAGGCATGCCTTTGAAGATAAATGGCACCGCTAAGTACGCGAGATAGATGGTAATCCCGAGCAAGAACCAAGGCACAAGAGGATGTTCGAGCAAGCCCACCGGGTGCTGAAACGCATCATTCATCGCGTCGGATGCTTTTGCGTTTGAAGGGGCGAAGCGAACGTAAAAAAACACATAGCTGAGAAAACCGTATCCGCCCATGCAACAGATTTGAAGCGCTGCGATGGCTGCCAACGCCTGAAGGTGCAAGTATCTATAGGGGTAACTGCGTCACGCCAGAATGTATGCACGTGCGAACACGTCCACTCGACTCTTCGTCGGAAGCCTGCGGAGGTAGTGGACGATCTGTTCGCCCTTCCAAATCAAAAATACGCCAGCGAGAAAACTCGTCAAAATGCCGACGAGAATGCCTACGAAGATTCCGGTCATCGTTGCACCACCCTGTAAAGCTGACTAACTATAACTCGTGTTAAGGCTGACCCTGATAAAACCTGTCCCAGGCCGCCTAAGACGGAACTGTCATCCGCGACCACCACTTTCAAACGCGTCCTTCATAGTTACAGTTTAACCAACGACCACACCTTGCAGTATCCGAGAACCCTTTCGGCTCCAGCTCCTACACGTCCCTCGGAGATTTGTTTCCCAACCCGCAAAACAGCCCAAGGAGGAAAGACATTATGCAACTGCTCACGGCAGGGTTTCGCGCCCGGTTGCCACCGCTTCTTACCGAGAAGCAGTACACTTTCCAAGGCGAGCGAGAGGCTCGCCGATCTTTGGGGACGTGATTGTTGACCGCATTTTCCCGACAAGACCCAACTACCTGATACCTGATACCTGATCAGTATCACTAACGCTCGGCGCCATCGCCCTGCTATACTGGTTCTTTACAACTCCCCGTTTGGTGGCGAGGTTCGTGTGTTCTTCAGCGTCAACGAGTTAGAAGTCAAAAAGATCCGTTTCGACGTGATCTTTTCGCCGGGAGAAATTCAGTACGATGAAGGACTGCGACAGGCAACGCCGCTCGCGGTGGAAGGCTCGGCCGAGCTGCTCGCCAACACGTTGGGCGAGATCCGCATACGCGGGCACATGAACGTCCGGCTGCGGTCGGATTGCGACCGGTGCCTTGAACCGGCTGAGTTTCCGGTGGATTCGAATTTCGATCTCTTTTATCGCCCGGCGGCGAGGGCGGACTACGAAGAAGAAGCCGGGATCGACGAAGGAGAAAGCGAGATCGCCTTCTACGAAGGAGGCGGAATCGAATTGAAAGATGTTTTGCGGGAGTACGTTTTGCTCTCGATGCCGATGCAGCGGATCTGCCGCGAGGATTGTCACGGCATCTGCCCCATCTGCGGGCGGAACCGAAACGTGGCGCATTGCGGATGCGAGGCCACGCTGGTGGACGATCGCTGGGCGGCGCTAAAGAAACTACAAACCAAAGGAACCTGAAATGCCGAATCCGAAAAGACGACACTCCAAACGGCGCACGTCCACGCGCAGGGCTCACGATTCGCTGAAGACGCCTGGCATGGCCGAGTGTCCCGATTGTCACGAGCCGAAGCTGCCGCATCGTGCCTGCCCGCACTGCGGCCGCTATAAAGGACGCGAAGTAATCGAAGTCGCCGAAGAATAAAGCGGCGAAACCCGATATACTGGCATTCCATGGTAACCATCGCGGTGGACGCAATGGGGGGCGATCACGCCCCTAAGGCTGAAGTCGATGGGTCCATTCGCGCCGCCCGTTCGCTGGGCGTCAAGATCATCCTGGTCGGCAAAGAGGATGTTCTTCGCAAGGAACTCGAGCAGCATGAGGGGATTCATGGGCTGTCCATCGAAATCCAGCACGCCAGCGAGCAAGTCACCATGGAAGACAGCGTGAAAGCCGTTCGCGCCAAACGCGACAGCTCCATCCGGGTAGCGGCGCGGCTGGTACGGGACGGCGTCGCGCAGGGTGTTGTTTCGGCGGGCAACACCGGCGCGGTAATGGCGACGGTCAAAACGGTGCAAGGCATGCTGCCGGGCGTGGATCGTCCGGCGCTGGCGTCGGCGTTTCCCACGCTGAAGGGAGCACCGGTGGTGGTGGTGGACGTGGGCGCCAACGTGGACTGCTCGGCGCGCATGCTGTGCCAGTTCGCCGTGATGGGCGATATCTATTCCCGCGTAGCCTTTCACAAGCACCGGCCGCGTGTGGGGCTGCTTTCGATCGGCGAAGAAGAGCACAAAGGAAACGAGCTGACGCGGGCGGCCACGCCGCTGCTCAAGTCGCTTCCTATTCACTTCATCGGCAATGTGGAAGGCAGCGACATTTTCGCGGGTGAGACCGATGTGATCGTGTGCGACGGATTTGTCGGTAACGTCGCGTTGAAGGTTGGCGAAGGACTGGTGGATATGATCTACCAGATGCTGAGGGAGTCGCTCGAAGCCACCATTTCGCGAAAGATCGGGTACGTGCTTTCTCGCGACGCATTTCAGGATTTCAAGAAGCGGCTGGATTACTCCGAGCATGGGGGAGCGCCGCTGCTGGGCGTGAAGGGCATCTGCATTATTACGCATGGGCGGTCGAACGCTAATGCGATCAAGAATGCGATCCGGGTTGCGGCGGAGCTTGCTGGCGGGAGGATCAACGAGCGGATTGAAGAGGAATTGCGGTTCAGTCATGCGGCTAGTGTGGTGGCTAAGGCGGATTGAGATGGGGTGGGCTGTCAATTCACACAGGCTGAAGCTTGTGCCACCAAATCCTTGTCGCCTTGACCATCGTGGTAGCGCTCCCTGCCGGTCGCGGCTCGGTTTGCGGCGATGGCGCGCTGTGCCACCAAGAATCAGCATCATTGGTCTGTTTTTTTTGGTGATGGGATCGCTTTTCGCGGCGGGGCCGGATCCTGTTCAGTGGACGCTCACGTTTGATGTGCAAGCTGCGCCGCCTGGTTCGCACGTGCTTGGTCATCTTACTGCGAAGCTGGAGCCTGGCTGGCACCTTTATTCTTTGACCACTCCTAGGCCGCCTATCGCAACCACGGAGACGCTGGCTGACAATCCGGCTGTCGGGGGCTTCAGGGTTTATCAACCGAAACCGGTTGTGAAACTGGATCCGACGTTCAAGGTGAACACCGAGACGTTCGAAGACGAAGTGAAATTCCTGTTCGATATTGAAGTAAAGAAGGACGCGCCTGTGGGGCTTGCGGAATTGACGGCGCAGGTGCGCTATCAGTGCTGTAACGATACCATGTGCCTGCCGCCTAAGCGCAAGACGGCCGTTGCCACCATCACCATCGATCCGAAGGCGAAAGCGCAAACGATCGTTATTCCCGCCGGATACACGGAGTTTCGAGCGGGTGCAACACCGGCGCCTACGCCCGCGCCTGCTCCGCAGTCCTCGGGTTTCGGGTTTTTCCTGCTCACCGCGTTTGCCGCGGGGCTCGCCGCGATCTTCACTCCGTGCGTGTTCCCCATGATCCCGTTCACCGTTTCGTATTTCCTGAACCGGCAGAGCGGCAACCGGCGCGACGGCGTGACGCAAGCCGTGGTCTTCTGCCTCGGGGTCATCGTGTTTTTCACCGGACTCGGTCTGCTCACCAAAGCCATCGCCGGACCGTTCGGGGTGGTGCAGCTCGGCAACAGTCCCTGGGTGAACAGCTTCATCGCGGTGGTGTTCATCGTTTTTGGCTTGAGTTTGCTGGGCGCATATGAACTGACGCTGCCGTCCGGGCTGCTCACCAGCTTGAGTCAAGCTTCCGCGCGCGGTGGTTACCTGGGAACTCTGATCATGGGGTTGACGTTCACGCTGACTTCGTTTGCATGCATCGGGCCCATCGTCGGACCGCTGCTGGTGGCGTCCGTGCAGACCAGCGGGCTCCAACCGGTGATGGGCATGAGCGCATTCGCCACTGGCCTGGCTCTGCCGTTCTTCCTGCTGGCGCTGTTTCCTTCGTACTTGCAAAAGCTGCCGAAAAGCGGCGGATGGCTGATGCGGATCAAAGTGGTGCTGGGATTCGTGGTGCTGGCGATTTCCGTCAAATACCTCAGCTCCGCCGACCAGGTGCTGCGAACCGATCTGATTTCGCGCGAGATGTTTGTTGCCTGCTGGGTGGTGCTGTTCGCCTTGCCCGGTCTGTATCTGCTGGGCTTTTTGCGACTGGAAGGCATCAAGCCGGAGGATCATCTCGGAGTGGGGCGCATGTTGGTTGGCGCATTGTTCCTGATTTTCTCCATTAGCCTGCTGCCCGGTCTTTTCGGCGCATCGCTGGGCAACATCGAGGCGTTCATTCCGGTGCAGGCGAAGAGCGCGGCGCTGGCGCCAGGGGGCGGCGGCGAGGGAGGGAGCGGGCCGGTCTGGATGAAGAACCAGTACAAGGAAGCTCTCGCGAAAGCGCGCGCCGAGAACAAGCTGGTGTTCATCAATTTCACAGGCTACGCCTGTACGAATTGTCATTGGATGAAAGCCAACATGTTTACGCGGCCCGAGATCGCTGCGTTGTTGAAGGATTTTGTCTTGGTGGATCTCTATACCGACGGGACCGACGCGGTGTCCGAAGAGAATCAGCAACTGGAGGAGAAGCGCTTCGGTACGGTCTCCATTCCTTACTATGCCATCGTCGATCCGGATGAGAAGACGATCGCGACTTTTCCAACCCTCACGCGGAACGCGCAGGAGTTCGCGACGTTTCTGAAGACCCGCGCAGCCGGTGTCTGAAGTCCAGGGTGAACTCAGAAACCTTGGCTCATCGAAGCGCGTCCCTTGTTTTGCGGATCGAGAAGCGATATCCTAAGCGCCAAGGAGTAAATATGCGCAAGTTGCATATCGTGTTTTTGTGTTTGGCAGTGGCGGCGACCGGTTTCGCCCAGGGCCGGGGCGGTGGTGGACGCGGCGGTGGTGGTGGCGGTCCCATGGGCGGCGGTGGTGGTGGCGGTCACATGGGCGGCGGTGGTGGTGGCGGTCACATGGGCGGCGGTGGTGGTGGCGG
>WNFJ01125037.1_pt1 | contig 13247 bp, 14 predicted proteins | sample 5400461 | NCBI WGS metagenome assembly WNFJ01 (sample SAMN13153349, study PRJNA577476) | soil metagenome | isolation source: 115 cm saprolite on Douglas fir-dominated hillslope | place: USA:California | collected 2013-09-17 | reverse complement strand
GATGAGCGCGAGATCGCTCCTCGGGTCGGTGCCGACGACGGTCGCAGTGTGAATCTTGCCGTCGTCAGTCGTGACGGTGACCGTCTTGGCATGATCGACCACGTGATTGTTGGTCACCGCGTAGCCGTCGGCCGAGATGAAGAAGCCGGAGCCTTCGCCGGTGACGGCGCGGCGTTGCGGCTGCTCGCCGCCAAATTGACGGAAGAACTTCTCCATCGGCGAGCCTGGCTGCATCGGAATTGCGTCCTCACGGGAGCTCGAGCTCTGGGCGACTTGATCGATCTTCACGCGCACCGATACGACAGCCGGCTTCACCTTCGCGATCAGATCGGCGAAGTCGGCAGGGTGCGGCAATGTCTCCGCGGCTTGAACCTGGTTGGACCAGGCTGGAAGCGAGACTTGGCGAAAGCCGCCCGGTCCGCCGAGCAGGACCGCGACCGCGACGGCGGCGACCGAACCCATCAGCGCAATGCGACGCGCAGATATGCGCGCGCGCTGCACGGGGCTCGAAGGATTGGATTCATTCATCGTTGCTCTCCTGGGATTCTCTGTTGCACTCGGATTCTCTGGATACGAAGCGTGCCGGACGGGCACCGGCCGCCTGCATAATTGGGGAACGATTCTTTCCGTCTCCCGTCGAACAAATTAATCCTTGTTAATGTGGACGATCGGTCGCGCCGATCCGCGCACCCACGATGGCGCCAAGCCGCAGATGGAACTTCTTCCGGAAGAGGGCCCGCCAAAAGAAAACCCCGCCACGAGGGCGGGGTCAGAAGACAGTCTCAACAGTCGGCCCGGCGCGGACGGCGGGGGCACCCTTGTCCACGCCGGGGGACTGCATTTTCGTATCGGCTCGTGGCCGCTAAAGCAAATTAACATGTCGTAAAAAACACTTGGCCATCGGCCGAGTGTTCTTCCGGCAACGAACCGCCGGATTGCCCAAAGACCGCTCACGGGAGCGGTATGATGTTGCTCAGACGCCCCCGGGAGCCACGTAACAATAGACCTGTCCCTGGTTGCCGATGAAAATGATTCCGTGACCGGTCGGGTTGCCCCGGTCCCACTTCATTTTCTGGTTCGGCACGCTGATTCGCGTGCCGCTTGGAATCACGCCCTTGCCGTCGGTAATAACCGCTACATAGTGATCGCCATCGACTTCGAACGTATCGGCCTCGAAGGCGTCAGCCTCGCCGCAGCACGACATGTAGGGATTGTCGGGCTGCATCAAGCTTTGAAACCACTCGCGTACGTTGATCGGCGAGCCGTTCCATTGCCCATTGTCTCTCGCCAACGCGGTACTGGAAAGCAGAAGCAAAAGTGCCACGTAGCGCATGGTCGACCTCCTCAAATGATGCGTATATTGCGGTGCAATATCCGTACCAAATTGAGGCGGTTCACCGCCGAGAGGGCCGGGCGGCCATGCAAGACGGCATGGGTGTTGCGCCTTTGCAACAGATCGGCCGGTGTCCCGGGACCGATCATTGACTGCAGACTCGATCGCCCAAGGGGTGCTAAAAGGGTGCTAGATTACCGCCTGTGTAAGGGTGCGTGCGATGCAGTGCTTCATTTGCGGCGAGCAGATGCGGGTGGTGATGGTTGAGCCCCATGTCATCGACATGCGGGGGTTCGAGCGGCGAACCTTCCGGTGCGTCGGGTGCGGGGACGTGGAGAAGCGCACGGTCTTCGACAGCGCGCGATCGCCGCGCCCGCACGCCCCCGAAGCCATGGCGGCGCCGGAGGCCAGGACGCCGGTGCTCAGCGATAAAATGAAGACAATTCTCGGGAGCCTGGTCAGGCTGCGCGGCGGTATGCCCAATCCGTGATGGCGGCGCGTGGCGGGTGAATCCCTCCCCCTTTCAGGGGGAGGTGTCGCTGAGAGCGCGGTGGCCTCATCATGTGAATATGCGAAGCCCCACCACCCCGGGTCGGCTCGTCACTTCGGCGGCCAGCGCGGGAATGCCGTGAAGCCCTCGCGGTTCGGCATCTTCACCTTCGGCAGCGACTGTGCGTCGAGCACGTCATCCTGTCCGATCACGCCGTTGAGATAGAGGACATAGGCCGCCACCGCATAGACTTCCGCGTCGGTCAGCGATTTCGGCCGGTCCCAGGGCATCGCGCGCCGGACATAATCGAACAGCGTGGTCGCATAAGGCCAATAGCTGCCCACGGTCTTCACCGGCGTCTTGTCCGGCGCGATCGTGCCGGCGCCGCCGACCAGCCGATCGTTGGGACCGCCGGCGCCCTTTTCCCCATGGCACGCTTGGCACTTGGCGGCAAAAACGGTCTCGCCCTGCGCCACGGTTCCCTTGCCGGGCGGCAGTCCGGCCCCGTCGGGTCCGATGCTGATGTCCCAGGCGGCGATGTCTTGCGCCGTCACCGGCTTGCCGAATTGCGGACTGTCGGCCGCTATTGCCGTCTTGGCCGGCGCGACCGCGACGGCCAGCAGCGCGGTGCCTAGGGCGAGGCGCTCAAGCAAACACATTGCTCGCCTCCCCGGCCTGATCGATCTTCCAGCTCGCGATGGCGTTGTAGTGGTAGTTGCCGCGCAAGCCCCTCTCGGCGACGAATTGCGCGCGCGAGGGCTGCAGCATGCCGGCGTCGTCGGTGGCGCGGCTTTGCAGCACGGCGGGACCGCCGTTCCACTGCCACGCGGCGCGGAAGCGGGTCAGCGCCTTCGGCAGGATCGGCTCCTGCAGGGCGGCCGGCGCAAAGCTTTGCCCGCCATCGGCCGAGACCTCGACCTGCCGGATGCGCCCATTGCCCGACCAGGCCAGGCCCGAAATCTCGTAAAAGCCCGGACCCTTGAGGGTCAGGCCCGGCGATGGACGGGTGATGATCGATTTCACCTCGATCGGGAACACGAACTGCCAGGCCTTATCCTCCTTGAGCAGGATCGTGTATTTCGAGGTCTCGTCCTTGGTCATGATGGGCGCGTCGACGAGCTTGAGCCGGCGCAGCCATTTCACGTTCATGTTGCCTTCGAAGCCGGGCAGCAGCAGCCGCAGCGGATAGCCGTTCGCGGGCCGCACCCGCTCGCCGTTCTGATAGAGGCACAAGAGCGCGTCATCCATCGCCTTGGCGAGCGGAAAGCTGCGGCTCATGCCGGAAGAGTCGGCGCCTTCGGCCAGCACCCATTTGGCGCGCGGATCGATGCCGGCTTCATCCAAGAGCGTCGAGAGCTTCACCCCGGTCCAGTCCGAGCAGGATAAGAGGCCGTGGATCGCCTGGACGTTGAGCGGCTGCGCCTGCGCCGTAGAGAGCGCGCCGCTGTTGCCGGCGCATTCCAGGAAGGCGATGCGCGAGACCCGCGGATAGCGCGACAGGTCTTCGAGCGAGAACACCAGCGGCTGCCTGACCAGGCCATGGATGAGGAGGCGGTGCTGATCGGGATCGATGTCCGGCACGCCCGAATGGCTGCGCTCGTAATGCAGCCCGCTCGGCGTGATCGTGCCGTCGAGCAAATGGTGCGGCGTGCGCGAGCTGCCGATGCCCGGCGTGGCCGGATTGTTGGGCGCCGCCCAGGTCCGCGCCACCTTGTCCTCGTAGTGCGAGGGCTGACCATAGGCCGTGAAGTTTCCGCCCGGCTCCTTCGACCAGCGCGGCACGGTGAGCGGCTCGGCCAGCGCGCCCGAAGCGCCTGCCCCGACGCCGGCCGCGCCGGCGATGAGCGTGCGCTTAAGGAAGATGCGCCGGTTGAGAATGCCGTTGCCGGCCGCCGGCTCGGCGGGCGGCGCGTCTGTGCGTTTCCTGGTCATGGATGCCCTCCTTGGCGAGGTTGTCGGCTCACTCCCGGGGAGCGTAGCCTGAACGGAGCGCGAGCGAAATCGGGGAAATCACCCGTCGCGTCGTGTATGGCGGGTGGCCCGAATGGCGGGCAGACCATGATTTCTCGATGGCGGCGCTCGGCCTGGCGCGGCATAATTCCGACCGCGTTCTCAATCGTCCAGGCAGCCCAGCCGGAAGGACGTGGCCGATGTCGATTCCCGTCGGGATCGCTTTGCTTGCGGCATTCTGCGTCGCCGCCGGATCCGCGCCGGCGGACGCACAGCAATATCCCAGCCGGCCGATCACGATTGTCATTCCGCTTCCGCCCGGCGGCAGCAACGACATCATGGCGCGCGCGGTTGCCGACAAGCTCAGCGCGTCGCTCGGCCAGCCCGTCATCGTTGAAAATCGCGCCGCCGGCGCCAGCGGCACTGTCGGTACCCGCTCGGTCGCCAGGAGCGCGCCGGACGGTTACACGCTCCTCTTGGGATACACATCGACGTTGGCGACGGCTCCCAGCATGTATCGCAATGTGGGCTACGATCCGCGCAAGGATTTCGCGCCCATCGGGCTCATCGCATGGGCGCCGTCGCTGCTGCTCGTGCATCCGAGCCTGAAGATCGGCTCCGTAGCCGGCTTGATCGCGATGATGAGGAGCTCCGCCGAACCCTTTCAGGTGGGTACGCCGGGTATCGGCACCGTCAATCATCTGGCGTCGGAGCTTTTCGCGCGGCAGGCTGGCGTCAAGGTCGAGCAGATCACGTACAAGGGCTCGTCTCCGTTGTCGACCGACCTGATGGGCGGACATGTCAAGGTCGGATTTAATCCGATCCCGGTCTCGCGCGCCGCCATGGACGGCGGCTTCATCCGGGCGCTCGCCGCCACGTCGATGCAGCGCTCCACCCTGCTGCCGGATCTGCCGACCGTGGCGGAAGCCGGGCTTCCCGGCTTCGACGCCGTCTTGAGCTACGGCCTGGTGGCACCGGCCGGCACGCCGCGTCCCATCGTGGAGCGGCTCAACAAGGAGCTGCGCGCGGCGCTCGCAACCGAGGAGGTTCGCCGGCGTCTCATCCAGGAAGGCGCCGAGCCGCAACCGACCACGCCCGAGGAACAGGCCGCCGTGATCGATCGCGAGGAAACCAAGTGGTCGACTCTCATCAAAGCGATCGGCATCCAGCCGGAGTGAGGGCTCCGGCGCCTCGACCGAACCTGCGAAATCTGCTAGACGGCCGCGCGGTCGCGTTCGCGCCGGAGTCTCCATGAAAATTACCGGGCAAGTCAGGGTCAAGGCGCCGCGTGCGGCCGTGTTCGAGGCGCTGCGCGATGCGCGCTTTTTTGCCTCCTGCGTCGAGGGCGTCCACGATCTCACCGAGATCGCGCCTGATCGGTACGAAGCCATGCTGGAGACCAAGGTCGCCTACATGTCGTTCAAGTTCAAGGTGACGATCGAGGTCACGCGGGCCGTGCCGCCCCGCGAGATCGAGGCCAAGGTCGAAGGAACGCCGCTCGGCATCGTCGGCCGGCTGACCGCAACCGCGCTCACCACCTTGAGCGAGGCCGGCGCGGAGACCCATATTGATTACGCGGTCGACGCGAGCTTGACCGGAAAGCTCGGCAGCCTCGGGCAACCGGTGCTGCGCGCGAAGGCCAAGGAGATGGAGCGCCAATTCGCGGCGCGGCTGCAGGGGGCCTTCGACCGCACCGGCGCCGAGGCGGCGCCATGATCCCGTTCGAGCTGGCCGAGCCGGCCTCGCTCGGCGAGGCCATCAAGCTGCTCGATCCGGATGATGCTTCGGTCCGTCCGATCGCGGGCGGCACCGCCTTGATGCTGATGATGAAGGCCGGCGTGTTTCGTCCCGCCAGGCTCGTCAGCCTGCGCGCCATCAGGGAGCTCTCCGCCATCGAGGCTCAGCCCGATGGCGCGCTCAAGATCGGCGCCATGACGCCGCTCTCCGTGCTCGAGCGCTCGGCCGCGGTGCGCGCCCATGCTCCCGTCATCACCGCGGCCTTGCGCACGCTCTCCAATGTGCGGGTGCGCAACGTCGCGACCGTCGGCGGCCATCTCGCCCATGCCGACCCGCACATGGATCTGCCGCCGGTGCTGATCGCGCTCGGCGCCCACATTGTGGTGGCGGGTCCGGCGGGCGAACGCACGATCCCGGTCGAAGCCTTGTTCGCCGGCTATTTCGCGACCGTGCTGCGGCGCGACGAGCTGATCACCGCGGTGGTGGTGCCGGCGCAGGGAACCAGTCGTGCCGTCTATCTCAAATGCACGACCCGCGCGGTGCATGATTGGCCGGCGCTCGGCGTTGCGGTGTCGCTCGAGCTCGAGGGAACCTCTGTCCGCGCCGCAAAAATCGTGATCAGTGCCGCCACCGAAAAACCGATCCGCCTGCCGGGCGCAGAAGCGGCCTTGCGCGGCGGCCTCGATGATACCGCCTTGCGCCGCGTCGGCGATGCCGCCGCCGAGGAGGCGGAGACCATCAGCGACGGACAGGGATCGGCCGCCTATAAGCGGCAGCTGGTGCGCGTCTATGTCAGGCGCGCGCTCGAGGCGGCGCTCGGGCGCAACGGAACGAGCCACTGATGGCGACGAAGACGATCAGCAGCGGGCAGGTCGGGCGCTCGGTCCGCCGCCTCGAAGGCGCGGCCAAGGTCACCGGCCGTGCCGAATACGTCCACAACTTGCGGCTACCCGGGATGCTTCACGGCAAGATCGTGCGCAGCACGGTCGCCCATGGGCGCATCCGCTCGATCGATGTGCGCGCCGCGCGCGCTCACCCGGGCGTGCATCGGGTGGTGACCGTCGAGGACATCCGCACCGTCGTGCCCGAACCCTTCTACGGGCCGGCCTTTCACGATCAGCCGATCCTCGCGCTCGACAAGGTGCGCTATGTGGGCGAGCCGGTCGCGGTGGTGCTGGCTGCCGATCCGCATGTCGCCGACGCCGCGGCGCAGCTGGTGGTCGCCGACTACGAGGAGCTCCCCGCCGTCTATGACGAGGTCGAGGCCATGACCTCGGCGGCGATCGTGCACGACGTGCTCAAGCCGGCCGGCACTTTCCCGGATCTCAAGCATCTGCAGGGCCGCCACGACACCAATGTGGCGCTCGATTTCCATCTTCGGCGCGGCGACGCTGCCCGCGGCTTCGCGCAGGCCGATCAGGTGTTCGAGCATACGTTCCGCACCCAGCAGGTCCTGCACCTGCCGCTCGAGCCGTTCGTGTCGGTCGCCGACGCCGCCGACGGCAGGCTCACCATTCACACCGCCTCGCAGTCGCCGTCCTTCGTGCGCATCGAGATCGCGCGCCTGCTCGGCTGGCCGGAAAACCGCGTGCGCGTCAAGGTGCCGTATCTGGGCGGCGGCTTCGGCGCCAAGCTCTACATCAAGCTCGAGGCGCTCGTGGCGGCGCTCGCGCTCTTGGTGCGGCGGCCAGTGAAAATCTCGCTCACCATGGAGGAGCAGTTCTACACCCTGACCAAGCATGCCAGCACGTTCCGCATCAAGAGCGGCGTCAAGAACGGACGCGTCACGGCGCGCGAATGCGAAGTGTGGTGGAACGGCGGCGCCTATGCGGATATCGGGCCGCGCATCACCCAGAAGTCGGGCTTCACCGCGCCCGGCCCCTACGACATCGAGAATGTGCACATCGATTCCTATTCGCTCTACACCAATCTGCCGCCGGCCGGCGCGCTGCGCGGCTTCGGCATTCCGCAGCTGGTCTGGGCCTACGAGAGCCACACCGACATGATGGCGCGCTCGCTCAAGCTCGATCCGGTCGCGTTTCGCCGCGCCAATATCCTGCGCGAGGGCCGCCCGCAGGCGACCGGCACGCCCATGCGCGACGCCGCCATCGAGGCGGTGCTCGATCGCCTCGCCACGCGGATGAACTGGGGCAAGGCCTTCGATCGCGGCACCGGCACCATCCGGCGCGGCCGCGGCATCGCCATCGGGTTCAAGGCCTCGATCTCGCCCACCACCTCGATCGCCATCGTCAACGTGGCGGCGGACGGAAGCGTTACGCTCTATTGCAGCACCGTCGATATGGGCCAGGGCTCGGACACCGCCAATGCGCAGCTCGTCGCCGAGGTCCTCGACATCAAGGCCGAGTCGGTCGCGGTCGTACATCCCGACACCGATGTGACGCCCTACGATATGGCGACGCTCGGCTCGCGCTCCATGTTCCACATGGGCAATGCGATCAAGCTCGCCGCGCAAGATGCACGCGACAAGATCGCGGCGCTCGCCCGCGAGCTCGGCCTGCCCGAAGGCAGCAACGTGCCGGTCGCCGAGCTGTTCCAGAAGAAATACAAGATGCAGGCCGGCAACATCATCGGGGTCGGCAGCTATATTCCGGCCTATGCGCCGCCCGACCACGACACCGGCCAGACCCCCAACGCGACGCCGTTCTGGATGGTGGGCGCCGCCGGCGCCGAGGTCGCGGTCGACACCGAGACCGGCCATGTGCGGGTCACGCGGCTGGTCAACGTCGCCGACGTCGGCCGGGCGGTCAATCCGCGCATCGTCGAGACCCAGCTCTCCGGCGCCGCCATCATGCAGCTCGGCTTCACCATGCAGGAGAAGATCGAGTTCGACGGCGGGCAGATCGTCAATGCGTCGCTCGCCGACTACAAGATTCCAAGCCCGCTCGACATTCCGGACCACATGCACAGCGAGGTGGTCGAAGCCGAGCAGCATTCCGGGCCGTTCGGCGCCAAGGGGGTGGGGGAGAGCGGGACCTTCGGGGTCTCGCCGGCGATCGCCAATGCGATCGATGACGCGGTCGGGGTGCGCCTGACCTCGCTGCCGCTGACCGCAGAGACGCTCTACCGGGCGCTGCGTGCCGCCCGCAACGACCCGCTGGAGGATTAAGCGTGAGCCGCACCATCCGTTTCACCCTCAACGGCGAGCCGGTCGCGGCCGAGATCGCGCCGCATCAGAATCTGGTCGAGGTCCTGCAGCTGCGCTTCGATCTGTTCGGTGCGCGCGAGAGTTGCGCGCAGGGGCTGTGCGGCTGCTGCACCGTCCTGGTCGATGGCAGCGCGGTGTCGGGCTGCCTGTTTCTGGCTGCGTTTGCGGACGGCAGCGAGGTGGTGACGATCGAGCATATGGCCGCCAACGGCAAGCTCGACCCGATCCAGCAGGCTTTCGTGGAATGCGGCGCCTTTCAATGCGGCTTCTGCACGCCCGGCTTTATACTGATGGCGGGAGAGCTCATCCGCGCGCATCCGGATCCGGACGAGGACACGATCCGCCATTACCTCGCCGGCAATCTCTGCCGCTGCGCGGCCTATCCGGAAATCATCGAAGCCGTGAAACTGGCCGCGCGAAACATGCGCAAAGGCGTATAGAAGAAGGGAGCTCTATTAAGGTAGGCATAGACATTCACACATGGGGGTCGGACAAGTGTTGCGATCACGCCCCACCTTCCGCTCATTCCAGCGGAAGCGGGAACCCAGTTCTGCCCGGGTTGTGTGAAGGACTGGGTCCCCGCTTCCGCGGGGACGAGCGGGAGGAATTTCCTCACACGCTCTTTCGCAGGGACGACATCAGGAGGGAAACTCCTCACAATAAGTCCATGCCGTTGTCGGAGGGGGAGGACTGACCATGCCGAGCATCGCCGCTGCCGCCCTTGCGCCCTGGTACGGCACGCTCACCCGCGTCCAGTGGAAGACGCTCATTGCCGCCAATCTGGGCTGGATGTTCGATGGCTATGAGACATTCGCCCTGATCCTCACGGTCGCGGTGGCGCTGCGCCAATTGCTCGATCCTTCGCAGTACGCGCAGATCCCGGCCTATGCCGGAACTGTCATCGCGGTCACGCTGCTCGGCTGGGGCATCGGCGGAATCATCGGCGGCGTTCTGGCTGATTATGTCGGCCGCCGGCGCACCATGATCTACGCCATCCTGGCCTATTCGCTGGTCACCGGGTTGAGCGCGCTCGCCTGGGACTGGGTCTCCTTCGCGCTCCTGCGTTTCCTGGTCGGCATCGCGATCGGCTCGGAATGGGCGACCGGGGCCTCGATCACCGCCGAGGTGTGGCCCGATCGCGCGCGCGGCAAGGGCGCCGGATTGATGCAATGCGGCTTGGGCATCGGGTTCTTCCTCGCCTCCCTGGTCTGGCTCTTTGTGGGCGCGCTCGGCCCGGGCGCCTGGCGCATCATGTTCGTGCTCGGCGTTCTGCCGGCGCTGTTCGTGCTGTGGGTCCGCACCGGCATTCCGGAATCGCAGCCCTGGGAGCGCACCAATGAAAGCCGCCGCCGCGCCCGCGCGCGCCAGCAAGATGGAGCGACACTGGACGAAGAAGAGCAGGCGCTCACCCGCTTCACCCTGGTGGAGCTGTTTGTCGATCCGCAGAATCGCCGGCGCGCCGTCCTGGTCTTTCTGCTTTCATTGACCACCACGCTCGCCTGGTGGGGCATTTCCACCTGGGTGCCGCCCTATATCGGATCGGTCGCCGCCAAGGCCTCCCTGTCGGCGCAGCAATGGGCAAGCTATGCCGGAATGTCCTACAATTTCGGCGCCATCATCGGCTATGCGAGCTTCGGCTTCCTGGCCGATCGGTTCGGCCGCAAGCCGGTCACCATGCTGTTCTTCGCCATGGCGCTGGTGCTGACGCCGGTCCTGTTCCTGTGGACGCAGGATCTGGGGCTTCTGCTGCTGGTCGCCGCCGTCAACGGCTATTTCAGCCTCGGCCAATATTCGTGGATGCCGGTCTGGCTGCCCGGGTTGTTTCCCACCCGCATCCGCGCCACCGCCATGGCGTTCGCCTTCAACGCGCCGCGCGTCGTCGCCTTTCTCGGACCGCTCTTGGCCGGCACCTTGATCGTGCACTTCGGCGGCTTCGGTTATGCGGCCACCATCGTGGCCACCATCTACGTACTCGGTTTCGCGGTGGCGCCGTTCCTGCCGGAAACCAAGGGAAAGCCGTTGCCGGCCTAGAGCTCATTGGGAAATATGAAATCATGATTGAACGCAAGCCGGCTGCTTTCGGTGATCTGCGCGGATGGATCGCGGCGCTGAAAGCGCACGACGAGCTGCACGAGATCGATGTCGAGGTGGATTGGAACATCGAGCTCGGCACCATCATGCGGCTGGCGCAAGGCCCCGGCACCGGGCGGGCGCTTCTGTTCAACAACATCAAGGACTACAACAAGCCGGGAAGCCGCTGCCGGCGCGTGTTCGGGTCGGCGCTCAACAACTATCGGCGCATCGCCATCATGCTGGGCCTGGCCCCGGACACCCATCCGCGCGAGCTGGTCAAGATCAGCCGCCACGTTCTCGAGGGCACGATCCCGCCCCGGATCGTCAAGAGCGGCCCCGTGAAAGAGAACATCGTCACCGGCACGGATGTCGATCTCTACGAGCTGCCGGTGCCGTACTGGAACCGGCTCGACGGCGGCCGCTATCTCATCACCTATGCGGGCGTGGTCAGCAAGGACCCGGCGACCGGCGTGATGAATGTCGGCGTCTATCGCGGCATGCTGGCGGATCGCGACAAGATTCCGATCCTGATGTGGCGGGCCCAGCATATCGGCCATCACGTCACCGCGTGGCTGGCGGCCGGTCATAAGGAAATGCCGATCGCGGTCGCGATCGGATGGGAGCCTTCGCTCGGCTTCTGCGCCGGCTCGCCGGTGCCCAAGGGCATCTGCGAATACGACGTGATGGGCGCGCTGCGCGGCGCGCCGGTCGAGCTGGTCAAATGCGAGACCGTCGACCTCTATGTGCCGGCCTCCGCCGAGATCGTGATCGAGGGCTATCTCGGGCTCGATCCCGACAGCTACATGATGGAGGGCCCCTACGCGGAATTCACCGGCTACCTCGCCAGCGAGCGCTCGCCCAAGCCCACCATCCGGGTGACCGCCATCACCCACCGCAATGATCCGATCCTGCGCGGCACCATCGAAGGCTGCCTGCCCGGCAGCTATTCGGAGAACGCGGTCGGCTCGTCCATCATGCGGGCCGCGACCGCCTGGAACGTGCTCGACCGCTCCGGCGTGCCCGGCATCACCGATGTCTGGTGCCCGCCCGTGCAGGCCGGCATCAATGTCCTGGTGCGCATGCAGCAGAGCTACCGCGGACAGGCCAAGCAGGCCGCCAATGCGCTCTGGGGCTCGACCGCGGCGCATGTGCGCTACAAGCATGTCACCGTGGTCGACGACGACATCGACATTCACGATTATGCGGCGGTCGATTGGGCGATCGCGCACCGGGTCAATGCCGGCGAGAACGACATCGTCATCATGCCGGGGACCTTCGGGCTCGGGCTCGATCCTTCGACCCGGCGCCGCGACCGCAACCCGGCTCTGTTCGGCACCGGCAAGTGGAACCGGGTGCTGATCGATGCCACCATGAATCTCGATTACGATCCCGACCCCGATCTCGGCGGCGCCCGCTTTCCGCCGACGGTGTGGCCGAGTGAGGGCGATGTCCAGTCCGTGCAGGCGAGGTGGAGCGAGCTGGGGCTGGATAAGCTGAAGCGGTGAGTTCGCTCCCGTTGCCCGGATGGAGCGTTAGCGAAATCCGGGGCGAGCCTTGCGGCCAATTCCGACGGCTCGGCGAGCGGCTCGGCTGATCCCGGATTACGCTGACGCTTCATCCGGGCTACAGGAAACGGTTTCCCCATGGCAATTCGCATCGGCACGTCGGAACGCGACGGCACTTTTCACAGCCAGGGCCGCTCCCTCCAGACCATCCTGGAGCGTCATGCGCGACTTGCGCCTGTCGAAGTGCTGGAATTGAAGTCCGCGAGCGTCGACAACGCCAGGCGCCTGCAGGCCGGCGAGATCGAGCTCGGCTTCATGGCGTCGAACTGGATCGGCCGCGCCAAGCGGGGCGAAGCCCCGTTCGTCGAGCCGGCCGATCTGCGCATGGCCGCGCCGATGAATGCGGGTCCTCTGTTCTTCATTGCGCGGGCCGGCGCGCCCATCCGCGCGGTGAGCGAGCTGCGCGGCAAACGGGTCGCGGTCGGCCTGCGCACCAGCGGGATGGTGCAGCACGTGCATGCCATTTTCGGTGCGCTCGGCTTGCGCTTTTCCGACTTCACGCCGGTCTATCTCGATTTCGCCGCCGGCGCCGACGCGCTCGCCGCCGGCGAGGTCGATGCCCAGTTCCAATGCCCGATCCCCAACCAGGTGATGACCGATCTCGCCGAGCGCGTGGATTTGCGGGTCCTTGGCCTTCGGCCGGCCGAGATCGAGACGGTGATGCGGGCGGTGCCCGACTATCGTTCGACGGTGATGCGCAAGCACGCGATCCGTGGCCTCGAAGAGGACGTGGCGCAGATCGCGGTCGTAAATGTGCTGGCCACCCATGCGCGCGTGCCCGAGCCCATGGTTTGCGATGTGGTCGGCGCGGTGGTCAAGCAGGCCGGCGAGCTTGGCCGCATCAACCCGCTGTTTGCCGGATTGCAGGATTTGTTTGCACCGCTGCGCCTGCGGGGTCCCGCGGCGCTCGAATTCGGCGGCGTTGCCCTCCAC
>WNFJ01341504.1_pt2 | contig 13250 bp, 15 predicted proteins | sample 5400461 | NCBI WGS metagenome assembly WNFJ01 (sample SAMN13153349, study PRJNA577476) | soil metagenome | isolation source: 115 cm saprolite on Douglas fir-dominated hillslope | place: USA:California | collected 2013-09-17 | reverse complement strand
CGATCGAGTTGGCGGCATCATGCAGTCCGTTCAGAAAATCGAACAACAGCGCGACCGCAATCAGCGCTATGAGTATCGGTAACCCGACCGCCGCATCCATTCGTCAGCCTCGCTCCAAGCTCACACGTTCTCGATGACGATCGCGTTGATCTCGTTCGCGACATCCTCGAATCGATCCACGACCGTCTCAAGATGATCGTAAACTTCCGTGCCTATCATGAAGGCGATGGGATTGGTCTGTTTCAAGAACAGCTCCTTGCGGCCTTGGTCGTGCAGTTCATCCGCGTTTTCCTCGAGACGAATGATGTTCTCGGTGAGGACGGTCAGGCGACTCGCTTGCTTGCCGATGGAGCGTAGCAGGGGAACCGCCTCCATGCTGATATTGGCCGCACGAACGATGATTTCGCCTATTTCCTGCATGGGTCGCTCGAAGCTGCGAATTTCGAACAGCCTGATCACCTTTGCGGTCTTGTTCATCTGGTCGATGGCGTCGTCCATCGAGGTGATCAGGTCCTTGATGTCGCCGCGGTCGAGCGGCGTGATGAAAGTTCGCCGCTTCGCTTTCGCGCGCTACTATTTCCTTGCAATGGCGCGGAACGTTATCACCTCCGTTGAGCAAGCCCCGGAGCGCTTCGGCGGCCGCCAGCGTCACTTGCGCGTGGTGGGCAAGAAGCTCGAAGAATCGCTCCTCTCTCGGCATCAGGGCCCGAAACCATCCCAGCATGAGCGCCTCGCGTTTTCTTGAATCAATCAAACGGGCCGGCGCCGGATGGCGCGCGGCTCTACCCGGCCCGAGCTCCGGGCCATCATACTTGGCACAGGCCATCGGGCCGCGCCACCCGGGCGCTTGAAGCGACCGGCTGCAATGGCCTCTATGGATCACCTCGTCGGCGTCGACGAGCAGCTTGGGTGGATACGCTCGGCCGTCGCGAGGACTGCCCGGCTCGTTATTGCGGCCAGTATCCTTCCGAGATGTTTCGTGTCAATTTGGCCCCAGCGGCCAGATCACAATCGGATCGATGGGGAGGTTGCCATGCGCACGAATATGTTGCTTACCGCGATGGCCAGTTTGGCAGCGTTGCTCGCCGGGTCGGGGCCCGATGGCGCCGGCGCGCAGACCCGGACGACGCTCGACATTTACGTGGTCGACGTTGAGGGTGGCAACGCCACCCTTCTGGTTCCGCCGTCCGGCGAATCTCTGCTCATCGACACCGGCAATGTCGCGCCGGACGCGGCGATCAGGGACGCCGAGCGCATCATGGCGGCCATCCAGGATGCCCGTCTCACTCAGATCGACCACTTGATCGTCACGCATTGGCACAATGATCATTTCGGCGGCCTCGCGCAACTCGCCAAGCGCATCCCGATCCGACATTTCATCGATCACGGCGCGAACGTCCAGCCCGCACCTCTCGCCGATGACTTTCTGGCCAAAGTCTACCCGGAGCTCTACGCCAAGGCGCGGCATACGGTCGTGAAGCCGGGCGACAGGATCGCGGTCGCGGGCCTCGATGTGCGGGTGGTGACCGCCGCCGGCGAGACCATAAAGACGGCGCTGCCGGGCGCCGGCGCACCCAACCCGTATTGCGCCAGCTTCAAGCCGGGAGAGAACAATGCCGAAGACCCGATGTCGGTCGGCGTCCATATCAGGTTCGGAAAATTCCGCACGGTCCACCTGGGCGACCTGACCAAGAACAAGGAATTCGAGCTGATGTGTCCCAACAACCGCATCGGCGCCATCGACTTGCTCTTGGGTCTGCATCACGGGCAGGCCACGTCGAATTCGGAGGTCATGATCCACGCCACCCATCCGCGCGTCGCAATTATGAACAACGGCACGCGCAAGGGCGGAGAGCCTGACGTGATGAAGGTGCTGCATACATCACCGGGCCTCGAGGACCTTTGGCAGATGCACTTCTCGCAGCTCAGCGGGCAGGAATACACCGTGCCGAGCATATTCATCGCCAACGGGCTCGACGATCCGCTGGCGGCCATGCCGGTGGCGCCGATCGCCGCTCCGCCGCTCGGACCCAATACGCCGCCGCCGCCGGCGCACAATGGGCCGGCCTATTGGATCAAGGTCAGCGCGCAAACGGACGGAGCTTTCACCGTGACCAATACCCGCAATGGCTTCGCCAAGACCTACAGGGCGAACGGGCGGGCGGGAACAAATTGAATTCACCTCTCGGTTCGGTGCGTAGTTGAGATTTGTCGGATGATGTGTTGATATGGCGTTCCCGTTGACCGCGGAGGCCGGCCGTCCGTTCGCGACGTTGCCCGCTGCGAGAGTGTGATGGACAGCTTCGGCAATTATCCGCGCGAGAGGCCCTTCGATCCCTTCAGCGTAATGCTGTTCAAGGCGCTGCAGGTCGTTGCTTTTCTGTTTTTCCTCGCGCTCCTGGCAATGAATCCGGAGGCAAAGACCGGGAAGATCGAGAGCAAAGCCGAGTTCATCATCACGATGAACTGGCCCGACAACCATCCTGACGATGTCGACCTCTATGTCGAGGACCCGCTCGGCAATATCGCCTGGTATCATCAGAGGGAAGCCGGGTTCCTGGTGCTCGACCGCGACGACCGTGGCGCAATGAACGACAGCATCGTCGTGAATGGGAAGAAGATATCAAGCCCGATCCGCCAGGAGATCGTGAGCATTCGTGGGATTGTCCCCGGCGAATACACCGTGAACGTCAATTATTACGTGAAATATTTTGCCAACACCCCCTTGGTGCCGGTTGCGGTCGCGGTCAAGGTCGAGAAGTTGAATCCCACTGTCGAGGTCGTCTACGCCGATACGACGATGCTCGATCATGTGGGGCAGGAGAAGACCGCGGTTCGCTTTCGGGTCGCGGAGGGCGGCGGCGTCACTGACGTCTATCACGGCGAAAAGTCGCTGATTCAATTGACGCGCAGCGTTCGTCGCCCGGCGAAGTGACCGCTTTCCGTTGGTGTGGTTCGCTTGTTTACCGATTTTTAGCCACATCCGTTAGGGGCAGCTTCACCCTGCACTGCGATGGTGCGGCCGGGGACCGCAATAAACGACTCTGACGCGGACGGAGATCAAGCCCGTGGCTGCAAGCGGACGTGTTCGATGAGTATTCTCGCCGCTTCTCTCACCGGGTCTGCAATCGTTCTGCTCGTGGCGGCTCCCGGCGAGCCGCCCATTTCGGGGCGCGATGTTCCCGACGTGGCGAAGGCCGCTGTAATCCGGCGCCTCGACAAGAATGTTCTTCCGAGTTTCCGCCGGATCGTGGTCAAGCTCAGCGAGCGCATGCCTGGCTACGTGGTCTGTGGGGAGGTGTCGGGGCGGCAGACGGCGGATGCGGCACGATTCGAGCGTTTTTTCGTCGTCATTCCCGGAAGCTTCGCTCTGCTCGATCGCGACGGCAACGAGCTCATCGACAGGTATTGGAGGCTGAACGGGTGTTGATGATCAGCGCGGAGTGTCGGCAGCGGCCGTCCGCGGATCGCCCTGCACGTCGATCGAGACCCAATCATTGTGATTGAACGCCGACTGGCGTTTCACGAACCGGTAGCCGGTTCGATCCCACGCGACGATATCCCCCGTCATATTGTCCAGGATCAAGTCGCCGCGATCGGTTCGGACCATGAGAATCAGGTGACCATCGCCGTGATGATCGACCACGACTGTCATCAGTAGCGATGCTCTCGGCCATCCTGCTTCGATCAGGAGCTTGCGCTTCATCAGGACGTAGTCGTTACAGTTGCCCTTGCCGTCGTCCGGATAGGTCCACCAATTCAAGATGCCCTGTTCGTAGATCCCATAGTGGGCTTCATCGCCGATGGGCTCGATCTGCCGGTTGACGATCATATTGATTTGGTTGAGCTCAGCCCATGATTGCGAGGTCAGCTGAACCATTTTCGGCAGCAGGGGAGCCGGTTCACATTCATCCGGCTGAGCGGCGCAGAAATGGAACCATCCATACGGCGCCGGCTTGGCAATCCCGACTGGCGCAAACGATGCGTCCTGGAATTTCAGCGCGGCGGCATTGGGCGACGAGACCAAGGGGATCGCTGCGCCGACGGCGAATGCAGCGATACCCGAGATGATCAACGGCAGCCGGTCGAGAAAGAATTGCATTTGCGTCCCCGTTCTGCCGGGGACTTTGGCAAATTCACTTCAATGTGAATGAAAAATCGGGCAGGGCATTTGAGCCAGTATTTACCGGTGTTTGTCGCAATATTGAGTCCGCATCTTAATCAATCAAAAACCATCACGTGCGTGACGGCTGTGGGAAACCTTCACTTCGACCGCAAAATGCGATTGCGAGCGGAATTGCCCCGGCCGCGCAATGGTCCGTCAGCTTCGCGAAGACGGAGATGGTTCGCCGCTGTCTGACCGCGAGCCGGTAGACCGGGTCTGGTTCGAGAAGAGTGTTGCATTTTGGCCACCACAAGAATCTAATTATCTTTGAAATCTGGATTATTGAGGGCCTGTCAGGTATCCGTCAGCAAGGGCAGTACTATGAAAATCACGCTAGGAATTCGTGCGGCATGAGAAAGTGAGGGGGTCTAACGGTCAGATTAATTCGCAAGATCGAAACCTGGGGGGGGGAATCTTGAAAAGTCTGCTTGTCGCCGGCGCAGCGCTTGTCGCTCTGATGGCCTCGGATCGTGCCGAGGCCGGCGAGCAACGCGCCGCCATGCCGGTCAAGGCACCGCGCCCGGAGCCCGCCAGTGATTGGACCGGCTTCTACTTGGGCGATCAATTTGGCGCCGCTGCGCCGGCAGACCTGTGGCAGCGCGACAAGCTCGGCGGCGATTGGGGTGGAGCTCGCACGGAGCTGAGCCGGCGCGGGTTCGATATTTCGTTCAACTATATCGGCGAGACCTTTGGCATCCTGGGCGGCGTCCGCCAGGGCGTGAGCTACGAGCACCGGTTTGAGCTGTCGGTCGACACCGATCTCGGCAAGCTCCTGGGCTGGACCGGGGCTTCCTCCCACACCACGTTCTACCAGATCGGTCATGCCCACGGCACGCCGGCGGCCGACTACGTCGGCAGCATCGCGGATCCGAGCAATATCGAGGCCGTTCCGGCGACCCGGCTGTTCACCGCCTGGTTCCAGAAGAATTTTCTCGACGACAAGGTTTCGGTGCGCTTGGGGCAGATCGCCGCCGACGATGAGTTCCTGATCAGCCCGACTGCAAGCAATCTGATTAACTCCACCTTCGGCTATGCGGCCCTGCTGGCCGCCGACCAGCTGCAGGGCGGACCGGTCTATCCGCTCGCCACGCCCGGCATCCGCCTCCAGCTCAAGCCGACCGACGAGATTGCAATTCTGTCGGCGGTCTTCAGCGGAGCCCCCGCGGGCGCCGACTGCACGGGTCTGCCGCAACAGTGCAATCGCTACGGCACGACCTTCAGCACCAGCGGCGGCGCGCTGTGGATGGAAGAGGTGCAATACGGGATCAACCAGGGCAAGGACGCCAAGGGGATGCCGGGCGTCTACAAATTAGGCGGCTGGTACGCGACCACCGGTTTCGCGGATATGCATTTCGGTCTCAGCGCGACCGGCGCGGTCGTCTCGCTGGCGTCCCCGGCCAGCGCGTTCCCGCTCATGCAGCAAGGCAATTGGGGAATTTATGGCGTCGCCGACCAGATGATCTGGCGCGCCCAGAAGGGCCCCCAGAGCCTGAATGCCTTCTTTCGCGCCGGCGCTTCGCCGGCGGACCGAAATCTGGTGGCGTCCTATATCGACGGTGGGCTGGGCCTCAAGGCGCCGCTTCCGGGCCGCGACGACGACGTGCTGACATTCGGCATCGCCTACTCGAAGATCAGCCCGGATGCCGCCGCGCTCGATCTCGATACGCAGTTGTTCACCGGCGGCTTCTTTCCGGTGCGCGACCGCGAAATCGTGCTTGAGCTCGACTACAGCCTGCAGCTGGCGCCATGGTGGACGATCCAGGCGGATCTCCAACAGATCTTCCATCCCGGCGGCCATGTGCCCGACCCGCTCAACCCGGGACAGGCCATTCACGATGCCTTCGTGATCGGCGGCCGCAGCTCGATCAAGTTCTGACAGGTTCGTGCGGAGGGCGGCGCGCGATCTTGCTCCCCGTCGTCCGTCGGCGAAATCCTTTAGCTAGCCGGCGGCGCCTCCAGGGTTGTCCGGTTTGCCAGGGGTGAATCCGGGGCGCTGGTCTCGAGGTTGCTGGGTTGATCGTGCCCAGCCCAGTTTAGAATTGGTTTAATTTAATACGGAAGTTTGATCCTACGAACACCTTTACAAGGACAAGCGCTTCCCGCATTCGTCAGCCGCGTCTTAGTGTCTAGCGGAGCAGCACCTTGGGCGCGGCTTCGACATTGAGGCAGGCGCAGACGACGACGGCGGTCCAAAGCGCAAGCGACACGGCCCCGACGAGCCGGACATGGGCGGAGGGTTTTGCAGACGCGGGCGTCTCGGCCGCGAGTGCCGCAAAATAGGCGCTGCGGCGAAAGAGCGCGGCGTTGACGAGGCCGAGCAAGGTGAGCAGAAGCTTGAGGCTGAAATAGGCGTGGCTACCGACATGCACGGGATCATAAAAGAACAGCGCGATGCCGCTCACCAGCGCGACGCCGAAGGTGACGTAGAGCCACGGCAGCACCAGGTCGGCAAAGAGCAGCAGCGGCACTGTCACCCGCCAGCCCATGAGGCGCAGATCGAGAGCGGCAATGCCGCCGAAGAACGCCGCCATCGAGACCACATGCGTCAGCCGCACCAGGTAATGATACGGCTGCAGTGCGAAGTGATAGGGCCGCCAATCGAGCGCCACCAGCACATCGGACGGAATGCGAATGAGGTCGAGTGCGTTCGGGTCGGCCATTTTTTCCGGTTCAGCAGGTTCTCGGCTGGTGGAGCAATCATCGGCGGGTGCGGCACATCCACGATGCCGGCGCGCCGGTTTGTTATTGTCAACATTTCGCGATTTATCAAGTGGCAAACAATACGGGTCGGCAATCTGGCGGCTCGATCGGTTCCTTCCGTCCTGACGCCAATGATCTCGCTGGTGCGGGTGCCCATATATGCCTTGCTGGCGGCAATGTGCGCCTTGCTGCTGACCGCGGTGGCCGCGCTGGCGGCGGAAGCGGTGACGCTGACCATCAAGAACCATCACTTCGTGCCGAGCGAGGTGAGCGTGCCCGCCGGCGAGCGATTCCGGATCGAGGTCGAGAATCAGGATTCGACGCCAGCTGAATTCGAGAGCGCCGATCTGCGGGTCGAGAAGATCGTCGTCCCGGGCGGGAAGATCGCGGTCATGGTGGGGCCATTGAAGCCCGGCATCTACAAATTTTTCGACGATTATCATCCGGACACGGCCACGGGCGCGATGACCGCGATCGCGCGCAAGGCGCAGGATTAGGACGATGTTGGCGAGCCTGATCATCGTGTTCCGCGAAGTGTTCGAGGCGGGGTTGATCGTGGGCATCGTGCTGGCGGCGACGCGCGGCGTGCCGCGGCGCGGCACCTTCATTGCCGGTGGTGTGGGCGTCGGTGTGGTCGGGGCCGGGCTGCTCGCAGGCTTCGCCGGCGCCCTGTCGGACTCGCTCGCCGGCCGCGGGCAGGAGCTGTTCAATGCCACGGTTCTGGCGATCGCCGTCGTGATGCTGGGCTGGCACAATCTATGGATGGCGAGCCACGGTCGAGAGCTCGCCGGCGAGATGAAAGCCATGGGCCAGGCGGTGGCCGGCGGCAACAAATCGCTGATCGCCATGGCGATCGTGGTCGCCATCGCGGTGCTGCGCGAAGGCGCCGAGGTCGTGCTGTTCATGTACGGCATTGCAGCGTCCAGCACCGAGGGATGGCCTGCTTTGCTCTTCGGCGGAATGCTCGGCGTCGCGCTCGGCGCGGCGGTCTCGTTTCTCCTCTATCTCGGCTTGGTGGCGATTCCGGTCCACCGCTTGTTCTCCGTGACGAGCTGGCTGATCGCTTTGGTCGCGGCAGGGCTGGCCGGACAGGCGGCCGCGATACTTGCCGGTATCGATCTGATCCCGAGCTGGGGCTTTGAGCTGTGGGACACGTCCTGGCTGCTGCCCCAGGACAGCATTCTCGGCCGCGCCCTGCACGCCCTGGCAGGTTATTCCGACCGCCCGATGGGGGTGCAGCTTGCCGCCTATCTGGCGGTGCTGGCGGTGCTTGCGATCGGGGCCCATCGAATCGAAGCGAGATCGGCACAACCGGTTCCCGCAGTTCCTGCCGCCGGAGCGTCGAAGCGAATTCAGAAAAGGGAGAGAACATGAAACGGAGAGTGAGACATCTCGTGCCGACGGCCGCGCTTGCCGTGATGGCGCTGGCGCCGGCAGCAGGGGCCCGCGAGTATTTTGTCGGCGGGCCGGTGCACAAGAACGACATGGAGATCGTCGCCAATTACCTCGTCGGTATCGAGATGGCGCCGATGATGCCGAACATGGCGCACGGCGCCGACATCATCCACCTTGAAGCCGACGTGCACGCGACCGCTGACAATATCTACGGTTATCCGGACGGTGCCTGGATCGCCTACCTTACTATCGCCTATACGCTGCAGAAGCAGGGCTCCAACTGGAAAGCATCGGGAACATTGAAGCCGATGACCGCCAAGGATGGGCCCCACTACGCCGACAATGTGAAGATGGATGGGCCCGGCACCTACAAGGTGACCTATCAGATCAAGCCGCCGGAGGTGAACGGGTTCTATCGCCACACCGACCAGGAAACCGGCGTGCCAGCCTGGTGGCAGCCTTTCTCCGAGACCTTCACCTTCGCCTATCCGCAAAAGTAGGCTCGCAAAACGCGACGCCGCGATCCTGTGGCCGACGGGTCGCTTAGAGCATTTTCAGGAATCTGCTTCTTTGATCGGCTCGTCAATTTTCAGCGTCAGCGCCTTGCGAAAGTCCTATGGGGAAACTTTCACCTCGACCGTGAGATGCGATAGCGAGCGGAACCGCGCCAGCCGGGCGCGGTAATAGTCCGGATCTCGGTGTTGCCTTGTGACCACCGAAACGATGGCCCCGAGATGCCCCGGACCCAAGCGCCAAAGATGAAGATCGGCGAGCTGATCTCCCTGGCTCTCGATGGCTTGTCGAAGACGGCGCTCCATGTCCCGGTCCGGGTTCATATCCAGCAGGATCGCGCTCGTGTTCCGGATCAAGCCGTAGGCCCAGCTGGCGATGACGCCGGCCCCGACGATGCCGGCGAGCGGGTCCATCCAGAGCCAACCGAAGACCAGGGCGAGCACGAGACCGGCTATGACGAGCACGGACACCACCGCGTCGGCGAGAACATGAACGACGGCAGCTTGCATGTTGTAGTCACGGGAAAGGGTGGCAGGCCCGTGCTCGTGTTCCTCGAAGACGACGCGATGATCTTGGCCGCCGATTCGCACATGTGCGGTGAAAGCGTGCGGCTCGGGGATTTCCTCGGCTGATTCGAGGTAACCGTCACGCTCCGCCAGGGTGAAGATCTGACGCCTCCCATCCGGCCGCACGGTTTCGATCGAGACCGCTTGAGCCGCCAGGGCGGGACCGGACTCCGCGCGCATCCGGAAACGCGGCGGCACGCCGTCCTCGAACACTTCGAGGACCACGGTCCGCCCGCCGGCCGTGATGGTGTGCGCCGCATCGTGGTCGTGCCCCTCTTGCCCGAGCGCCTCACCGTGTTCATGGCCGTGGCCGTGCGGATGACCGCTTCCGCCGAGAATCAAGGCGCTGGCAATGTTGACGGCCAAGCCGACACACGCGATCGGAATCGCTTCGGCAAAGTGGATCGGCACCGGTGAAAAAATCCGGCTGACGGACTCGTAGCCGATCAGCAATGCGATCATTGCGAGGATGATGGCGCTGGCAAAACCGGCGAGATCGCCAAGCTTGCCCGTTCCGAACGTGAAGCCCCGATCATCCGCATGCCTGCGCGCGTAGCCGTAGGCGAGCGCCGCGAGCAGCAGCGCACCCGCATGTGTGCTCATGTGCATGCCGTCGGCGACAAGGGCGATCGAACCGAACAAGAGGCCGCCGGCGATCTCGGCGATCATCATGGCGCCGCAGAGCCAAATGACGGCCCAGGTCTTGCGCTCGCTCTGCTGATGCTCCTCGCCCAAGAACACATGGCTGTGCAGGAACGAAGGCCCTCCGCCTTTGCCGTCCATCATGGCGACCTCACTTCAGCAGGCGCACCCCTATCGATGCCACGCGGCCGTCAGAGGTATTTTGTGACGGCCTTGAACTCCCGCAAGGCCGTATTTCGCTTCCGGCCGGGCGCTCTGATCGACTGATCGAGGCAATGATCGATGTGATCGTGGATCAGTGCCTTCTTCGCATTCATGACCGCACTCTCGACGGCCTGCAGCTGCTGGGCCAGCTGGACGCACGGCCGGCCCTCTTCGATCATCTTGATGATCATTTGCAAATGGCCGTCGGCGCGCTTGAGACGCTTGATGATCTCGGGATGGTGCTGGTGCGTCATGGCCTCCCTCGGTGGAGGATAGCTATGATCCCCCCTGGAGGATAGACGAAGATCCTTGACAGCCAAGGATGCGAGGACTAAGTGACAAAAAGTCGCCTTAGTCAACGGCTTGGCGACGATGTAACCCGACCGATAAACCCGAACCGACGAGCAGATGGGCAGTACCCACTTTGATGGCACCACCGACCGGTATTCTCGGACCGGCTTGGTGGCACCGCAAGACATCGAGATTGATCGCGGCACGAGCGGCTGCGTTAGGGTAAGCGATCGCACCTAGCGGATCGCTTACCTTCACGCTCACCGGCCGGCGCGATGCGCAGAAGCGGAGGTGAGCGATGTTCAAAGGACTCGCAGGACTCGGCGCTGGCCGCCGGCAAATGCTGCCGGAGGCGACGCCTGCACATTTCAACGACAATCGTCCCGACCACCGTCTGGCCGCTGTTTCGAGGCGTGCGCGGCCGCAGGGGCTCACATGCCACTGGCGCGCTACTGCGGCGGGCGGCCTCGAATGCCATTGGCAGATCGAGCCCCTGGACGAGGGGTCGGCCGAAGCGCCGGGACAAAGTTGCACGACGAGACACATGCATGATCTGCTCGGCTTGGCCTTGCGCGGCAAGCCGGCAATCCGGGTACGGCAAGGAAGCAGGACAAATATGAGAAACGCTGCCCCGACCGCTTAGCCGGTCACGCCGAGCTCCTTGAGCGCCGTCTCGATCTGCTTCTTGATCGGCTCGTCAATTTTCAGCGTCAGCGCCTTGCGATAGTCCGCGATGGCTTGAGCGTATTTTCCGGCGATCCTGAAGGCATTGCCACGATTCTTGAGATACAGGCCATTGTTGGGTTCGAGCTGGAGCGCCTCGTCGTAATTCTTGATGGCGCGATCGTACTGCCGCAGGCCCACCAAAATCACCGCCCGGTTGTTGAAGGCGGCACCAATTTTCGGATTGAGGCGGATGGCCTCGTCATAGTCCCGGATGGCCAGGTCCTCGTAACGCCCCTCGTTCAGGTAAGCGTCGAAATCCCATTGCGCCTTGTCCTGGTAGGCGCGCCCCCGGCCGAAGTATGCGCCGGCGCTTTTGGGGTTGATCTCGATCGCCCGGTCAAAGTCGACGATGGCGCTGTCGTAACGCCCCTTGCTCCGGTAGGCGTTGCCGCGGTTGAGGAATGCGGCGGCAAATTTGCTGTCGAGCTGGATAGCCTGATCGTAGTCCGCAATAGCGCGGTCGTGCTGGCCCTTGCTCTCGTAGGCAAACGCGCGCGCGTTGAAGGCGACGACGTATTTGGGATCGAGCTTGATCGCCTCGTCAAAATCCGCGATGGCACGATCGTAGTCCTTCTGATTCAGGTGGTTGTTGCCTTGCGTGAAGAAGCCGACGGCGTTGGCGGGATTGCGCCCGACCGGCTGGCCGCCAGATTGAAAGGGACTGCCTGTCTGGCCTTTGCTCTGGGAGGCAAGCTTGCGACCTGCGATCGCCGCGGCGTAGCCGGGACGTAACGCAATGGCCCGATCGTAGTCGGCAATGGCGCGGTCGAACTCGCCCTTGCCCTGATAGGTATCGCCTCGGTTGTTGAACGCGATGGGGTAGTTGGGATTGAGCGCGATGGCTTGGGCGTAGTCGGCAACGGCGCGGTCGAACTCGCCCTTGGTCCTATAGGAATCGCCGCGGGCATTGAAGGCGGAAGCGTCCTTGGGATTGAGCGCGACCGCCTGGTTGAAATCTTGAATGGCGCGGTCATGCTGGCCCTTGTTCTGGTAGGCAAGCCCGCGGTTGGCGAATGCGGCGGCATAGCCGGGGCGCAACGCGATGGCCTGGTCGTAGTCGGCAATGGCGCGATCGTGCTGGCCCTTGCCGCGATAGGCATTGCCTCGATTGTTGAAGGCAATGGCGTATTTCGGATTGATCTCGATGGCCTGGTCGTAGTCGGCAATGGCGCGGTCGTGCTGGCCCTGGTTGAAATTGGCGAGACCGCGGCCGTTGAGCGAGAAAACGTATTTGGGATCGAGCTTTATCGCTTCATCAAAGTCTGCGATGGCGTGCTGGTAATCCTGCTTGTTCAAATAAAAGCCGCCTCGGCTGTTGAACGTGAAGGGATTCTTGGGATCGAGCTCGATCGCCTGGTCGAGGTCGGCAATGGCGCGGTCGTGCTGGCCTTTGTTTTGGAAAGCGATTCCACGGTTGGCGAACGCGAGCGCGAAGGTGGGGCGCAGCTCGATGGCCTGGTCGTAGTCCGCGACGGCACGATCGTACTGGCCCTTGCTCCGGTAGGCGTTGCCGCGATTGTTGAACGCGGCGGCGAGTTTCGGATTGAGCTCGATTGCTTTGTCATAGTCGGCTATGGCGCGTTCGTATTGGCCCTTGTTGGCGTAGGCGCGGCCGCGGTCGTTGAGAGGCAAGGCAGATTGCGGATCAAGCCGGATCGCTTCGTCGAAATCCGCGATGGCGCGGTCGTTGTCCGGCTTGTTCCGATAGACGTTGCCGCGGTTATGGTGGGCGATGGCGAGATTTTGTGGCGTCTCCAGCCCCGCCTCGATCACCGCGGTGCAGCTCGCGAGCTTCTGCTCGGGCGACGCGCCGGTGGCGGTCGAGCACAGGCGCAGCTCGTCGGATTGCTGGGCGTGCGCGGCGGCGATGGGCGTCATTGTGGCCGCCAGCAGTGCGGCCCCCGTGAGGACGCGCCTCGCTAAATCTCCGTCGTCGTGGCGAGTCCGCCTCCTACCATCCATGATCAGCCCCGGTCACCAATTTGAAAAGTTCAGTGATTTCGAGGGTTTGAATTCCAACCCTGGCCGGCTGTCCGCCGGCCTCAGCC
>WNFJ01121191.1_pt2 | contig 13250 bp, 13 predicted proteins | sample 5400461 | NCBI WGS metagenome assembly WNFJ01 (sample SAMN13153349, study PRJNA577476) | soil metagenome | isolation source: 115 cm saprolite on Douglas fir-dominated hillslope | place: USA:California | collected 2013-09-17 | reverse complement strand
CTCGAATGAAATGGAGGTCAGTAAAGTTATGAGAAAACTAGCACTGTTTGGTATGTTAGCCGGCTTCACGGGAGTCCTGTGCGCTCAAGAAGTTCCACGGTTCGCAGTGGTGGGCGGAGCGGGGTTCACGACGCCGGTGGGCACAACTTCGTCCAATCTGGACACCGGTTGGAACATCAGGGGCGGAGCTGGTGTCAATTTTTCACAGTATCTGGGCGCCATGCTCGAGGCCGGCTACGATTCCATGGGTGTGGGCAGCAGCGTATTAAATAGCCTGGGCTACGGCGGCGGACGCTTGAGCGTTTTTTCGCTCACACTGAACCCGATCGTGCATCTGGTCCCCAAAGGCCCAGTCGACATTTACGTAACAGGCGGCGGCGGTTATTACCGGCAGAACCAGGACTTCACGCAGCCGGGTGTGGCGATTGGTACAGGTTTCAATCCGTTCTTCGGTTTTTACCAAGTGCCGTTTGCCACGAACGTCGTGGTCAGTTCCTATTCCATCAATAAGCCCGGAGTGGATGTGGGCGCGGGCGTCGCGTTCGGCAGTAAGTGGGGAGGAAAGTTCTTCGCGGAGGCCAGATACAACCGCATTTTCACGGGGAACTATCATACCGACTATATCCCGGTTACTTTCGGCTTCCGGCGATAACTCTATTGCGTGGGGGCGTAGTAACCCCGCCGGTAGTAAGTTCGAACATTTTCGCTGTGGCGCGGCACTAGTTGCAGGTTGACGCGATGAAACTTGCCGTCGGGGGCCAGGGCCGGCGGTGTGTAGCCCAAAATGTACTGGTTCCGCAGTTCGCGGGCGATCTGGACGCCGATCGCGGGCAAATCGTCCATGCTGCCAACAGGAAAATCGTGTCCGCCAGTGTCCTGCGCAACTTGGTCTAACAGCTTGGGGCCATTCCGCTCCTCGGCCGTGTGCTTGATCGAATAATTATGGTCGAAGACGCCCATGGCATAGACTTGCACGTCGGCCTCGAGCAGAGTGGCTCTCAATTGGGCGAGGTTGCGGCGACTGAAGTTCTCACCGCCATCGGAGAGGATGATTAGCGCTTTGCGTGTGTGGCGGGCATTTTTCATTTGCGCCAGGGCCAGGTGGATGGCATCCAGCATTGCTGTCCAACCGGATGGCTTGGCCCTGGCGATTTCTTTGGTAATCTCGGGCCACTCGTGGGTAAACGGTATTTTCAGTTTGGGGCGTGCGTTGAACTCGACCAGGAAGAACTCATCCTCAGGATTGGCGAACTGGAAAAACGAGGTGGCTGCCTCGCACGCCATTAACATCTTGTTCTTCATGCTGCCGCTAACGTCCAACAGCACGCCGGCGGAAACGGGAGCGTCGTCCTGGGCGAAGTGGGTGATGCTCTGCAGAACCCCATCTTCGAAGAGGCGGAAGTCTTCCTTTTTCAGGTCGGTTACAGAGGCGCCGCTGGCCGCGGTTACGTGAACGGGGATGAGCACTAGAGAAGAATCAACCCGCAAGACCGGGTCCGACGCGGCTGCGGCGGGCCGGGCCCGTGGGACGATTTGCACTTCGGAAGAGGCCTGAAAAGCAAAGCCGATGGCACAGAATTGCACCAGAGCAGCAATTCTTGCCGAAATACGGAGACCCTGGATCATCTGGCGATTCTACCTCCACAAACACCCGGGAAGCGGCACCCGGGGCTGGTCCTCATATGTTCCCGGATGTCATTCCCCGACGCTAGTTTTTTTCTTTTTCATCGGGAGGCCCTCTTTTCGTTGGCGATGGCGGGAACGAGCGCCCGCACCGCCCAGGATGTGCCGACGGAGGAAATCCACTGGTCGTGATCGTGGGGAAAACCGCTCTGAAAATAGGGCTGGAATTTGGGGGCGCGGCTGCGCACGTACCAGGAGCCGTCCTCCCATTGCGTGTCCATCAGAAACTTCACGCCTTTTTGGTAAGCCGCGTCGGAGGCCGTCAGGGCACCTGTCTCCTGCAGCGCGCATAGCGCCTGTCCGGTGGCGTAGGCATCGCTCGCCAGATTGCGATTCTGGCTCCATCCGCCGTCGGGCTGTTGCGCGCCGATCAGTGCCTTCCCCAGGGCGCTTACCTTGGCTGCATTTCCGCCGGCCCAGTACAGCCCCAGAATTTGCAAGGCCGCTTCATCGTTGGTGGCCGCTTTTGCATTCGCCAGATAAGTGGTGCCTCGCGCAATCCGGCGGTCGAGATCCGCCTTCATGGCCGGCGTGCCGAAGACCTGCATCCCGCGAATCGCCATCGCGGTTCGGGCCATCGGTCCCTCTTCGAGCGGTGCGCGGGAAACGCCGCCGAACCACCAGGAGCCGTCGTGCCGCTGGTTGTGGGCGAGATAGGCGGCCAGGGTGTCCGTGTTCAGGCTCGAGGGGTAACGCTCGCCGGCCAGCGCCATCAGTTTCCAGGTGGGTCCGTCGGTTGCTCCGCCGGTGTCGGCACGCTCGAGCAGCACTTGATTGAAGAACATCATCTCGCCTTCGATCATCTTCACCAGTCCCTTCTCCGAGGCCTCGTCCACGTGGACGCCGGCGCCGCGCGCCGCCGCCATTGCCACCGCGGTCACAGGTTGGTGATGACAGCCCACGCAACCGGATTGTTTGAAGAACTCGGTGGCGCCGCGCTGCAAGATGGCGGTGCCGTTTTCCACCGCCTGGGTCACGGTTCGCTCGCCGGCCGGTTTGAGTTGCGGCGGGTTGTAGGGCACTCCTTCGCGCGCTCCGGCGGACGTCAGTACGGCGATCACATCTTTGCTGCCGAACTTCTTTGCCCAATCGAGAGCCGTCTCGCCCACGGAACTTTTGGCGTTGACGTCAGCGCCCGCCTTCACTAGCAACTTCACGACTGCCGGATTCTGCGCTTCCGAGGAGACCGCGAACTGGATCGGCGTCATCCCGCGGATATCGGCGTCGTTCACCTTCGCACCTGCATCGAGCAAGGTCTTGACCACCTCCGGCGCGCAGTAAGTGGAAGCCATCATCAGCGGCGTCAGCTTGATGAGTTGAATCTTGCCGAACTTGACTTCGCCGCCGGAGGTGTTGGGCGCGTTGACGTTGGCGCCTTTCGAAAGAAACAGCTTGATTCCCTCGAGGTTGCAATTGCTCGCCGTCCAGGAGAGGGGCGTGTAACCCTGGCTATCGGGGACATCCGCGCCTGCGCCCTTGGCCAGCAGTAATTTGACGCTGTCCAAGTTGTCCGCCACAGTGGCTCCGACCAGTGCGACGTTGCCCTGTTTGTCTTTGGCGTTGGGGTCGGCGCCCTTGTCGAGCAGCAGCTTCACGGTGGGCGTACAGCCGTCGCATCCCGCCGCGATGATCAGCGACGTGCGGCCGAGCTTGCTGTGCGCGTTCACGTCGGCGCCTTTTTCGACCAGCATCCGCGCTTTTTCGGGATTCCCCGCGCCGAGAATCAGCGCCGTGGCTTCCAGCTCATTCCTGGCGTTGACGTCGGCGCCCTTGTCCAGGAGCAGCCTGACTGCCTCCGGACTGCCGACCGCGGCCGCGTGCATCAACAGCGTAGTGCCTCGCTGGTCGCGCGTATCCACGGCGGCACCTTTGGCAAAGCTGGCTTTCAAAGCTGCCAGATCGTTTTTCCGGATGGCTTGAATCAGGTCATCGGCCGTATTTTGAGCACAGGCGGCGGCAGACAGGCACGCCGCAATCGAAATTACGCAGAATCCCCTCATAGTGGAAGGCCCTCTTCCTTGCCGTGGGGCTTAGTATATACCAATCGGGATCCGCGTTACAGTGGAAGGATTCGGACAGGGAGATGATCTATTGGCATTAGCCCCACGGCACAGTGAGGCCGAACATATCATCGCGGCACCCACGGGTCCGCTGATCGTCCCGGCTGTGGCAGCCGGCGCCGCGCAGCCGATGCTTTCGCTCGTGGTGCCGACGCTGAACGAGAGCGAGAACATCGCGGATTTTCTGGCCGCGGTGCGCCAGACGCTGGACCAGGCACTGCCGGGCCAATACGAAGTCATCGTGGTGGACGATGACAGCGCCGACCGCACGTGGGAGATTGCGGCGCGTCTCCGCGAGGGCTTCCGCGAACTGCGCGTGATGCGACGGCAGAACGAAGGCGGCCTGGCCGTCGCGGTGATTCGCGGCTGGCAAGTGGCACGGGGGAAGATTCTCGGCACCATCAATGCGGATTTCCAGCATCCCCCGGATGTCCTGGGGCGCCTGCTGGAGCGCGAAGCCGGCGCCGACCTGGTGGTGGCCACGCGCCATGGCGATGGCGGCGGCCTGGGCGATTGGGGGTTGGCCCGCAGGATCAGTTCGTGGGGCGCGGCCCAAATTGGCCGCTGGCTGTTGCCGCAAGTGTACGCCCGGGTGTCGGATCCGCTGAGCGGCTGCTATCTGGTGCGCCGCGAGGCAGTGGCCGGCGTGGTGTTGAAGCCTCTCGGGTATAAGAGCCTGATGGAGCTGCTGGTGCGCGGGAACGTTGGCGAAATCCACGAGTGCGGGTATGAGATGCGCAAGCGCGTGCGCGGGCAAAGCAAGGTCCACGCGCTGCATCCACTGCAGTACATCCGGCACGTGCTGCGCCTGCGGGCCGCGGCGCGGGAGCGAGGATGAGGGGGCGGGACGCGTGGCGCACGCACTCCGGCGCGCTGCCGGCTTGCTTCGCGGGGACGCAGCGGATCTCGTTGGCGAGAAGCGGGTCCAGGGGGACCCGCGCGGACCAGGGGGTCCGCCCCACCGCGGTCAGGATAGCGGGCCTCGGCACGAGTGCCGACGCGGCACGCATGAGTGCGTGCGCCACGCATCTCAGCAGGGTTGCGTTGTGATCCGCCAGGAAAAGTATTCCGATAAGAACCCTGTTGTCAGCTTCGTCATCGGGCGATTCTTCCGACGTCTGGGCAGCGTGCTCGCGGAACTAGATCCCCATTCCGTCCTCGACGCCGGCTGCGGCGAGGGCGAGATGCTGCGCCGCGGAGTGCTGCCGGCCGCCGTGCGCCCGGTGTGCCTGGACCTGCGCGCAGACTCGCTGGCTGAAGTTGCCGCGCCGCACCGCGTGTGCGCATCGGTAGTTTCGCTGCCCTTTGCCGGCCGCAGTTTCGATGCCGTCACCTGCCTCGAAGTGTTGGAGCATCTCGACGACCCAGCCGCCGCAGTCCGCGAACTGGCTCGCGTGGCCCGTCGCGCCGTCGTCGTGAGCGTGCCCTTTGAACCCTACTTCCGTATCGGCAATGTGCTGCGCGGAAAACATCTCGGCCGTCTGGGCAATCACCCCGAGCATGTGCAACATTGGAATCTCCGCACCTTTCCCGCCTTCCTTTCGGGCTCGGTGGCCGAGGTGCGGATTGTCGAGGCGTTCCCTTGGATCATCGCGTGCTGCCGTCCAAACCAACTCTGATCTTCCTGCTGCTTGTCGCCATCGGCGTGGCGCGGATCGCCGCCACCTACCGGAGCATCGCGCAGACTTCCGATGAGACGCCCAACATCGCGTGCGGAATGCAGTACCTGGACCTGGGGCGCTACGATTACGGCGCGTTCCATCCACCGCTCGCGCGTCTCGCCATCGCGGTTGGCCCCTATCTCTACGGGGCGCGCGCGCAGAAGATGCCCGACCGATGGAAGGAAGGCAACGCGGTCCTCAACAGCGCTCCGCGCTATGGCAAGGCACTGACCCTGGCGCGACTCGGCATCCTTCCCTTTTTCCTGCTGGCCTGTACCGTGGTCTGGCTATGGGGTCGCAAGCTGCTGGGCGATTGGGGAGCGCTCGCGCCCGTCTTCGTGTTCACGAACATCCCGCCGGTGCTGGCGCACGCCGGTGTGGCCACCATGGATATGGCCATCGGCGCCGGCATCGTCACGGCCCTGTTCACCTACACTCTATGGCTCGAAGAGGGCAGCTTGCGGCGCGCCATTTTCTTCGGCATCGGACTGGCGCTTGCGATCCTCTCCAAATTCTCCGCGGTGCTCCTGCTGCCGGTGTGTATTGCTGCGATCACCCTGCTGCACCCGCGCGCCCGGCAGAAGCGCAACTGGGCGTGGATTCCCGTCGCCTTCGTCCTCATCTGGGGCGCCTACCGCTTCTCCTTCGGCCCCATGATGGAGCACGTCGCGCACGACGCCGCCGATCCGTTGGAAACCGTTCCCGTGCCGGCGCCGCAACTGCTCGACGGCCTCTGGCAGGTGCACAATCACGTCGATGCCGGGCACACCGCGTACCTGCTGGGCCGCCACAGCTTCCACGGCTGGTGGTATTTCTTCCCCGTCGCACTCGCTGTGAAGACGCCGCTGCCGATCCTGCTGCTGGCCGGTCTCGGCGTCTTTGCGCTCATCCGTGAAGAGAGAAATGCCAAGCGCCGCGACCGGTGGATTCCTGCGGTGCTGGCCGGGGTGATCCTGCTGATCAATCTCCCCACCAGCCTCAATATCGGCGTGCGCTACATGTTGCCGCTCTACCCGCTACTGGCGCTCACCGCCGGCATCGGGACCGTATGGCTGTGGCGATATCGTCGCGCCGCCGTTCTCCTGCTGGCGTGGACGGCCGTCGCGTCGGCTATCGCGCATCCCGATTACCTGGCCTATTTCAACGAGCTCGCCGGCACGCATCCCGAGCGCATCCTGGTGGATTCCGATCTCGATTGGGGTCAGGACATGACGCGCCTCGCCGGCGAATTGCAGCGCCGTCGGGTCCCGTATTTCCACATGGCCTGCCTCTACACGGGCGACGATACGCGACTCGGCCTCCCCTCATGGGACAGCCTTGAACCCTACCAGCCCGTGACCGGATGGGTCGCCGTGAGCCAGACCATGTTGAAAAACTATGGCTGGATGGTGTCGCAACAGCATGGCCGCCCGGACCTTGCTTTCGGCTGGCTGGACCAATACCAGCCGGCAGGCCGCGTAGGCAAATCGATTCTGCTTTACTATATTCCGGAAGCCCCTGGGAAAGCTCAAAGATAGCTGAGCCACCAGTCGCTTTTGCGCGCCTTCAGACGCGCAAACCAAAGACACAACGGATAGAGCAGTGCGACTACGGTAAGCCATACCGCGTATACGACCCAGAGCGGGTAGCCGTAGTCCGGCGGGTAGAGGTTCGCCGGGCCGCCCAGCGATGGGATTGGATTCAGCAGGAAGCCTGCCTTGCCGTATCGAAGAAGAGCGAATGGAATGGCAAGTCCATGAATGACGAAGATATGGACAAGGAAGTAGAAAAGCGGCACCCTGCCGAACACCATCAACGGGTTGGTCTTCGACAGCGTGAGGCGGTCGAGCCATGCCATCAGCAGCAGGGCGGGACCAAGGGTCATGAGCAGGAAATCGAGCGACGGCGGATATTTGGTGCACCTCAGAAACGACAAGACGGTCATGCCCGGTATTTGTCCGGACCAGCGAATCGGATCTCCATAGACGTTGATTCCGCGGATGATGAGAAACGCGAGGGTCATGCCCAAGCCGATGCGAGCCATCCCCGAAGCAGAAGCCGGCGGACATCACGGCAAGCCATGGCACCAGCGGGTAGGCGGCCAGGACGCGCACGCTGCCTACGTTGAACAGGCCGGGCTGATGCAGAAGGTTCCACGCCCAACCCGCTTCACCGAACTGGCGCGCCGACACAGGGTCCGCGAGATTGTGCAAGGCGATCACGACGATACTGAGGACGGCGAGGGCACGAACCGGCACACGCACGAGGAAGCCAAGCGTCACTATCGACCAGCCGAGTGCCCAGAGAATCGAAAGCAGCACGAAACCAGTGCCGTAGCTGAAATTGAGCAGCGCGAGACGCAGCACCGTCAGTTCTAATACCACCAGCCAGAGGCCGCGTTTCCAGAGAAAATGCGCCAGTTGGCTGGTGGTGCGGCCGCGGCGCATCCACAGGAAGGCTCCCAGCCCGGCGGTGAACATGAAAACCGGGGCGCAGATGTGCGTGACCCAGCGCGTGAAAAAGAGGACCGCGGTGGTACGGGTGAGGTCATCGGGCTGGAAGGTCATCGCGCCGGCGTGAAAAAACTCGCGCGTGTGATCGAGCGCCATAATGATCATGACCAGCCCGCGCAGGGCATCGACGCAAGTCACGCGTGTTTTTGGCTGAGCGCCCGGGCCCGAATCCACCATGTCAATGCTATTCTATCGGGCCAGGGCACTCCGACGTGAAAACCACCTATACGGCCGCCGATGCCGCGTACCTGGGCCGACGCCGGCTTCGCCGGCACGCCCGCGTTTTACACCTCTGGGCCATGGGAGTGGGCGCTGTCATCTCCGGCGATTTTTTCGGCTGGAATTTCGGACTAGCGGCCGGCGGGTTTGGCGGCATGCTCTTCGCCGTACTCATCATGACGGCGATGTACATCGGCCTCTGCTTTTCCATTGCCGAAATGTCGCCCGCCTTGCCGCACGCAGGCGGCGCGTACTCATTCGCGCGCACTTCGATGGGGCCCGCTGCCGGCTATATCACGGGACTCGCGGAAAACATGGAGTACATTCTCACTCCCGCTGTGATCGTGGTCGGCATCGGCGGCTATCTGGGCGCGGTGTTCGGCACGCCGCGCGAATGGGAGCCGCTTTGGTGGCTGCTCGCCTACGGCGTTTTCGTGGCGCTCAATGTGTGGGGCGTGGAGATGACATTCCACGTGTCCGTGGTGGTCACGCTGATCGCCCTCGCCGTGCTGATCGTGTTCTGGGTGGGCGCGCTGCCGCACTTCGACCTTCACCGCTGGGCCACGCCCTATTTCCCAGGCGGCCGCTCCAAGGCGTCTTCCGCCATCGTCCAACTCCCGTTCGCGCTCTGGCTCTACCTCGGGATCGAGCAACTCCCCCTCGCCGCCGAAGAGAGCCACGACCCGAAGCGCGATATGCCGCGCGGCATCCTGCTGGGACTGGTCACCCTGATTGTCGTCTCGTTCCTCACGGTGGTACTGAGCGCAGGCATGGCTCCCGGCGCCGCCGGAATCTCGAGTTCGAACGAGCCGTTATTCCTCGGGTTCCAGACGATTTTCGGACAAGGCTTGAAGACTCGCGTCCTGGCGCTGATCGCCTGCGCCGGCCTGATCGCCAGCTTCCACACGATCATCTTTGCCTACGGCCGGCAGATCTATTCGCTCTCGCGCGCCGGATATTTTCCCACCTGGCTCTCGGTGACCCACGGCACGCGCGAAACGCCGCAGCGCGCCCTGCTCTCCGGGAGCGCACTGGGCTTCCTGGTCGCCCTGGCGATACACCTCACGCCGCAAGGCAGCCCCGTCGGTGCGGTGCTTCTGAATATGGCGGTCTTCGGCGCGGTGATCGCGTATATCCTGCAAATGGTGTCCTTCATCGTGCTCCGGCTGCGCTTTCCGCGCATGGACCGGCCGTACAGCAGTCCGGCGGGAATTGCGGGCGCCGCGCTGGCGCTCGGTGTGGCCGCGGTCACGCTCGGCACCCTCTTCGTGAATCCGGACTACAATAAGGGCGTTATCGGCGCGGCCATCTGGTTCCTGTGCGGCATCCTTTACTACGCAGCCTGGGCGCGCCACCGACTGGTGCTCGCGCCCGAAGAACAGTCCGCCCTGGATCACCGCAAGGAGCGCGGCGACGCATGAACCTGCGCGACCTGCTTGCGAAAGCTTCGCCTGCGCGGGCCGGCGACGAGCTGGCCGGTATCGCCGCACGCAATGCCGAGGAGCGCGCCCGCGCCCAGATGGCGCTGGCCGATGTCCCGTTGAAGGCATTCCTCGCCGAGCCGGTCATCCCTTACGAAACCGACGACGTGACCCGCCTCATCTGCGATTCACACGACGCGGCGGCCTTCGCCCCCATTGCGCACCTCACGGTCGGCGAGTTCCGCGACTGGTTGCTCGACGACCAGGCCACCACTGCTGCCCTCGCCTCTCTCGCCCCCGGACTCACGCCCGAAATGGCGGCCGCCGTCAGCAAGATTATGCGACTGCAGGACCTGATCACTGCCGCCGCCAAATGCCGCGTGGTCACGCGCTTCCGCTCCACCATCGGCCTCCCCGGCCGGATGTCCACGCGCCTGCAGCCGAAGCCGCCAGTATTCTCGACGGCCTGAGCTACGGCAGCGGCGACGCGGTGATCGGCGTCAACCCCGCTACGGACAACGTGGCCGCCGTGGAAGCTCTGCTCCACCTGTTAGACCGCATACGGGAGCGCTACCAGATCCCCACCCAGACTTGCGTCCTGGCCCACATCACGACGCAGATGCAGGCTCTGCTGCGCGGCGCGCCGATCGACCTCGTGTTCCAGTCAATTGCCGGGACCGAGGCCGCCAACGCCTCCTTCGGCGTCACGCTCGGCATGCTCGACGAAGCGCACCTGGCGGCGCGCGAACTTGGCCGCGGCGAGAACGTGATGTATTTTGAAACGGGGCAGGGAAGCGCGCTCTCCGCCAACGCCCATCACGGATGCGATCAGCAAACCTGCGAGGCGCGCGCCTACGGCGTCGCGCGGCGATACCGGCCGTTGCTGGTCAATACCGTGGTCGGCTTCATCGGCCCCGAGTACCTTTACGACGGCAAGCAGATTCAGCGTGCCGGGTTGGAAGACCATTTCTGCGGCAAACTGCTCGGCCTGCCGATGGGCTGCGATATCTGCTACACCAACCACGCCGAAGCCGACCAGGACGATATGGACGCGCTGCTCACCCTGCTTGCCGTGGCCGGCTGTAACTACATCATGGGCGTGCCCGGCGCGGACGACGTGATGCTCCACTATCAGAGCACCAGTTTTCACGACGCGCTCTACGTGCGCCGTATCCTCGGCCTCAAGCCCGCGCCCGAGTTCGAAGCATGGCTCGAGCGGCGCCCCGAACTCCCCCCCGTGCCATGGCTATTGACCTGAGAACGTTCACCCCCGCGCGCGTTGCCCTGGGCCGCAGCGGCCACAGCCTGCCTACTGGCGAACTGCTGCGCTTCCAGCTCGATCACGCCCGCGCGCGCGACGCCGTATACTGCGAGCTCGACCCCGGTGCAATTACCCTGCCGCACGTTGTGCTACGCAGCGCCGCCCACGATCGCGCCACTTACCTGCGCCGCCCCGATCTGGGCCGCACGCTGCATCCCGATTCGCGCGTGCAACTCGCTTCGGGCGATTACGACGCCGCCATCGTGATCGCCGATGGCCTCTCCGCTCCCGCCATCCACCACCACGCCGCGCCGTTGTTGGATGCGCTGCTGCCGCGCCTCACGGATTGGCGCCTCGCACCGCTCAGCGTGGTGTTACAGGGCCGCGTCGCCATCAGCGATGAAATTGGCGAAGCGCTGGGCGCGCGGATGGTGGTGATGCTGATTGGCGAGCGTCCCGGGTTGACTTCGCCCGACAGCCTCGGGATCTATCTCACTTGGGATCCGCGGCCTGGTCGCACAGATGCAGAACGCAATTGCATCTCCAACGTCCGCACCGAAGGCATCGGGTACGATCTGGCCGCCCACCAGCTGCACTTCCTGATGGACGCCTCGCGCACGCGGCGACTCTCTGGCGTGGCCCTTAAGGAGGACGCGTCGATGGGGCTGCTGTAGTTTGGTCCGAAGCCGAAATGATCGCGTAGGGACAAGCTCAACGCCATGGCGTCGAGTGTGAGACTCCGAACTCCTGATCTCGCCACGCGGCACGCAGGAGTGCGTGCCGCCACGGAGGAGGAACCTACTGCTGTTTCTTTTCGCCGGCCTTTTCGCCGGGCCGCAGCAGCGTGGGGGGCTTACGTTTGGGCGCGGCGTCTTCCGCGGCCTTCTCGTCATCCGCCTTCTTCTTGGCCTCGCCGGCCTGTTGCGCCTCCTTCTCGATCGGGGACATCTCGGCGTCCATCGCCTTCTTCTTAGCCTGTTCGTGCTTCTCTACATCGCTACCGCGCTTGCCCAAGTCCTGCTCCGCCAGGTCCAGGCTGTCGGTCGTGGTCTCGATGGCCTGCGTGAGAGAAAACTCATAACGCTCCAGATCCTTGGGACGGCTTTCCGCAATTTGCTTGAGCACGGGAAGCATCGCCTTTTCCGTGGAGGCCACAGCAGCGAGTCCTACTTTGATGTCGGCTTTGCGCAGGCTGGCCTCGTCCGCCACGGTATCGATGGCGTCGAGGATCTTGGAGTATTGGTCCAACGTGTCGTGGATGAGGATCGAGCGGCCGGCCTTCTCCTTGCCCAACAAATTCTTAACCAGATCCAGACGGAGTTTGGCGAAATCGGCGTAGAGCTTGAGCCGAAGATTCGGCTCCTGCGCTTCCTTGATCTGATCTATTTCGTCGGCCGTTAGAAAATCTCGCTGCTGAGCGGCCAACGGCACCGCCAGAAGCAGACAGCAGAGTAATGTCTTCATTTGCTTTTGCCCTCCATCAGGCCGGTCAGCAGATCGTCGTGTACTTTCTGCAGGCGGGCCTTGGCATTGTCCAGCACGGTTCGATCTTCGAAGCTCATATCGTGCTGCAGAGTCTCCAGTTTCTTGAGCAGGTTGCGCGTTTCGATTTCAGCCTGCTTAAACCATCGCGGACTCTTTCGCGGATTTTTGCCGGTACTTTCCAGCGAGTCCCAGGCCAAGTCGACCGATTCCTGGATCTCGCGCGCCGCCGCCGTTACCGCCGTGTTGTCGCCCTGCTGGTAGGCTTCACGCGCGGTTTTCAGCGCGGCTCCCGCGTTTTCCAGCGCCAGCTTGGAGCGCTTGCCCAGATCGTGTTCGGCCAACGCGGCCTTCAGGTCTGCGTGCAGCGGGAGGCCGGCGGAGACGAGGCCCAACGCGAGCAGCATCAGGATGGTTCGTGTGCCTTTCACCGTTTGTCAATCTCCCTTTGCAGGATGCGTACCCGCTGCCGCGCCTGAAATTCCTGGTTCGGATTCTTGCCTTCGCTCATGGCGAGAAAATGTTCGTAGGCGTCTTTGGCCGGCTTGATCTGGCGCAGTTTATCGAGGATGATGGCACGCAGGAACCAATTGCCCGCACCACTTTCGCCTTTTGCGGCGGCCTGTTCAAAGGCAGTCAGCGCCTGCGGCAGATCGCCCGCCATATAGAGCATGCCGCCCAGTTCGGTCCACGGCTTGGCTTCGGCCGGCCTCAGTTTGGCAGCGGCGTAGAACTGGTTGGCGGCCGGCTGGAATTGCCGTTTGTCGCGCAGGGCGCGCGCGTACATCATCCGCAGATCGTAATTGGCCGGTTCGGCAGCCACCGATTGCCCGAGCAGTGGCAGCGCCTTATCCGGCTTCCGGGTGAAGACGTAGGCGGCCGCCAGGGCGCTGCGGTTGGCCGGGCTGGCATACTTGGCATATGCCTCTTCGAGGCGGGGAACGGCATCCTCGAATTGTTTGGATTCGAGC
>WNFJ01734008.1_pt1 | contig 13251 bp, 12 predicted proteins | sample 5400461 | NCBI WGS metagenome assembly WNFJ01 (sample SAMN13153349, study PRJNA577476) | soil metagenome | isolation source: 115 cm saprolite on Douglas fir-dominated hillslope | place: USA:California | collected 2013-09-17 | reverse complement strand
TTTTTCGACATGGCAACGACGTAGATTGCATTACGGGCGCGATCGATGACCGGCGTCGCAGTGATGCCAATCTCCGGCGAGACCTGATTGCAGCCCCCCACCGGATCGCTCGACGTTTCCCCGCTGCCGAGCGTCGTGGTCTTCCAGAGAAACGTGGAAGTGGTTCCGCTGATGGAGTCGGCGTCAAATGCGTAGACGGAGCCGTGCTCCGTCGCGACATAAAGAACATTTTTATTTTGTCCGCCGACGGTGACCTGCGAAAGATACAACGGTTGGGCATCGACTCTCCCATCGACAGTGAATTCGCCCTTCTTCCCGAACTGCGTGGAGTTCACATTCGCGGGAGTCAGGGTCGTTTCATTGACGTTCATTCCGGAGCGGCCGTTGTCGTAATGATACGTGATGACGTCAACGTTTGAATTTGTCGTGCCGGGGTTGACCGTAAGCATGGCGGAAGTGCTGGTCGCACTTCCGGCGGAATTGCTGACGACCACTCGGAAAAGTTCGCCACTATCGGCAGTAGTGGTGACCGGCGTCGTATAGCTCGCCGCGATTGCGCTGGTGATAACGGCGCCGTTCTTTTGCCATTGGTAAGAGAGAGGCGCAGTGCCGCTGGCCATTACGCTGAACGTTGCTGGCTGGCCCGCCGTGACCGTCACGCTCGCGGGCTGAGCCGTCAGCGACGGCGCGACAGGATTAGTTCCGCCGCTGGAATTCGTCTTGGCCGAGCAACCCGCCAGGGAAAACGCGGCCAAGATGGCAGTCAGTTGGGAAGCCAAAATCGTTCGGCGCACGAGCTAAACTCCCAGTTCAATTTGAGCGGCTGGACTCAGGTATGCCGCAATTGCAAAGAAGGGTAACGCCACGACAGAGCCTTGCTGGCGCCAGGATCGACCCTTTATGACATAGAGGTTACTCACTGCAAAGTAGAAAAACACCTGACCTAATGGACAGTTGTTGGCCAGCAAGCAACACGGACCCCGCGTTAAGTTCCGCGCCTCACGGCTTGCCTCCTTTCCTGGTTCACTCTATCCTCGATTTCTCTATGGAACTCCAAGATCGCGTTGCCCTGATTACCGGTTCCGGCCGTGGAATCGGCCGGGCCATCGCTCAACTTTTTGCGAAAGAAGGCGCAGCCGTGTTTCTTACAGCGCGCACGGAAAAGGAACTCGCCTCCACAGCGGCGGCGATTGCGCATGCCGGGGGACGGGCCAGCTATGCCACAGCGGACTTGTCGAGAGAAACCGATTGCGCGCAAGTCGTCGCGGCAGCCGGAGAAAAGTTCGGCCGAATCGACATCCTGGTGAACAATGCGGGGCATTATGGCCCGGTGGTTCCCGTGGAAGAGTATCCGCTAGCGGATTTCGACAATGTGATTGCCGTTCATCTTCGTGCCGCGTTTCTCTTGTCGAAACTCGTGCTGCCGGAAATGTACGCGCGGCAGTCCGGCGTGATCCTGAACATCTCCAGCCTCTCGGCGAAGGCGGCGTACGCCTGGGGCTCGGCCTATGCCGCCGCAAAAGCGGGCATGCTGGGACTGACGCGGGTCACGGCGGCGGAAGGAGCGCGCAAGGGCGTCCGCGTGAACGCCATCTGCCCCGGACCGGTGACCGAAACGCAGATGTCCAAGGATCTGGGCGCGGTGCTCGCGAAAAAAATGGGTGTAACCGAGGATGAGCAATTGGCCGGATTTCTGAATGGATTGCTTCAAGGCCGCGCCCAAACGGCGGAGGAAATTGCGCGCGCCGCGCTGTTCCTCTGCTCGGAGCAATCCAGCGCGATGACCGGCCAGTCCATAAACGTCGATGGCGGCGTCGCATTCTACTGAGAATTCCGCGAAGTGCATCGCCTGGCGGAATCTCCGTGGCGTTCGGAGAGAGCTTTCGGCAAAATGTGGAATCAACGCACTTCGTTCTTGTAAACGGTTCCGCCTTTCATCACGAACTTCACGTTTTCCAGTTCCTTGATGTCCTTCAGCGGATCACCGTTGACGGCCACGATGTCCGCCCACTTGCCGGCTTCGATGGTTCCCAGCTTGTCGCTCCAACCTAGCAATTCCGCGGCAGTCGAAGTCCCGGCGCGAATTGCTTGCATCGGCGTCATGCCGTACTGCACGTAATATTCAAATTCTTTCGCCTCGTTCAGTAATTTCCAATCAAAGCCGCCGGCGTCCGTGCCGAGCGCGATCTTTACGCCTTTCTTCACTGCTTTAGGAAAATTCTCTCGCTGCAAGTCTGCCATTTTCTGCCAATTGCCACCGCGGCCTGGGGCCACGTACATGCCAACGGTAATCGTCGGTACCCAATAAATTCCTCTTTTAGCCATTTCATCCATCAACGCGTCGGTCAGACCGTCGCCATGTTCGATGGTGTCCACACCGGCCCGGAGAGCAGCCGCAATCCCATCACTTCCGATCGCATGAGCGGCAACTTTCTTGCCGATGCGGTGCGCTTCGTCTACGATGGCCTTCGCTTCTTCATCGGTGAAATTCACCATCGAGTGGAGCGCGCCGTCACTTTCGAAGTGATAGCGCCGGTCGGAGTAGTATTTAATCCAATCGGCGCCGTACATCGCCTGCTCGCGCACGGCCTTGCGCGCGCCGTCAGTTCCGTCCACATACTGCACGCCAGTGGGAACCTTTAGCTCCCAGGAATAGCCGAGCAACGGATACATTCCCGTGGGGGTCATCGCGCGCGTGGCCACCTGCATGCGCGGGCCGGGCACTTCGCCATTGGCAATCGCCGTCTTGACGTCCACGTCCGCGTACATCGCGCCCTCCGTTTCCAGGTCGCGAATGGCCGTGAATCCGTGCGAAAGCGCGATCTGCGCGTTGCGCGCGGCGAGGATCGCGCGATACGGAATCGATTCCTTCAGCAATTGCGCGTCATACTCTTCGGCGGTGATGTCACCTTGCAGCAGCACGTGCGTATGGGTATCGATGAAACCAGGCAAAACCGTGGCCTTGGAGAGGTCAATCACGTCCACACCGGCAGGCGCGCTTCCTCCGGCCACAACGGACACGATCCTGTCGCTTTCAATTACGATCAGCGCATTCTCGAACGGTTTTTCGCTCTTTCCATCGATCAGTTTTCCAGCACGGATAGCTACGCGGTGTGGCTTCTGACAAGGGGCGAGCATTGGGATTACGAGACACAACCCCAAGGCAATAAGGATACGGCGCATGAGAAGTTCCTCCCTCAAAGACGCCAAGCCTATCAGAGGCAGCCGGATTCGTCGCGTCCCCAGAGTGCCCGCTCCGATTCGAACTGCCGGAGTCCGGGAATCTTCCACGGAAATATCGACAACGGAGCGAGGTTCGGCTAACATCTGCCGCATGAGGTTCCGCGCGGGGCACACTCCGCAGATATGTGCTGGAAATTGCTTCACAGTAAATCGAATCTGCCTCCGCGCGGAAACGATGTCTCTGCCGGACAATAGTCTTCTGGAGCGAACGGGATTAGGAACAGCATCTCTTTGGAGCAGACGTGAGCCAATCGTCTCTGATTAATCCTCCTGACCGTATTGTGGGGGAAGACGCGCGGCGCAGCACCCGCATCGAACGGTCCGTCCCGCTGATCGTCTTCGGCCAGAACCGCGTGGGCGAGCCATTTGTCGAAAGAACCGTCTCGACCAGCCTGAATCTGCATGGATGCCGGTATCCCTCGCGGCACGATTACGGCGTGGGATCGTGGGTCACGTTGCAAGTCGTGGGATTGAATGTTGAGCCGAAGCCCCCGGCGGTGCGTGCGCGAGTGCGTTCGGTCCACACCTCCCAGAGTGCCCGCGAACTGCAGCAAGTCGGCGTGGAGTTGGAAAACCCGGGGAATGTTTGGGGGATTGTCACGCCACCCCAGGATTGGACGAGCGCGGGAGGAACGAATAACTCGCTGGCGCAATTTGCAACCGCAGTTGCGCCGGCTCTGGATCCTCCGCCGACGACTCTAAAACTCGACGAGCCGCAGGCAAATGCGGAGCACAGGATGGCCGAAGTCGCCACATTCCCTTCTCCATCGCCCGCTGCCCCTAAACCGCAAGCACCAAAGCTGGTTGAGGCTCCCAAACCGCAACGCGTGGTCATCACGCCGGACGGACTCATCGCGGCGCTGCAAGGAAAACTGCGGCAAGCGGCGGAGAAAGCGGTGCAAGCAGCGGTAAACCAAAAAGTTGAAGAAGCGGTGCGCGAGGCGCTCAACTCGATTGATGATGTGCGCAATTCGAGCGTGCGCGAGATTCAGGAACTTTTCCCCACGCGGGTGGAGATGATGCGGCTTTCCTCCAAAGAGGATTTTGCTGGTGAGATCGCCTCGCAATGGAAGGAACAAATGGAAAAGTACCGCGGCCAGGCGGAGGAGATGGCGCAGCGCCTGGAGAAACAGGCCGCGGAGTTGCGCCGCGAATTGGCCCGGTCGCAGGAATTTGTGGAACGCATGACGCGCGAAAGGGAGCCTCAAATTCACGCGCGCCTGAACGAAGCGGTGGCCCAGGCCACATCTCAGTTCGAAACGGCAACGGCGCGCTCCGCCGACCGCCGCTATCAACTCATGCTCGAAAATACCCAGGCTGTGACGCAGGAGGCGCTCCTGAAGCTCGACGCGCGCTCCGCAGAAGTGCAGGCCCTCGTACAAAGCGCCGTGAACTCAGCCCTGGGGGCCTTCCAGCGGCAGACCGACCAGCACGTGAATGCTGTCCTGTCCGAGACCAAGGAGCGCGCGGTCTCCGCCCTTTCCTCACTCGACGCGGAGAGCCGCGCCACCTGTGAAGCTCGCCGCCTGACATTGGAGTCCGAAGTTGCCCGCGCCGCCGAGCGTTCCACCGACGAATTCCGCAAAGGAATGAAGGCTTTCCTATACTCCTGTCTGGTGGCCGCCGTCAGCGCCGTGGATGAACATTCCAAATCCACCCTGGACGGACTCGTCAAGGACAACGGGAAGACTCTGTTCGAATCGGGCAGCGATTCGCGCACTCAGGATGATCCGGAAATTATCCCTGATACCGACATCGATCCACTCACCCACTAAAAGGCAATGGCGCGGGGTAGCCAAGGAAAGTTGTAGCGCTTGCCGCAGGAAATCCCCCGTCTTCACAAAAGAAAAACGCCAACCGCTCTATCAGGGCGGTTGGCTTTTTCCGTTCGTTACTGTTGCAGCGGAGACTGTGTCAGTCCTGAAGGAAGCAGGCTGACAAGCTCTGCGTGTGCTCTGGCCTAGGCCAGAAGGTCATAAATTCAGTTAGCGGGCCGCCGCAGAACCCGGGCGCCGAAACGGCCGGCGCACCACGTCTTCGACCGCGTAAATGCGCTGCCGCGTAGCCAACATGATCGGGTGCTGGCTGTCGGCAATTCGATCCACGGCCAATGCCCAACCCCTGTGCAGCATGTACAGACTTCCGATCACAAAAGCGATGGCGGCAAATCCTACGGCAAACAGAGCAAAGACCGCCAGCAGTTCCCACACAAAATACATTTGCAGCAAGACCAGCGCTGCGAGGAACGTCCACATCCACTTTCGGCTCTTGTCCTTGGTCTTCATCATCCCTCTATCCCCCGATCACTGGTCCGTTCGGCTCTGGCCTCTTGCCTGTGTTCTGCTACCTGACCTCTTTACCCACTTCCTTAGATGCGCCACCCTGTCCTTAGGGTCTAATCAAATCCCTTGCACCTGTCCCATTTGACACCTGGCGGTCCGCAAAAGCGATGGTACAGAAGATACATTTTTAGTCCTAAACGACTCTCCTAGTACTGCAACTTGCTAAATTAAGATCCTCTAAACCGCCCGAAACCAATATGTTACAGGGCATTCGACTTTCGCCCCAATTTTCGCCTCGTTTTCCCTGTACTAGCTGTGGAAAACCTGTCCTTACGTACAGGCGATTTTCGAGCTCCATTTGTAGTGATTCCTGGCTCCCCTGCGTTTCATCCTGTGTCTCTCTGCCAGCTTTCAGGAATGCCTCAATGGCTTGATTGGCTCCCTCACAAGCCGTCTAAGCACCGCCGGGGGAGAGCCTCACTCTGCCTGTCCCGATTCGCCCCTGACAAGGCAAGGCGGGTGCTTGAAACACCGTACATCGCAAAGGACAACTGACCGGTCTTGGCTGGTTAACACAGATGCGCGGATTCATTGATCGAACGAGAATCCTCGTGCCGGGTTACTGCGGGTTCAGCCGGCCGAAGGAAGAGTGTTTTCAGGGACCCTGCAGCCCGCCCGCTAATTCCCTTTCAGAGCGTAGCCGGCATCAAAAGGCAGCTTGCCATCCACGCGCAGGACTTTCACCGAACTGTTGATGGAATAAACGTCGAGAATTCCAACCGCGCCAGGCGTGGATTCCACGGCGCGCAACAGATCCTCGTCGCTGCCCACAATCTTTACCGTCAAGCGGGACTCGTTCGCTTTCGCGATGGCCGCTTTGATGTCGCCGCCGGCATCGCCGAAGAGTTTCTGCATCGCCAAGCGCATCTCGGGAGCTTCGGGATTCTTGATGACGAGAGTGAAGCTCTTTCCGTCCGGCCAGGCCTTCTGCATGCCCCTGCACAATTTCGCAAGGTCGGCCAGTGGGACGTCCGAGAGCTTGCTCCCCGCGGCAATAACGACCGCCAGGTTCTTGATCGCCGCAACGCTCGAACCACCGGGCATCGAAGCAATACACAATAGGGCCGTGATTCGCAGCCATTTCCCGCGGGCGTTCCGCTTCATAACTTCCGTGCTCACTTTCTGGCGGATTGTTGCAGTATGTTCACTCGTCACAGTACGGAGCAAGTACGCGTTTTCGCCCTGTGCTCAACTGTGCGCCTGCTCTCCTTTCTCATCAATCAATTTGCATGCCGTTGAAGCGGCAACGCGCCCCGACCGTCGATGGACTTTGTTTGCGCATCAAAACGCCAGTGCTTCCCACTAGACTTGCGTGCAAACAAAAAGCACGTTGCCCCGGCCGCTCCGTCTGCCGCAGCAACGCGTTTTCTTCATCTCCAAAAACTTCGCTACGCCTTCTTCAGCTTCCGCGTAATCCACACAAGAATCACCGCGCCCACAAATGCCACTACGATCTCCCCGATCAATCCGCCCGCGTGAAGTCCGATCAGCCCGAGCACAAATCCGCCAACAATCCCGCCGAGCATCCCCAGGATGATGTCCACCACCACACCATATCCCCCTCCCTTCATCACTTTTCCGGCAAGCCAGCCGGCGATCAACCCCACTACAATCCAGTAGATGAGTCCACCCATGAATGGCCTCCTCTTTCTCCCTGCCGAATAGCTGCCCCTGCCGCGCGTCCCTTTTAGAACGCGCCTTGCCGAATGTCAACCGTGCGGCTTACACTGGCTCGCAAGAAAACTATCTGGGCGTAACGGAGCGTTGATGACTTCTCGCATTCGTTCATTCTTTCTGCCGCTGCTTGTACTTGCTCTGATTGGCGCCGCCTGCTCGAAATCTCCCGCACAGAGTGATTCGGCCTCCAGCGGTAAGTCCGGGGCGCGTCCTGCGATTGTCTTCATGACCGACTTCGGCACGGCTAACGACGCCGTGGCCATCTGCAAAGCCGTCATGCTCGGCATCGCCCCAGATGCCCGCATCATGGACGTCACCCATCAGGTGACGCCCTTCCAAATCGATGAAGGCGCACGCTTCCTTGAAGCCGTATCCCCTTACTATCCCGCTGGAACGGTATTTGTGGCGGTTGTCGACCCTGGAGTCGGCACCTCGCGAAAAGCGATCATCGTCAAATCAAAGAAGGGCCAGTATTTTGTTCTCCCCGACAACGGCCTGATCACCCCCGTCATTGATCGCGACGGCCTCCAGTCCGCGCGAGAGATCACCAATCCAAACTGGATGATCCAATCCGCCATTTCTTCCACGTTTCACGGCCGCGACATTTTTTCTCCGGCAGGCGCGCACCTCGCTGCCGGATGGGATTTCGTTCTCGTCGGCCCCGTGGTTCCGCAACTCGTCCGCCTTACTCCCAAAACTTCCACCACCTCCGACAAAGGCGTCGCCGGCGACATCATCAGCCTCGACGATCCCTTTGGCTCCCTGATCACCGATATTCCCGGCGATGAATTCAAGAAGCTCGGCTACAATCTCGGCGACAAGTTCCGCATCGAGATCAACAAGAAACCGGTGGCCCTGCCTTACGTAAAGACTTTCATGGATGTCCCCGTCGGCGATTTGCTGCTGTTCATCGATTCTCGCGACCGCGTCAGCATCGCCGTCAACCAGGGCAACTTCTCGAAAAAGTTCAACATCGAGCCGCCTGGCGCCATCTTCATCCCGCGCAAAGGCGCCCCTCTCAAGGATAAGTAAGCCGAGTGTCATCCTGAGGCGAACCGGCAAGGTTCGCCGATCGACTCGTCCCGACCCTGTCGGGAAGATTCCGGCTCCTGCCGGAAAAGATCCCAACTTCCCGTCTTTGCTCCATGTCTCCATTGCGATTCTTCGCACATCTTCATCCCATGCTTCCGGGAGGACACCCACGATTGCTCCTTTCGTCTCCATCACGCTATCCTGCCGGGAACCCCGCGCCATCTGTCTGCTATGCTCAATCCATGGAAAACCGTTCCTTCAGCGACGTCGGTGGCACCCCTGGCGGTCTCGGCCATTTCCTCCTCGGCGTCATCATGGCTTGTCTCGGCGGCTACTTCCTCGCCAATCAAGTCAGCGTTGTCGGTTCCTTCTGGAGCTTTTTCGGCGCGAACACTTTTGGCATCACCCTGGTTCCCATGCTTTTCGGCGTAGGCCTCCTGTTCTGGAACGGTCGCAGCACCGCCGGCTGGATTCTTACCCTCGCCGGTTCCCTCTTCATCCTCGCGGGCGTGCTCGCCAACATGCACATTTATTTCCGCCCCACCAGTCTTTTCAACACTCTCGTCATGCTGGTTCTGCTCGTCGGCGGACTCGGCCTCATCGCCCGCTCCCTGCGCGGTCATCCCCCTTCCTGACCCCCGTCCCGCCATCCATATCCGTCGCCGCGCACAAAAATTCTCGGGAACTTCTTCAACTCCCCGTCGAATCACACTGTCAGAACGTCACGAGTGCTCCCCGCTGGAACAAACAAGGGCACAAGGGCACAAGGGAACAGGCCGATGGCATTCTTTAACAACCAGCTCAAACAAGTTCTGCGCAGGCTCGGCCGCACGCCCATGTTCACCGCCATCACTCTCATCACGCTGGCGGCTGGGGTGGGGGCGAACACGGTGGTTTTCAGCGTCCTCGAAGGCGCCCTACTGAAACCATTGCCGTAACCCGACCCGAAGGAGCTGGTGGGGGTTTGGCACACCGCTCCTGGTATCAACGTCACGGACCTCGAAGGCTTAATGTGAACGGGTTGAATGAGTCCAGCGGGAGTGAGAGAGAATCACTCTAGAGGAGAGCTGGATTCGAAGAATCAATCGTCGAACGATGGGAATCCCGCGCCCTTGCGATTAAGACACCCGGACCAGAGCTGTTTGACTGCACCCACAATCGAACGACATCGCGTGGTGGCTTTCGAGAAATTCAGCAACCGCTTTCTTGACGCCTCCGAGATGAAAATCATGAATCAAGATCAGTCCACGGTCGCTCATTTTCTCCCAGAGAAAATTCAGGCTGTCAATCGTCCCCTTGTACAGGTCAACATCGAGATTTACAAAGCTAAGCCGCTCACCATTCAAAATGGAACCGCTTTCTGGAAAGATTCCCTTAGTCAATGTAACGCCAGGAAACTTTGCGAGGTTTGCCGCGACGTCTTCTTGGCGCGAGCTGAACTGTTTCTCGCGAAACCATTTCTCGTCCTCCTCACCGCGGCCAGGCAAGCCCTCGAAGGTGTCGAATCCATAAAACTTTTTGTCGCCTTTTAGGTGACAGATGATTCTGGCGCTGCCGCCCCTCCACATTCCGATTTCCACCATGCTTCCAAGAGCGCTCGCCTGCATGCGTACGAGGCTGTACAGCGCGTAAGCATCAAGTGGATTCATCCCCAGACCGGCCTCGCCAAAAGCATCATCGATGACTGCAACGGCCTCAGGCTCTCTATAGAACTTCAGCAGTGACACTTGAAAGTGTTTGTTGGCTAACTCGAGCGCGTTGAAAAGGGGTGGTGTGTGAAGCAGGTTTGCGAACGCCTTGTTCATCGAACCTCCGGACGCTTGCGAATAGTGGCATGCTCTTTACAGGTTCTAAAACACTGCCGGACCCCCTGACATTGCGCCGGCGGCTACAATCCTGAGTCTTATGATCAGTCCAGCTTCCAGTTTCGCTTTCGTACCTGCAATCACTCCACGCGCATGACGCGAGTGTTCAAAGGCCGCATGTGTCGCACTATCGGTTCTTCGGGCGGTCAACCGGCGCAAAAAGCGCGCGGTGTGTCTACTTCCGCGCTGCCCACAGCACAAAAAGCATTGTCGCGTCGCAGAAGGCTCTGTCAAGCCTAGTAAACCACATAATAAATTCACAATCGCGGCCAGGAATTGCAATTATCCGTATTCGATAACATCGCGGGTGGCCGTCCGGTTCCCGAACCTGTTCTGAGGACCATAGCGATAAGCATTGCCTATTTTTTTCTCTGACTGAATACTGAGAACTGACAACTGAAAACCATTCCGTCTGGAATCACCAGTCCCCAAGAGTTGCTTTTTCCTTTCGCTCGCCCAACAATGAAGTCTGAATCTCGACCTGCGAGGTCCCATCATGCCCGAAGCCGTAATTGTCTCCGCCGTCCGCACTCCCGTCGGCCGCGCCTACAAAGGCTCGCTGCGCGCCACGCGCCCCGATGATCTCGCCGCGCTCGCCATCAAGGAAGCGCTCGCCCGCGTTCCCGGCCTCGACGCCAAGGAAATTGACGACGTGATTCTCGGCTGCGCCATGCCCGAAGGCGAACAGGGCATGAACGTCGCGCGCATCGCCGCGCTCCGGGCGGGTCTTCCCGTGGAAACTTCCGCGATGACTATCAATCGCTTTTGCTCTTCCGGATTGCAAGCTATCGCCCTCGCTGCCGAACGCATTCGCGCCGGTTCCGCCGAAGTGATCGTTGCCGGCGGCACCGAATCCATGTCCATGGTGCCCATGGGCGGCAACAAAATTTCGCCGAACCCCTGGCTCGTCGACAATTATCCCGACGCGTACATCAACATGGGCCTCGGCACGGAAAACATTGCGCGCAAATTCGGCATCACCCGCGAGCAGGCCGACCAGTTCTCCGCCGCTTCCCACAAAAAAGCTCTCGCCGCTATCGCCGCCGGACACTTCAAAGATGAAACCATTCCGGTGGAAGTGAAGATCACTGCGTTCCCCAATGGCAACGGCGCGTCCTCAAAACCAAAATCGCCGATTAAACCGGCGACCCAGACTTTTACTTTCGCGACCGACGAACTTCCCCGCGCGGACACTTCGCTCGACATTCTCGCCAAGCTCAAGCCGGCCTTCCACGCCAAAGGCACGGTCACCGCTGGAAACAGCTCCCCGATGAGCGATGGCGCCGCCGCCACGGTTATCATGAGCGACGCCCGCGCGAAATCTCTTGGATTGAAACCGTTTGCGCGCTTTGTTGCTTATGCCACCGCCGGCGTTCTCCCCGAAGAATTCGGCATCGGCCCCGTTAAAGCGATTCCCAAAGCATTGAAACTCGCCGGCCTCTCGCTCAACGACATGGCGGTCATCGAACTTAACGAAGCCTTCGCCGCGCAATCGCTCGCGGTCATCCAGCAAGCCGGCCTCGATGCCACGCGCGTCAATCCCAATGGCGGCGCCATCGCCCTCGGCCATCCGCTCGGCTGCACCGGCGCAAAACTTACCGCCACCATTATTCGCGAACTCCAACGCCGCAGCGCGCGCTACGGCATGGTGACCATGTGCATCGGCGGGGGCATGGGCGCTGCCGGAATCTTCGAGCGCCTCTCATGACCGGCAATCCGGCTCACGGGCTACTTCCCGATCCGATCCGCAACCCGTCATTTCGAGCGAAGCAGGCCGACGCACTTTCTTCCCTTCCGCTCCCGCGGAAGGTCGGCCTGCGCAGAGAGAAATCTCTCCTTGATTCTATTGGCTCGTTTGCCGATTTCCTTTTGCGGCGGCTCAGATTGAACTTGTTGCTCTGCTCCGCTGTGCTGGTCCTCGCAATCGGTTTGAACGCCCAGGCACCCATCGCCGTCCCCATCCCCAAAGAACCCCATCATCATCTCGTCTTCGAAAATTCCTACGTCCGGGTTTTCCGCGTGAGCGTCCCCGCCCACGAAGCCACTCTTCCCCATCAGCACGATGTGCCCTATCTCTACGTCAGTCTCGGTCCCGCCGACGTCATCAACGCTGTTGAAGGCAAACCCGAAGTCCGACTCGTGATGGCCGACGGCCAACTCGGCTACTCCCCCGGCCACTTTGCCCACATCGCCCGCACCGACGCCGGCAGCTCCTTCGACAACGTCACCATCGAACTCTTGCGCCCGCAAGGTGAGCCGCGCAATCTCTGTGAAAAAATAATCGATGGCCCGCTAGGTGCCTGCAACCAACCAGCGCCAAGCCAGCCTGGTTCGAACTCACAAGCAAGAGTGCGACCAAGAGTTTTCGAGACAAGACCGTTGTTCAGAACGGACGGTGTGCGTGCCGTGTCGGTCTCACTTGGAGCAAGAGCGCACTTTACCGAGGCAGCTGCAAAATTCGGAATGTTATTTGTAATTGGCAATGATTCAGTGTTGCAGATCGATCTTCCCGGAGAGCCTTCCAGATCTCTTCACGGCGGTGAAGTTCTCTGGATCGCCCAGGGAGGATCAGCGACGATCACCAGCCCTCTCGAACGTGGAACTTCCCACTATTGGGTGCTCTTCTTTCAGGACGAAAAATCGGCTAAGCAGCCGAAGAAGTGAATAGGACGCTATTTCTTCTTAGCTTCAACGTGCACGAGTAGCGATTCCGGCGCGTCTTTCATCGCGGAGTATTGTTCGCTCACCAGCGTTCCTGGGCCGGTAACCCGCGTGACGTTTCGCAATTTCACCGTGGCGCCTTCCATGGGAAACTCCGAGCGGAAAACCAGCGCATCGCCCTCGAATTGCCCGGTTTCCACGAGGGCTCCGGGAAAATCGTTCCCGAAGACGTACGCTTTGTATGCTTTTTCGCGAGCGTCCCAGGTCATGACCAGCAATCCTTCAAAATCGCCGACGGGCCCTTGGGAATGAAACGTGTTGATCAGTGAATTTCCGCCCGGCCCGAGCTTGCTGGTGTACACGCCGGTATTCTTCCCGCCGCCCGGATAGGACGCCGATTTCGGATACGTCTCGGTGTAGTCCCATTCGCC
>WNFJ01140577.1_pt1 | contig 13251 bp, 9 predicted proteins | sample 5400461 | NCBI WGS metagenome assembly WNFJ01 (sample SAMN13153349, study PRJNA577476) | soil metagenome | isolation source: 115 cm saprolite on Douglas fir-dominated hillslope | place: USA:California | collected 2013-09-17 | reverse complement strand
GCTCTTCGAAGGGGCGCCTAGCCTGTATTTGGTCCTCGCCCCGGACTGGACGATCGTCGCCGCGAGCGACACGTACCTCCGAGCGACCAGGACCAAGCGCGCGGCGATCGTCGGCCGGCCGTTGTTCGACGTCTTCCCCGACAACCCCGATGATCCGCCCGCCCCCGGCGTTCGCAACCTACGCGCCTCGTTGGACCGGGTGCGGCAGCACCTCGTGCCCGATACCATGACCGTGCAACGCTACGACGTGCGGCGTCCCGACTCGGACGGCGGCGGGCTCGAAGAACGCCATTGGCGCCCCAGCAACTCGCCGGTGTGCGATGCGGCAGGCCAGCTCGAGGATGTCACGGAACTCGTCCGTCTCACACCGCTCGCCGACGAACGTAGCCGCCGGCTCACCACTGACCTCGGGGAGCGGCAGGCGCGTCTCGACCGGTTGACGTCGGAGCTGGACAATGCCATCCAACAGCTCGAGCGCTTCAGCTACTCGGTGTCGCACGACTTGCGCGCCCCGCTGCGCGCGATCGACGGGTTTTCTCAAGCGCTGGCCGAAGAGTACGGCCCGACCCTTCCCGCCGACGGCCAACACCTCCTCACCACGGTCCGCGAAAGCGCGCAGCGGATGGGGCGGTTGATCGACGACCTGGTCGGCTTCGTTCGGCTCGGGACGAAACCGTTGGCCATGGCACCGGTCGATCTCGCCGCTCTCACGGACCAGGTGGTGCGAGAGTTGCGGCAGGCCAATGCCGACCGGCGTGTGGCAGTCACGGTGGCCGCCCTGCCATCGGTTCGGGGCGACCCGGCCCTGCTGCGCCAGGCCCTGACCCACCTCGTCGGCAACGCGTTCAAGTTCACGCGCCATCGCCCCGACGCCCAGGTCGACATCGGCACGCGGAATGAAGGCGCGGACGTCGTCTGCTATATCCGGGACAACGGTGCCGGCTTCGACATGCGCTACGCGGGGAAGCTGTTCGGGGTGTTTCAGCGCCTGCATCGCGCCGATGAGTTCGAGGGCACTGGCATCGGCCTGGCCCTCGTGCAGCGGATCGTGCATCGCCATGGTGGGCGGGTGTGGGCTGACGCTCGCGTGAACGAGGGCGCGACGTTCTTCTTCACGCTTCCTCCGGCAGGCCCACCCTGACGGTGCGATTCCTCAGGCTCACGCCGCTCGCAACCTCCTGCTTCGGAGCATGGGCAATCGTGGATACCGGCATCATGTCCTCGCCGACCTGCGACGCTGTCGTGCGAGCACTTACCGTCCTTGGAAGGACGCAGGATCTATGGCACAACTGATTGGTGAGCACATGCTGGTGGTGTTCTTTGTCTATGGGCTGGCGTTCTTTCTATTGGGAACGGCGATCCTCCTGCAATCGAGGCTGGGGAGTGAATTCGCCTTAGCGAAGTTCCTGTGGCTGCTCGCCGGCTTCGCATTAGTCCATAGTGTGGGCGAGTGGACCGACATGTTTCTGACACTGGGAGATGCCTATTGGACGCCGCTCGGTACGCACGTGCTCAGAGTCGCGAGCTTCTATTCTGGGGCGTCGTTTGTGTTCCTGCTGAAATTCGGTCTCCGACTGGTTTTGCACGAGCATCCCCAATACGGGGTCGTGCAGCGCGCAACCTGGATTGCCGCGCTCGGGTTCTTTGGGGCGGTAACGGCCTACGGCCTCGCCACCGGTTTCAGCAGTCAATGGCTGCTCCTGAGCCAGATCTTCACGCGATACCTAGTAGCGTTTCCGGCCGCGCTGCTGACTGCCCTGGGGGTTTGGCAGTACCGGCAATCGTCGGAAATTCACTCGCTCCGCTCCCCCGAGGTCGATCGCAGCCTCATGGGAATGGCCGTTGTCTTTGCCTCCTACGCGGTCTTCGCGGGTCTCGTCGTGCCCGGCGCGGCGTTTTTCCCGGCCTCCGTCCTCAACCACGCGACGTTCCTGGGTGTGGTCGGGGTGCCGATCCAAGTTGCGCGCTCCGCGTGTGCACTGGCGGCGGCACGCTATGTCATCGGCATCCTGAACATCTTCAACCTGGAAGCGCAGAGTCGACTCGAGCGGGCCAACGCGGACCTGAGCCAGACGAACGAGCAGCTGGAGAGACGCGTGCGGGAGCGGACCGGAGAACTGATGCACGCGCGCGACGCGGCCCTGGAATCCGGGCGACTGAAATCGGAGTTCCTCGCGAACATGAGCCATGAGATCCGCACGCCGATGAACGGCGTGATCGGGATGACGGGGATCCTGCTCGATACGGACCTGACGCCCGAGCAGCGCCAGATGGCCGAGACCGTGCGCTCATGCGGCGATTCCCTCTTGACCATCATCAATGACATCCTCGACTTCTCCAAAATCGATGCGGGTAAACTCAACTTTGAGACCCTCGACTTCGATTTGCGAGAAGCCATGGAATCCACCGTCGAGCTGCTGGCCGAGCGAGCGCACGCGAAGGGCCTGGAACTAGCCGCGCTGGTGCACGGCGACGTTCCGGTGCACTTGCGGGGTGATCCTGGCAGGCTCCGGCAGGTCCTCACCAACCTCGTCAGCAATGCCGTGAAGTTCACGGAACGGGGCGAAGTTGTGGTGCGGGTAACGAAGGAGCAGGAAACGGCCTCCCACGTCCGGATCCGTGTTGCGGTGACGGATACCGGCATTGGCATCTCGGAGGCCGTTCAGGCACGGCTCTTCCAGGCGTTTGTGCAGGCCGACGGGTCGACCACCCGCAAGTACGGGGGCACGGGACTGGGGTTGGCGATTTCGCGGCAATTGGTGGAACTGATGGGCGGGGAAATCGGGGTCGACAGCGTACCGGGGAAGAGCTCGAGGTTCTGGTTCACCGCCCGGCTCGAGAAACAGCCGGCCGCCGCTACGGCGGCACCGGTCCCGCAGGTCCAGGTGGAGGGGTTGAGGGTCCTCATCGTCGATGACAATGCGACCAACCGCAAGATTCTGATTCATCAAGTGGCCGCTTGGAAAATGATCGCCTCGGAGGCGGAGGATGGGACGCGCGCGCTGGAGTTGCTGCGCGCCGCGGCACCGCACGCGCCCTACGATATCGTGCTCATGGACATGCACATGCCGGGCATGGCTGGCTTCGAGTTAGCCCGTACCATCAAGGCCGATCTGAGCATCGCGCGGGTCCCCTTGGTGCTCATGCCCTCCTTCGGCCAGCGCGGCGATGCACAGATCGCACGCGAGATCGGCATTGCAGGATACTTGCCCAAGCCGGTGCACCAATCGCAGCTCTTCGACTGCCTCGTCACGGTGCTGGATCGGTCCGGGGTCGGTGCCATACCGGCGAACGCGCCCACGCCCACGCCGCTGGTGACACGACACACGTTGCGAGAGCAGGAAGCGCGGGCCCAGAAGCTGATCCTGGTCGCGGAAGACAACATCGTGAACCAGAAACTGGTAGCGCTCCAGCTGGAGAAGATGGGCTATCGGGCCGATGTGGTGGCAAACGGGCTCGAGGCGGTTGAAGCCTTGACGCGGATTCCCTACGACCTGGTCTTAATGGATTGCCAGATGCCGGAGATGGACGGATACGAAGCGACCGCAGCCATCCGTCTGCGCGAAGGGCAGTCCACGCACATACCGATCATCGCGATGACGGCCAGCGCGCTGGAAGGCGATCGGGAGCGATGCTTGGCGGCAGGGATGAGCGACTACCTGTCCAAGCCCGCGAGACCCGACGACCTCCGCGCGATGCTCGCTCGCTGGCTCAAAGGCCCTGCGTAACGGGCCCGCCCCTGTCGACCGCGGCCCCGACATCGCGTCAGCTGGTCGGGGGATCCTGAGGATCGCGCGCGACGAGCCGCACGCGCACCGCGTAGCGCGTGAGCCCGGCCACGTGGCGGATGCCGAGCCGCCGCATCAGCTCGCTCCGGTGCGCCTCGACCGTCTTGACGCTGATCCCGAGCTCCTGCCCGATCGCACGCGTGCTGCGGCCGTCGGCCATGAGCCGCAGCACCTCGCGCTGGCGTGGACTCAAGCCCTGAAGCGGCTGGTGTACCCCTACCGCCGTCGCGACCGCAGCGCCGAGCCCGCTCAGGTCGCTCTTCACCACGACGTCCTCGGCGCCCGCCTTGAAGGCGGCAATCACGCTCGCCGTGTCGAGGGCACCGGCCACGACGATCAGCGGCACGGCGCTGCGCAGGGCCCGCAACACCCCCAGCGCGCCGAGCGCGTTGAACTGCGGGAGCACCTGATCCGCGAGGATCACGTCCGGCACAAACTCCTGCAGCGCACGGCGGAAGGCGTCCTCCGAGGCAACCCGCTCGGTAACGACCTCGAACCCGGCGCGGCTCAGCTCCAAGGTCGTCACGGCCGCGGCCGCCGCATCCCCTTCGACGAGGAGGACCCGCAGGCGACCCCGGTGACCGCGCGAACGGCGAGCCTCGACTGGTGTAGACTGACGAATCGGTTGGGATGAGCCGGGCAAACGCCCCAACACCGTACTCTCACGTGATAACCGCACAGGCAACCCTCCCTGAATCGGACCCGCGGCCCCATTTGCGGCGTTCGCGCAGCACTAGGGGCGGGCCTCTACTCCTATCCACTAAGGCGCCGCCGCTGGGCGGGCGCCATTCGGTGGAGTGCCGAATCGCGGCGCGACGATCCCTTAAGGGAGCTTAGGTACTTATCCAGCATTGACTGCCCGCCTCTATCGTTTAAGGTGAGGTCAGAGGGGGTGCACGAGCGCCGATGAGACATCCGCACGGCGACCGATCCGGTCGGCGAAACAACCGCCTGTCTCCGTTCCATTCGTGGACGGTCGCGACGAAGGCGATACCACGCCTTGTCCTGTTGTCCCTGGCATTCGTATCCTCGCCGCGGGCCGGGGCGCAGACGGTCGTCGAGCCGCCCCGCACCATCCGGGTCGTGATGGATAACGCGTACCCGCCCTATGTGTTTCAATCGGACGACGGCAAGCTGCAGGGCAGACTGATCGATCAATGGCGAGCGTGGGAACAGCAGACCGGGATCAAGGTCGAGATCCACGCGATGGACTGGGGCGAGGCGGTGCGGCGCATGCGCGCGGGCGAGTTCGACGTGATCGACTGCATCGTCGAGACACCCGAGCGCCGCAACGATTTTGATTTCACGCCGGCCTATGCCACCGTCGAGGCGTCGATTTTCTTCCGCGACGACATTTCCGGCATCACCGACCTCGCGTCGCTGAAAGGATTCCCGGTCGGGGTCAAGGCCGGGGACCAACACATCGACCGACTCAAGGAGAACGGGGTGACCACCGTCATCCCGTTTCGCAGTAACGATGAGATCATCGAGGCGGCGAAGCGGCATCGCATCAACGTCTTCGTGGTCGATGCCCCGTCGGCGCTCTATCTCCTGAACAAGCTGGGCATCGAGGGCGCATTTCGGCACTCGGTGCCGTTCGCCCGGGACCAGCTGCGACGGGCGGTGCGCAAAGGGGATCTGGCCCTGTTACGTACGGTGGCGGAGGGCTTCGCGGCAATCGAGCCAGACGCGTTACGGCAAATCGATGAGCGATGGTCGGGCCGCACGATGTATCGCGCCTACCGGCGCTACCTCACCTACGGCGCCTACGCCGCGGCGGCGGCGCTGCTGCTCATCGCGGGCTTGGTCGCGTGGAATCGCCTGCTCAGCCGCCGGATCCTCCAGCGGACCGCGGCCTTGGGCGAGAGCGAGCAGCGCTTCCGGCACATCGCCGAGCAGCTGGACGCCTCCGTCAGCCAGTTGCACGCGCTCGCGGGTCGATTGATGCACGCGCAAGACGACGAACGGCGCCGCATCGCGCAGTTGTTGCATGAGACCACCGCACAGGATCTCGCCGCCCTGAAAATGCATCTCGCCCGCCTGAATCGGACGGCCAACCAGTTGAGCGCCAGCGATCGGGCTGCGCTGACCGACAGCATCGCGCTCGCCGAGCAGGCGATCACCGAAATCCGGACGCTGTCGTATCTGCTGCACCCGCCCTTTCTCGACGAGGCGGGCCTGTTGTCGGCACTGCGCTGGTACGCCGCCGGGTTTGCCCAGCGCAGCGGCATCAAGGTCGATCTCGAGCTGCCAGACCGGTTCCAGCGGCCGCCGCTCGACACCGAGACGGCGCTATTTCGGATCGTGCAGGAGGCGCTGATCAACATTCACCGGCACGCCGGGAGCGAGACGGCCCGCATCCGGTTGCAGGGCAACGCGGAGACATTGGTCCTGGAGATCGAAGATCGGGGCCATGGCATTCCGCAGGCCGCGCTCCAGCACATCATGCGCGGTGGCGGCGGGGTCGGTGTGGGCATCGCCGGGATGTCCGAACGCATCGAACAGCTAGGCGGGACCCTCGAGATCACGTCAGATGAGCACGGCACGACCGTGCGAACCCGGTTACCGCTCGTGCGGGACGCCGCCTAGTGGCGCTGCGGATCCTCGTCGTCGACGATCACGCCGTCGTGCGGCGCGGCGTCCGATCGCTGCTCGAAAGCCACGAGGGCTGGGAAGTGTGCGGCGAGGCGACGACGGGACGCGAGGCGGTCGACGAGAGCCGCCGCCTGCGACCCGACGTCGTCGTGATGGATTTGAGCCTGCCGGAGCTGAACGGCCTCGACGCCACCCGGCAGATCCTCAAAGACCGGCCGGACACCGAAGTGTTGGTGCTGACGATGCATACCTCGGAGGAGCTCGCGCGCGACGTCTTGCAGGCCGGCGCACGCGGCTACGTCCTGAAGGCCGATGCCGATGAGAACCTGATTGCGGCCGTCGACAGCCTGCGCCAGCACAAGCCCTTCCTTACGTCCACCGTTACGGCCATCGTGCTGGACGACTACATTCGGCGCGGCGACGACGGGCCAGACGAGTTCGCGGCCAGCGCCGTGACGGCCCGCGAGCGGGAGATCATGCAACTCCTCGCCGAAGGGCAGAGCAACAAACAGGCGGCGGCGACGCTTGGTATCAGTGTCAAGACGATCGAGGCCCACCGCGCGAACATGATGCGAAAGCTGCATCTCCGCTCGGTCAGCGATCTCGTGCGCTACGCCATCCGCAACAAAATCGTTGAGCCGTGACGCGCGGGCGGCCTCAGGCACCCGACCCGGCGGCCGCCGCGCCCGCCACGACCAAACGGTGGGTCAGCGGTACGGAGCGGCCTCTGGATCGGGGGCGACGAGCCCTACCCGCATGGCGTAGCGCGTGAGCCCGGCCACGTGGCGGATGCCGAGGCGCCGCATCAACTCGCTCCGGTGCGCCTCGACCGTCTTGACGCTGATCCCGAGCTCCTGCCCGATCGCGCGCGTGGTGCGGCCGTCGGCCATGAGCCGCAGCACTTCGCGCTGCCGCGGGCTCAAGCCCTGAAGCGGCTGGCGCACGGCTACCGCTGCCGCGACAGCGGCGCCGAGCCCGCTCAGATCGCCCTTCAACATGACGTCCTCGGCGCCCGCCTTGAAGGCGGCGACCACGCTCGCGGCCTCGAGGGCGCCGGCCACGACAATCACGGGTGCGGCGCTCCGCATGGCCCGCAACATCCCCAGGGCCACGACCGCGGTGAACTGCGGGAGGACCTGGTCCGCAAGGATCACGTCCGGAACAAACTCCTGCACCGCGCGGCGGAAGGCGTCCTCTGAGGCAACCCGCTCCGTAACGACGTGCAGCCCAGCGCGGCTCAGCTCCAGGGTCGTCAATGCCGCATCTTCGGGGCAGTCCTCAAGGAGGAGGACCCGAAGGGGACGCGAGTTCATTGGGGACAGGCCCGAGCCGACATCTTGCTCCGACGAGGTTTGGATAACCTCAGATATACTTTGCTGGCCTTTGCTAGTCAACGACGGTGACCTCCGCGTTATCAGCCAAACCCCTAGTCCACGGGACGGATGCGGGCAGCATATTACGCGATCCCCTCGACGCAACACGCGCCCGAGCCGCGTTCGGGCCAGGTGGGCGCGTGGGCCGGGAGGGAACGCTCCGATCGCCCGCGCCCACGTCGCGCCGTCATGCCGAGGGCGGGACCGACTGTCCTCGAGTTGCCACACGATGTCGCAAGCCCCCGGTGCTCTGTGTAGCGGTGTTCGCAGCACGGGAGTGCGTAAGCGACTGGGGACTTGCCCAAACTGACAGCGGAACTCACAAGAACGCTGACCGATCGAGAGCACATGGCGAGGCTCGTGTCGCAATTCTCCTTGGAATCCAGCGCCCGCGGCCTGACCGACCTCCCCCAGCGTGCGCGCCGCGCGGGCTCAGTGCTTGCGTAGACACATGTGTCGCGCGGCGACCGCCGTCCAATACTTCCTTGTTAGGCGAGGTAGCGCTCGGAGCGATGGGTCCGCACGCTGCCGCTGAGCACATCATCCGACGCTTCGTCGCCACCGCCCTGCGACGAGCGAGCTGAGTGGAACTGCGCCATCTGAGATACTTCGTCGCGGTCGCCGAGGAGGGCAGCTTCCTCGGGGCGGCGAGTCGTCTGCGCGTGGCGCAACCGGCGCTCTCGAAGCAGATCCACGACCTCGAGCACGAGGTGGGCGTCAAGCTGTTCGAGCGGCGACCGCGCGGCACGCGGGTGACGCCCGCCGGTGAGGAGTTTCTCCGCCATGCGCGGCAGACGTTGGAGAGCGCGGCGCGCGCCGTGGCCACAGCCCGGAAAACCGCCTCGGCGACGGGGCTCACGCTCGCGCTCGGCGACGTGTATGTGTACACCCCCGTCCTGCTCAAGCTGCTGGCGGCATTCCGGCACGAGTCGCCCGAGACACCGGTGCGCGTCGTGCGGGTACATGACGCCGACCAGGCCGCCGCCCTGCGCGAGCACCGGATCGACGTCGCCGCCATGTTCGTCGGCACCTTGCCGGTGCCTGGGCTCGAAGCCGTCCAGCTCGCCGACTGCACCATCACCGGGGTGTTGCTACCGTCCAGTCACCCGATCGCGGACCAGGAGCGGATTCGCCTGCGCGACCTCCACGATCTGCTGTGGCTGCACCCCTCGCAACGCACTCGGCCCGAGGTGTATCGCGTGTTGCGGAGCGCGCTCGAGAGTCGCGGTCTCGTGCCGGCCCGCCACCTCGGGCGGCGCGGCGACATCGCGGCCAACGTCGCGATTGCCGGGGGAGACGCCTGGGCGCTCGCGAACCCCACCGTGGCCGCCGTGTACGCCGACCTGGAGGGATCGATCGTCTACCGGCCGTTCGTTGACCCGCCCATCCCGCTCTGGTACGCCCTGGTGTGGCGGCATGATTCGTCGTCGCCCCTGCTCGAAACACTGGTCGAGGTGGCCCGGCGCCTGGCGGCGCCAACGGCCACCGCTGCGCCGGTTCCCGCCCAGGCATAGCCGGTGGGGCCGCCGCCTGCCGCGCCGCCCGCTGGCTGGCGCCAGGGCAGCGCCCCCCCCGTCACCCTGGCTCGTCCAACACCTTGCGGACGGCACGCGCCAGATCGCGGATCCCGTACGGCTTCGTCAGCACCCGCGCGGGCAGCGCCTTCAGTGGAGCGAGGTGCGAGGTGCCCGGGCTGTAACCGGTCGTGAAGAGGAACCGGAGCCCCGGGTGACGCGCGTGTACCTGCTGGAACACGACGGGCCCGGGCACCCCGGGCAGCACGACGTCCAGCAGGGCGAGGGCAAACGTACCGCCCTGCTCGCCGAGGACCTGTAGCGCCTCGCTCCCGCTCGCCACGCTCTCCACCTGGTACCCGAGGTGGCCGAGCAACTTCGTGGTGCTCAACCGCAAGGCATCGTCGTCCTCCGCGAGGAACAGGCGCTCCGAGCCGCCGACCAGGTCCCCGCCCGGCTCCGGCGCCACGGGCTCGGGTGACTCCGCGCGAAACGGGAGGTAGACCCGAAAACTCGTGCCTCGCTGCGGCTCGCTATAGACGTGGATCAGGCCGCCGTGCTGTTTCACGATCCCGTACACCACCGCCAGGCCTAGCCCGGTGCCCCGCCCCATCGCTTTGGTCGTGAAGAACGGCTCGAAGATGTGGGCCTGGGTCGCGGCGTCCATGCCGATGCCCGTGTCGCTCACCGCCAGCCGCACGTACTCGCCGGGCCGCGCCCAGGGGTGGGTGACACCGAACGCTGCGTCGAGCGAGACACGCTCGGTCAGGATGGCCAGCTCACCGCCGTGGGGCATGGCATCCCGAGCGTTGAGACACAGATTCATCAACACCTGCTCGACCTGGCCCGGGTCGGCGGACACCGTGGTTTGAGCGGGTGTCTGGTGCAGCACCACGGCCACATCTTCCCCGATGATGCGTTTGAGCATTTTGACGACGGCGGCGACGAGCGCGTTGAGATCGACGATCCGGGGCTCGAGCACTTGCTTCCGACCAAACGCGAGCAGCTGCCGCGTGAGCGCCGCGGCCCGATCCGCGTGTCCCAACACGTCGGCGAGATCCCCACGCACCGGGGCGTCCGCCGGCAGGTCCCGCAACACCAGCTCCACCGTCGTCTTGATCGCCGCGAGCAGGTTATTGAAGTCGTGCGCCACGCCACCGGCGAGCGTCCCGACGGCCTCCATCTTTTGCGCCAGCCGCAACTGGTCCTCGAGCCGGCGCCGCTCCGTGATGTCCGTGGCGACGCCCAAGACCAGCGGCCGGTCGTGGCTCGGCCAGCGCAGTGGCACCTTGATCGTCTGAAACCAGCGCACCTTGCCGGTTCGGGCGTCCGTGACGGGCTCCTCGGGGATCAGCTGCTGCTGGCCGCCCTCCATGACCGCGCGGTCGTCGCGCAGGAAGTGCTCCACCTCCGTCACGTGGGGGTTGAAGTCCGCGTCCGTCTGGCCGACGATCGCCTCGCCCGTCGTGCCGTAGATCTCGGCCCCGGCTCGATTGACCAGCACGAAGCGGCCGTCCCAGTCCTTGACGAAGATGAGGTTCGGGCAGAGATCGACGACCGCCGTAAGGAACGCGCGCTGGGTCCGCAGCGCTTCCTCGGCCGCCACGCGGGCACGCTCTTGCTGCTCGCGGACCCGGCGCCGCTCGAGCGCGGCCAGCACCGCCGGGCCCAGGCGCGTGACGCGGTCCTTGAGGAGATAGTCCGCCGCGCCGGCCTTCATGTACTCGACGGCCGTCTCCTCGCTCATCGAGCCCGTCACCAGGATAAACGGCAGGGCCGGCGCCGCCCGGAGGACGAGCTCTAAGGCGTCCCGCCCGCTGAACTGCGGGAGGCTGTGATCGGAGATGACCACGTTCGGGGCGAAGTCCCGCAACGCGCGCTCGAACTCCGCTCGGTCCGCGACGCGGTACACGGCCACCCCCGGGTCGGCCTTGCGGAGCTCGTGCGCCAGGAGCTCGGCGTCATCCGGCGCGTCCTCGAGGAGAAGGGCCCGAATGCTCACCCGCACCCCCGTCAGCGGCTGGGGCTGCGCAGGCGACCACGCCCAGGGTCACCCGCACGCCCTGCAGCGCCCCCCGGACCGACCGGGCGGCGCACCCGCAGGGCGGGACATCGTGGCTTCATGCGCGCGAACCTGAGTTGTGGGAACCGGCCCGAGACGTGCGCTGGCCGACACCGTGCGTACAGCAGCGCAGTTAGCATAAGAACCCGCGCCGGATTAGGGTATCGGGAAGTCCCGCAGGACGATATGTTCGGTTTGGTACGCACCCCCCCAAAGACTGGCGCCACGCGAATGGCCCACCCTCCGCCGGCGGTAGCGGATCGCTGCGAGCCGATCGACATGTACCGCGCAGCATCCGTGAGCGTGGCGTAACACCGGCGCGTCGGCCCGGCGTGCGCCCGCCGACGCGCCTCACCCAGTGGCGCACGCCCCTCGTGGAGGCAATATGGCGACGCCGGTTCTGGACGATCTCAAGCGGTTGTTTCACCGCACCTGGTGGGCACTGGTGCTGCGAGGTCTGTTGGCCCTCGCCGTGGGCGTGTTCATCTTCGCCCGACCCCTCGAGTCGGTCGCCGCGTTTGCGCTGGTGATCGCCTTTTGGGCCCTGTTCTCGGGGATCGTCGACATCGTGCACGCGATCGAGCTGAAGTCGGCCCTGCCGCGGTGGTGGGTCTTGTTGCTCACCGGCCTGGTGGGGGTCGGGTTCGGTATCGCCGCGCTGATCTACTACCCCGTGCTGTCACTCACCTTCGCCGTGGTGTGGGTCTCCTGGTGGCTCCTGGTCACCGGCATCCTCGGCCTGTATGTGGCGTTTCACCAGCGGCAGCTGGGCCTCCCCTGGGGTTGGAGCGCGGCGTTCGGCGTCCTCAGCGTCGCCGCGTCGGCGTTCGCACTGCTCGCCCCGCCGGTCACGCTCGCGGCGATCATGGGGTTGATCGCCGGCTTCGCGATCGTGGGCGGGATCGCGCTGGTGTGGGGAGCGTTCAAGCTGCGCTCGCTGGCGCGTGTCTAGGCGGCGCTCCGAGCCTGCGCCCGCTGTGCGGCCGCCGCACCCGTGGGTGGGGCGGCGGCCCCCGGATGTCCCTCGGGACGTGGCGCCAGACGGTCGCGGGATCGCATGACGGATTGGACGCATGCCTGGGCGCACGTGGGGACATCGGTGCTGGCGGCGTTCCTGGGCTCACTGGTGGAGTTCGTCGAGGTGATGACGATTCTCCTCGCCGTCGGGACGGTGCGCGGCTGGCGCTCCGCCTGGAGCGGCGCGGGGGCGGGCGTCGCGGTGCTCGCGCTGCTCGTCGTGGCCCTCGGGCCGGCGCTCGGGGCGATCCCGGTGACCCTGTTGCAGGTGGTGGTGGGCGTGCTGCTGCTCGTCATCGGCGCGAGCTGGTTGTGGAAGGCGGTGCTGCGCTCGGCCGGCATCAGGCGCCTACGCGACGAGGATGCGGTGTTCGCCACCGCGACCGCCGCCCTCGCGGGCCGCGCGCGGCAGCCGGCTCCCGCCCGCTTGGATCTGGTCGCGGTGGCGGCCGCCTTCAAGGCGGTGATCCTCGAGGGGCTCGAAGTGGTGTTGATCGTGATCGCGGCGGGCGCCGTGACGCACACGCTGGGTGCGGCGAGCCTGGGCGCCGCGGTCGCCGGGGGGCTGGTCCTCCTGACCGGCGCCGCCCTCCGCCGCCCGCTCGCGCGCGTGCCCGAGAACACGCTCAAGTTCGCCGTCGGCGTGTTGCTCACGGCGTTCGGCACGTTCTGGACCGGCGAGGGGCTGGGGGTGCGCTGGCCGGCCGAGGACCTGGCCCTGGTGGGGCTGGCCGCGGGGTTCTGGGCAGTCGCGCTGCTCGCGGTCGCCGTCGCGCGCCGCCGGGCCGCGAGTCCCTGAGCGGTGATGGTTCCGACGATACGGCGCACCGACACGCCCCGCGGACCGGAGCGCTCCACGGCTGCGTGAGGCCGCGCGCCTCACAGAGGTGATGGATGTTCCC
>WNFJ01290196.1_pt1 | contig 13252 bp, 13 predicted proteins | sample 5400461 | NCBI WGS metagenome assembly WNFJ01 (sample SAMN13153349, study PRJNA577476) | soil metagenome | isolation source: 115 cm saprolite on Douglas fir-dominated hillslope | place: USA:California | collected 2013-09-17 | reverse complement strand
GCGAATCGGCCCGCGCCGAAAGTCGTCGATACGACAGTGCTGTCGAATGAGCCGGTGGTAAGTCGGCGCAGACCTTCCCTCGCCGAGCTGCGCGCAAGTGAAGAAAAGGCGAAGGCGGCCCCCGGTCCGACAAGTGCCACTTCCAGCTGGGAAGACTACGTTTTGCCCGGGGTTGATCTGCTCGAGGAACACAGTCTTGAAGCGCGTACAGCCACCGATCCTTCTGAACTACAAGAGGTCCAGCAAATTCTCATTGAGACGTTGGCCCAATTTGGGATTGCCGTCGCGCCGGGCGATATCACCAAGGGTCCCACCATCACGCGCTACGAAGTTTATCCGGCTAAAGGCGTGCGCGTGGATAAGATTGTGAGTCTCGAGCGCGACCTTGCACGAGCGACGAGTGCCGAACGAATCAACATTCTCGCGCCTATTCCAGGCAAAGACACTGTCGGAATTGAGTTAGCCAATACGCGCAAAGTCACGGTGAAATTGCGCGAGCTTTTTCAATCGACTGATTGGGAGTCGGCGAAGGAGCACGCAAAAATTCCGCTCGCGCTCGGCAAGGACGTTTACGGCAAAACAATCATTGCCGACCTGGCGCAGATGCCGCACCTGCTCGTCGCGGGGACGACTGGCAGCGGGAAGAGCGTCTGTATCAACGCGCTGATTGCCAGCATGCTCTTCCGCTTCACGCCGGAAGAGATGCGCCTGGTTATCATTGATCCAAAAATGGTGGAAATGCAGTCATACCAATCGTTGCCGCATCTTGCATTCCCGATCGTGACGGATCCGAAGAAGGTGCTGCTGGCGTTGCGATGGCTTATCGACGAGATGGAACGCCGCTACAGAATGTTTGCCCGCGTAGGGGTGCGGAACATCGTCGGATTTAATGCGCGGCCGAAGAAAAAAACACAAAAAGAACTTGATGATGAGGGGACGGAGTCCGGTGTCTCAGCGGTCCGTGGGCGTAAGTCTGCTGAGACAGCGGACGCTACAGCGATCAAAGTACCGCGCGAAGACGAAGAGGAAGTTCCCGACAGAATTCCTTACGTCGTCGTGATCGTCGATGAACTTGCTGACCTGATGCAAACGGCGCCTGCGGACGTCGAGACCGCGATCGCGCGCATCACGCAAATGGCACGTGCGGCTGGCATGCATGTGATCGTCGCAACGCAAACACCGCGCGCGGACGTGATCACCGGGGTTATCAAAGCGAATGTTCCCAGCCGCATCGCATTCCAGGTCGCGAGCAAGATCGACAGCCGTGTCATTCTTGATGAAAACGGTGCGGAGCGTTTGCTCGGACAGGGCGACATGCTTTATCTGCCACCCAGCGCTTCACGACTCATCCGTGCGCAAGGCGTGCTGGTCACTGATAATGAGATTCACGCGCTCGTAGAATTTATTTCGAAACAAAGTCCGCCTGCATTTGATACGGCCATGCATGAGAAACTCCTCCAATCCACTAGTGCGCCGGAAGAAGAAGTGACCGCCGAAGATGAAGAGCTGGTCGAAAAATGCATCGAGATTATTCGACAGGAAAAACGCGCGTCCACTTCGCTGCTCCAACGCAGGTTGCGACTCGGTTACACGCGCGCGGCGCGTATCGTTGATATTCTGGAGCAGCGCGGTATTTTGGGTCCCGGCGAGGGCGCCAAACCACGCGAGATTTTGGTCGATCTCGATGCTGCCGTTTAGCCGGCTTTTCGTTCATGACAATAGAGGGGCTCGGAAAAAAATTTCAGGAAGCACGGCTGGCGAGAAATCTCACGCTCGATGAAGCCGCGCGCATGACCAAAATTCGCCCGCACCGGCTGGCGGAAATTGAGGCGGACGATTTTTCGCAGTTCCCGAGCCTGGCCTACGCGAAGGGTTTCCTGCTTATTTACGGGAAGTTCCTGGATGTTGATGTGACGCCTTACCTGGATGCGTTTGAGGATCCCGAGAGCGTGACCGTGGACGGCTACTCGTACCTTCAGGAGAACGAGCGCGCTAAACCGGTCTCCGCACCGGTGGTTCGGCGCCGTCCCGCTGCTACCGGTTGCGGCAGCAGCAATCGCGTTTCGCCAATGCCGCTCATTGTGGGGGTGGTGGTTTTAGTGGTCGGCTTTCTTGGCATGAAATTTTTTCTCAATGTGCAGAGGCTCGCGCCTGGACGAGGGGGCTCGAGCGCGCAAACGTTGCCAACTGCAACGCCGGCGATTGCCTCGGTCGGGTCGAGCCCGACAGCAGCTCCAAACATTGGCGCTGTCGCTACGAGTGCGCCGGTCGCGTCCCCTGTCCCAGCAGTGGGGCCGCCGGAAACGCGCAAAGCGTTGGCCGCTAATTCCGCCGCAGCGGGCGAGCCGGAAGTGCGTAAGGCGAAGCCGGTGACTAAAGAAGAACTGGCGCAAGCCCGCACAGGCCCCGATTCGCCTCCACCCGCATCAGCCGAACAAAATCGAGTCGCCATCCAGCCGCTCAAACGAACTTACGTGAGGGTAACGGTTGGCGACGACGGAAAGGCTGCGTTCGAACGATGGGTCTCCCCGACTGATGGTCCGGTTGAATTTCGCGGTAAGCACGTGTCGATTCGGGTCCTCGATCCTGAAGCCGTTAAGATCACCAAAAACGGACAGGCGCTGCAAGAAAACGACCAGGACGTGAGCGCCCATGAACTCGTCTGTAGTGGCAGCCGATCCAGCTGCAAATTCTTCTGCAAAACGCAACAAGCAGGCGGCAAGCCTGCCTCTAAAGCGTGTTAAAGTCGGCATGATCAGCCTGGGCTGCGCCAAAAATCTCGTTGATGCGGAGGTCATGCTTGGAAGTGTTTTGCAACGCGGGATGGAAATTACGTCGCGCGCAGAGGACGCCGATGTGCTCGTGGTTAACACGTGCGCCTTCATCGATTCGGCCAAGGAAGAATCAATCGAAGCGATTTTAGAAGCGCATCAGCAGCGCGGGTTGAATAAACGACCAGACCAGAAACTAATCGTAAGCGGTTGCATGTCGCAGCGGTTTGCGAGAGACCTGCATAACGAGTTGCCTGAGGTGGACGCGTTCATAGGACTCGATCAAGTCGGCGAGCTTGGAGCGATTGTGGAGAAAATTTTAGGAAAACGTCCAACATCGAACGCCGAACACTCAACGTCGAATTCAGACGGTTCGATGTTGGACGTTGGGCGTTCCGCGTTCGACGTTCATTCCGGGAACGACCGTTTTGATTTTGCATTCGCAGATACACGGCCCACGTACATTCCCGATTACGAAACACCGCGGTTCAGACTTACTCCCGCCCACTCCGCTTACGTGAAGATTGCCGAGGGTTGCAATCATCCGTGCAGTTTTTGCGTGATTCCACAAATGCGCGGCAAGCATCGGAGCCGGAAACCGGAATCGGTCTTGGCGGAAATCCGTGCGCTAGTCAGAGAAGGTGTGCGCGAAATCAACTTAATCAGTCAGGACACCACGTACTACGGAATGGATTTGTGGGAGACCAGAGCGACACCGCGTCAGCCAGTGGATTCGACTCGCGGACCGACGCTGGTTTCGTTACTCCGTGAGATTCAACAGATCGAAGGCGAATTCTGGGTTCGCCTGCTTTACACGCACCCGGCGCATTGGAGCGATGAACTGATTGAGACCATCGCTGAATGCAACAAGATCGCGCGCTACATCGACATTCCGCTGCAGCACATCGACGAATCGATGCTCGGCCGGATGCGACGTGAAACATCGCGCGCGCACATTGAAGACTTAATTCACAAACTGCGCGCTGGAATTCCGGGCGTAACGCTGCGCACTACTTTCATCGTCGGGTTCCCCGGCGAAACCGATGCGGAATTCGAGACATTACTGGATTTCATTCGCCGCAGCAGGTTTGAACGTCTTGGGATATTCAAATACTCGCAGGAAGAAGGTTCCCGCGCGGCCAGGATGCCGGGGCAAGTTTCCGTAAAGATAAAGAACGCACGTTATCGAGCGGCGATGGCGATGCAGCAATCCATTGCCCATGATCTCGCTCGCAAGAAAATTGGCAGCGAACTGAAACTGCTCGTCGATCAGCCGCACATTGCCCGGAGCGAAGCCGATGCTCCGGATGTCGATACCCGCGTGGTCTTGTCCGAGTCCGCGCCTGTTGGCGAGTTCATTCGGCGGACCGTCACGGGTAGCCGCGGCTACGATCTGCTGGCCTGACGCGAGTCACATTTTCCTAAGCAGCAAGATTGGGTAGTGACAAGTCGGCGATTTTTGATCAATTTCTCCAACAGTAATGGCCGAACCTGACCAACCAAAAAAAGAGACGGTTCGCATCGAGCTGCCGCATCCGCCTGTAACGCCGCCGCCGGCTCCAACTGTTAAACCGCGCGAGACCGTCCGGATCCAGTTGCCGGTTCGCGAAACCGGCAATGCGCCTGCTCCCTCTTCACCGCAGTCTGCCCCTGAGGATATTTCGTCGACGAACTTTTTCCCCGCGCCGAAGCCGCCAGCTGCCTCGCGTCCGTTATCCGCGCCAGTGCGTCCTCCTCCGATTCCACCCTCAGGACCGAAAAAGGAGACCGTGCGCATTCCCGTGGCGCCCGAACCGTTGCGCTCGTCTCAGAAAAAGACTCAGCCGCTGATGGCGATGCCCAACGTTGTTTCACGAAATCCGCTGATCGCTATAGCACCTGTCGAGAAAAGACCAATGCTGCTGTATTGGATGCTTCTCGCTATGTCCGCGTTGATTTTGATTATCCAGATTTGGACGTATTTTTCTTAGCTATGGAAAATTCTGCCATTATCACCCTTAACGAATCGAACTTTGACCGCGAACTGACGCAAGACGACAAACCGATGATCGTCGATTTTTGGGCGGAATGGTGCGGTCCGTGCAAAATGATTGCGCCGCTGCTGGACGAGATCGCGCGCGAAAAAGCGGGTGCGGTGAAGGTTGCGAAAGTGAACGTAGACGACAACCAGAGTCTCTCCTCCAAGTACAACATTCGCGCTATTCCGGCGCTGCTTTTCTTCAAGAACGGCCAACTGCGCGATCAGATCATCGGAGTCACGAGCAAGAAGGATCTGCTAAGCCGGCTCGAAGCACTGGCTTAGGGAATTTTCGCGGGGGCGAAAATTCCAGTCAATCACCTGTAGGGCAACCGCCTCGGTTGCTGACCCAAAGCGTGGCAGGCGGAGCGCCCGCCCTACAAACCATGCGCCCGGCGGGGGTCGAACCCACAACCTTTGGCTCCGGAGGCCAACGCTCTATCCAGTTGAGCTACGAGCGCAATAAGAACTGGAATTAGCCACAGATCCCGCAGATTTTCACAGATTTTCTGATGGTATCCCGCTCAAGCTGGTGCTTCGTGTTCGTGCTCAAATGGTTGGCGATTTCGGGTTGCAAAACCCGTGCCTTCGAATGAGAGTGTGCGCCCGCAGCCGCGTCGGCTGGCGACGAGTTATGAATCAGATCATCGATACGATTGAGAAAGAACAGCAGAAAAATGATGTCAAAGCAAAGCGTTTTCTGTTGGCGATAGCGTGCGCGTGCACACTCGCGTCGTGGAAGGAGACAAGGAACGAATCCAGATCTTTACCGGCATAGTGATCGGCCGGAAGGGTCGCGGGCTCAACGAAACTTTCACTGTGCGCCGCATCTCGTACGGCGAGGGCGTCGAGCGGGTATTTCCGCTGCACTCGCCCCGCATCGCAAAAGTGGAAGTGGAACAACAAGGCCGTGCTCGCCGCGCGAAACTAAATTATCTTCGCTCCCGCAAGGGGAAAGAAGCGACAGCGGTTCGCGAGTGATGGGCGGTTTTGCTAGGGAAGGCACTCCCGTGCGGTCCGCTCGGCGCGCACGGAGTAACGCTCCCTTCCGAGATTTTTCTTGTCACTCATCGCTTGTCACTTAGCGCAAATCTGAAATGATTTGCACTGATGGCCTACCGGCGGTGCGGATTTCGCTACGAAAAAAAACTCCGCATCACAGGAGTCTCGCGCATTGCGGGAATTGACGAAGCCGGGCGTGGTGCGTTGGCCGGGCCGGTCGTTGCTGCTGCTGCGATTCTTCCGGCAAAATTTCGGCATCGTCGTCTGAATGATTCCAAACAGCTTGCGTCGGAATTACGCGAAGAAATCTATTGCGCACTGATTTCGAATCCCGAAATCAGATGGACCGTCGGCATTGTCGATTCCGTCGAGATCGACCGGATTAACATCCTGCGCGCGAGCCACCGTGCGATGCGCCTCGCGACTGAAGCGTTGCTCGAACCGCCGGACCACGTTTTGATCGATGGTTTGCCGGTGATTCCTTTTCCACTTCCGCAGACGGCAATTATCGATGGCGATTGCATCAGCCTGAGCATCGCCGCGGCAAGCGTGATCGCGAAGGTCACACGCGACCGGATCATGCGTGACTTTTGCGGGCAGTTCCCGCAGTATTGTTTCAGCCAGCACAAAGGTTACGGAACAGAACTGCATCTTTTGAAGCTTCATGAATTCGGCCCTTGCCCGATCCATCGCCGATCTTTCGAGCCGGTGGCGCAACCGCTTCTTGCCTTGGAAGAAATCGTCCAAATCAGGTCATCTCCGGCGCGGCGCGCGCGGCGAGAAATTAGCGTGCCGGTTCCTCAAACGTAGCGGTTACAAAATTCTGTTCCGCAATTTCCGTGGACGTAGTGGCGGCGAAATCGACGTTGTATGCCGCGACAATGACACGCTGGTGTTTATCGAAGTAAAAACGCGCACCCGCGAAGATTTCGGTCGGCCGTTCGCGGCAGTGGACCGAGAAAAACGGAAGCGAATTTCACGCGGCGCGCTCGCATGGCTACGTATGCTAGCGAACCCGGACATACTTTTCCGCTTCGACGTAGTTGAAGTTATCGTCGCTGAGGACGCGGAACCGCGGGTCGAATTGATCAAGAACGCCTTTCCACTCTCGAAGCCGTATCTGTACTAATCCCGACTCGGCGTTAGGCGCTGGACAATCGCGGTGCTGTTGGGCAATCATAATTCTGCGTCATGACCGAACCCATCCTCGTCGCGCAATCCACGGAGCCGATTTTTTTGCTGGCGAAAATGGCGAATCGCCACGGCTTGATTGCCGGCGCCACGGGCACAGGGAAAACGGTGACCCTGCAAACGCTCGCCGAAAATTTCAGTGCCCGTGGTGTGGCGGTATTCATGGCTGATGTCAAAGGCGATCTCGCCGGCTTGAGTCAGGCGGGCGCAAATGATCCGAAGATCGTCGAGCGGGCAAAGGAGCTTAAGATCGAGAATTTCACCGGCGAAGCCTGCCCGGTCGTGTTTTGGGATGTCTTCGGCGAGCAGGGACATCCCGTGCGCGCCACAGTTTCGGAAATGGGCCCGTTGCTGCTGGGACGATTACTGGATTTAAACGACACGCAGGCGGGCGTGCTCAACATGGTTTTCAAAATCGCCGACGATAACGGCTTGCTCCTTCTCGATCTCAAGGACCTGCGCGCGATGTTGCAGTACGTGGCCGACAACGCCGACCAATTCAAAACTCAGTATGGAAACGTCTCCGCCGCGAGCGCCGGTACCATCCAGCGCAATTTGCTCGCACTGGAATCGCAGGGCGCCGACAAATTTTTCGGTGAGCCCGCGCTCAATCTTGAAGATTTAATCCAGACGCAAAATGGGCGCGGCGTCGTTAACATTCTCGCTGCGGATAAGCTGATGCAGAAATCGCCGAAAGTTTACGCGACGTTTCTGCTCTGGATGCTGTCGGAGTTGTTCGAGAATCTTCCCGAAATCGGCGATCCGGAGAAACCAAAGCTGGTCTTCTTTTTTGATGAAGCGCATCTACTGTTCACGGACATAGAGCCGGCAGTTGGACAAAGAATTGAGCAGATGGTGCGACTGATCCGTTCCAAAGGCGTCGGCGTTTACTTCGTCAGCCAGAATCCGCTCGATATTCCTGAAGTTGTTCTTGGCCAGCTCGGCAATCGCGTGCAACACGCTTTACGCGCCTTTACCCCGCGCGATCAGAAGGCGGTAAAAGCCGCCGCCGAAACATTTCGTCAAAACCCCAAACTGAACACCGAGACCGTTCTCACCGAGCTCGCCGTCGGCGAAGCGCTTATATCGATGCTGGATGAAAATGGCAGCCCGGAAGTTGTCGAGCGGGCCAAAATTGTTCCGCCACGTAGTCAGGTCGGAGCAATTACACCGGATCAGCGGCAGCAAATCATCAATTCATCGGTGCTCGCGGGTCACTACGAAAAAGCTATTGATCGTGAATCAGCTTACGAAAAACTGCAGGCAAGAGCAGGGGAGAAAACCCAAAGCGTCGGTGCAGCGCCGGTGGCACAAGGCGAAGGCGAAGTGGCACCTGCATCGCCACAATCGTCTGTGCTGGCGGATGCATTGGGAACTGTGACCGCGGCGTTCCAGCCCAACATCGGGCCGCGCGGCGCCGTCCACGATTCACTTGCCACTTCACTGGCCAAGAGCGCGATGCGCGCGGCGAGCAGCCAACTCGGGCGGCAAATCGCGCGCGGCCTGCTTGGCGGAATCCTCGGCGGCAGCGGAAGACGCAGGTGACTGTAGCGGCGCTTGTGTCAAACGCCGAAATCTCAGACGCTCGCCGCGGCGAGCGCCTCTACAATAAAATCGCCGGACACGCCAAGCGCATCCGGCGATTTAGTCATTCTCAGTTTATGGCGTCGGCGCGGCCTTGGCTGCGTCTTTCTTATCTTTCTTGGCACCGCCTTTGCCCGCTTTCACTTCGATGTCGGTCGCGGACATTGTGTAGGTGACATGAACTTTATCGCCAACTTTGACGTCACCTGTGACTTTGGTGTTCGCGTCGCGATTAACCTCCCAGCGGTCTTTCCCCTTCTGCACGACGATCATAGAATCATTCACTTCTAAGACGGGCCCGGTGACCTCATAAGTCTTCGCACCCGCGGCAAAAGCTGCGCTACTTAGCGCAAGGCTCGCGGCGGCCAATAAACTGAGTGCTGATTTTATCTTCATGTGCGGATTAGACTCCATGAGATTCATTCTATTCAAGCGCTTTTGGACCAGAAACACAGGATTCACATCGAATTAGGAAAACGGGAACGCCTGAAAAATTAGGTAGGACGCGACCGCCGCGTGCGCTTCAACATCATTCCTTCGGTAATTCGCCACTAGCGTTGACCCCGACCCGAAGAGTCAACGGCCAAAGGACGTGCCGCGTCTGTTTCGCGTTTCCCCAGGCGCTGCGAAGCTCATCCATTATTTGCTCCAACGGATCGCTGCCTTTCGCAGCGATGAACCGCTGCGTCGCGGACCACGTTTGAAGATAGCCGAGCAGATGATCGAGATTCCATTGCGCTGTCATTTCGAACTTCGGCGCATCAACCTTGTGAAACGGGAAAGGTAGATCGGCGAATTGTTCAACCAGCTTGCGCTCCGGCGGCCAGAAAGGCCCGACCACTTCGTAGTAGTATCGATTCACCACCTCATCGATGGCGGGTTCGACGTGCAACAAGTTGTAAGCCGACGCAGCGAGGATGCCGTCGGATTTTAATACTCGGCGCGCTTCCGCGTAAAAGCGGCCGAGATCGAACCAGTGCAATGCCTGCGCAACCATGACCAGATCAAGCGTCTCTGATTCGATGCTGCTGTTCTCGGCTGGCGCAACACTATACTCGACTATCTTATGTGACTGCGCGTTCGCGATCTGCTTCTCACTCGCATCCGTCGCAATGACGCGATCGAACAGTGATGCGATGCCAATCCAACTGCTGCTTGTCCATTCCCCGTGCCGCAATCCCATGCGAGCTGGCGACTCGGCGCGATGCTTCCCAGATAATCGAATAATTTTTGCGGATACCGGGGCCTAAACCTCGCATAACCTGCCGCCTGCTTCGAAAAATGGTCTTTGAAGCTCGTATCAGCCTCCGCTCTGAATAGCGGCCGTCTCAACTACAAACCAGATGCAATGTCACTTTGCCGGCTCTGGAATCGCTCTTACGCCAACTCGAGCCAAGTATTCGTCCGCCTGCAAGAGATCATCGCCCGCCCGCTCGATGATCTTGAGCAGATGATCCATCGACGAGACCTCCTCGAGCTGTTCGGTTAAAAACCACTGTAAAAAATTGATCGTGATGTAGTCGTTCTTCTTTCGTGCGAGTTCGACCAAGCCGTTGATCTGGTTGGTCACGTGAATCTCCTGATCGAGTGACAGTTTCACGGCATCTCGCGGTACCTTAAATTTTGATTCCGGCGCATCGAGGGCTGGGATCACTACGCGCCCACCGGCGTCGACCACGTATTTGATAAACCGCAGCGCGTGGCCTTTTTCTTCCTCCGCCTGTTGGAAAAAATGCTGCGAAAGCTGCGACAGCGCCTCCGCCGCGAAATGCGCACCGATCGCATAATATTGAAGCGAAGCGCTGAATTCATATCCGATTTGTTCGTTGATCGCGTCAATTACCTTCTGGCTGGTTAACATAACGAACACGTTAGCGCGGATTACACGGATGCAAACGCATCAATTCTGGAAAGCGCATGCCGCTGGCGTGTTGCATTCGGCCGCTGGCCGAATGTTCCCGTGGAGGCGAGCTCAAACTTGGTTGGTGAAAGATTCCGAAGTGAACTTACGTTTCGTGCTATGAATGACGAAGTTTTTAAAGCAAACAGCGAGCTAGTTGGTCACGAGAGCGTGAGCCGCCGAGTGTTTCTTCGTGCAACTTTGGCAGGCGGAGCGTCGCTTTTGGCGGGCAGAGCGGTCACACTGTTCGCGGCTGCGTCCGCGAGCGATGATTCCAGTTTCAGCATTGGTGGCGATCTGCCAGTCAACCGACTTGGATTTGGCGCAATGCGGCTGACAGGCGAGGGGATTTGGGGTTGGCCGCCGGATCGCGAGAATGCGCTCAAAGTTCTGCGACGCGCCGTCGAGCTTGGCGCGAACTTGATCGACACGGCGGATGCTTACGGACCGGAAACTGATGAATTACTCATCGCAGAAGCGCTTTATCCTTATCCCAAAGGGCTCGTTATCGCGACGAAAGGCGGTAACACCCGACCCGGCCCCAATCAGTGGGTGCCGGATGGTCGGCCTGAATATCTCAGGCAATGCGTCGACAAAAGTTTGAAGCGTCTAAAGCTTGAGCATATCGATCTTTATCAACTTCACCGCGTCGATCCGAAGGTGCCGATGGAAGATTCGATAGGCGCGTTGAAGGAAGCGCAGAGCGCCGGGAAGATTCGCCACATCGGATTATCCGAGGTATCAGCAGAGCAGGTCCAAAGCGCGCGCAAGATTGTGCCGATCGTGACCGTGCAGAACCGCTACAACATCACAGATCGAAAATGGGACAATACCCTCGTATATTGCGAAAAAGAACAGATCGGCTTCATGCCGTGGGCGCCGGTTGGAGGTACGAGGGGAGTGACGAGCGCCGCCTTGGAAAAAGTCGCGAAAGACCACGGCATAACCATCTATCAGCTAGGGCTGGCGTGGCTGTTGCATCGATCTCCAGTGATGCTCCCGATTCCAGGGACGTCATCGCTCGCGCACCTGGAAGAAAATATGGCGGCGCGGAAGATTCAGCTTACCGCAGAAGAGTGGAAGACAATTGACGCGCTAGCGAGCCAAACGTGATTTGAGCAGGAGCGTGATTCGGATGTCGCGAGCGTAATGACCTTTAACGATGTTACTTTCGCTCCGGAAACTCGCAGTGACTTCGCGCATCAATTGATCCTGTTCTTGCCACCGCGATTTCAGTGTCCACGCAAGGATTTGTTGAAAATGATCGCCGTCGTCCACGGTGGGTGTGAAGGAAAACGACGTTGGTGCCCTTTTCGGTTCCAGTTAGTTCGTCCTGCAGGGCTGGGTGACCATCGATCGTTAGTGAAACAGGTTGAGTACCTGACGCATTCTTCATTTTCTGCAACATGCGGTCACGAGTCTGTTGATGGTGCCTTTCAAGAGTGAAATTGTCGAGGTCCGCTTTCGTGTCGGTGATCACGATCACGTACACTTCCTTGCTCTTGTTACCAACTTGCAGCGATGCTTGTTTATTGAGCTCTGGCAGTTTGGTCCACGTACCCGGAACGGTGACTTTTATTTTGCCATCGTCAGACGCGATTTCCTTTCGCTCAGTGGAAAGTCGTTGTAACCGCTCGCGATCCGACTGAATCATGCTGACAAGCAGCGGGATGCCCATAATACCGAGCACAAGTGCAATGTAGCCTAAAACCAGCCCGGTCGTCGCGATGCCTCTTCCGCCGAGCGTGCCGCCAGACTTGCGAATGTTCGAACGAGCAATATGGCCGCAGATTACCGCCGGGATTGCGGTGAACAGCCAACCACACGTAAATGAGAGAACAGCTAAAATGAGACTCCAAATCGCGACAGGCGGAGTACGAGGAACTGTTTGCGCAACAGCCGGCCGCGGGGGCGGTGGTGTTTCGTCTGCCATCGCGCCGTTGTAGCGGACGCAACGGGCAAAATCAAGATGCGCCAAAGTGGATGATTGAAACCTTGAGCGTTGAAGGCGAAGGCGCCTTCAACAGCACGCTACGCATAAATAAAATGCCCGATGGAAATGAAACCTCCGCGCATTCTACTCTGGCGTGTCCTAATGACTCGCGCGTTGCCATGCGTTCGCCCGCTGACTGGACCGTCTACCCGCCGCCTTCCCAGCACAGCGTGTTCTCTGCTCGACTACGCGACGCCAAAAGCAAAAACCCCGGTGTTAAATTCACCGGGGTTTTAGTTCTGGCGACGTCCTACTCTCGCACGGCCTTTCGCCGTACTACCATCGGGGCTGCAGCGTTTCACTTCCGTGTTCGGAATGGGAACGGGTGGTGCCACTACGCTAATGTCACCAGAGCGGAGAAGCGCTTACGCTGCTCGACTCTGGTGGCGGCGCTTCGCGCCGCGCGACGTTGGTAGGGGCGGTTCACCGAACCGCCTTGGCGATTGGGGTCAATCGCAGCTACCTGAAATTTCGAAAGAACGATCAGCTCTCAGCTTAGGCACTGATTCGCTGGCATCTACATACAGGTTTTCGGAAACAAATCCGCTGAGAACAGCGGACGCTACAACATCTGAGTTTTAATTGAGATCTTTTGTCTCCTCTGTTTGCCGCTCCGCAAAAGTGCGGAACGGCTTAACAGAAAAGTAAAAGATCAAGCCGAACGGGTTATTAGTACTCCTGAGCTGAACACATTACTGTGCTTGCACCCGGAGCCTATCAACGTGGTGGTCTACCACGACCCTTCAGGGAGATCTCATCTTGGGATAGGCTTGGCGCTTAGATGCTTTCAGCGC
>WNFJ01384153.1_pt2 | contig 13254 bp, 12 predicted proteins | sample 5400461 | NCBI WGS metagenome assembly WNFJ01 (sample SAMN13153349, study PRJNA577476) | soil metagenome | isolation source: 115 cm saprolite on Douglas fir-dominated hillslope | place: USA:California | collected 2013-09-17 | reverse complement strand
GGGCGTTTGCGGCTCTCGGCTGCCGTGTCCCGCGAAACGCTCGTCTCGTCGGCAATGTACACGGCCGCATTTACCTCAATCTGACGCATTTCATGCGCATCGCCGCCCAGGTTCCCTTTCTGGACCCACGCACCCTCGTGGAGCTCGGAGGAGGCTGGGGAGGTGACGAACTAGCGACACAAGTACAAGGCATAAGTCGCAAGGGCTTCTACCTTCGCCTTCCGCTCACCGCATCGCGCCTCTTGCGCGAGCACGTCAAGCTCGACGACGAGGTCGAAGTCTTCGAGACGTTCGCGGAAAAACAGTGGCGCGCGCAGAGCGTTCTCGACCTGGCAATCCTGCCGGACGAAGGCGTGGCGAGACGGCTGCGCGACATCCAAACGCTGCTCGAGCGCACGGGAAACGTGATGCTTACCTGCGCTTCAAGCACGCTCAGCACCCACATCATTCTCAAGACGATGCTCGAACGTGTGGCGGCCGTCGACGCGGAGCATTTGACCCAGTCGCTGACGAGCGGCATTCGCGACGTCGAAAGTGCGCGCCCCGGGATTGGCATCATGCACGTCGCCGCCCTTGCACGCCGCGAACCCGAGGCGCGTGCCGTCATCGAGTCGGAAGCCACGACCGGTCTCGACGCGATCCCCGAGGGGGCCACGCGGCGAGCACTCCAGAGCTTTCTTGAGCGGTATGGCGATCGGGCGGTTCGCGAGGCCGAGCTGTCGACGCCACGCTGGAAGGAAGACGCTCGCCCGGTGCTGCGAATGCTTCGCGCTGCGCTGCGGACCGACGCGGAACGTGTGGACGGCACGGTGGCGCGGGCGAAAGCGCAAGCGACCGCAGAAATGGCGAAACTGCTTCCGAGACTCAACATTGTCGAGCAAACTATCGTTCGCCACCTTGTGGCTCGCGCTCAGCGAGCCGCGCGGTTGCGCGAACGCATGCGAAGCTGGGTGACACGGGTGCTCGGCATGCTGCGCGAGGCGGCACTCGATGCCGACCGGCGGCTCCCTCGGGGCGACCCCGATCTGGATGCCGATTGGAACGCTCTTGCTGCATCCGGCTCGGACCTGGCCAGCGTGCGCAGCGCTTTCTTCCTGACGATCGACGAGCTGGTTGCCGCCTTGCGCGCGCCTCGGGGCGACTTGGCCCCGCTCGTACGTGCGCGGAGAGCGGAATTCGCCCGCGACCTGGCACGGCCCGATCCGCCCGCCACATTTGTTGGGGCACCTCCGCCCGTTCTCCTGCCGCCCTCGGGCGGTACCGTGTTGCGCGGTTTGCCCGCCAGCCCAGGCGTCGTCGAGGGGCGAGCGCGCGTATTGCTTCGAGAAGACGAGATGGACGCCCTTCAGCCGGGGGAAATCCTTGTCGTCCATACGACCGACGTGGGCTGGACGCCGCTCTTTCTCGTCGCTGCGGGAGTTGTCTCTGAATTGGGGGGTCCTCTCTCGCATGCCGCCGTCGTGGCGCGCGAGTTCGGAGTCCCGAGCGTTGTCAATGTGATGGGCGCGACGCGCGCGATTCGTCCCGGCGACGTTCTGCGAGTCGATGGAGACCGCGGCACCGTCGAGCGGCTAAGGTAATCGAGGGTAGTCGGCGGTGCGGACTCCCATACGGTGGCTCGCGCGTGAAGGCGACGGTCAGACCGTCCGCGAGGTGCTCGAGCGCGCGGGCGCCGACGCGTTGGCTGTCGCCGAGGGACGCGTGTTCGTGGGCCGGCGACGGGTGAGGCGCGAGAGCGAGCCGGTTCACGTGGGGGAGCTCGTGCACGTCGCCCCACCGCGCCTCGACGACCGCCCGCCTGAGCTGTGCGTTCTTGCGAGAACCGATGATCTGATCGCTGTCGAAAAGCCTGCGGGCATGCCGACCATCGCCGACCATGCTGGCGCCGTTCACGCGCTGGTCTCGATCGTCGCGAGGAGCCTTGGCTTGCAGCCCTCCAGCGTACACCCAACCTCGCGCCTCGACAGGGACGTAAGCGGGGTCGTGCTGCTCGCGCTTACTCGGCCGGCCGCTGCGCGACTGGCGCGCGCGCGTGCACGCGGTGAGTACGCGCGGAGATACATTGCCATCGCGGCGCGCGCCCCTGATCCAGAGCGCGGAATTTGGGACGCGCCGATCGGGAGGGCAACCAATCCTAGGCTACGCCTCATTGATGGGCGCGACGCCACAACCGCGCAAACTCGCTATGCGGTTTGCGCTCAAGTGGCGCATGGCGAGGCTATGCTTGCCGTCGCCCCTCTGACGGGGCGCACGCATCAGATCCGAGTGCATGCCGCACACGCCCGTGCACCGCTGATTGGCGATCGCGCTTACGGCGGCCCAATGCGTCTGGTGCTCGCGAACGGTATCGTGCTCGAGCCCAGGCGCATCGCATTGCATGCCGCGCGAGTTGAGGTGCCGATTGAACCAAAAGGAGTGCTCCTCGCCGTTTCTCCCGTGCCCGATGAGCTCCTTGGGCTGTGGGCCGGGCTTGGCGGCGCCCCAACGTCGTGGCAGCTTTCTGCGTCGTGCGTCCTTTAGAGCTTGAATTCTCCTCTCGAACGGCCGTCAAACGAGCGACATTGGTTCTTGTCGCTGTTGCCCTTGCGGTGGCTGAGCTTTTCGCGTTCGCGGGTGAGCCAGGCCGCACAATCGATGTGGGCAAGATTCTCGATGCGGGCCAGCCGCCGACGGTCGACGTTGCGCCGACCCCTGCGGATCCAGAGCCAATGGTGGAGCACGCCCAGTGGGTCTTCGACTTGCGTTGGGAGCGTGGCGAAGTCTGGCTCCTTGGAGCGAGAAGCGTTCTCATGCAAGCGCCACGCGTCACGCCGCGTGCGATGGGTCGCTTCGCTCTTGAGCTGTACGAAGGACCGGCGCTGATCGAGCGCGTTCGTTTCGACTTCCCGATGCTCGCGGTCCCCGATACGGCGGATGCCGGCTGGGCATCCCCGCCGCTTCTCACACGAAAAATGCGGACGCGCATCGGCGTTATCTTCCCGGCGACCCACCGCGGAACTCGTCTCGAGCTGTGGGACCGTGCCACGGGAGACAGGTGGTCGCTTCCCTGGCCGCCGGGCCAGGCATCGTCGCCGGGAGGCGCATCATGAATTGCCCTTCCTGTCAGGCTCCCGCGGACGACTCGCAGCGCTTCTGCCAAGTTTGCGGCCACGCGCTTGCCGCGGAGCCGGACGCGCAGGCCAACCCGGACCCGTTTCTCTTCCAGACCCTGGGCGGAAAGTACAAAGTAGTCCGCAAACTGGGCGAAGGGGGGATGGGAGCCGTTTACGAAGCGGAGCAGTTGCTCGGAACCTCTCGGCGCAGAGTAGCCGTCAAGACGCTCCATCCCCATCTGTCGCGCGACGCAAACATTGAGGCCCGGTTTCGAAGAGAGGTTGGAACAATCGCGGAGCTAGGACATCCAAATACGATTCAGGTCTATGACTTCGGCACTACGGAAAGCGGGATCCTTTATATTGTAATGGAGTTTCTTCAAGGCAAGAGCCTTGCGGACGTGCTCTTGGCGCAAGGCAAGATGATGCCCGATCGGGTTCAGAACGTTCTCCTTCAGATCTGCGGATCGCTCGAGGAAGCCCACGGGCGGAACATCGTTCACCGCGACCTCAAACCCGACAACATCGTGCTCATCGAGCGTGCGGGGCAAAAAGACTTCGTCAAAGTTCTGGATTTCGGCATAGCAAAACGCGCCAAAGAAGAAGACAAGAATGAACAGAAGCTGACCAAGCAGGGCATGGTGCTCGGCACGCCGCCTTACATGAGCCCCGAGCAATTCACCGGTCGTCCGATCGACGCGCGCAGTGACATTTATTCGCTCGGCGTGATGGCATACGAAATGTTGACGGGCCGCCTCCCATTCAACGCCGAAACCGCGTGGGAATGGGCGACGCAACACATGACGCAGGCGCCAATTGCGATTGAGTCGCTGCCCGAAGGCACGCGCGTGCCCGCCGCGATGCGAGCTGCCGTCGCGCGCGCTCTTGCGAAATCGCCGGACGACCGATTCCAAACCGTGCGCAGCTTGGGCGACGCGTTCAGCGCAAAGACTCCCTTTGAGGATGCCCTGACGCCGGCGCCGGCAGAAGCAATCGGCTCGTCTCCTCGCACTCCCCCAATGGGAAACGTTGCGTTTCCCACGCCGACAGGGGAGCTGGAATCGCCGCCCGAAAGGAACTCGGGCAATTCCGAATGGGGCCGGGGCCCCATACGACATACCTGGGGCGGGCGTGCCGTCTTGCTAGCGCTCGCGGCGTTCATTGGAGTCGCAAGCGTCATTGCCATTTGGGTGGCTATCCGGGGCGCCTCGGGTGGCGCTTCGAAGGAAGTCGTGCTCGACAATGCGTCGCCTCCTGCGCCTGCGACGTCTCTCACGCCGGTCGCCGTCACGAGCGGAGACATGCCGTCCACCGCTTCGAGCTCGCCGGATATTCCGCCACTCAGCGGCGCCGGCCCCAGGGTGCACCCGCTGCCAACACATGCCGTCGCGAGCACGAGCGCCGCGAGCGCAAGCGCCGCAAGTGCAAGCGCAAGCGGGGTAAGAGCGGAAGGGCCCTCAAGCACCCATTCGGCAGAACCGCCGCCGCCTCCGCCAAGTGCGTCTCAGGCGACTCTCCCCCAACCAACGGCCGCGCCCGCCCGGATCGAGCCAAAGGCGGAAACGAAGTACGATGGCTCCGAATGTGTGAAGGCGCGCACGCTTCGTGCCGCCGGACGAACCCGAGAAGCCCGGCCGTGGGCTCTCGCATGCATCGCAAAGGGCGGGAGTCTTTAGCGTTAGTTCACCCGGTTCAGCATCAGCCTCACTCCGGCGTCAACCGGAGCAACCCGTTTGGGGTCGGGACCCAAACGACAATCTGGGGCGGCCGCTTCCCCCCCACACCTCCCAGCCGGAAATCGCGCTTCGCCAAGCGCCCGCCGCGGCGGGGCCCGTTTGGGCCCGCAGTCGATACTCTGGGCTGGCCAGCGTTGCCAACGACAAGCCTGGGGGCAAGCGACCGCTCCCCGTGGCTTCGTGACCCCAACAAACCCGGAGTCGAGTGGACGCGAGCGGGTTCCACTTGGAGCGCGTACTGCACTGCGTACAGCTGCGGGGTAGGGGCTTGGAGCGACTGCGCAACTGGAGCCGCGCACTGGGTGCACTGCGTACGGCTGGGGGGGTGTGGGGGTGGAGCGGCTGCGCTCCCCCCCACCGTAGCGCGTCACGCTTGTGAAACGTGCACCAGCGGGGCTGGAGCGACTGCGCAACTGGAGCGCGCACTGGGTGCACTGCGTACGGCTGGGGGGGTGTGGGGGTGGAGCGGCCTCGCTCCCCCCCACCACAGTGCGTCACAGGTGTGAACGGCGGATGAAGGGCGGACAGACGCCAGTAGACGCGCGGCTGGAGGATGCTAGATTTGGTGATGTGGACGTAGTGCTGCGCAAACTGGGGAGGGGCGCCCGGTCGGTCGGTGGCCGGCTCGTGCGGGCGCCGCGCAAGGGCTCCGTCGTCGTCATCGAGTTTCCGGACGGGATGCACGAGTACGTCACCACTCCGGTCAAGCGCGTGCTGCGAATCGCGGGGCGCGAGGTTTTCTACATCGAGACGATCAATAGTCGCTACCGGCTCGAGGTTCGCGGCCGCGAGACGGCTGCGGCCGAGGGCACCGGCTAGCTTTGCCGCGCCGCCGAGATTTGTAACGGCGCTAGACGCGGCAGGGCTTGACGTTGTCGATAGAACAAGGGCATCTTGCCGGCCGTGGGCAAGCACGACCGTCGCAACTCGATGAAGATGAAGCGCCGCAAGGGACAGGCGAAGAAGAAGGCGCGCCTGAAGCGGCGAGCGGGAGAGCGCAAGACCGCCACGTCACAACCGGGCAAGAAGGCTCCGCGAAAGGCGGCGAAGCCAGTCGCGGCGAGCCCCGGCTTGGCATCGGCCACGCCGGCTGTTTCTTCGGAGACGCCGAACAGTTAGCTCACTCCGAGGAGTGGCCGAGCCGCACCGTTTTGAACTGTGGAGCCGGTGCATCCGGAGGCCGCTCGTAGACGATCGGTTCGCCGAGCAGGCCAATGTCTCCATCGAGCCGCTGCTCGGACACGAGCTGCCAGCTGCCGTGGTCACGCCAGCTCTGCTTGAGAGTCGTTGTGCGTAGCTCTTGCTCATTGGGCCGATACCACGCAACCCGAACGATGACTTCTGCGTCCCGGTCGCTTTGCGGGCGTAGTCCAGCAACTTCAACCTCCGCGATACGCACGCTCGTCCCCCAGCCGCGGTGCTGCGCCGCAAATTCCTCGCGCGCGGAGCTCGCGACTCGATCCAGTGCGAGCTCGTTGCGTCCGAAGCGCGAGTCTACGTTGAACTCTTGGGCCGCAAGCTGGGCCCGAGCCATCGCCGTGGGCGGTGTCGGGCAACCGAGAAGAGCGGCGGTGAACGGCACGAGGGCAGTCGCTGCGCGCATCGCCTCGAATCATCACGGTCGCATGCCGTGGGCCAACTTTCGAGTGACGCTAAAACGGCAAGGCCGCCACGAAGTATGTCTTTTCGATCCCCCCGCTTGCGAGCCCCTTCGCAAACCCCGAACGGAACGTGAACCCCAGGCTATAGCCCAGGGTGAGGTCGAACCAAAGCTCGGCGCCCACGCCGGTCTTGAACTTGGCGGTCCTCGCGTCGTCGAAGGCGCTGCCATAGTCGGTGAAGGCGGCTCCGCTTATGCGATTGAGAAAGATCGGCAGGGTCGATGGGCCGCGATCGATGTTGACGATCGGAAACCGGTATTCTGCATTCAGCAGGCCGAAGCTCTTGCCGACTTCGGCGAAGACGGGATAGCCGCGCAGGACGATTCCACCGCTTTGGTAAAGCAGGTTTTGAACGACGTTGATGACCGGCAAATCGATGAAGCCGCCCACGTAGAATAGCCCGTGACCTCCCGCATCGCCGCCACTCGTTCCCCCTCCCGCATGAAGCGCCAGTGCGTGGTGACGGAACCACGGCATCAGGAAATACTTGGAGAAGTTCATCGACGTCGCATAACCACTGAAATCGCTTCCCAGGCTTGGGTCGGTCAGATCGAACGCCACGCCAGCCGCGAACCCACTTTCGCTGCCGACGCTCCACAGGAAAGTCTCCGCGTTCGAGTAGGACCATCCGAGGTGAAGGCTTCCCAGAGTGCCGCGAGTCGGAAATTTCGGCGTGTCGTAAGGGTTGAGGCGGTCGGCCGGCAGAGGAGTGTCGCCCGCTACGCGCGCGACACTGTAGGCAATGCTGAATGCTTGCGATTCGAAGGCCCGCGGTATCGCGTAAGAGAGCGAGGTCGTGCCCCCGACAATCTCCTCCACCCAGCGCAGCGTATTGCTGCCAAGCTGGTAGTTTGACTGCGGTGCGATCAGCCGGTAGAGGCTCGCGCCAAAATCGACTGGAAGGCGCGTATATGCGTAGGAAAGGGTCGCCTCAAGCTCAGGGTGTTCCTCTTCGGTCGTAAGGCTCGCATTGAACTGGTGAAGCCCTGCGATGTCGCTCCCGGCGGCACGCAAGACGTACGCCTGACCGAAATTGCCAGGCGTAGATTGGAATGAGTAGTTGTGGGGCTGAAGGGTCGACCATGGGTTGTACGGCAGTGGAGCGATCGGCGGCTGCGGCGGCTCGGCTGGAGGTGCGCCGCGAGTCTCTTCGGCCGGCAATGCATCGAGCCACTGCGACTCGTCAATGGGCATGACGAAAAGGTCGTAGCCGGCATGCGTGTATCCAACGTACGCAAGCCATTTCCCGTCGGGCGACGGCTCAGGTTGGTAGGCGCCATTAATGACATTTGTGACTTGCCGAATCCGACCCGTGGCGACTTCATAAGCATAGATGTTGGTGACGCCGGTCCGGTCCGAATGAAAATACAACCATCGCCCGTCGGCCGAAAAGACGGGGTCTCCGTCGATCGCGCGATCATGGGTCAATTCACGGAACGAACCGTCTGCCGTGTCCACGATTCGAACGTCGCGGTAACCCCCCCGTTGCCAGGACGAGTACGCAACATGTCTGTCATCGGGCGCCCAACGGGGGGTAAATGCTTGATCGAATCGTCCGCTTGGCACCAGCACGCGCGCATTGGCTACTGCATGTGCGCCCGCCCGATCCGGGGACGCGACGACATCGGCCAGCATCAGGGTAGTGGTTCCGCGGTGGTTGGTCGTGAAGACAACGCGGCGTCCGTCCGAAGACACGCTCGGGTCCCGTGCGCGCCAACCGTCGCTCCAGCGCGCACGGAGTCCGTCCAGACCGTCCGGGCTCTTCTGATGCGCCGGCAATTCGAAAAGGTCGTCGAAAAGAAACAAGTTGTGGTGCACTTCCGGCGAGCTGAAGACGGCCCCGCCGTCGGGCAGGAACGAAAGGCCTCCGATGCCAGAGCGGATGACCAGCTCGCGAGCGTTCTCCCGAGCCCCGACGATTTGGCCTTCCCAGTTCCGAAGGAGAGGCAGCGCCCAATACCCTGCCGTCGTATGCGCGTCGTCTACGAAGGAAACTAGGTCGCCGGCTCGATCGAGCCAGGCGTTTGCCGGCACCCAGCGCGGGTGCTCGACGGTCTGGCCCGCGTGGGTTATCTGCAGGCCCTCGCGCACTCCGCGCCGACGAATCGCACTCGCCTGGGCGTCAAAAGTGCGCCTTAGCGAATCGATCCAGGCGGGATAGAGCTCCTCGAAAGTGCGGCCGGTAGCGCGACGGATCGAGCGGTTTACCCCATAGGGAACGACCCGATTTCCGTAGTCATCGATCATCGCTCGGACGGCCTGCTCACCGTAGGTGTCCGCGATCCACTTCATGAAGAAGGAGCCGTAGAGATATACGATGTTCCCCTGAGGCCACCTCCGCGGACCGTGGGAAAAGACGTCTAATGGCGCGACGTTGTCCTCGAGGACGTCGGCGCGCATGAACATGTTCCACATCGATGAGCGCAGCCGGCCACCGCTCGTTTGCGCGCTCTCTTCGAAGACCGCAAGGCCTTCGAGTAGCCAGCGCGGCTGCATCTGGTTGGGGGCATACGTCTTTCCGAAGACCCGGTTTAGGACATGCCAGAACCACCCCATGTGGTCCGTGTGAAGAATGTGCGTGTATTCGTGGGTCAGGAGCTCGAGAAACCAGTCGTCGACATCGCCTAGGGGCGACATGTCGTCCGGGGCGGTCACGTACAAGCGCACTGCGTTGTACGGAATCGCGGTTGCCGACCCGTTGGCGCCGTCCGTCTGATCGGTAAGAAGGATTTCGGTAATATCGGCCGGCGACCAGCCGACAATCGGCACGAGCCGCTGGTAAATCGCCTCAGCGAGCGCGGCCACGTGAGCGGCGACTTCGTCCTCGGTCGAATAGTACGTAATGCGAAAGTGCGCCGTCTGGATCGACTTCCAAAGGAGCCTTGGGTCGTTCAAAGCGAATGCATTCGACCCGGAGGCGACTAGGCTCGCGAAAACCGCGAAAACGATTGCGACGCGAAGGGACAAGCCGCGTGAGTGTACTGGGCCGCTCAGAAGTCGTCGTGAAAGAGCGGTTCGCGGTTGCGAACGTAGCGGTAAACGAGCTGCCTAAACTGGGCCCCGAACCCGGGCGGAGCGTCGCTGCCAGCGTCGCTCGCCTCCCGCCGCCAGCGAACAACGGCGTTGGCCTCGAATTCGTAGCCGCCGGGAAGCGACACTCGGAGTCGTACCTGCTGGCCAATCTTTGGCAGCTTGTAAGTCGACACGAACAATCCACCGTGGTCGATGATGTCGTTGCCCGACAGCCCCTTGTAGAAGTTGCTCACGCTATGGGCGCCCAGCTCCGCGCTGACGGTGGCGAAATCTCCCACCGGCGCTGCCCCTCTCGGCGACGCAGCGGCGGGCGGCGCGGCCTGCTGTTGGATGAAGGCGGGGGCAGGGGCCGGCTGAGGAGGAGGTGCGGGGGCACGGGCCGGTTGCGGAGGCGGGCGTGCGGGCGCGGCACGTTGGGGCTGCGGAGCGGGGGCAGCCTGCGTGGCTGCGAACTGCTGCGCCTGCGGCGCTACCGGTGGCGCGGGGCGCTGCGGTGGGGCGGCCGAGCGCGCGAGCGCGTGGACACTGCCCAACGCGCCCGCGACGGCCTCGAGCGCCGCCGCCACCGCCGGGTGTTGGGGAGGTTGAGCCTGGAGCTGAGCGAGCGCGCTTTGAAGGCTAGCGAGCGCGGACTGAACCGCTGGGCCGAATTGTGCCCCGCCCGACCGCTCGATCTGGTGCAGCGCTCCCATCGCCTGCGCGATCGGAGCCGCAAGATCAAGCAAGTGGCGTGGCGTGTTGGGGTCCCCTTGGAGCGCATTAAGGCCCCGCGCGAGCGACTCTCTTGCATTACGCGCAAGCGTGACGACGTCGGACACGGTTTGCTTCTCCTCTTTGTGCGATCGAATCGTATTTGTGCGATCGAATCGTAGGCGGCGACGCTGTGCAATGAGAAAGAACAGTTTACGTTAAATTCACCCAGTTAAGCATGAGCCTCACTCCGCCTCGCCTCCGGCGAGGCTCCGTTCCGGCGTCAACCGGAGCAACCCGTGTTTGGGGTCGGGACCCAAACGACAACCTGGGGCGGCCCCAAACGACAAACCTGGGACCGCCGCTCCCCCCAAACCCCCCAGCCGGAGCGCCCCGTTTTGGGTACGGGCCCCAAACGACAACCTGGGGCGGACCCCAAACGACAAACCTCAGAAGGCGCGGACGGTCTGGCCGTCCTCCGTCAGGCACGTGCCGTCGCTCGCGGGACTGCCCGACGTGCGAATGACATCCGCCGGATCCGGCCCCTCATAGTTACCCGACAGCTCCATCGAAACAACCCGCAGGAGGGCTTTCTCGAGTCGGCTGACAAAGTAGCACGGGATTTCTGGCGTCTTGTGCGGGCCACCGACTCCTGAATCGCTGGTGAGAAACAAGTACCGGCCGCCGGTGATTTCAGCTGCCGATCGCATCGTAAGCTCGAGAAGGTCGTCTGTGCCGCTTCCGGACACCGGGTAGAGGTGAACCCCAGCGCCGTGCGCATGCATGATGGCCTGCTTCATGGCCGCCGCCCGATACGAATGGTGCGGAGCGTCGGCGACCCAGAACGCAATCTTCGCTACCGTGGGGCCGGTACGCCAGGCGAGCTGCGGAAGCTGCTCGAGGCCGATCTCGGGAGATTCCGGGTAGTCGCCGCCGTTGGCCGCGTGCTGCATGGCCACGGTGGAGGCAAACGCTTGCGTGTCCGCCGTGAAGTTGTACGTCCGAAATACGTATTCATCGCCTGGATCGGTATCGGGCGTGTCACGATAGACGACTAGCGCCCAATGCTGGTCCGAGTTCGGGAACTTGGTGTGGATAGCCTCGGCGATGTTCGCAAACTCGGCCGTCAAATACGCAATCTCATCGGCCATGCTTCCGGTCGTGTCGATGACCAGCGCCGCATCGACAACGCTCCGGGGGATGCGCTGCGCGAACTCGGCTTTTGAGGAATCGTAATCCGAAGTGGCGAAGCCGGGGTCGCCGTCGATTTGCGGATGCGAGGCGAGATACTTGGTGAAGAAACCGTAGTTCAGACTGTCGTCCCACACTCCAGCCGTGAGAATGCCCGGGCCAGGTTGCCACGGTGGGATGGTGCCGGCGTCTGGATACGCGGCGCTCGTGCCCGAGGCGGATCCAGTGCTCGCCGCGGAGCCGCTTGCAGCGCCGCCGCTCGATGCAGATCCACTGCCCGCTGCAGATCCGCTGCCTCCACCGGAGCCGCTAGTCGATCCTGTCCACAAACTCGAGCCGGTGCCAGGACCCGTACCAGACGGCGCCCCGGGAGAAGAAGAGCTGCCCATTGGGCCAGGGGGAGTCGCGCCCCCCCCGGGCGAAGTCCCTCCGCCCGGCGACTTCCCGTCCGCGATGCTTGGCACGAGAGTGACGCTCGGACCGCAGCCGATGAGGCCCAACAAGGAGATGCCTGAAGCCAAAGCTATGATTGCCCTTCGCATAGCGACCTCGAAGAGCAGGAGCCGTGCCGTAACAAACTATTGGAAATCGAGGGCGATCCGCATGTGCCATAGAGTGTGCCACGAGCACATTCCGGACAGTCGGATCATGGCCACTAGCAAGAACAGCCCTCCTATGGGTTCACTAGCTACTGGCCGCCTCGTGCGAGTTCCACCATTCGAGCGAGGTCGTGCGTTGTCAGCGTCTGATTGGTGTCGTCGCTTCGACCCTCGAGAAGTTCGACGGCTTCATCGGCGCTTCGAACGATCGCAATGCCGTCATTCCTTACCGCCGCTTCCGCCGTGCCGAGCGCCTTGGGGAAATCGCGCGTGGTGCGCACGCGCAACAGGGTCACGATTTGCTCGCCAATCTGAGTCCATGCGCCGGGCCACGGGGCTGCGGCCCGTACACGGCGCTCAATGCGCTCGGCGGGCCAAGACCAGCGAATCGCAAGCTCGTCGTCGCTTGGTTCCGGCGCTGCCGTCGCCAAAGACTCGTCCTGAGCGGTGCCCTCCGGTAGTTCCCCTTGTCCGTACGTTCGGACGACTTCGCGCAGGAGGCGAAGGCTCGCTCGGTCGAGCGCGCGGGCAAGGCGCCAGGCGTTCCAACGTGGGTCTATCGGGACTTGGTGGCGCGCGAGAATCGCTCCAGTGTCGTATTCGACGTCAAGTCGGTGCGCGGTAACTCCAGTCACGATGTCGCCGGAATCGATGGCCCAGAAATAAGGATCAGGCCCCCGATGCCGAGGCAGCAGCGACGGGTGCACTCCGATCCCTGGCGCCAGTTGCAGAATCTCTCGGGGAAGCTTCGTCGTCCAGAACCAGCTCACGATGAGATCCGGAGCCGCACTGCTAACGCGCATGGCTGTCTCGGGCGCGTCGACGTCAGGACGAACAAACACTTTGTCCGCGCCGACGCGAAGTCGCAGCCGGCGCAAGCCGGGGGCTGGCCGACACGCCGCCGCATAGACGATCGAGTGCCCATCTCTTGCCAGCAGCAAAGCCGCAAGCGGAAGGCCAAAGAAAGCGATTCTCATGACTCACGAGCAACTCAAAAGAACCGATGCAGAGCAAAAGCGAAATCACTGCCGGCCGGGGCGATGGAGCACAGCCGGGGAGCGAAGGGAGCACGGCTGGAGGAACGAATGGGGTACGGCTGCGAGCGAATGGAGTCCTCGCTGCGAGCCATCGACTACCGCGAATGGCCTGCCGCTGGGCGGGAATGGAGTACGGCTGGGGGGGTGTGGGGGAGGAGCGGCCGCGCTCCCCCCCACCATACCGCGTGACGCGCGTGTATGGCGCACTAAGTCGG
>WNFJ01146308.1_pt3 | contig 13254 bp, 6 predicted proteins | sample 5400461 | NCBI WGS metagenome assembly WNFJ01 (sample SAMN13153349, study PRJNA577476) | soil metagenome | isolation source: 115 cm saprolite on Douglas fir-dominated hillslope | place: USA:California | collected 2013-09-17 | reverse complement strand
TAAGGCCCCGGAGCTGTACACGTGCCCGACCGCCTTGGTGATCTGGTCAAACGTCTTCTCGATATTCGCCGGGATGGTGAACACGTCACCGAGGTCGCAGATCGTGATGGACTCGCGCAGGTCCACCCCGAGCTCAAAGCTGTACGGGCCGTACAGGGCCGAGATCCGGCGGATGCCCTGTGGCCCGAACCGGGTGCCGGGCCGGTAGGTGGTCCCGCCGTCGAAGGGGGCGCCCAGGATGGCTACGTCGTACTCGCCGCAGCGGCGCACGTCTTCGACGAAATGCGCTTTGAGGAAGGTGTTGATCCCGGCGAAGTGCGGTAGCTCGCCCCTGGAGAAGGTGGGGATGCGCCGGTCCTTGATCGAGTCGGCGCCCGGCAGGCCAAGTTCCAGTCCCCGGGCTACCTCCTCCTCCCAGCGGGCCGACGGCAGCCGGGCCTCGGCGGCGACCGCATAGCGGGCCTCGGGCCCATAGCCCTCATGCAGGTCATCAGCGGAGAAGTCGCCAGGAAGATGATGGTGCGGCCTGCCCGGCTGGCCGCGGGCTGGCTGCGGGTGCGGGTGATCGGTCACGCGCGCTCCGGATGACGGGGCCCGGCCGGAGGCAGCCGGGCGTGGCTAACCTCCCGGGCTTTTGTCCCGCCGTGGAACGGGCGCGCACGCGCGCCCGCCTCGCCTCTCGGTCCAGGCCCGCCGCGCCCGCCCTCCTGCAGGAGGGCGTCCGCCCTCCTGCCGGAGGCACTGAGCGCGCCGGCGGAACCCTAGGCGCGCCTCACCATTGGTGAGTCAGGAGACATTCAAGGCTGTTGAGATGACACGAAATGCGTCCTGTTGTATCAGCCGCGTTAATTCGCGCCGCTTCGTTCCTGCGCCGCCGGGCTCTTGGACGTGACATCCCGGCAGCCATTACGTGGACCGGCCGCACAATGTGACGGTTGTCGCGCTCGCGACCCCCGCTTAGCTCATCGTCGTCCGGAGATCGAGAGTCCGGTCGCACCTTTCGGCCACCTCCGGGTCATGCGTGGCGATCACGAGCGCTCCGCCGTTGGCGACCACGTCGAATATCCGCGCCAGCACGACGGCACGCGCCGCCGGGTCAAGCTCAGCGGTGGGTTCGTCGGCGATCAGCAGCCGGGGTTCGAGCGCGAGCGCGCGGGCCACCGCGACACGTTGCTGCTGGCCGCCGGAGAGCTCTTCGACCAGCTGGTCCGCGTGGGCCTCAAGTCCCAGCTGGCCCAGCGCGGCGCGGGCAGCTGGCGGCGCAGCGCGCGCCGGGCGGCCCGCAGCGCGCAGCGCGACCTCGATATTTTCGGCCGCGGTCAGCAGCGAGACAAGGCCATAGCCCTGGAGCACGACCGCGACGCCGCTCGCAGGCCCCGCGAACCCGGTGAGCAGCGTTCCGTCGATGTATACCTCGCCGGCGGTCGGAGCCGTCAGGCCAGAGATGAGCGCCAGCATGCTCGTCTTGCCTGATCCGGACGGGCCGGTCACGGCGAGGCTTTCGCCCGGTTCCACGGACACGTCGACGCCCGAGAGGATCGGCTGGCTGTCCCGGACGTAACGGAGCCCGCGCGCCTTGAGCATGTCAGCCCCGCTCCACATCGACCCGGCGCAGCTGCACGCCGTCAGCTGTCGGAACCGCCCTGGCCAGCGAGCCGGGTGGCAGGACGCTCTCCAGCACCTCAGTGGGCAGCTGGACGGAGCCATCGCGGGAGACGACCAGGTAATCCTCCCCGGCGTGACCCTCTGCGCCCACCCGGCCGTCGCGGATCGTCACGGTGCGGCCGAGCGAACTGCCGACCGCCGGGTCGTGGGTCACCACTACCACGGTCGTCCCCAGGTCGTCGTTGGCCGCCCGGATCAGGTCGATGACTGCCGCGCCGGACCTGTGGTCGAGCTGGCTGGTCGGCTCGTCCGCCAGCAGCAGCCGCGGCCCGTTGGCCAGGGCGACGGCGACCGCGAGCCGCTGCTGCTCGCCACCGGAGAGCCGGCCGGCGGGCCGGTGGGCGGCCCTGGTCAGGCCGACCGAATCCAGCAGGTCCGCGGCCCGGCGGCGCTTGGCGGCCCTGGACCGGCGCGTCGGACCCTGAGCGAACAGCACGTTGCCCACCGCGGTCTGGTTATGTAGCAGGTTGCGGCCGGGGTTCTGCATCACGACGCCGACGTCGCGCAGCCGCATCTCGGCAGCCGACCTCGCGGTCAGGTCGCTGAGCCGCCGGCCGCAGACCTCGACAACGCCGGCGGTGGGCCGCAGCAGTCCCGCGAACAGCCACAGTAGTGTCGACTTGCCGGCTCCTGAAGGGCCGAGCAGGGCGACCGTGTCGGCCTCGCCGACCACGAGGTCGACGCCACGCAGCGCGGTCACCTCCTGCCCGGCCGTGCCGTAGACCTGGACCAGGCCATCGCAGCGCACCATTGACCCGGTCAAGGCGCCGATTCCCGTAGCTGGTCGAGGCTGACCCCGCGGATCAGGGTGACGCTCGCCGTCATCGCGGCGATGATCAGCAGCCCGACCGCCGCACCGAGCAGCAGGGCCAGCGGGACAGCGGACGGGGTGTACGACAGGGGGGGCGCCGCCGGCTTGGTGATGAACTCGGGCACGCTGCGCAGGGCCAGGGCCGCCGCGGTCAGGCCCGTGGCGACACCGACGATGCTGCCGAAGCCAAGCACCAGGGCAAGCTCGGTGAGCACCGCGCGGCGCAGTGTCCGGCGCGGCACGCCTGATGCGGAGAGTGCCGCGTACTCGTAGCGGCGCCTGCGGGCGGACAGGTACAGCCCGAGCATCGCCGCGCCCGCGGCCAGCAGGGCCGCCGCGGCCGCGTCGGCCAGGAACAGCACGCTCGCCAGGGCCGGACCCTGCCGAGCGAATATCGCCGTGATCGCCGCGGCGCTGCGGGCCGAGAGCACTTGCAACCCGGCGGCTCCCAGCCGGGGCTCGATGATGCCCTGGGCGCCTGCCGCAAGCCAGACCTCCTGGGAGGCTTGCGGGAAGTTCTCTCCCGCGGCCAGCTCGGCGTAGCGGCGATCGACGATTACTCCGCTCTGCGATGCACCGGGCACCACGGCCGCGGCACTGATCACCCGCAACTCGAGCGGGCTGCCGTCGAGCCCGACCCCTGAGGCCAGGCCTTGTCCGGGACTGAGCATCGCTCCGGAGACGACCGCGGGCAGCGGATAGGGCCGGTTCACAGATACCAGGATCGCATCTTGCCGGACCCGCCCCTGGAACTGCCAGTTCAGCCCGGCCGCCACCGCTTGCAGCCGGTCCGGCGGGCTGTCCGAGTGCCCGGGACGCCACCGCGCAGGGTCAGAAAGGCCACCCGCGTCCGCGGGTGCCCATCCGGTGGGCCCGTGCACCGCCAGCCCGGTGATGGTGACCGATCCGGTCACCGCGCTCTTCAGCTGCTGGGGCGGCGGGCTCAGGTCGAGGTCTTGCAGCACGCACGGGCAGCCGACAAGCTGGCCGGTAAGCGTGGCCGTGCCGCGTGCGGGCAGTGCTCCCAGGCTCACCGGTGAGGCGCCGGTGGTGACGTCGGCCGCAAGCGTCGTGCCGGACGGCGACACTGAGTGCACGTCCACGGTGATGCGCAGGGCATCGCCGGCGAGAATGGCCGGGGCCGGCGCGGGGGCAGCCAGCTTGCGGCCAATGGCCGCGAGCGGCTCACTGGTGAAGCCGGGCCGCCAGGTCGCCACGCGGGCGAATCGCTGCGGGTCGACTGCTAGGACCGTCAGCCCGGATGTGCCGCTGGACAGGCTCGTGTACCGGTCCACGGCGGCCGCCATCCGTCCGCCCGGGTCCGCCCTGGCGACGATCGCACCGAGATCCTTTCCCGCCGGAACGCTGACCGTGAGCACCGTGGACGCACCGACTTGCGTGGTCGCGACGAGCTGCTCGTTGTCGCGGCCGACGGACCAGGCGGTGACGGCGAACGCGGCGAGCGCGAAGGCCGTCGCGAGCACGATCGTGGTCCGGACCCCGCCGGGGCGCCTGGCCACGTGACGCAGCGCGAGGTAGAGCCCGATGCTCCCGCGCCTGCCCGTCCGGGCGAAAGAGGCCCGGCAGCCGAGCGGCAGCAGGCGCGACGCGATGACGGCGACGGCGAGCCCGAGCAGACCGGGGACGAGCAGGCCGAGCACGCCCTGCCTGGCCGAGCCGATCTCGCCGCTGACCGCCAGGTCAAGCAGCCCCGCCGCCGCACCCGCCGCCAGGACGGCATCGGCCACCCAGCCGCGATCGGTAGCCCGCCGCCCGGACCGCCGCCACTCCTCCAGAACCGGCCGGCGCAGCGTTCGCCGCGCGGCGAGGACGGCGGCCGCAAGCCCGCCGGCGGTCGCGGCGGCGGCGCTGGCCCAGGCGAGCGGGGGCAGCACCACGACGGTGCCCGGGCGCAGCAGGACACGGCAGAGCGCCGCCGTCGCGCGCCACCCCGCGAGGGTGCCGATCGGCAGCGCCAGCATCAGCAGCAGGACCGGCTCGGACAATCCGAACACCACGATCCGCCATCCCCCGCGTCCCCGCAGCCTGGCCAGGGCGATCTCCGGGCCGCGCGCGTCGACCGCGTCGGTGATCGTGAGGAACAGCAGCAGCAGGCAGAGAACCAGCAGCTGAGCCGTGATCAGCAGCACGGGCACGGCCACGGAACGCCAGCTGGACTGGACCGCGTCCAGGGTGGCCGGGATCGCTGTGCTGACGATCACCTGGTGGTCCGTCAGCGCCGGGCTGATGCTGAACGCCGTCATCGCCGCCTGCAGCTGCGGAACCTCATCGCCGGTGAGCCGCGCACCGCGGAGCATGCCGTCCACGACCGCCGTGCCCTGCTGCTGCGGTGAGCCCTGCTCCAGGGTGGCGCGCGGGGTGAACATCGCGTCGATAGGGGTTGTGGCCGAGAAGTAGATCGAGCCGCGGCCGAACCAATACCCGAGGTCCTGGTTGGGCAGGCGGTAGGTCCCGGTGATCGTGAAGGAATTCCAGCCGAAGAAATGGAGCTGCTGGCCGATGTGCCAGCCCGCCAGGGCGGCCAGCCGGCTGCTGACGATGACCTGGCCCGGGGCGGCGGGACAGGCACCGCGGATCCGCAGCTGCGCGCACACGCCGGTGCGCCAGGCCAGCGGGATCGAGGTGTTGTAGACCGGGAACGGTACGGTCGTCTCGGCTGAGTAGACAGGCGGCGCGAACAGCCCGCGTCCGGACAGGCTGCCGAGGGCGCCGTCGAGCTGGCTCTGCACGAACGGTGCGAGCCCGCCGAGCAGGCCAGGAACCGCGCCGGTCTCATTGGCCTCGTAGCCGCTGCCGGTGAACGGCGCGGTGGCCACCGTGTCGCGCAGGATCGAGGTGGTCGACCGCGGCCGCTACCAAAGCGACCGCCAGAATCATGAGGGTCGTGCCGCCCCGGTGTCTCATCCCCCGCAGCGCGGCCAGCAGTCGCGTCATCGGCGGCCCGCAGCCGGCAGCGAGGCGAGCGGCGCGCCTGCCCGGCGCACCGCCGTCCTGCGATCGGGCGCTGGGCACTGCCCCGGCCGTCGGTGCTCGACCGGGCCAGGTCTCATGCCCGGAACTCTATTCAGGGCCGCCCGACGCCAGCACCATCACATGAACGATCGTTGGCAAGTTGATAGTGAACCGAGACGAGCCGTTACGGCAGCCAAGCAAGCGGGAAACCAGGCCCGCGCACCGCCACGACCCGGCCGCCCGCGGCGCTGGCTATCGCCCAGCCCCGGCCGTCCGCCGCCACGCACAGGATCGACATCCCGTCCGGCGACCAGACGCACCAGCCGTAGCTGCCGCCCCTGGCCGGCAGGCCGCTGGCCGCAGCGGGCCGGCCGATCATCCAGATTCGCAGCTGGGGCCCCGCGCCGCCGCCGGTGGGGAAGGCAAGCGATCTGCCGGACGGCGACCAGGTGGGGACGCTCTGCCCACCGATCGGGGCGATGACCCGGCCGAGAAGGCGGCCTGCCCGGCTGAGGACCACGACGCCCGCGGTGCCCCCAGCGGCGGGCCGGATGGTCACAGCTACCTCGGCTCCCGAGGGGCTCGGATACGCGGCCAGTGACACAGGCAGACCGGGGGCCTGGCCGAGGTCGCGGTTGAGCGCACCCGCTGTGGCCAGCACTACCGGGGCCCGTCCCGCGTCGCGCAGCAGGATCCCGGAATCGGGATTCGCCTGGAGCGGAGTGGCCGAGGGGCTCACCGGCGCGGCTACCGACACGAAGACCCCGGCCGCCTGCGGGTCACCTGCCACCTGGTCCCCCACCCCCAGCGCCACTGGCCGGCCAGCGGTGAGCGAGACCACCGAGATGGGGTTGCTTGACGACTGCGCTGGGCTTCCGTAGTCGAGCAGCATCACGAGCGACCGCTCATGATCCGCGAAAGGATCAGGCCACGCGGCGGCGGTTGCGCTGCTGAGGGGCACCGCGACGGGGTAGGGGGTCAGCACGTGACCGTGCCTGATGACGATCACCTGGCCGCTGCCAATAGAGAGATAACGGTTGTCCGGCGAGACGGCGGCCAGGCCGCCCACGTTCCCCAGGCCGCTCATCCGCGTCTCGCGCCTGCCGTCCGGATCCGACAGCGCGACCTGGCCGGCCGGCGTGAGCGCCACGATCCGGCCGCCGCCCGGAGCTATTGAGGCGCGGGCCCGATGAAAAGGGCTGAAGCTGCACTGTCGCGACGACCGCGCCGGCCAGTGCGAGCGTGACAGCGGGCAGCACCAGCCACCGCCACCACCACGGCCGGGGCGGCGGCTCAGGGTCGAGCGCGGGGAACGGCCGCCGCTCCGCCGCCCCCCGATCGAAACCAGCCACGCCGACACGATAGGCGGCGCCCATCACGATGCGATCAAAGTGCGGGGCGCAGTTGGACAACGCGCCAGCCACCGCGGCGGGCGCGGCGCCCGCACGCTCAGCCACGATGGGGCGGCGGCCGACCAGGGCTGGCTACAAGGCCTGCTTGCGCTGCAGGTAGCTGAAGGCGGCCCAGCCCAGCGGAACCGGGAGCCAGAAGGTCAGGGCCCGGAACAGTAGCACCGCGCTCACCGCCGTGGCCCCGGCCAGCCCGGTGGCGGTGAGGCCGGCCGACAGGGCTGCCTCGACCGCGCCGAGTCCGCCGGGCGTGGGCACCGCGGACCCCAGGGCGCTTCCGGTCAGGTAGACCACGGCTGCACTGGTGATCGCGATGGAGCCGCCGAGGGCCTGCACGCAGGCGGTGAGGCAGAGCACGTAGCACGCCGTGAGCAGGAGCGCGCCGCCAATCCCCGCAGCCAGCTTGCGCGGCTGCTGGATGACCTCGATCAGCCTGGGGACGACTTGTCCTGCCGCCGGCGCGAGCCGGGCCCGCAGCAGCCGCCGACCGGCCGGGACCGCTATGACAATGAGCACCACGGCGACCAGCCCCGCTATCACGAAGTAGGCCCAGGTGGGTGGGCTGAGCGAATTGCTCCGCGCGCCGGTGATCGCGAGGAAGATCACGAGCAGCGTTATGTGCAGGACGAACGCCACCACCTGGGATACGCCGACGCTCGCCGCGGCCACCGCCGGGGGGACCTTGTTGCGCTGAAGGTAGCGGATGTTGAGGGCCGCGCCGCCGACGGCCGCGGGCGTCACGAGCGTCACAAAGGACCCGGCCAGCTGGGCGAGCACGGTACGGGTGAAATTCAGCCGCCTCAGGACGAACCCGGACAGCGACAACGCGGCCGCCACATAGGTCAGCGCTGACAGGCCAAGCGCGACGATCATCCAGCGCACATCGGCGGACCGCAAGGTCTTCGCGAGGTGGACCTGCGCCAACTGGCCGATCACGATATAGCCCGCCACAATCGTGGCGACCAGCGTCACCAGCGTCCGCAGCCGGATCCGCTCCAGCCGGACGGGGGCGGCCCCGTCACCGGGGGCGGCCGCGATCAGCTGTTTCCTGAGCGCGGGCAGGATGTCCCGGTGGTGGCGCAGGGATGCTCTCGTGGAAGGGTAGAGCACAACCGGCTGCAGCAGGGGCAGGACGGCGATGAGCTCGCTCGCACCGATCTTGCGCAGCGCCAGGTCCGCCGTCCGGTCCGGGCCCACGAGCGTCGCCAGCTCGGCGAGAAGCTGGGATACGTCCAGGCGAAGCTGGAGATCGCTGGCGGCCACATCACCGCTGCCCGGGTCGAGCAGCTCGACCTGGTCCTCGTCGCAAACGAGGATCCGGTCCCCGGTCAGCGCCCGGTGCGTGACCCGGTGCGCGTGCAGCCTGAGCACCGCGTCCCAGGCCCGCCCGAGGTGTGCGTCGCTCAGCGTGCCGCCCAACTCCGCGAAGGTTGTCCCGGCGTGATGCTCGGTCGCGATCGCGACGGCCTCCGGGCCCACCCGGACCAGGGCTCGCAGGCGTGGGGTCGGAACTCCGGCGCCTTCCACCGCGTAGGCCAAGAGGGCCCGGCGTTCCACCGCCCGGTCCGTGGACAGCGGCGCCCGGCGTGAGACCTGATCCTGCAGCCGCAGCCTGCGGTACAGCCGGTACACCGCACCGGCCGCCTGCTGATCCCGGTCGAACACGGTGACATCGAGCCCCCCGCCCCCGGCCGTCGCCGCCGCATAGCGCCGCGATTCGACGCCCGACACCGGAACGCGCCGTATCTCGGTCACCGGCTGGCCGGCTGAGCTGAGGGCAGCGGCGATCGCCTCGGCGGTGGGCCGCTGCGACATGGATCCGGCGATGTACCGGACACCGAGTCCGAACGCCCGGCCCAGCAGCAGCGTGATGAGGAGGGCGAGCACGGTGGTATGCACAGCCGCCAGGCTCGCGATCGCGTACACACTGACCGCCAGCCACAGTGCGGTCCGCCACCGGGGCCTACCGCTCAGGTCGATGATCGTGGCGTAGGCCACGAGCCCGGCCAGGTAGCCGTCGAGCGGGGCGATGTGGCTCACGCCCGGGCGGGACATGGTGATCGCGTCGTAAAGCTGTCTGCCGGCGCCGCTTCGCAGCAGGACATCGGCGAACCCGACCACGACAGCCGTGAGCACACCCGTCAGCAGCGCCTCGGCCAGCCGCTGGAACTGGCGGCGGAAGAGCTGCCGGATGGCCAGGGCGGCCGGCAGCAGCACCAGGGCCAGCCCGGCCGCCACGCCAAGTGTGGACACCACGGCGCCGGGCAGCCGGCGGCTCGCCCCCACGACGTCGGTCTCCACCCCGTTCGCGGTCGCGCTGGCCAGCAGGCCGACGGCCACCAGGAGGGCTATCCCAACACACGCGGCCGCGCACCGCAGCAGGTCGATCGGCTTGCGGATGCGGCGCGCACTGTGATCCTCGACCAGGACCGCCGGGCCTGGGGTCGCCGCAGCGGCTTCCGCCCCAGCGGCTGCCGTCTCGGCGGGCGCCGCCCCAGCGGGCGCCGGATCAGCGGCCGCTGCGCCAGCGGGCGGCTGTCCCTCGGGCTGCGGCGATCGGTGCGGTGACGTCACCCCACGATCGTTTCACCCAGAATCCGGGCCGCATAGCCACCGGCCGGCTCACCGCCGGGTGCGGCCAGGGCTCAGGCGCACCAGGCGCCGCCAGGAAATGAAGCTGAACAGCAGCCCGAGCACGACCATGAGAGCCATGTCGATCAGCCACTGGCTCGGCGTGTGGGCCCACAACGGGTCGGGCTTGGTGCCCGGCGTCGCCGGCGCGATCTTCGTCAGGTTCACGGTGGCCGCGGCCGCGGCGAAACCCCACCGGGACGGCGACAGCCACGCAAGCTGCTCAAGCACCGGCTTCCCGTTGAGCGCGAAAACGCCTCCGGTACAGATGACCTGCGCCATAACGGACACGAACAGCAGTGGCAGGCTCTTCTCGGATGTGCTGACCGATACCGAGATCAGCAGGCCCAGGGCCATCGAAGCGATCGCCAGGAAGCTCATCGCCAGCATCAGCTCTACGAGGGGCGAGGCCTTGATGAACACCCCGTGGGCCGGCATCGGACGGCCGCTCAGGCCGCCGACCACCATCACCACTGCTTGCAGCGCGCTGATGAGGCCGAGTACCACGAGCTTGGACAGCAGGTATGCGCCGGACGAGAGCCCAGCCGCGCGCTCTCTGCTGTAGATGGGGCGCTCCTTGACGATTTCCCTGACGGCGTTGAGTGCCCCGGTGAAGCAGGCCGCGATCGTGATGATCAGCAGCAGGGCCTCTGCGTTGCCGTTGGTGCCGGGGGCTCCGGCCAGCCCCTCCGGAGACGGGAGCAACCGGATGATCGCGGCGAGGGCGATCGGGGCCCCGGCCAGAAAGGCCAGGAAGACACGATCGGAGGCAATGACCGCCATGTAGCGCCTGCACAGGGTACTGAGCTGGGAAAAGCGGCCCCGGGAGGGCGGCGGGGGCGCGGCCTGACTGGGCCTGGCGGCCGGGCCGCGGCCAGCGGTTCCGGTGGAGGCGTACTGTGCGCAGAGCGCCGAGCGCTTGAACTCCCCCGCCCAGTCCCGGTTCGGCTCGGCGTCGAAGGCCTGGAAGACCTCCGCCCAGCCCGGCTTGCCGAAATGACGCAGGCCTTCGCGCGGCGGTCCGTAGAACGCGACCTTGCCGCCGGGGACGAGGACGAGCAGCCGGTCGCACAGGTCCAGATTGGCGACGCTGTGCGTAACGACGATGACGGTACGGCCGTCGTGGGCGAGCTCAGCCATCATCTCCATGACTGATTTGTCGAGCCCGGGGTCAAGGCCCGAGGTCGGCTCGTCCAGGAACAGCAGCGAGGGCTTGGTGAGCAGTTCGAGCGCGACGTTGACCCTCTTCTGCTGCCCACCGGACAGCGACCCGGTCTTCGTGTCGCTATGCGCCTTGAGCCCGAGCTCGTCGATCACTTCCTCGACCCGGCGGTTACGCTCTGCCGCTGAGGTGTCCCCGGGGAACCGGAGTTCGGCCGCATAGCGGAGCGCCCGGCGCGCCGACAACTGCGTGTGCAGGATGTTCTCCTGGGGCACCAGGCCGATCCGGTTCCGCAGCTCTGCATAGTGGGTGTACAGGTCGCGGTTGTCGTAGAGGACCGTGCCCTCGGTTGCGGGCCGCATCCCGGTCAGCGCACCCAGCAGCGTCGTCTTACCCGCGCCGCTGGGGCCGATGATCGCCACTAGCGACCGCTCGCCGATCGGGCCGCCTGAGATGCGCACCGTGAGATCCTGGGCGACCAACCCGATGTCGCCCTCGTCGATGTATTCCCGCAGCTCCTCGCCGACCAGGCGGAACGTGGCGCGGCCGATGCTGATGATGTCACGTTCCGTCACGGTCGCCGTAGATATGCGCTCTCCGTTGACGAACGTCCCGTTGTGGCTGCCAAGATCGATGATCTCGTACCGGCCGCCACCGGAGTTGCGCAGCTCAGCATGGTTCCGGGAGACGCTGAGATCTTGCACGACGAGGCCGTTATCTGGCCCGCGCCCGATGCGGAGCACCCGGACGGGCGCCCGCATCACGGCCGTGGGCCGGCGGTCGACGCTCACTCCCCCGCTGCGCAAAGCGGTGCCGTCCCGCTCAGCGGCGCCGGGCCGGGACACTGAGCAGAACATGACCGGCCCGTCGGCTGGATCACCGAGGCGCAGGACGCAGTCTGAGCTGATCTCGACCCGCGTTACCTTGCGGGATCCCATGAAGGTCCCGTTGCTGCTGCCGAAGTCCTCAAAAATCCAGGCGTTCCGGTCCAATTGCAGAACCGCATGGTGCCAGGACACCCGTGAGTCGGTGACCACTATGTCCGACTGCGGATCACGACCGATGCGGTACGACGATCCAGCCTGCAGCGTCTGATCGGATCCTGGGGTCTTTACGACGAGAACCGGGGCGGCGTGCTGCGAGACGGAGCGCTCGGTCATCTGATAAGTGTAGATCCATTCAAGCCAACGTAGACTGATCCGTGTAGAGCCTCCGGCCTGCGGGCCTGGGGGCTGACGGCCGCGCCGCAGGCATGGATCAGTCCGGTGATCCCCGGGCTGGTCCTCGCGGCGGCGACGGCTCCCCAGCGCACGGTGCGGCGGACGCTGTCGCGAGAGAAGCGCCAGCGCACCGAGGCGGGCGGGCAAGCGCTGGAGGCGTGTTGAGCGACGACGAACCCTCGTGGGCAGCCCACGAATTCGCCATTGGCTCGCAAGTCGCGGGCTATCGCCTCGACGAGCAGATCGGCCGGGGCGGGATGGCGATCGTCTACCGTGCTCAAGACCCTCGGCTGGACCGTCCGGTCGCGCTCAAGATCCTGGCCCCCGACCTGGCCCGCGACGAGAGTTTCCGGCAGCGGTTCATCCGGGAGTCGAGGGCCGCGGCGGCGGTCGACCACCCGCACATCATCCCGGTCTTCGGGGCCGGCGAGGCGGCCGGCGTCCTGTTCATCGCGATGCGCTACGTCGAGGGAGGCGACGTCGGGACGCTCATCGACCAGGCCGGCCCGCTGCCAGTGGCGCGTGCGGTGCGCATCATCGCCCAGGTGGCCTCCGCGCTGGACGCCGCCCATGCGCGCGGCCTGGTCCACCGCGACATCAAGCCGGGCAACTTCCTGCTCGACTCCAGCGACGGCGCGGACCACGTCTACCTGTCCGATTTCGGCCTCAGCAAGCAGGCCCTGTCGTCCAGCCACCTGACGGCCACCGGCCAGTTCCTGGGCACCCTGGACTATGTCGCGCCTGAGCAGATCGAGAGCCGCCCGCTAGACGGGCGCGTCGATCTTTACGCCCTCGCCTGCGCGGCGTTCGAGATGCTGTCCGGCTCGCCGCCGTTCAAGCGGGAGCAGCGCCTCGCCGTGCTGTGGGCACAGCTGTCCGAGCCGCCGCCAGCGCTCACCCCCCGCCGCCCCGACCTGCCCCCTGCGGTGGACGAGGTGCTCGCGAAGGCGATGGCCAAGTCGCCGGACGACCGGTACCCGCGGTGCCTCGACTTCGCTGCGGCGCTGCGCGACGCGTGCGGGCTGGGTACCGGCGACCTGGGTACCGGCGACAGGGAAACCGTCCCCCCTGCGGAAGCACCAGGCCCGGTCGAGACTGAGGAACCACCGGGCGACGCCGGCCCGACCCAGCCGACCGGCGAGCCAGCAGGGCCGCCGCGGCCGGCCACCGAAGCAGCTCGCCCGGCCCGGCGGCCCCGGGAGATTATCGGTCCCTGGACGGCGGCCGGGGCAGGTGCCCGAGGAACAGGCGCCGGAGGAGGGGCAGGTGCCGGAGGAACAGGCGCAGGAGGCGGCGGCTGGACCGGCTGGGGCGCTGCGGCGGGAACGGATCCGCAGGCAGGCGGGCGTGAGGATCAGGCGACCCAGCCCGGCAGCCAAATCC
>WNFJ01589654.1_pt2 | contig 13255 bp, 13 predicted proteins | sample 5400461 | NCBI WGS metagenome assembly WNFJ01 (sample SAMN13153349, study PRJNA577476) | soil metagenome | isolation source: 115 cm saprolite on Douglas fir-dominated hillslope | place: USA:California | collected 2013-09-17 | reverse complement strand
GGGCGCGACGATGTAGCGCGCCCGGCCGCCGCTCTGCGAAGCGAAGGCGGTCATCAAGTCCTCGTCGTAGTCCTCGCCCATCCCGAAGGTGGAGACGGTTGCGCCTGCGAAGTCGCGCTGGGCGAGGCGCAAGAGGCCCGCGTGGTCGGCGATGCCTTCGTTGGCCTGGCCGTCGGAGGCGAGAAAGACCTTGTCGATGCGGCCCGCGGAGTGGCCGCTGGCAAGCTCCGGCGCCGCAGCGTCGAAGGCGGCGGACATGTTGGTTCCTCCGAAGGCCCGCAGCGCTTCGATGGCCTGCAGCGCCCGCACGCGCGCCGCGCCGGTCACCTCCGTCGAGCGGACCAGCACCGAGGTGTCGCTCCCGAATTCGACGATGGCGAGGCGGTCGCAGTCGCCCAGCGCCTGTACCAGCGCGCGGGCGGCGTCGCGGGCGCGGTCCAGCTTGGCGCCGATCATCGAGCCGGAGCGGTCGAGGATGAGGACGGCGTTGACCGGCACGCGGCGGCGGGCAGAGGGATCCGCGTCGGCAACCAGATCGATCTGCAGATACGCCTCGGCGCCGCCACTCTCGGGCAGGTAGCGCCGGTCGAGCTGCGTGGTCATGCGCAAACCGCCCGCGCGGACGCCCTGCGCAGGCGGCGGCTCGGGACGGATCCCGGGGCGCGACTCGGGACGGACGGCGGGCCGGAGCTGCGCGACGAGGACGGCGGCGAAGAGCGAGGACAGGGCGAGGGCGGCGAGGGCGAGTGTTCGGCGCATGAGAACCTCCGCCCGGGCTCAACGCGCGCCGCGCCGCCGCGATCTATTCCAGGTGCGCTGCCAGGAACTCGACCGCGCGCCGCCGCCGCGATCTATCCCAGGTGCGCTGCCAGGAACTCGACCGCGCGCCGCCGCCGCGATCTATTCTAGGTGCGCCGCCAGGAACTCGGCCGCGCGCCGCTCCGCGTAGTAGCGCGGACGCCACATCGAGCCTTCGACGAATCCGAGGTGCCCGCCTTTCGGCCACACCTCCAGCGTCACGTTGCCGGGCACCTCGCGCGGGATGGTCGAGGCGGGGATGAAAGGATCGTCCTCGGCGGAGAGCAGGAGCAGCGGCACGCGGACGCGCTGCACGAAGGGACCGCTGGAGCTCTGCTCGTAGTAATCGGGAGCGCTCTTGAAGCCGTGCACCGCGGCGGTGACGGCGTCGTCGAACTCGAAGAGCGTGCGCGCGCCCCGGACGCGCTGTGCATTCAACTCGCCGGGAAAGCGCGACTCCTTGAGCAGCGACTTGCGCTTCAGCGTGCGCAGGAAGCGGGTGCGGTAGACCCAGCGCCAGAAGCCCTGCGAGTCGAGGGTGCGCGAGCAGGCCGCGAGGTCGAACGGCACCGAGAGCGCGGCGGCGGCGCGGATCTCGCGCGGCACCTCTCCGCCCTGCTCGCCCAGCCACTTCACCAGCACGTTGCCGCCCAGCGAGCAGCCCGCGATCACGATGCGGTTCGCCTCGCCGCGCACCCGCGCGATCAATTCGTTGAGATCGGAGGTCTCGCCGGAGTGGTACGAGCGCAGCAGGCGGTTCATGTCGCCCGAGCAGCCGCGGAAGTTGAGGGCGAGGCCGCGCCAGCCGCGAAGCCGCGCCTGCCTGAGGAGGCCGCGGATGTAGTGCGCGGACGAGCTGCCCTCGAGGCCGTGCAGCGCGACGAAGAGCGGAGCAGAGGCTCTGCCCTCGAGGCGATCGACGTCGACGAAGTCGCCGTCGTGAAGCTCCCAGCGCTCGCGGCGCAGCGGCACCTCGGGACCGGTCCGCAAGAGCGGGCCGAAGACGGTCATCAGATTGGGCCCGAAGAGCCAGCGCGCCGGTTCGTACTTCACTTTATACTTCCTGTAAAAATCGGGCGATGCGCGCCGCCACCAGCGCGCTCTGCTCCACCATCGGCAGGTGGCCGCTGCCCGGAACCACCTCGACGGCGCCGCGGCGCAGGTGCTTGCGGAAGTAATCCACGCTGGAAGCCGGCAGGATGCGGTCGATGGCGGAGAGCAGCGCCGGATCGATCCCCGGCAGGTCGCTCGCCATCTCGGAGACGAACTGCTGCACCGCCGCCGACGCCCAGTGCCGGCCCAGGTCGCGGGCGAACAACCAGCCGAGCCGCGGCGGGCGCTGGTAGAGGCGGCGGCTCGTTTCCAGCGCCGCCTTCGCGCTGCCGCCGCGGAACGCGAACAGCACCGCTTCGCGGTCCGCTCCTGCGAGCGGCGCGCCGGCAGGGTTGAGCCCGACCACGCCGCGCACCTGGTCGGGCAGCGCCGCGGCCGTGTAGAGGCTGAGAGCGCCTCCGAACGAGCTGCCCACCAGCACCGCCGGCTCGCCCAGCTCGAGCAGCGCCGCCCCCACCGCCTGCGCGCACTCCTGCATCGACGCGGGCTGCTCGCCCGCAGAGAGCCGCGCACGCCCGTGCCCCGGCAGCTCGACCGCGGCCACGCGGCGCGAGGCCCGCACCACCGCGCGCACGATGGGCAGAAAGCCCGCCGCGTTGCCTCCCATGCCGTGCACCAGCAGCACCGGCGGCCCCACGCCCTGCCCCTTCCGGTCGTAGAGGTGCGCATTGTGCCCGGAGACGCGCAGCAGGCGCGAGCGAAAGCCCAGCGCACGGTACGCTCCGTGCGCCGCCAGCCACACCGCGCTCAGGGGAAGGATCATCGCGCGCAATGGTAGTCTCGATCGATGCTGCGCGCCCTGATCGCGGTCGCGATCGCGATTCCGCTCTACGAAGCGCTGCGCTATTTCGCGCTGCGGAAGGCGCGCGAGTCCCTGCTCAGGCGCGCGCGCGGCTACGCCGACCAGCACGGCGTGCGCGTCGACCTCTTCAAGTTCGGCGGCAAGCTGCTGGTCCGCGAGGAGCTGCTCAACGATCGCTCCATCGTGCAGGCCATGGCCGCGGCTGCCGACAAGGGCGAGCGGCCGGAAGACGTGCGCGCGCGGGTCGAGGAGTACATCGACGAGATCGTGCCGGCCTTCTCGCTCACCGCCTACTTCCAGTTCGGGATGAAGCTGGCCCGCGCGGCCATCCGCGCCGTCTACCGCCCGGTGGTCGACGCGCAGAGCCTGCAGCGCGTCTCCGCTGCGCTGCCCGCGAACGCGACCGCGGTGTTCCTCATCAACCACCGCAGCAACTTCGACTACCTGGTCGTCAGCTGGGCGCTGGCGCGGCAGGTGGCCATCAGCTACGCGGTCGGCGAATGGGCGCGCGTCTTCCCGCTCGACGCGCTCTTCAAGGCCTTCGGCGGGTTCTTCGTGCGGCGCGGCTTTCCCGATCCGCTCTACCACATGGTGCTGCGGCGCTACCTGCAGCTGATCACCCGGCGCGGCGTCACGCAGGGCATCTTTCCCGAGGGCGGGCTGACCCGAGACGGGGCGCTGCGCGCGCCGAAGGTGGGGTTGCTCGACGGGATCTTGCAGCTGTCGGCGGAGCCCGGCCTCGACCGCGAGCTGTACTTCGTGCCGGTGGGCATCAACTACGACCGAGTGCTGGAGGACGAGGCGCTGCTGGCGGAGCTGCGCGGTCGCGCGAATCCGCCGACGCGGGCGGAGAAGCTGCGCGGGGCGCTGCGGCTCTTGTGGGTGGTGCCCTCGCGCGTGGTCATCAATGTGCTGCGAGTGGCAACCGGGCGGCTGCAGCGCAACGGCTACGTCGCGGTGGCGTTCGGCGAGCCGATCCGGCTGCGCGACCTGCCGCAGGCGCAAGGGCTCGCTGCGCTGACCGACGACGCGCGGCGCGCCATCGCCAAGGAGGTCGCCGGCACGCTGATGGAGCGCATCGCCCGCACCATCCCCGCCACCCCGGTGCCGCTGCTCTCCCGCGCCGCGCTGGAATTGAAGTGCGACGCCACGCTGAGCGAGCTCGCGGCCCGCGTGCGCGAATTGCGCGCGACCCTGGAGGAGCGCGGCGCGCGGACGGCGCTCGGCCGGGAGTTCGATCCGCAGCGCGCCGCCCGCGCCGACCTGCGCGAGGACCTGGACCGCAACCGCGATCTGGCGCGGCTGGAGACCGACCTGCTCTGCTCGGAAGAGGCGGAGCAGATCGTCCGCCTCGGGTTGGAGCGCCTCCTCCAGCGCCGCGCGCTCTCCCTGGCGAAGGGGCGCGTGCGGCTGGGCGACCATCCGTACGCCCGCGACTTGCTCGAGTACTACGCGCGCTCGCTGGTGCTGCTCGGCCCTGCAGGCGGACAGCCGGCCAGCCTGACGGAGGCGCGGCTCTGGACCAGTTCCTAGTAGTCAGGAGGATGACATGCCCGCAGAGAAAGTTGCGCTGGCCACCGGTGGCTCATCCGGGATTGGCCTTGCCGTCGCCCGCAAGCTGGTCGCCGCAGGGACGCGCGTGGCGCTGGTGGCGCGCACCGAGCGCACGCTGCGCGAGGCGGCGGCATCGCTAGCCCGCGGCGCCATCGGATTCTCAGGGGCTACGCAGTTGCCGCGTGTTTCGGCGAATACCGAAACACGCTCCAGCCGCGCGGAGATCTTTCCCCTCGACGTCAAGGACCTGCCCGCGGTAGCCGCGCTGCCGCAGAAGGTCGTCGACCGCATGGGCGCGCTCGACATCGTCATCAACAACGCGGGCCTGAACCACCGCGGCCCGATGCTGAACCACCCGCCGCTCGACCTCGCCGACGTGGTCACGACCAACCTGACCGCGCCCGTGGTGCTGTGCCGCGCCGCCGCGCCCCTGCTGCGGCCGGGCGGCAGCATCGTCAACGTCGCCAGCCTCGCGGGCATGGTGCCGGTGCGCTTCCAGGCGACGTACGGCGCTTCGAAGGCGGGGCTGCGCGCGTTCTCGCGGGCCATCCGGCAGGAGCTGCGCGAGCAGCGCATCTCCGTCTCGGTCGTCTCACCCGGGCCCGTCGACACCGGCTTCTTCGGCGAAAATCTGGAAGCGGTGGCGGACATCAACTTCTCGCAGCCGATGAGCACCGCCGATGAAGTCGCCGATGCGATCATGGCCTGCCTGCGCCACGGACACGAAGAGGTCGCGGTGCCGTGGCTCTCGGGCAAGCTCTGCACGCTCGGCTACCTGTCGACGGGACTGCTTTTGCTGCTGCAGCCCGCTATGGAGCGGCGCGGCGCGCGGGCGAAGCGCGCGTTCATCGAGCGCAAGCGGGGACAAGTTGCTGCCCGACCGGGCGGAGGTGATTAACTTCCGCCCCTCGTGTACGCCGCGATCACCATCTTCGGAGTGGTGCCCGAAACACGCTCTACCTGACAATCGGCACAGGGTGGATTGCGCCGCGGCCCGCGGATTCAGACTCTTGCACGATGCAGATCTGGCCCGGCCGCTCCTATCCACTCGGCGCCACCTATGACGGCGCCGGCACCAACTTCGCGCTCTTCTCCGAGATCGCCACCCGCGTCGACCTTTGCCTCTTCGACGAGAGCGGCCACGAGCAGCGGATCGAGCTTCCCGAGCACGGAGGCTACGTCTGGCACGGCTACCTGCCCGGCATCGGGCCAGGCCAGCGCTATGCCTACCGCGTGCACGGACCCTGGGCTCCCGAGCAGGGGCAGCGCTGCAATCCCGCGAAGCTGCTGCTCGACCCCTACGCCAAGGCGATCGAAGGCCAGCCCCGCTGGGACGAGGCGGTGTACCCGTACAAGCTGGGCGAGGGCGACCTGGTCGTCAGCGGATCGGACAGCGCGCCCTTCATGCCCCGCTGCGTGGTGACCAATCCTTATTTCGACTGGAGCGACGACCGCCCGCCGCGGACGCCGTGGCACCAGACGGTCGTCTACGAAGTGCACGTCAAGGGCTTTACCAAGCGGCATCCCGAGATCCCGGAGGAGCAGCGCGGCACCTATGCCGGCCTGGGCTCGCCGGCCGCCATCGACTACCTGCGGGGGCTGGGCGTGACGGCGGTGGAACTGCTGCCGGTGCATCAGTTCGTCCATTCGCAGCGGCTCCGAGATGCGGGATTACGCAATTACTGGGGATATGATTCGATCGGATACTTTGCACCGCACAACGAGTATTCCAGCCGCGGCCAGCGCGGCGAGCAAAGACCCTGCACCGCGCCGAGATCGAGGTCTTCCTCGACGTGGTCTACAACCATACCTGCGAGGGGGACCAGATGGGCCCGGTGCTTTCCTTCAAGGGCATCGACAACCCGGCCTATTACCGCACCAAGCCCGACGAGCCCCGCTATTACATGGATTATACCGGCACGGGCAATTCGCTGAACATGCGCGATCCATATGTGCTGCAGCTATTGATGGATTCATTGCGATACTGGGTGTTGGAGATGCACGTCGACGGGTTCCGCTTCGATCTGGCCTCGGCGCTGGCGCGCGGCCTGCACGAGGTCGATCGGCTGAGCGCCTTCTTCGACTTGATCCAGCAGGACCCGGTGGTGTCGCGGGTGAAGCTGATCGCCGAGCCGTGGGATGTGGGCGAAGGCGGATACCAGGTCGGCAACTTCCCGCCGCAATGGTCGGAATGGAATGGAAAGTATCGCGATACCGTGCGCGATTACTGGCGCGGCGAGCATTCCAAGCTGGGCGAATTCGCCAATCGCTTCACCGGCAGCTCGGACCTCTACGAGCCCACCGGGCGGCGCCCGCACGCCTCCATCAACTTCGTCACCGCGCACGACGGCTTCACCCTGCGCGATCTGGTCTCCTACAACGAGAAGCACAACGAGGCCAACGGCGAGGAGAACCGCGACGGCGAGAGCAACAACCGCTCCTGGAACTGCGGCGCCGAGGGCGACACGCAGGATGCCGCCGTGCTCGAGCTGCGGGCGCGGCAGCAGCGCAACGTCATCGTCACGCTGCTGCTCTCGCAGGGTGTGCCGATGCTGCTGGGGGGCGACGAGATGGGCCGCACCCAGCGCGGCAACAACAACGCCTATTGCCAGGACAACGAGCTGTCGTGGTTCGACTGGGAGCACATCGACGAATCGCTGCTGGAATTCACCCGCAGCGTGATCAAGCTGCGCGCGGACCATCCCATCTTCCGGCGGCGCGGCTGGTTCCAGGGGCGCGAATTGCACGGCAGCGAGGTGAAGGACATGGCTTGGTTCACGCCCGAGGCAAGGGAGATGTCCGAGGAAGACTGGCAGGTCGGGTATGCGAAGTCGCTGGGCGTCTTCCTGCATGGCGCCGCCACCCAGCGGCCGGGCGAGCACGGCGAGCGGGTGAAGGACGACAGCTTCTACGTCATCTTCAACGCGCACCACGAACCGCTGCCGTTCGCGCTGCCGCCGCAGCAGTTCGGCGGGCACTGGATGCGGGTGCTGGATACTTCGACCGACGCGCTGCCGGAATTGCGCCGCTCGCGCCGCGCGCAGCAGCTGCAGGCGGGAGAACAGATCGAAGTACAGTCCCGCTCGGTCGTCGTGCTTCGGTGCCTGGATTAGAGTTTCGACCTCGCCCTCGACCTCGATTCGACTCCGACAACGTGGTCGTTGTCGCGCTTCCAAGACATCCACATGCACGGACACGTTCACGTCCACGTGCACGTGCACGCTGTCGTGGCACGTGCACGTGTCACGTGCGACGTGCCACGGATCCGTGCACGTGTCCGTGGCGGTGGACGCGTCCGTGCCCGGGGACGCACCCGCGCACAGAAGCCCAAGCGAAATCGCCTTCAGGTCGCGGTCGACGGTCGAGGTCGGGATAGAGGTTATGAAATGCGCTCTGACCCAGCAACAACACTTCAGGCAGCGCGAGCTTCTTCATGCAGCGGCAGGTGCGGGAGTGCGCGACCGAACGCGCGCCTTCCCACTCTTCCGCCGCCAGCTCGAGCAGCCTTCGGACGGCGGCGCGCGAGGGAGGAGAATTTCGCGCCACGCGGCGGCGGCGTTCCCCTCCTCCAGCCGAGCTCTAAGGGCGCTCGGGTGAAGTTCTCCGGCAGCAAGCGCACGGTGATCGACGGACCTTTCACCGAGACCAATAGGCATTGGCGTTAGCCGTCATCAACGGCTAGGAGATGTGTTCTAGTGGCGCGGTGACTTCTTCCGCTGCGCACCGCGCGATCGACGCGATCTGGAGGATCGAGTCGGCCAGGCTGATCGCCGGCCTCGCCCGGATCGTGCGGGACGTCGGCGTGGCCGAGGAGCTGGCGCAGGACGCGCTCGTCACCGCGCTCGAGCGGTGGCCGGAGTCGGGCGTCCCGGACAATCCGGGCGCCTGGCTCATGGCCACCGCGAAGAACCGGGCGATCGACCTGCTGCGCCGGGGGAGGCTGGTCGAGCAGAAGCACGAGGAGCTCGGTCAGCAGCGCGAACCGGTGGCGCCGGATTTCGCCGCCGCGATCGATGACGAGGTCGGCGACGACCTCCTGCGCCTCATGCTGATCGCCTGCCATCCGGTGCTCTCGACCGAGGCGCGAGTGGCGCTCACCCTCCGCCTGCTCGGCGGCCTGACCACCGCCGAGATCGCGCGCGCCTTCCTCGTCCCGGAGGCGACGGTCGCGCAGCGCATCGTGCGGGCGAAGCGAACCCTCGCCGAGGAGCGCGTCCCCTTCGAGGTCCCGCGCGGCCAGGACCTCGCCGCCAGGTTGTCTTCGGTGCTGGAGGTCGTCTACCTCGTCTTCAACGAGGGCTATTCGGCGACCGCCGGCTACGACTGGATGCGTCCTGCACTCTGCGAGGAGGCGCTCCGGCTGGGCCGCATCCTGGCCGGGCTCGCGCCGGCAGAGCCCGAGGTCCACGGCCTCGTCGCGCTGATGGAGATCCAGGCCTCGCGCGCGGCGGCGCGGATCGGCCCCGCGGGAGAGCCCATTCTCCTGCTCGATCAGAACCGCGCGCGCTGGGATCGGCTCCTCATCCACCGCGGCCTTTTGGCGCTGGAGCGAGCCGAGCAGCTGGGCGGCGCGCAGGGCCCCTATGCGCTGCAGGCCGCGATCGCCGCCTGTCATGCCCGGGCGCCGACGGCCGCGGAAACCGAGTGGCCGCGCATCGCCGCGCTCTACGCGGCGCTGGCGCAGCTCACGCCCTCGCCTGTCGTCGAACTGAACCGCGCGGTGGCGGTGGCGATGGCGTTCGGCCCGGCAGCCGGCCTCGAGCTCGTCGAGGCGCTGGCGGACGAGCCATCGCTCCAAGGCTACCACCTCTTGCCGAGCGTGCGGGCCGACCTGCTCGCCAAGCTGGGCCGCCTCGACGAGGCGCGCGCGGAGCTGGAGCGCGCGGCTTCGCTGACGCGCAATGCCCGCGAGCGCAAGCTGCTGCTCGAGCGGGCCGCCGGGCTAGAACCGATGTCGAGGGGAGGATCGCCTTGAAGTCATCCGGCACGAAGACGTTGAAATCGGGAGCTGTCGTTCTCTCTCGCCAGTCCCAGGGAGCGCGATCATGCTGACGCGTTTCCTGGAAAAGAGGGCGGAGGGCGCCTACACCTTGCTGCGGATCGTCGCCGGGCTCATGTTCGCCTTCCACGGCGCTCAGAAGATCTTCGGCGTGCAGAGCACCTTCCGGCCCCCGGCGGGAACGCAGCTCTGGTTCGGCGGAATCATCGAGCTGGTCGCGGGCGTTGCCATCGCGGCCGGCATCTTCACCTCCTGGGCGGCCTTTCTCGCGAGCGGGGAGATGGCCGTCGCCTACGTCCAGTTTCACTGGAAGCTCAACTTCGGCGCGCGGTTCTTTCCGGCGGTGAACCAGGGAGAGCTCGCGCTCCTCTACTGTGTGGTGTTCTTCTTCATCGCCTGCCGCGGCAGCGGCAAGTGGAGCCTGCGCAGGCCTTGACAGGCCTCGCGCCGCCGCCGTCTCATGCACCCATGGCCGACCTCGAAGAGCTGCAGCGCAAGCAAGCCGACGCGGCCAAGTTCGCGATGAAGATGGTGGACGAGAAGGATCCCGAGCGGCTGAAGGAGATGGCCGAGCAGCTGCAGCAGCTCTGCAAAGAGCTGGAAAGGGCGGCCAGGGGCATCGAGGCCGCCTTCACCCCGCCGGCCGGAGGAGGCGACGAGGTGCGGGTCATGCTGACTCCGGATCAGAAGGCGCGCATCACCGAGCAGACCGGCGTCGGCGTCGAGATGGTGACGCTGCGCGACTCCAAGCAACGGATGTGGTCGAAAGAGATGGCGCGCATCGAGCCGCGCGAGATCGAGAAGATGGCGGCGAAACAGGCTGCCGAGTCGCGCCTGCAGAGCGAGACGCGTGCGCAGGTGGAGAAGATCATCAAGCAGCTCGAGGCGCTCGACGTGCCGGAGCTGGCCGAGACCATCGCCGGCCTCAAGAAGGACCCGACGCTGGGCCGGGCAAAGAAGGCGCCGTAGCCAGGGCGCCGCGAAAATGGTAAATTACTCGCGGTCGCGAATCTTTTCGGGGTGACCGCAATGCCTGGAATCAGTCCCATCAAGATCCTTGGGAATCTCAAATTCTTCGGGGCGAGCCTGACCCTGCCCACCAAGGACAAGGCGAGCAACACCAAGGAGAAGTGGTCCAAGAAGTACTTCAAGGACCGCCTCAAGGCGCAGATGGACGGCACCCCCCAGACCATTCCGCCCTGGTTCACGCCGCGGGAGCCCGGCTACAAGCCGCACCAGGAGAGCTGCGACAAGATCGGAGCGAACTTCAAGGACTTTCACGACGCGATGATCGACGCCGTGCAGTTCAGCCACGACATGTGGAAGCTGCAGGCCAAGTTCAAGGACTTGAAAGTGATGGCCGTCTCCGCCATCGGCGCGCCGGGATGCCTCGACGGCCCCGAGCTGGAGAGCAACATCAAGAACGCGCCGATGGTGGCGTCGTTCAGCGGCAACATGAAGAAGCACCGCGACGCCGTCGCCACGGGCGTCTCGAAGTGCTTCAAGAAGTGGCAGGACAAGGTGATGGTGCCGGGCCTGCCCTGGTACCCGGCGTTCGCGGCCTTCCCGGGTCCGATGGCGCCGCCGATGCCCAACGTCCCGGTGCCGCTGATCATCTGCCCCTCGGCGATGATGAGCGAGATCATCTCGCCGAGCAGCATGACCAGCGCGATGGACGACGCGCTCGACAGCGGGATGAAGGACAAGGATCCAGACAAGCAGTACCACGCGCTCCACGACGCCATCGCCACCGTGCTCTCGCTGGCTTTCTTGATGTGGCTTCCGTCGCAACAGGTGATGCTGGTGCTGGGCAAGGGGCCGATTCCGACCTTTGCTCCGCCCTTCGTCCCGGTGGGACCGGTGGTCGGCGGCGACAACATCGCGGCGCCCGGCCATCTCATGGCGTAGCGGCAGCGGCGTCCGCCGTGCATGCTTCGCTGCGGAGACAGCGATGGAGCACAGGGTTCCCACCATCTTCGAGTTCGCCGAGCAGGCGGCGCGGCAGCAAAAGAAGGCCAAGCCGCAGGCGGGCCAGCGCAAGCTGAAGCCCGCGCGCAAGGCCAGCGGCCGGACGTCGCGCCGACCGCCCGCCACCCCGAGGCGCAAGCGGGCGTCCAAGCGGAAGAGCTGATACGTAGAGCCCGATGCGGGTGGCGGTGATCGGCGGCGGCATCGCGGGCCTCTCGGCGGCACATGCGCTCCTGCGCGGCGGCTCGGACCCGGTCGTCTTCGAGGCGGCGAAGCGGGCCGGCGGCAAGGTCGGAAGCTGCCACGAGCAGGGGTTCCTCAGCGAAGACGGCCCGCACTTCCTCGCACGCCCGCTCGATGCGCTGCTCGATGCGGCCGGCCTGCGCGGCGAAGTGGTGCAGGCGCAAGGGCCGGCCACGCGCTGGGTGCACCTCGGTGGCCGCGTGCTGAAGGCGCCCGGACTAGCATTGTTGGTGCGCGCAGGCATCCCGCGAGCGCTGCTGGAGCCGCTCTTCGCCCGGCCGCTGCGGGAGGATCTGCCGCTGCGCGATTTTCTCGTCCAGCGGCTCGGCCGGCGCGCCGGAAACCTGGTCGCGGCGGTGATGGCGGCGGGAGTCTACGCAGGAGATCCGGAGCAGCTCTCTGCGCGGGATGCGTTTCCGCTCCTGGGCGGGCTCGGCGCGCAGGGATCGCTGCTGTTGGGCGCGCTGCGGACGAAGACGAAGCGCGGGGCCCTCTGGAGCCTTCAGCGCGGCCTCGGCAGCCTGCCGGTCGCGCTGGCCGAAAAGCTGGGCGCGCGCGTGCGCCTCGGCGCGGCGGTGACCAGGCTGGCGCCGGCGAACGGCGCCTGGCAGGTCCAGGGCGAAGCCTTCGATGCGGTGGTGCTGGCGATTCCCGCCGGGGCAGCTGCGGAGCTTTGCCGCGGATTCGCGCCACGGCTGTCCGATGCGCTGGCGGGATTCCGCGCCGCTCCTTTGGCGGTGCTGCATCTCGGCTTTCCGCAGCGAGAGGTGCCGCGCGGCTTCGGCGTGCTGGACGCGGACGGCGCGCTCAGCGCCACCGGCACGCTTTTCCCCTCCTCGATGCTGCCCGGCCGCGCGCCGGAAGGGAGCGCGCTGGTCAGCGCCATCTGCGGCGGCGCGCTGCATCCTGAGCGCGCGCAGCTCGCCGATGCGGATCTGATCTCCGCCGTCCGCGCCGATCTGCGCGAGACGCTCGGCATCCGCAGCGCGCCTTCCTACCAGCGCGTGGTGCGCTACACCGCGGCGATTCCGCAGTACGCGCCCGGCCACCGCGACCGCGTGCGCGCCGCGCGGCTCCTTTTGTCCGGACTTCCGCGCATCGAGCTCGCTGGTGCCGCGTACGACGGCGTCGGCGTTCCCGACGTGGCGCAGTCGGGCGAGGCTGCGGCGCAGCGGCTCTTATGATGACCCGCGGCTTCAGAGCAAGCCGTCGGAAGGATTCGCGTCGCCCTCTGCGAAACGCGAAGGCCGGAGCGCGTGGACGTCGAGGGAGAGCGCGCGACCGTGGACGATGATCTCCGCCAGCAGCTGGCCCAGTGCCGGGGCGTGCATCACGCCGTGGCCCGAGGAGCCGTTGGCGAGGTAGAGGTTCTCGCAGCCGGGCGCCGGGCCGAGGATGGCGTGCCGGTCGGGCGACATCTCGTAGAGCCCGGCCCAGGAGCGCCCGGGCTCGACTGCGACGCCGCGCAGCGCCGGCACCCGCGCGATCGCCATGCGGCGCACCTCGTCGAGCCAGCGCGGGTCCACTTCGGTCGAGAAGGCGTCGACCGGATCGCCCGGCGTCGGCAAGAGGAGCAAGACGCGGCCGTCGCGCACGCGCAGGTGAAAGCCGTCGTCCACCCAGATGGTGAGCGGCATCTCCGCGGGCAGGGCGTCGGTCTCGGCGGTGCAGGCCACCTGCCGCCGCAGCGGCGCGACCGGCAGTTCCACTCCGGCGAGCCGCGCCACGCCCGAAGCCCACGCGCCCGCGGCATCGACGACTGCACCGCACGCGAGGCG
>WNFJ01146240.1_pt2 | contig 13255 bp, 13 predicted proteins | sample 5400461 | NCBI WGS metagenome assembly WNFJ01 (sample SAMN13153349, study PRJNA577476) | soil metagenome | isolation source: 115 cm saprolite on Douglas fir-dominated hillslope | place: USA:California | collected 2013-09-17 | reverse complement strand
AGCGCGCCAGCCAGCCCGCAAAACCCGCCGGATAGAATGAACGTAATCAGTCGCGTTAGCGTCACGTCATAGCCGGAGGCTTTGGCGCGGATCTCGTTTTCACGCACGGCTTCAATCACGGCGCCGAATGGCGAGGCGAGTATTCGCGACAGGACGAAGAACGCCGCGATCACGAATGCCGCGATCACATAGTAACGAGTCAGCGGGTTGATGAAGTCCAGCTTCACGCCAAGGATATCAATCACGCGGACATTGATTCCGCGAAGACCGTTCTCGCCGCCGGTCCAGTCGACGGCCTGATAAAACAGGTAATAGACGCATTGCGACAGCGCCATCGTCACCATCGCGAAGTAGATGCCCCGCGTCCGGATCGCCAGCACACCGATCAGCGCCGCCATCAACAGGCCGCCGAGAATGCCGATCGCGATGGCCACGAACCAAGGCAGCGCGAAGTGCACGATTGCTATACCGCAGAGATAAGCGCCCGTTCCGAACAGCGCGGCGTGCCCAAAGGACAACAGGCCGAGATAGCCGTAGACGAGGTTGAAGCCGAGCGCGTAGAGGCCGTAGATCAGGATGTTGACCGCGAGCGCCGTGAACGGCATGACAAGCGGAAACACCAGAACCACAAGACCGGCGATGCTGGCACGATGCCTGGTTGCGAACTGAAACCAGCTCACAGGCGCCGCCTGCGCCTGCCGATATGGCTGGGTAATTTCATTCATGCCCGGGCTTCACCTTCAACTCATACATCCGGCACGGCCGAAGAATCCCTGCGGCCGGACAATGAGCACCACCGCCATCAGCGCGAAAATCGAGACTTTGCCCATTTCCGGCGCGAACAGCGATGTCATGCTGACGACAACGCCGACCAGAAGACCGGCAAGCACGGCGCCGCCAATCGACCCCATGCCGCCCACCACCGTGACGACAAAGGCTTCAGCCAGAATGGTGCCGCCCATCTCGGGAATGACGCCCTGAAGCGGCGCTGCCAGTAACCCTGCGAAGCCGGCGATCGCGGTTCCGATTCCGAATACAATTAGCCAGACCCGCGCGACGTCGACCCCGAGTACGCGCACGATCTGCGGGTCGCGCGCACCGGCCCGGATGATCAGTCCGAAGCTGGTCTTTTCGAGAAACAACCAAAGCGCCAAAAGCACGGCTGCGGTCGCGCCGATCACAAACAGGCGATAGAGCGGAAAATAGCCGACGCCGATATTCACGGCGCCTTGCAGAATTTCCGGCGTATCGAACGGGTATCCGGTCTTGCCGAAGGCGATACGTACGAGCTCGACCATCACGTAGCTCAGTCCAAACGTCAGCAGCAGCGGATAATCGATGCCCCGGCCGTACAGCGGCCGTATCAAAACGCGCTCGACGGCGAGACCGAACAAGCCAACCGCCAACGGCACCGCGATCAGGCAGATCCAGAAATTTCCGCCGAGCATGAGAATGTAAACCCCGGCATAGGCTCCGACCATATAAAACGCACCGTGGGCGAAGTTGACCACCGTCAGCATACCAAAGATCAGCGAAAGGCCGATGGCGAACAACACGTAGATTGCGCCCAGCGCCAGACCGGCAAACAATTGCAGTGCGACGAGATCGAGGCTGAGACCGGCCATGCGCTTCTCCAAAGAGCGGTGCGTGCCCGCCGAAGGGCACACACCGTTAACGGCATCAGGACTTATGACCGAGATCCGCGCAACTGCGCAGATTTGCCTCATTGGGCTCGTCGGTGCTGATGACTTCGAAGACATCGGACTCGTTGCGCATGCCTTCCGATTTCGACTTGATGACCAATACCGACTGCACCGACTGATGGTCGCATTTACGATAATATTGCGGCCCCTTGTAGAGATCATACTTCAGCGCTTCCATCGCCACGATCCCCTTGTCGGTGTCGACGCTGCCCGCGTTCTTGACGGCGGTAAGCACCGTCCGTACGCCGCCATAGCCGAGCGCACCATAGTCCGACGGCAGCCTCCCGTCATACATCTTGCGGAAGGCGTCATTGAACGCCTTGGTGGAGGCGAATTTATCCTCGATGCCCCAGTAGAACGAACATCCGCCGATCACGCCGTCGAACGCCTGCGGTCCGGCCGCAACCCGGCTCGCATGGGAGAGCAACGGCGCGATGATTTGCGTCGTCTTCTTGACGCCGAAATCGGTCGCCTGCCTCAGCACGATCTGCTGGTCGCGGCCGAAATTGCTGATGCACAGAATGTCCGGCTTCAGCGACTGGATGCGCGGCAACAACGTCGAGAAGTCGGATGTGCCGAGCGGATGACGGATGTCGCCGAGGTTTTCGATATTGAAGGCCTTGCCGACTTCAAGGAAGCCGCGGACCATTTCGTGACCGTAGGCATAGTCTGCGGTGAGGAACGCGACCTTCTTGCCGAATTTCGAAAACGCGTAGCGGCCCACTGCGCCCGAGGTCAGATGCGGATTCAGGGCTTCGTGGAAGGTGTATTTGCTGAAGTCGGAGACTTCATTGATGGTGTCGGACTGGCTGATCGAATTGAACATGATGCCGCGCTCCTTGGTGACGTTGTTAATCGCGAGCTGCACGGCGGCGGAAAGACTGCCGACGACGAAATTCACCTTTTCCTTCTCGACCAGTTCCAGGGTCCGCGTCGCCGCTTCCCCGGGGTTGAGCTTGTCGTCGCGCACGACCAGTTCCGCCTTGCGCCCGTTGAGTCCACCTGCGTCGTTGAATTGGGCGACGGCGAGCTGCCCGGCGCGCACCTGATCCTGTGCTTCGGTGCCGTAGGGCCCGGTCAACGGAACAGGAAAGCCGATCTTGATGGTCGCTTCCTGCGCCTGCAGGAGATTGATGCGAAATGGCGAAGCGGCAAGCGCCGCGCCTGCGCTCACCGTCGTCAGCAAACTGCGGCGGGAAATCGATCCGGATTTGGTGATCTTCTTGGTCATGGCTTCCTCCCCCTAAATATTCTATTTGGTCTTGTTGGCGTCGTCCTCGTTCAAATTCGCCCCAGCGCGGTCAGGATAACCTGCGGCGTCAACGGAATCTCGGTAATAACGGCGCCGAACGGCTTGAGCGCATCATTCACGGCGTTCGCCACCGCCGCGGCTGCTCCCGCCGTCCCGGCCTCCCCCGCGCCCTTTGCCCCCAATTCCGTCTCGAGCGTCGGCGACACCACGTGTCCCACATCTATATCGGGCATTTCGCCGGACATCGGAACCAGATAATCGGCCATATTGGCGTTGGTCAGTTGACCGCGCTCATCGTAGATACATTTTTCGAACAGTGCAGCACCGAGGCCCTGCACCACACCGCCTCGGATTTGCTCATCGACCAGCTGCGGATTGATGATCGTGCCGCAATCCTCGACCACCCAATGCCTGAGCAGCTTGACGAAGCCGGTGTCGGTGTCAACTTCGAGCCACGAGGCCTGAACGCCATTGGTGAATGCGAAAGGATATTCGCGGGGCACGAAATGGCGCGTCGCCATCAATTCCGGCTGAATACCCGGCGGCAGCGTGTCCGGCCGGAAATAAACGATTCTGGCGAGCTCGCGCAACTCGATCCGCGACGACCCGTCGCTCGCGCTCACGATCGCATTGTTGACGATGTCGAGTTCGGCAGGTGAGGATTGCAGAATGGCGGCTGCGACATCCAGCACGTTCTTGCGCAGAATCTTCGCAGCCTGAAGCGCTGCCTCGCCGCCGATCCCGGCGCCGCGCGATGCCCAGGTGCCGCCGCCATAGGGCGTGTTGTCGGTATCGCCCAGAATGACGCGAACCCGCTCCATCGAGACACCCAGTACGCTGCCTACGATCTGCGCCGTGAGGGATTCCGAGCCCTGCCCCTGCTCGGTGATGCTGGTCTGGCAGATCACCGAACCCTGGGCGTCGAGCCGCACAGCGACGCCGTCCTGCGACGAGATGCGGGCGCCGCCGATGCCGTAAAACGCAGCACTCGGATTAGTGACCTCGATGAAACTCGCAATGCCGATGCCGCGATGAATGTTGTTCTTGCGCGATGCCGCCTGTTCCGCACGCAGCTTGTCATAAGCCATCATCGTCATCAGCTTGTTCATCGCCGCGTGATGCGACAACTGCTCGGGATAGGCATCGGCGGCAATGAGATTGCGGCGGCGGATTTCCACCGGATCCATCCCGATCTTTGACGCCGCCAGATCGACCAGGCCCTCCGTCACCGAACACGCGATCGGATGGCCGACGGCGCGATACTGGCACATCACGTTTTTATTCTGGAACACGACGCGGGCCCGCGCGCGATAATTCTTCGTCAGATAGGGGCCGCCGACCAGGTTGACGACCTGGTTGGCTTCGATGGCGCTGGTGCGCGGATACATCGAATACGGACCGATGCCGGTGAGATCGTCGATCTCGAACGCCGTGATCGTTCCGTCGCGCTTGACGCCGATCCGTCCCTTGCAGCGATGGTCGCGGGCATGAATATCGGTGTTGAAGCTTTCGACCCGGTCGGCGACGAACTTGACCGGCCGGCGCAACAATTTCGACAGCGCGTAAGTCGCCATTTCATCGGCGTAAATGTGGACCTTGATGCCGAACGAGCCACCGACGTCCTTGCAGACCACGCGAACCTGGGCTTCCTCAAGTCCGAGATGAAGCGCCGCGATGTTCTGCACCATGTGCGGCGCCTGCGTGCCCTGGTAGATCGTCAGCCTTGCCTCGGCGGCGTTCCAGTCGGCCACTACCGCGCGCGGCTCGAGCGTCACGCCGGTGTGCCGTCCAAAGACGAAATCCGCTTCCACCACTTCGTCGGAACCGGCGAACGCCGCATCGACGGCGCCGGCGTCGAGATTACGCTCGAAGGCGAGGTTGTCGCCCAGCGAGGAATGAATCACAGGGGTTTCCGGATCGAGCGCGGTGCGCATGTCCGTCACCGCATCCAGTTCCTCATAATCCACCCTGACGATTTCCGCCGCGTCCTCTGCCACGGCGCGGCTCGTCGCCACAATGGCCGCCACGGCTTCACCCTGCCAGCAGACGCGGTCGATCGCGATCGCGTGCTGAGGTGCGGATTTGAGACCCTTCAAATGCGAAAGCACGCCGACCCAGGGCGTGATGACGGCCGCAAGCTCTTCCCCTGTCACGACGGCGATGACGCCCGGCAAGCGCCGTGCCTCGCCGGCGTCGATCGCAATGATTTTCGCATGGGCATGGGGCGAGCGCAGGAACACCACATGGGCCATGCGCGGCAATTCCATGTCGCTGACATAAAGCCCGCGCCCCTGCATCAGCCGCTCGAGGTTGGGCCGAGGGACCACCTTGCCGATATAGGAGTTCGGCCGGTCCAGTACCGAAAGTACTTCCGGATTTGCAGATGCGGCCGTCATGGCTTGGTTCCCTTGCGCCCGCGTGCCGTGGTCTCTACCGCATCGATAATGGCCTGGTAGCCGGTGCAGCGGCAGTAATTGCCGGAAAGATGCTCGCGTATCCGCTCGCGATCCGGTTCCGCATGGTGTTTCAACAAGTCCTGCGCGGCCATCAGCATTCCCGGCGTGCAAAACCCGCATTGCAACGCATTACGATCGCGAAAGGCGGCTTGCAGATCGGCGATCTCGCCGCTGTCGGACAATCCCTCGATGGTTTGGACAGATGTGCCGTGCGTCTGCACCGCGAGAATCAGGCAGGAACGAACGATCTCACCGTTCACGCGGACCGTACATGCGCCGCAAACCCCATGCTCGCAACCGACATGCGTCCCGGTCAGTTGAAGATGCTCCCGCAAGAAGTCTGCCAGATTGAGACGCGGCAGAACATGCGCATCGACGCGCTCACCATTAACATCGAGCGAGATCTGGGTGGGGGCCGTCACACAGGTCCCCCAGTATTGAGATCGGGACGACCAAGGAGCGCAGACGCGCAACGCGCCATCAGCACCTTCGCAAGATGCCGGCGCATGGAAGCGGACGCCTGCTGATCGTCCTGGGGATCAAGCTCTTCGGCCAGCGCTGTCGACGCATCTGCTAACGCCGCAGGCGTGATAGTGACGTTGACCAGCTTGTTCGCGGCCCTGGCCAATACAGGCCGGTCGCCGATGGCAAAGAATGCCATGCGAAGATCGGCGAACCTGTCAGCCGTCATGATCGCCTGCGCCGCCAGACCGACGATGGCGAAATCGCCGTGCCGCCGCGCGAATTCGAAGAAGAAATGCGCGGTGTTTTTTTGCGTGACCGGCAGCTCAACGGCTACCAATAATTCCTGCGCCGACAACACCGTCTCATAAATCCCTGTGAAGAACTCCTCGGCCGCAATTCGCCGTTCGCCGGCCTGACCGCTAACGATAATGGTCGCATTCAGCGCCACCATGCAGGCCGGTAACTCCGAAGCAGGGTCGGCGTGAGCAAGGCTGCCCCCGAGGGTTCCCCTGTTGCGGATCGCGGGATGGCCGACATGGGCAATCGCTTCCGTCAGCAACGGCGCGCGCGCTGCAATTTCGGGTGAGTTCAAGAGATCGACATGGCGCGTCAGCGCACCGATCCTGACGACATTGTCCGCCACCGCAATGCCGCGCAGCTCTGCGAGCTCGCCGATATCGACGATGAGTTCCGGAGAGATCAGGCGCAAATTCATCGCGGGCATCAGGCTCTGGCCGCCCGCCAACACTTTCGCCTTGTCCCCGTGCGCGACCAGCAACTCCAGTGCGTTCCCAACGCTGGTTGCGCGTGCGTAGCTGAAAGCCGAGGTTTTCATTGACGTGATCTCCCCGGCCGGATTTTGGTATGTTTTTTTAAGATTAGACGGCGGCAACCACCAAAGGTCAAGTTTGTTTATCGAACGATTATTTCGACAGATTCGACTTTTGGACTTGTGATATCTTCGTCAACGACGCACGGTTTGGTTCGCGTCAAATCGCCCCAGGGAGGAGCAGGCAATGAAGCTGGGTTTCTTTACGATGCCGATCCATCCTCTCGACAAGGATTGGCAGCTATCCCTGAAAGAAGACCGCGAAGCTTTCCTGCTGGCCGACGAGTTGGGGTTTACCGAAGCTTACGTTGGCGAACACGTCACCGACAGGGCCGAGAACATCACCTCCTGCATCGCCTTCCTCGCGTGGATCGCAGCCGCCACCAAGCAAATCAGGCTTGGCACCGGCACGGTCAATATGCCGAATACCCATCCCGCCACTGTCGCGGCCAGTATGGCGATGCTCGATCACATGCTCGACGGGCGTTTGATTTTCGGAATCAGCCCCGGCGGACTTCTGTCGGACGCAGAGTTGTTCGGCAATCTCGATGCCAACCGCAACGAGATGTTTCTTGAATCGATCAATCAGGTTCTGGATATCTGGGCCGGCGAGCCGCCTTACAATCTTCAGGGAAAATACTGGAGCATCTCGACGCAAAAGACCCTGATAAAAGACATCGGCCAGGGATTCATTGCGCGCCCGCTGCAGCGGCCGCATCCGCCTATCGTCGTGACCGCCGTCGCGCCGTTCTCAAAGGGCGTCACCGAGGCTGCCGCGCGCGGCTGGGATCCGATTTCGGCAAACTTCCTGATGCCGGCCTGGGTGAAAAGCCACTGGCCGAAATACGTCGAGGGCTGCGAGCGCGGCGGCCGCGCCGCCGATGCCGGTAATTGGCGTGTCGCAAAAAGCGTCTTTGTCGCCAAGGACGAGGCGACGGCAAAGGCCTACGCGACCGACCCACACGGACCTTACGTCTACTATTATCGCTCGCTGTTCACCAAACTGAAAATGAGCGGCCGCATCGAGCTGTTCAAGACGCGCCGCGATCAACCTGACGATGAAGTAACGCTGGAAATGATCTGCGACAAGCTGATCATTTATGGAACGCCGGAGAGCGTTGCCGATCAGGTGCTGGCCTTCCAGAACGAGGTCGGCAAATTCGGCACGCTGTTGTATGCTGGCAAGGACTGGAAAGATCGCGAGCTTGGACGCCAGTCCATGATTTTGATGGCTGAAAAGGTCATGCCGCGCGTTAACGCAGGCACGCTGTCCAACGCCGCGGAATAGTCCGCAGGCAACTTCTAGAAGGCTCGCCGTGGCTCTTACCGATCGCATCCCCTATCAGGCGCAAGTCGACCGGCCAAAACTGAGGCTGCCGGGCGGCAAGAAGCTTGCGGTATGGGTCATCCTCAACGTCGAGGAGTGGCGGATCGAGAACCCGATGCCGCGAACCGTGCTGAGCCCACCGATGGGACAGCCGCTGCTGCCGGATGTGCCCAACTGGTCGTGGCACGAATACGGAATGCGCGCCGGTTTCTGGCGCCAGTTCAAGGCGCTGACCGACCGAAACATGCCGGTGACCCTGGCCTTGAACGCAAACGTCTGCAGCTCCTACCCTCGCGTCGCTTCCGCCGCGCAGGAAGCCGGCTTTGAATTCATGGGCCACGGATTCGTTCAAGGCCCGATGCACAGGCTGGACAACCAGGCCGATGCGATCAAGCAGGCGGTCGAAACCATCGCTAAATTCACTGGCAAGTCGCCGAGATCGTGGGAAAGTCCGGGTCTGACGGAGACCGACGAAACCCTCGACCTCTTGCGCCTCAACGGTATCGAATACGTAGCGGACTGGGTGATCGACGATCTTCCACAGGAAATCGCGACGCCTCACGGCACAATCACCACGATTCCCTACTCAGTCGAGACCAATGACATCGTCATCCACGCGCTGCAGCACCTCTCTTCGGAGCAGTTTCTGAAGCGCTGTACCGATCAGTTCGACCGCTTGTACCTTGAGGGCGCGACCAATGCGCGGATCATGGCGATTTCAATTCATCCGTACATTACCGGTGTCCCGCACCGCATCAAATATCTGGAAGCGTTGCTCGACTATGTCATCGGTCATGATGGCGTCGCCCTGATGACCGCAAGCGAGATCGGCGACTGGTACCGGGCCGAAATGACGAAGTCATAATCCGGGTCGGAAGCTGCGCATGATCAAGGCCCGCATCGAAGCGGGCTCATCCAACCACCTTCACCGGCGTCCGCCGCGCGGCAACCGCGGTACCAAAAACCCGCTCGAAGCCGGCCAGAAAAACATCCAGCGCGTCGCTGATCATCTGTTCTTTGTCCTCGAGCACGGGAGACTCGTAGATGTATTTACGAACCCCGTAATAAAAAATTCCGCTGTGAAACACCCATGCCATTTCGAGTTCGGACGCGGTCGGCTTATTTTGTACCGGAAGCCCCGCTTCATGGCGGCATTCCCTGATGATGCGCGACAGAATCTTGTCCCGCACCACGCCGACATACCACCGGTTGATGTCCAGCCCCTTCAGGCCTGAGTAGAGATAGATACGAAGCCATTTGCGGGTGAAAATCACATTCGTATAGGCGTTGTAGAATTCCTGCAGCCGATCGCGGATCGGCCGGGAGCGGTCAGTGAGCAGCTTCTCCCAGCCGGGATCAAGCGGCTCGAGATAAACCGTCCGATAGACCTCCTTGATCAAGTCGTCCTTGCTTGGAAAGTAGCGATACAGCAGCGGCTGGGTGACGCCCCGCCGCCAAATCCTTCTTCCGAGAAGAATTCGGTCGCCTTGGCAACGAACTCCTTGCGGCGATCGTCCGGGGACAGCCGTTTCAGCTTCGCGCGAGCACGCTTGGGCGATGCTTTCTTTCTCATGACTTGGGAGCCACCGGGATGTCGTCAGCCTCGAGAAATCGGCCGTAACCGCCACGAGCAAACAGCAGCGGCTCTTGCCGGTTGTACGAATAGGCTTCGACCGCCCCTAAGAAAATGACATGGTCGCCGCCATAATATCGGTTGGCCGCACGGCATTGAAAATTGGCAACGCTGTCCGCAAGCAGCGGCGCGTTGCCGAGGCCCGGCGTCCATTCGACGCCGGCAAACCTGTCTTCCGAGGATTTCGCGAATTTGGCCGCAAGGGCCTGCTGCGATGCGCCAAGCACGTTGACCGCGAAATGGCTGGCGTTCTGGAAAATGCTCAACCCTTGAGAAAACATGCCCAGGCTCCAGAGCACCAACGGTGGGTTCAGCGACACCGACGCAAACGAATTACAGGTCAGCCCATAGGGCTTGCCGTCAGCCGTGACGGCCGTGATAATGGTGACACCCGTGGCAAACGTGCCCAGCGCGTTGCGAAAATCCCTGGGATCAATTGGCGAATTATCGCTGGCCAGCTCGTTGGCCGGATCCGTCGGATGCTTTTGCGCGTCGGTCATCCGCCGCCTCAAAGCGTCAAGTTTTCGGATGGCAGGCCAAGCGCAACACGGCCGTAGTTGGTGCCAGCCGCATCGAAATTGAACGCGATGTGCGAATTGATTGCGTGGGCATCACGAAACTGCCGCTGCAATACTCCTGTCGTGAATAATCCCCGCGCACCGCTCGCTGCAAACAACAGCGACACCGCTTCGGTGCAGAGATTGACGGAATAAGCGCCATCGCGGCGCGATCTGGTCTTGGCGGCGATATCCGGAACCTGGCCGCGCCTGGCATCGGCCATCGCCTCGATGCATGTCGAGCGCATGATCAGGCGGGCCGCATCGATCTTGGCGGACGCCTCGGCAATCTTGATCTGCGTGCTCTGGAGGTCGCCGACCTTGGCGCGATTGTAGGTCGACGCGCGATGCCGCGCGACATCGACATAATCGTCCAGACAGGCCTGGGCGTTGCCCAAGGCAACGCCGGAAAGCACGTAAGGAAACAACGAGAACACGGGCAGCGCATAAAGTGCATTCGGATTGACGGCACTCCCGGGCGTCGGGCCGCCAGCGAGATCGTGCACCGGAACCGTCATCGGCTCGGCAACGAACGCATCGTTGACCTCGACGTCGTTCGATCCCGTTCCCCTCAATCCGGTCGCATTCCAGGTGTCGACGATCTTGTAGTCGCTTTTGTTGACCAGAAAGATCCGGTATTCGATCCCGTCGGCTTCATCGTCGGACGCAACAACGCTGGCAAGCATATTCCATTCACTGGAATCCACCCCGGACGAGAATGGCCAACTGCCTCGCAGTACATATCCGCCGTCGACTTTCCTGGCGCGGCCGGCCGGAAATATGAAGGAGGATGCAATTAAGGCGTTGACGTCCTTGTTCCAGACCAGATCCTGAGCCCGCTTGTCGAACATGCCCAGCATCCAGTGGTGGCTCGCCAGATTGGCAAAATTCCAGGCCGCCGACGCGTCGGCCTGCCCGATTGCGTCGGCGCAATCGACCAGCGCGACATAGTCGAGTTCGGAACCGCCTACTCTCTTCGGCTGCACGATCCTGAACAATCCGGTGTCATGCAAATCGCGTTCGGTCTCGGGCGGCAGACGCCGCAATTCCTCGGTCCGGGAAGCGCGCTCGCGCAGTTGTGGAATCAGCGCTTTGGCGCGGGCAATCATGGCAGCATGGGCGCGGTCCTCCGCATCCGGCCCCGAGGGCAGGGTTGCGTTTGGTTTCCGACCAGCACCTGGCATTTTTGCTATTCCTCGCTATCTCGCCCGTTATGCGGTCTGGAGATGCGGCGATCGAGATACCCGGAGGCAGCCAACCCCTCTTCGTTTTGCCGCACCGCGACGAAAGCTGCTTGACCGGTCGAAGTTACTCGATGATTGTTTATCGCCTGATCACTAATTAAGGCGCGGCGCGCGTTGCCCGTCAATCGAATTCGACAGCTGGGAAAGAACCCTCATGGACAAGACGGTTGGAATCGTCGGGCTTGGCATCATGGGAGGCGCGATCGCCCGCAATCTCGTCGATCGCGGATGGCGCGTGATCGGCTACGATACCGACGCCGCGCGACGAGCCGAGCTTGCGCAGGCCAAGGTCACAATCGCTGGTGACGCTGGTCAGGTCGCGCGCGACGCGCCCATCATCATGACCAGCCTTCCCAGTCCCGCAGCCGTCGAGGATGTCGCGCGCGCAATCGCCAATTCCGGCCAGTCTCCGCGGATTGTGGTCGAACTCTCAACGCTCACGATCGCCGACAAACTTCGCTTCGAGGCCGTGCTGAAGAAAGCCGGCCACATTGCGCTGGACTGTCCGCTAAGCGGAACCGGCGCGCAGGCAAAGAACCGCGATCTGATCGTCTATGCCAGCGGTGACAGCAATGCGATTGCACAATGCATGAGCCTGTTCTCTGACTTCGCCAAGCAAAGCGCCGATCTTGGCAGGTTCGGCAATGGCAGCCGGATGAAATTCGTCGCCAATCATCTGGTCGCGATTCACAACGTCGCCACTGCGGAGGCGATGATCCTGGCGGAGCGCGCTGGGCTCGATCCGAAAATGGTGGTCGACATGGTCGGCCCGGGCGCCGGTGGTTCGCGAATGTTCCAGATGCGAGCGCCGATGATGGTCGAAGGCGTTTATGAACCCGCGACCATGAAAGTGTCGACCTGGAAAAAGGACATGGCGATCATTGCCGAGTTTGCCGATGATGTTGGCTGCGCAACCCCGTTGTTTACTCTAACGCAGCCCGTTTACGCAGAAGCGATGGCGATGGGACTCGGCGATCAGGACACGGCGGCGGTGTTCGAAGTGCTGAAGAAGACCATCATCAGGCACCCCAAATCCAGCGCCCAAGAGCAGGAATAGCAGTCTCGCATCGGGGATCAATCATCCAGCCTCGAGATGACGGCCAGGTGAATTGAAAGCGGGCTCACAATACCGCACTGCATCAAAGGGCATCCGCCAATTTCAAGCTACCCCATCATCCCGGTGCTCCGAAAATATCCCGCGCGCCAAATCGACGGCGTGGTTATCACTTGATCATTTATAACTTCCGTCCGATAAATCGCTCAAGCAACAAAAATAAGTGCGGATGTTCAATTGCAGAGTTCTGGGGAGGATTTAATGACGATATCGCGACGACGATTTGTCTCAAGCGTTGCCGGCGCAGGTATCGCCAGCCTGGCGGGCCCCAATCTGGTCTTTGCCCAGAATAGCGGACCGATCCGCATCGGCTTGCTGGCGGCCAAGACCGGACCGCTGGCCTCCGGCGGCATCGACATGGAACTTGCCATGACGATGTTCCTGAAGGAGCGCGATAACATACTCGCGGGCCGCAAGGTCGAGTTGATTGTCGCAGACACCACCGGCGCTCCTGCCACCGCGCGCGCCAAGGCGCAGGAGCTGATCGAAAAGAATAACGTTCACTGCATCATTGGCCCGCTCGCCGCGTTCGAGGCGCTTGCGATCGCGGACTATCTCACCGAGAAGGAAGTTCCGACGCTCGGCGTCGCGGCGGCTGAGGACATGACGCAACGGCACCCGAGCCCGTGGTTTGTCCGCCTGACGTCGACCTCGGCGCAATGCGCCTACCCGCTC
>WNFJ01722590.1_pt1 | contig 13256 bp, 11 predicted proteins | sample 5400461 | NCBI WGS metagenome assembly WNFJ01 (sample SAMN13153349, study PRJNA577476) | soil metagenome | isolation source: 115 cm saprolite on Douglas fir-dominated hillslope | place: USA:California | collected 2013-09-17 | reverse complement strand
CCACGGGGTAATTGCTTCCGCATGCCGTCAATTATCTTGTTGATGTCCTTAGATACTCCGCCTAAGTCCCTTCCTGCTTGCGTGCCGTAAATGTCAATCACCGGCGCAATATTGTAGCGAGAGACCACTGCCATCCCGCCGCCTCGTTGCCTGGAAACCAGACTTGCCATGACCGGGGGAGCAGGCGACGGGTTTGGTATCGGGCCCGACAGGTTTGTTCCGCTGCCTTGCGGGGTTGTCGCGGTGACGGGCATGTTCTCAAGCTCCTGCAACGTGTTTAGATATTGGGGCGACATCGTCGTAATGCTATAACTGACATTATTTTTTGGATCTACCCAGAAGGTTGGTGAAGTCTGAGAGGTGCCGCCGAGAGAAATCAGGACACTTTGCGCGATGCTCTGGCCCGTCAAGCCAAGTTGCTGGGCTTTCGTGCGTTCGATGTTGAGGTGCAGATAGGGTTCGTTGAAGGGCTGTTGGATCCGCAGGTCAGCAATTCCTGGGACATATCTGATTTTGTCGAGGAGCGCCGCCGCGAAGCTCCGATTGCCCTCGAGGTTGTTGCCCACAACCTGGACGTCGATGGGAGCTGGTAGTCCAAAATTAAGAATCTCGCCGACCATGTCGGAAGGCAGAAAATAAAAAGACACCCCTGGAAATTCCGACGGAAGCGTCGTACGAAGCTTGTGAACAAAGTCTGCCGTAGGCTGGTGGTTCGCGGACAGGGTGACAAGGATGTCAGCATCCATGGTCCCAACCGGCGCCGAGCTGCTGTAAGAGAGGTTAATGCCGCTGACGGGCAGACCTATGTTGTCGATGATGCTTGAGACTTGGTCTGCCGGAATCTGTCGTCGAATCGATCGCTCAACCAGATCGCAAAGAAAGGCCGTCTCTTCGATACGCATTCCCGTGGGCCCGCGGACATGGAGATTGAAACTGCCACCGTCTACGCTGGGAAAGAAGTCTTCGCCGAGCCAGGGGATCAGGATCGCCAATGAGCCGACGCAGGCTGCGAGGAACGCGATCACGAAAACACGCCGGTGATGCAGGACTCTGTCCAGCACTCCGTGATAACCCTCCCGAAAGTGTTCAAAGCCTGCCTCGAAGCGTCTCTGAAGTCTGACCAGCGGATTCCGGCTCGGCGCCGGGGCGCTCCCTGGGCCGGGTTCGATCTGGCTGGCCAACAGGAACTTGGCCATGGTGGGCACGAGAGTCCGCGAGAGCAGGTAGGACGCCAGCATGGCAAACACGACGGCCTCGGCGAGCGGCAGAAAGAGGTACCGTGCCACGCCTGACAGCAGGAACATAGGAACAAACACAATGCAGATTGAGAGCGTGGACACCAATGCAGGCACGGCGATCTGAGACGCGCTTTCCAGAACCACATCGTCCATGCTCTTGTCCGGTGTTAGTGCTCTGTTCCGGTTGATGTTCTCCACCTCGACGGTGGCATCGTCCACCAGGATGCCGACCGCCAGAGCCAGGCCGCCCAGCGTCATGATATTGATGGTTTCGCCCATCGTGCTCACCGCAAACAGGGAGGTCAGAATCGCCAGAGGGATGGAAGTTACAATGATCAGCGTACTTCGCCAGCTTCCTAGAAAAACCAGAACCATGAGAGCCGTCAGGCATGCGGCAATCACTCCCTCTCTGACGACACCGCTGATGGCTCCTCGGACGAAAATGCTCTGGTCGGCCAGAGGTTTCATCTTTAGCTGGGGTGGAACCATGGTCTGAATATAAGGCAGAAGAGCCTTGATGCCGGCGATCACATTCAGGGTTGATGCACTTCCGGTCTTTTCGATCGTCAGCAATACTGATTGCAGCCCGTTGACTCGGACCATATTGGTCTGCGGGGGCGAGCCATCGCGCACCCACGCGACATCTTTTATGTAGATCGTGGTAGTGCCGACTGTTTTGACCGGAATACGGTTAAGTTGATCAATCGTCTGTGGAGCCGCGTTTGGGATATCGACATCGTATTCTGTAGGGCCGATTTTGGAGGTGCCCGTGGGCAGGATCAGATTCTGAGCGCTGATCGCATTGACCACGTCGATCGGAGACAGACCCTTCGACTGCAACGCTCCTAAGTCCAGGTCAACCATCACCTGCCGTTGTTTACCGCCATAGGGATAAGGTACCGATGCTCCCTGAACCGTGATGAGCTGAGTGCGAACGAAATTCAGCGCGTAATCGTTCAGTTGTTCCTGTGAGAGACCCTGGCCAGACAGAGCGAGCTGCAGAATGGGTACGGTCGATGCGCTATAGCTGAGGATGAGCGGCGGCGTGGTTCCCAGAGGCAACTGCTTGAGCTGAGTCTGGGAAACCGCTGTGATCTGTGCAATCCCTTGTTGGATGTTCGCTGTCGGCTGCAAGAACACCTTGACGACACCGACTCCATACAGCGCCTGCGACTCGATGTGCTCAATGTTATCTACCGTCGTGGTAAGTGCTCGTTCTGTGACATTCAGGATTCGGTCATCCATGTCCTTGGGCACAAGGCCCGAGAAGTTCCAGATGATGCTGACCACCGGAATGTTGATATTCGGGAAGATGTCCGTTGGCGTACGAAAAATCGCCAGTGTGCCCATGATCAGGATGAGGATGGCCATAACCACGATCGTGTACGGCCGTCGTAATGCGAGTCGAACAATCCACATAGGTTCTTTACCCAAACAGCTCGCATTGCCCGCGTGGGGATCGACACCGGGACTTACGGCTGTGAACTACTGGTGATCGAGAAAAACCGAACAAGACCAACCGCACCGCGGCATCAATCAGTTGCAGCACTCCCAATGCCGCGCAATGTGGTTCATTCGCGCGCTGGACCCGAGCTGGCCAAGTCGATGACTCCCTACCTCGGTGTTTGATGCAAGGCCCGTGCCAAACGAGGCCCGGCACGATCGTGGCTAACTGGCTGATATTCAAGGTGTTGATGCGCGTCCGCGGAGGGGTTTTCTGCAATTATTTTCAGAGAATATAACCGCAATCGAGCCAAACCCAAATTCTGAGACGCGAAGGGGAGATGCGCGTTTTTTCGGGCAACCTCAGGTGGAGAATTCACAGCTAAACTTGTATAGGCAAAGGGAGCGGCATTTTCTCAGGATTGCAAGTCGCGCGCGACAGACACCCGCAAATTCCCGGCCCTGTTATTCAAAATTCAAACTGGACGTTTTTCTATGGCTCTTCCTCTGACGCGAGAACGCACGCAGACCAAATCTGTTCTGACGAAGATCCCGCCGCTCAAGATGCCCGTGGTGGGGACCTGAGCCGCCGGCAGCCGATTCCGCCGGCGCAGCATGCGATTGTTCATCCTTATCGCTCTGTCGCTCCCGAGGAGGAAACAAATGATTAGCGTAGCAATCGATGGAATTGCCCAACAGGCGACGAGCGGTGAACGCCTGATCGATGTCATAAATCGAGCAGGAGCGAAGCTCCCCCAGGTGTGCTACCACCCACAGCTTGGCCCCATCCAGACGTGCGATACATGCATGGTTGAAATCAATGGGCGCCTGGCACGAGCCTGCGCGACCACCGTGTCCGCCGGGATGGTGGCCTTGACACAATCAGAGAAAGCCGGCGCCGCCCAGCACGAGGCATTTGATCGGATCCTTAGCAATCACGTTCTCTATTGCACCGTATGCGACAACGACAACGGAAACTGTACCATCCACAACACAGAAAAGTTGCTGGCCATCGAACATCAGGGGATTCCGTATCATTCCAAGCCCTACGAAGAGGACCATACCAACCCTTTCTATCGTTACGACCCGCAACAATGCATTCTATGCGGCCGGTGTGTCGAAGCGTGCCAGAACGTCGAGGTGAATGAAACACTCTCGATTAACTGGGAGGATCCTCATCCCCGCGTCCTGTGGGACGGCGGCTCAACGATCGGAGAATCGAGCTGTGTCTCCTGTGGCCACTGCGTGACGGTTTGCCCCTGCAATGCGCTGATGGAGAAATCCATGCTCGGTCATGCAGGCTTTCTCACAGCGCTGCCAAAGCCGGTGTTGAGCGGCATGATCGACGTGGTAAAAGCCATCGAGCCGGATATCGGCTATGGAGCGATTCTGCAGCTCTCGGAAGCTGAGTCGCGCATGCGCGAGTCCCGCATCCGCCGTACGAAGACAGTCTGCACGTACTGCGGCGTTGGATGCAGCTTCGATATTTGGACGAAAGACCGCGACATTCTAAAAGTTGAGCCTTTGGAAGGGCCGACTAACGGGATATCCACGTGCGTCAAAGGGAAATTTGGCTGGGACTACGTGAACAGCGCCGACCGCCTGACGAAACCCCTGATCCGCGAAGACGGCAAGTTCCGCGAAGCCTCGTGGGACCAGGCGCTCGACCTTGTGGCTCGCAGATTTTCGGAGATCAAAGCAAGAAATGGACCGGATTCACTTGCGTTCATCTCTTCGTCCAAATGCACCAACGAGGAAAGCTATCTCATGCAGAAACTGGCGCGCGCCGTCATCGGCACCAACAACATGGACAACTGCTCGCGCTATTGCCAGGCGCCTGCTACGGCGGGTCTGTTTCGAACCGTCGGCTATGGCGGAGATTCTGGTTCCATTCGAGACATTGAGAACGCGGGCCTCGTGATCATCATCGGCAGCAACACGGCAGAGAGTCATCCTGTCCTGGCCACTCGGGTAAAAAGCGCTCACAAGCTGCGCGGCCAAAAGCTCATCGTTTCGGATTTGCGCGAGCATGAAATGGCGAAGCGCGCTGATCTCTTCCTGCACCCCGAGCCAGGAACCGATATCGTCTGGCTTTCGGCGGTCAGCCGTTATCTGCTGGAGAACGGTTTGGCCAACACCAAGTTTCTGAACCAGTGGGTAAATGGACTGGACGAATATAAAAAGAGCCTCGCGCCGTTCACCATGGAGTTTGCCGCACGAACTTGCGGCCTTTCCGAGGACACACTCAACAAAGTTGCCCACATGGTCGTCGAGGCGGATGGTGTCTGCATCCTCTGGGCTATGGGCGTCACGCAGCACACTATGGGATCTGATACCTCAACCGCCATTTCGAACCTGCTCCTCATCACAGGCAACTACATGAGGACGGGCACGGGCGCATATCCGTTGCGCGGGCACAATAACGTCCAGGGCGCAAGCGATCATGGCGCCATGCCCAATTTTCTTACTGGCTACCAATCCGTCGACGACCCTGAAGTTCGCGCGCGTTTCGAAGCACGCTGGAAGGTTCAGCTGCCTTCCACGAAGGGGCTCGATAACTACGACATGCTCGAAGCAGTCCGTAAGGGCACGGTTAAGGCGATGTACATATTTGGCGAGGAGACGAGTCTTGTGGATACAAACGCGAACGCCGTCTGCGATGCGCTCTCACAACTGGAGTTTTTCGTCATGCAGGATATCTTTTTCAGCGCCACATGCCGGTTTGCCGATGTGGTGCTTCCTGCCAGCCCAAGTTTGGAAAAGGAAGGCACTTTCACGAGCACAGAGAGGCGAATCCAGCGGCTGTACCAGGTATTTGAGCCTTTGCAAGACAGCCGGCCAGATTGGCGGATCATCCAGGACATAGCCAATCGCCTCGGCGCGCATTGGCAATACCAGCATCCCTCCGAAATCTATAGCGAGATCGCTTCTTTGACGCCCATGTTCGCGGGCGTGACTTACGAAAGGCTCGAGGGATTCAAGTCCTTGCAGTGGCCGGTCGCACCCGACGGAACGGACCAGCCGCTGCTTTATACCAAGCAATTCAATCTTCCGGATGGTAAAGCCAGGCTGTTTCCGGTCACTCTTACAGATCCGACGGATCAGCCCAACGCCGATTTCGATCTGCACCTCAACAACGGGAACCTGCTCGAACAATTCCACGAAGGCAATATGACGTATCGTGTTGCCGGACTTCGTGAGAAGACTCCTGACGTTTTTGTTGAAGTCTCACCCGAACTGGCGAAAGAGCGTGGGATACAAAGCGGAACCTGGGTACAACTGACCTCGCGTTACGGACAGGTCCGCGTGCGTGCGCTGGTCACCGACAGAGTGAGGGGCAACGAACTCTTTATGCCGATGAACTCGGTGGACAGTCCTGTGAACCGCCTGACCAGCAGCCATACGGATTTAGTGACACATACGCCTGCGTATAAAGAGGCTTCGGTTCATCTCCGCGTGCTGCCAGAAGTCGGCGAAAGCCCGCTGCCGCGCGTCAACTCCCGCTTCGGTCATCCAACACCCCAGCGCGGAGTCGAGGTGGAGCGAAAGTGGAGGCGTTCCGATTACAGCGTTCCGGGCAACGGGTTAGTACAGATTCAAACTGATTTAGAGGGGAGAAGAAACTATGGCCCAACCGATTCTGCTGACCATTCCCAAGCGCGACGCGCCCGCCGAGCATGCCGAAGCCGTCCTTGCCGGCTTTGAAGTGCTGCAAGGTCTCAATGACCGAGGCGTCCTCGAACTGCTGCGAGGCGTGCTTGGCGGGAGCGACAAGGGTCTCGAAATCGTCGTAGAGGCAGCGAAAACGCCGGAAGCGATTCGCGGCATCCGCAATCTCTTGGTGATGGCCAAGATCCTTGGATCGATCGATCCAGAATTACTAGAGAAATTTGCCCAGGCCGTTCCTGATGCTCTCGCGGGTGCGGCGAAGGCGGAACAAGCAGAGCCGCCAGGCTTTTGGGAAATCTGGAAAATATTTCGCAGTAGGAATCTGCGTCGCGGCCTTGTCGTGGTGAACAGCATGCTTGAAGCGTGGGGAAGGAATTTCGCCGCTGAAAGAGCCCGCTGATCGGTGCGACTGTGAAAGCATTGACAACATTCTGCAACGAAAGACGAATGAATCACTGGAGCACGGCAGTATGAACTCAGCGCTCGGCATAGACCGATTGCAGTTCGCATTTACCATCACGTTCCATTACATTTTTCCTCCGTTGACCATGGGCTTGGCGTTGCTGATCGTTGTTCTTAAGACGCTTGCTCTCTGGAAGCGGGATGAATCGTACAGCCGAGCTGCGCGCTTCTGGGCGCGAATCTTTGCCATCAACTTTGCCATGGGCGTAGTAACAGGCATTCCGATGGAATTTCAGTTCGGCACGAACTAGGCGGCGTTCTCAAAAACAGCTGGTGGAGTAATCGGCCAGACGCTTGCGATGGAAGGAGTATTCTCGTTTTTCCTTGAATCGTCACTTCTCGGTCTCTTCCTTTACGGCGAAAAGCGGCTTGGCCCGATACTGCATTGGGCATCCGCATTTCTCGTTTTCCTGGGTTCTTGGCTGTCTGGATTCTTCATCATCGCTACCAATGCGTGGATGCAACACCCGGTCGGATACACCACTGGGGCAAATGGGCGGATAGCACTGGGTAGCTTCACCCACCTGCTTCTGAATCCCTGGCTATTCTGGCAATACTGGCACAACATGATTGCTGCCGTGGTAACTGCGAGTTTCGTGATGGCGGGCTTGGGGGCCTTCTACGTGCTAGCGAAGAAGAGCGCCGAATACGGCGCCACCTTCGTTCGGCTGGGTGTCATTGCCGGTGTAGCATCGACCCTTCTCATGATATTTCCGACTGGAGATGGACAGGGCAGGATGGTGGCTCAAAACCAGCCGGTCACGCTGGCAGCGTTCGAAGGTCTGTTTGAGACCACGAAAGAAGCTCCGATAGTGCTCGTGGGGCAACCCGATATGGACCAACTCCGGCTGGATAACCCCATCGAAGTTCCGAAGGTCCTTAGCTTCCTGACCTACAAACGCTGGAATGCCGAAGTCAAAGGTCTAAAGGACTTCCCACGGAATACTTGGCCGGACAACGTCCCGTTGCTGTATTACAGCTACCACATCATGGTCGGCCTAGGAACGATCATGGTCGCAATCATGGCACTGTCCGCTTTCTTCTTATGGCGTGGACGGCTTTGCGCGACCCCCGCGCTGCTGTGGATCTTGATGCTCTCGATTCCGTTTCCTTACATCGCAACCACTGCCGGCTGGATGACAGCCGAGCTTGGCCGCCAGCCGTGGCTGATTTACGGGATCATGCGGACTATGCATGGCGCTTCCCCTCAGGTCTCGGCCGGCAATGGCGTGTTTACCCTTCTCGGCTTTATGGGGATGTACATGGTGCTCGGAATCCTTTTCTTGTTTTTAGTGACTCGGGAAATCGCGCATGGGCCAGAGATCGCCGAGGAGCCAAACTCGCCTGCACCCGAGAACTACGGAGTGCCTGCACGGGGAGAGAATCGATAATGGAGACACTTTGGTTCTGTCTGGTGGCGATCATGCTCGCGGGTTACGTGGTACTCGATGGTTTCGATCTGGGAGCCGGGATCGTTCAGTTCTTTGTGGCCGAGGCCGGACAAGAGAAGAGCCAGGTGTTGAAAACGATCATGGGCGTGTGGGACGGTAATGAGGTTTGGTTAGTGGCTGCCGGAGGAACGATATTTTTCGCCTTCCCTGCCCTCTACGCGTCTGCGTTCAGCGGCTTCTACCTCGCGTTAATGATCGCGCTATGGTTGCTGATCTTGCGCGGAATCTCCATCGAATTCCGAAATCACAGCAATAGCCCGCTTTGGCAGCCGCTGTGGGACACCGGTTTTGCGGGAGCGAGCGCGATGCTAGCGGTTTTTTTTGGCGTTGCGCTCGGTAATGTCGTGCGAGGCGTGCCGCTGGATTCAAACGGGTACTTCTTCTTACCGTTGTGGACAAACTTGGTGCCGGGTCAGCCGGCCGGGATCATCGATTGGTACACGCTGCTGGTGGGGGCGGCGTCGCTTCTCGCGCTCGCAGTGCATGGCAGCCTCTGGGTCGTCATGAAGACCGGGGGGAATTTGCAGGAGCGAACGCGCTCGTTTGGCGCGAAGTGCTGGGTGGGCTTGGTCGTTGTTACGCTGCTGACTTCAATCGTCAGTTTTTTCATTCAGCCGAACCTGATCAAACAGTTCCAAAGCCATCCGTGGGGCGTCGTGTTTCCGGCGTTCGCGCTTGTCGGCTTGATCGGAGCCCGCATGTTCAGCTCCCGGCGGAAGGATGTGCAGGCATTTCTGGCATCAGGTCTCTACTTAGTCGGAATGTTGACCAGCGCGGCCTTCGGAGTCTTTCCGAACATGCTGCCGTCGCGTCCGGCGCCAGATCTGAGCCTCACGGTCTACAACTCAGCCGCCTCCCAGTACGGACTGATGATCGGGTTGTACTGGTTTATCCCAGGGATGGCTCTTGTTATGGTCTACTCATTTGTAGTCTACCGGCACTTCGCCGGCAAGACCGAATAAGCGCACGCATCGGGGTAGCAGGGGGGACACTTCACGTTTCGTTTTTTCTGCAATCGAGACGGGTCGACGCTGCCTTCGTGCTCAAAGGTGAGGCGGCTTGGGCTGAGTCGGCTTTGGACCGAAGGCCCTCGCGGTATCGCGCTGGGGCCGCGTCGTCCGGGAGAGCGCCTGCTGGCGTGCCAGCTCCTTGATTCCCTGTTCCTTGTAGCCCGCGCTAGTCAGCGACGCCATGAAAGCAACCACATCGTCGATATCTGCCTCCGTCAGTGCGAGCGGCTGGATGTCTGTGTCGAGATACGGATTCTGCAAACCATCGCCCTTGTTGTAGTGGTCCATGACATCCCAAAGCGTCTCTTGCGAGCCATCGTGAAAATAAGGCCCCGTCACCAGCACGTTGCGTATATCCGGCGTCTTGAAAGACGCTATATCGGTGTCTTTCTTGGTAATGAGAAAACGGCCAAGCGCTGACATATCGGTTTGAATGGCCGCGCGATCAATGGCCGCTGCATCGCCCGAGTTGACGAGCTGCTCGGCCTGGCGGGCCAGCGCGACCACGTTGTGACGGATCATGCCGATGCCGATGTTGTGAAAATCGTTGTCGGTAAAGGTCGTGGTATCCCGCTTGGCTTCGCTCAGCGCATGACACTTGTTGCAGCGGGCACGGGTGTTGAAGAGTTGCCAGCCGCGTTTGGCGGAGTCATCAATGGCGTTCTTGTCGCCGGCGATGAAGTGATCGAAAGGGGAATCGAACGAAAGTTGTGTTCGTTCGTAAGACGCGATGGCACGCAGCAGATCGAGGCCGTTGGGCGGACGGCTGAAGACGCCCTGGAAGGCCTGCTGGTATTCCGTGATGGCTGCGATTTGGGCCACCGCAGCATCCAGGCTGGGCTGGCCCATTTCAACCGGGTTGACGATCGGCAACGCCGCCTGGTCCTCGAGCGTCTTTGCCCGGCCGTCCCAGAACTGCGTTTTGTTGTAGAGAGCGTTGAGAACAGTCGGCGAGTTGCGCTGGCCCGCGCGGCCTTTGATACCGATCGAGGTGGGCCTCCCGTCTGTGAAAGCGTGCGCGGGATCGTGGCACGTACTGCATGCTACCGTCCCATCGGCGGACAAGCGACCGTCGAAGAACAGCCGCTCGCCGAGAGCGATTTTCGCAGGAGTCTGCGGATTGTCAGGCGGTATCGCCGCGCGAGTCCTTGCGGCAGGGAGGCCAACCTGTTGCAGGGATTTGGGCCCGGCTAGTGGACCGGCCTGGGGAATGGGCCGCGCCTTCCCTTCGGTTTGCGGAGTCGTGCCACCCGCTGCGGATTCTGCGCGCGAACCGGCCTTCTTGCCCCCGCCCTTGCAGCCGGTAATCAGAATAGCGGCACACGCTGCCGCCACAAGCGTGAAGCATACTCGCGTTCGCCTCGCAAGGCGCACTCGACTGGGCTCCTTCCTATGTCCTGTCAGGCGGCTTGGCGTTGATCGTCTATCCGGGCCAAGGCTTTCCTGAGGGCATCCGCACTGTGTTCGAGAGCTTGCCGTTCCCCCTCCGACATCTCGGGCTCAATGATCCGCGCTACGCCTTCCCGCCCGAGCACGCTGGGCATGGAGAGCGTGACGCCATACTTCGAGTTGTAAGAGCCGATGGGAACCACAGCCCGTTCGTCGCGCAACACCATCTCCGCAATGCGCGCCGACACCATGCCGATCCCGAACTGGCTGGCTTGATTGCCTTCGATGATGGCGATATTGGCGTAGCGGACTTCTTGCTCGATGCTGCGGCGGAGTTGCTCGCGGGTGAGATCCGTTGGTTCGAGGAGGTCAAGCAACGGCGCCGACCCCACGCGAGCCGCAGACCACAAGAATACCTCCGTAGTCCCATGCTCTCCCAGGACCAGGGCCTCGACGTGCATGGGATCCACATTCAGCCGCCGCGCCAGATGGACCCGGAAGCGCAGGCTGTCCAGAAATGTCCCGCTGCTCACGACACGCTCGAATCCGGACCTGCGGACGAGATCAGCCAGCGGGTCCGGCGGATCGGTGAGAACCAGAACGACCGCTTCCGGCGCCGCGCTCCAGAGTTGGGGAAGGATGTCCTTGTAAACGGCCACGTTCGCATCCAACAGCCTCAACCTGCCTGCCGGGTCACTTCGATCTGTGGCCCCGCCGGTCTTTTCGTTGACTCCGGCAGTGATCATGACCAGCGCCGCGCCAGCCAAATCCGAATAATCTCCGTCACGGATGTCCACCGGCGGAAACAGCGGTGCGCCGTATCGCAGGTCGGTCGCGACCGCTTTGGCCCGCTTGCGGTCCCGGTTCAGCACGACAATCTCACGCGCACATCCGCGCACAACCATTGACAACAGGCAGGCTGAACCCACTGCCCCGGCGCCAATCACCCCAACTTTCATGTTGACGTCCTCCTCGTGCAGGCGGTCTCTGTTACTCCGAGGCCGATGTCTTCCCACTTGCCCTTGACAGAGGATGAAGACGCCTTTCGGTGGGTTGCCCCCTGAGTACTGCCCGCTTCACCCCGGTGCCAGACGCAGGCACTTTCGGCGCTCGCGGTGGTCCCGGTGAGGACAATCGAACCCAGGACAACTCCACTGAAATTGCCACTATCAAGGAAAATATGAACCTTATCGCGGCGGCGGAGCATGAGAGGTTGGGGCCGGTTTGCCATCAATAGTTGTCGGCTCCATTAGTTCGATTCGCGTGCCGTCGGGATCAAACAGATTTGCCTGCCGTCTTTGGTTCTTCCCCACCTGCACCTGGATAGCCCGCAGGTAGGACTTACGTGCCGGACGCGACTCCAACTCCGCCGCCGATTTCTGCACATCTGGGCTGGCAAGGCAGATGTGATTCTTAACACCCTGCTGTTCCGGCGTTGGTGGATCCTCGTAGAGCATGAATTCAATGTAGTCGTCACCGTCGGGGACGCGCAGGTTGATCCAGCTCAGTTGGGTGCCGTTGGCGCTGCCCCGCCAGAACTCCTGGAAACCGAGGACGTCGCGGTAAAACCTCATCGCCGGTTCAACCGCGCCGACGAGAATGCCTGCATGCATAATGTGGTTGGAGAAGCGGATTGCCGGCATGAATTTTCCCTGGTTCTGCCCCGTTTGACTATCCGGCTGGTATTCCACAAATTCCACCCCGTGCCCGTCCGGATCGGCGATGGTGAAGTTGTAGTTGCCGGTCTTGCCCTTGCCGACTTTATCCGGCACTTTGATGCCGTGGGCGGCCAGGTAATCCCGCATTTGCGATCCGCTGTCCACGTAAACGGCAATGTGGTTGAGGCGGCCAAGCTCGGGATGCTGGGGCTCTTCGGCAAACAGCTCCAGGTACTGCTGGTCATTGATCTTGATAAAGGCGATACGTTCGGTGCCGTCCGGCCGCTTCAGCGAGAAGGGTTCTTGGTATCCCAGGAAGTCTTTGTAGAATGACCGCGTCTTACCCAGGTCGCTCACATAAAACGCCACATGCGCAATCCCCAGAATTCGCGGACGCTTCACTGTCCCCGATTGCGCCATCGCAGAAAAAGAAATTAGGGGAACGCAAGCAGGGACGATGAGCCAGCGAAGCATTCTCATGGAATCTTCCTATGCGCCGGCGGTCATTGGACCGACAGCCACCACAAAATACGAAGCCGGCACGGTTCCGGGATTGGTGATTCCATGTTCTTCGTTGGAAGCGACGAATGCCGCCGAGCCGGGGCCGATCTGGTTGGCTTTGCCGCTGATGGTGATCTCCACCGTGCCTTCGCGGACCAGCCACATTTCACTGTGCTTGTGGTGATGCGGCGGATGCGGCCCGGCTCCCGGCTCGAGCACCGTCTCATGAACCTCGACTTGTTCGCCGGTCGCCAATGTGCCTTTCAGGATGCTGCGCGTCTGCACCCCCTTGCCTTGCTTCACCGGTAAATCCCGGAACGAAAAAACGCCGGACGCGAGCGTGGAATCGGCAGCCGCGGCCAGCGAGCTGGCCATCACGGCGAAAGGAAGCAAAGAACAAATCTCACGGCGGCTTATCGGCATAAAAGGTCCTTC
>WNFJ01324479.1_pt1 | contig 13256 bp, 16 predicted proteins | sample 5400461 | NCBI WGS metagenome assembly WNFJ01 (sample SAMN13153349, study PRJNA577476) | soil metagenome | isolation source: 115 cm saprolite on Douglas fir-dominated hillslope | place: USA:California | collected 2013-09-17 | reverse complement strand
GTTTGGCGGCGGGCAGGCTGGATGATTCTCCCCAGATGTGTAGTTTGCCGGGGAAGAGGTTGTGCCAGAGTGCGTGTAGAACTATCATATGCTTGTGCTTCCTTGTGTTCTGGTTTTCATTATAGCCCTAAGATGAGGTGGAGGCAAGGGGGTGGGTGAGGGTTGGCCACTTATGACCAGAGAGCCTATGGGTCATTCGTCCCTTGTTGATCTCCCGACAACTATGCTAGACTCACTCCGCTATATCTTGATCCTGTCAGGAATACAACCCAAGGAGCAAAAACAGATGTTTCATAGCGCTGAACCCAACCAAACAAGCTCTCGGATCCATTGGACCGCCAGAGCGGGTTTTTATCTTAGTTTCTTTGCTGTCATGAGTGCGTATGTATTTTCTTCAATTGAGTCATTTCACTCGATTTCGATATTTATCTCCTATTTAGCCTATTATATTTCAATACTCCTTCCGGTTCCGGCTCTGATTTTGAGTTGTATTGCTCTTTTTATCTCAAGACGATCTCCTTGGAGAAAAGGGAGGGAATTTGCGATTCTTGGCCTTGTTATGAGCACTATTCTGTGCCTGGGCTTAGCAGAAATCTTCTCTATCCAGTGTTGTTTCCGACTTCACTCTCTCTTCTGATGCCTGGCTATTTCACTGACACGCGACCCGCAGGCACGCTGGCTACTCTCCCATTGTGGGCTGTAGCCAGCGTTTGTTTTTAGCACTCCCGCGTCAGTAGTGCGCTACGCGGGAGATTGTTAAGAGTATTTCTCTGTCGTGGCCAATCTTTTGGCATAGAGCGGCCAATCTTTTCCCTCTTCTCTGCTTGGCAAGGGAAATATGACACAAGATGTCAAGAATGATCAGCTATACTTTGCTCTCACAAGAAACTGTTCTCTTCCCGGAAGGAGGTCTCTATGCAGTACGGTATCACGCTCCTCACTACAGGCACGGGCAGTGACCCTCGTCTCCTCGCCGAGCTTGCCCAGGAGGCGGAGGAGAGAGGATGGGATGGGGTGTTTCTCTGGGATTGCATCGACGTTGAGAAGACGCTGGGCCCGAGCGGAAGGGAGGCATGCGACCCGTGGATCGCGCTGGCAGCCATCGCCATGCGCACCGAACGCATCCGCCTTGGGCCGATGGTGACGCCCCTCTCGCGCCGACGCCCCTGGAAAGTGGCCCGCGAGACCGTGACCCTTGACCACCTCTCTGGCGGTCGGCTCATCCTGGCGGTCGGCTTAGGGTTTATCGACGATGGAGGCTACGTAAAAGTGGGAGAGGAGTTGGAAAGCAAGGTCCGCGCGCAGCTGCTGGATGAAGCACTGGCTATCCTGGATGGCTTATGGAGTGGGCAGCCGTTCAGCTTCCAGGGAGAGCATTACCACGTCGAGGAAATGACCTTCCTGCCGACGCCGGTGCAGCGGCCCAGAATTCCTGTCTGGGTGGTCGGGGCTTGGCCGCGCATGAAATCGATGCGCCGCGTTCTGGCGTGGGACGGGGTGATTCCTGCCCTGCAAGGGGATGATGGCTCCTTTTTCGCCAAGATGACGCCTGCTGATCTGGAGGCTATGCAGACGTTCCTCGGCGAGCAGCGCACGCGGACGACGCCGTTTGACATCGTGATGGAGGGCGAGACCTCAGGCTCCGACCTGGAGCGGGCGCGCTCCATCGTGCGCCCGCTCGCGGAAGCAGGCCTTACCTGGTGGCTGGAGGCGGTGTATGGAACGCCGGAGACGCAAGGCGGTGTCGAGGGCATGCGCGCGCGTATCCGCCAGGGACCGCCGCGGCTGTGAGCCAGGAAGAAAGGAGGGTTTGCAACAAGCAAGCTCATCCTTCACCAAATGCGCGGAAGAACCCGGATAATGGCTCGCCGAACGTATCCAGGCATTACCTGGCTCATCTTCGAGAGGTTCTCGCGAGAGGATGGTTTTCGTCGTGCCCAGCCTGCGAAGTAGCGCTTCCACCCGTTCTCCGGATCGGTGTCATCGACCTCGGCCCGGCCCTGCACCAGCAAGACGTGTGGCGGCTCGCCCTTCCCTGTTCCAACTGGCGAGAAGAGCATTAAAATTGAGGGCGCACCTCTGGTTGTGCGGAGGCTTTCTCCTGGATGGCAAACCAACCAAACAGACCAGCAAGCGCGATCAAGATGCCGCATCCGGTAAGAATAACCCCGACCGGGAGAAATTGTCCCAGGGAACTTGCACTCACCGATAGTGCGCGAACCCAGTTCGAGCAGGTCCGCAGCCTCCAGATGGAATTGGGTGAAGAACTCGTGGCGCCACTTGACACACAACAACGGAGGCAGCTCCTCGACCTGCTCAGCAGGCTCAATCAGGGGGTGCTCACGGATGAAGCCGGTGATGAGGAATGACAAGAAAGGAGGCCGGCATGCCTGATATGATATACTGCCTGGAGAAGCGCGGATACTGTCCCTACAGGTGAGAGAGGCTTATGAACGAGTTCCACTATACAAGTTATGCGCAGCAGGTTATTTTCGGGGCGGGGTCGCTGGCGCGGTTGAGCGAGGAGGTGACAGGGTTTGGCTGGCAGAGGTTGATGCTGTGCGCCACGGGGTCGCTGCGGCGCGATGGGACGATTGCGGCAGTGGAAACGGCGCTGGGGGAGAGACTGATGGCGGTGTATGAAGGTGTGCAGCCGCACGTGCCCGATTTCCAGGTGGTAGAGGCGCTGGCGTTGGCAGAGGCGCGCGAGGTTGATGCGATAATCGGGTTGGGCGGCGGCAGCCCGATTGGGTTGGCGAAGGCGGTGAGTATGGCGCTGGAGGAGAAACGCGGCGGGAAACCGGCACGAGCCGCTTTCCCCACGGAGCAGCCGCTGATGGCAGTGGTGGCTATTCCTACGACGTACGCGGGGTCGGAGATGACGCCGGTGTACGGGGTGACGCGCCACGCGGATGGTATGGCGCGCAAGATTACTGTGAGCGATGTGAAGATTGTGCCCAAGCTGGTTATTTATGATCCGCTGCTGACGCTGCACCTGCCGCGGGAGCTGACGGCATCGACGGGGATCAACGCGCTGGCGCATTGCATCGAGGCGCTGTACTCGGTTACACGCAATCCGCTCGCGACGGCGGTGGCACTGCGCGGTGTGCGCGCGATTAGCTCTGCGCTGCCGCTCTGCTATGCCAGGGGTGATGACGTGGAGGCGCGCGGCGAGATGCTGCTGGGGGCGTTCATGGCAGGGACGGCGCTGGCACATGTGACGATGGCGCTGCATCACGGGCTGTGCCATGTGCTGGGCGGGACGGCCGGTGTGCCTCACGGCATTGCCAATTGTATTATTCTGCCGCACGCGATGCGCTTCAATCTTGATGCTACGGCTCCCCAACTAGCGGAGGCTGCCGGGGCAACGGGCATTTCGCTTGAGGGACGCAGCGCCGAGGCGGCTGCCGAGGAGGGTATTACGAGGGTCTATGAGTTGATCGGCAGTATGGGTCTGCCGCAGCGGCTGCGTGACGCGGGCGTGGAGGAGGCGGAACTGCCCCGCCTGGCGCGGTTGGCGTTTGTGAGTCGCACGGTACAGAGCAATCCCAGGCCGATTAGGGACGAGGCGGAGATCGAGGCGCTATTGCGGGCGGCGTGGTAATGATGAGGTTGAGCAAAATAATCTGATTATGAGTGATGGGCCACTGATTGATCACGGAACCGCAGCCAAGGCGCGATAATGGAGATAAACAAATTACTTTGGGTTTTGCCCCCACCCGGGCGCGATGAATCGCGCGGCTACGCCCCCGTGATGACGGAGTATCCGCGTGTATCACCTGGCAGGATGGGACTACGGCGCGATGAATCGCGCGGCTACACCCCCGTGATGACGCAGTTCAACAAGGCCGTGGGAGAGGCAGACTGGTAGGGCGCGATGAATCGCGCGGCTACGACTGTAGCCACGCCATTTTGTGAAAACTCAGTACCACCTATTTAGTATTTTGGAGATTATAGAGTATGAGCGAAGCATCGGATAAGGTCAGCGGGCCGCACCAGGGGCAGCCGCTTTTGACGGCGGGCGAGGCGCTGGAGAAGGCGCGAGCGGCGATGATTATGATACACGGGCGCGGGGCTTCGGCGGAGGATATTCTAGAGCTGGCGGCGGAGTTGAAGCAGCCCGGGTTTGTTTTTCTGGCGCCGCAAGCGAGCGGGCACACGTGGTACCCGAATAGTTTTCTGGCGCCGATCGAGAGCAATGAGCCGGGATTGTCGTCCGGCCTGGCGGTGATTGCGGCGTTACTGGAGCGACTGGCGGGGGCGGGTATTCCGGCGGAGCGTACGATGCTGCTGGGGTTCTCGCAGGGGGCGTGCCTGACGCTGGAGTTCGCGGCACGCAATGCGCGGCGATACGGCGGCGTGGTCGGATTGAGCGGCGGGCTGATCGGTCCCGACGGTACGCCCCGGGATTATGCTGGCTCGCTGGTGGGGACGCCGGTTTTCCTGGGGTGCAGCGATATTGATCCGCATATTCCGAAGGAGCGGGTGGAAGAGTCGGCAGAGGTGCTGCGGCGGCTGGGCGGGGATGTGACGGCGCGGTTGTACCCGCGCATGGGACATATGGTGAATCGCGATGAATTACGTTTTGTGCAGGGGATGATGGGAGGGGTGGGGTGAACCATTCTGTTTTGCTCTCTAGGAAAAATAGCCGTTTATTCCCCTAAAGTATTGACGCGCATATGCTTTGCTGGTAGTGTGGGTGTAAGCAAATTTTGCTATGCTGTATAGATTAGGAGGAATCACGTATGTCCCAATCGATGCAAGTGACGCAGGATCAGCCCCCCTCGGTGAAAGCAGAGCAACTGGCAGCGACCTATCACCTGGGGACGCCACAACAGGAGTATGGAGTGCACCTCACGAGAACGACACTCTTCTGTGGCATCATATCCCTGGTTGCGGCGGGCGGCTTTGGCTTTTTTGCGTATGAGATGCTCACCTCGCCCCGGAATAGCAATGATATCAACAATGCCTACCTGGTGATTGGTGTCGGCGTGGTGTTTCTGCTGGCGGCCCTCTATTTCTTTCTCTATCCTCTCATCTACCGCTCGTGGCGTGTCTATGTCGGCTCCGAGGGTTTTGCCTTCTCGAGAGGCAGTAAGCTCGATGCCTTCCGCTGGGACCAGGTCGAGTCGATGTGGCAGCGCGTCACCAGGAGGTACATGAACGGCATTTATACAGGCACGCAACATAAGTATACCATTCGCGGCCTGGATGGTAGGCAGGTTGTGCTCAATGATAGGATTACCAACGTCGAAAGACTGGGCAATGTCATCAGTGACATGGTGACTCGCGTCAAGTTGCCGGAAGCCATCGCCGCTTTTAAGGCAGGCAGCACTGTTACCTTCGGCCCTCTGAGCGTGAGCATGCAGGGAGTGAGCAATAGTAAAGAGCTAATTTCGTGGGACCAGATCAAAGAGTTCAGGGTGAACAATGGTATGGTCACAGTGAAGAAAGAGGGTAAATGGTTGAGCTGGTCTTCCATACAGGTCGCTAACATTCCCAACTTCTTCATATTTCTGGCCCTGGTAAACGCCATCATGAAGAAGACGAATTAGCGACTTCTTTCATACGAGCTTCTGATATGCTGTCGATGCCGGGCGCATCGTCGAGCGCGGTACCCACGCGCTGCTTCTGGAGCGAGGAGGTCTCTACGCCCGGTTGTATGCTGAGCAGTTCAGCAGTCCGGTAAACTCCTCTGGTCTCGGGAGAAAGCCACGACCCATGCCCGTTGCTCCTCGGTCTCCGGCACCGTGTATCCCCGAGCCAGGCTGAGCAGCTCAAATGCCTGACCGGGCGAAAAACCGGTGAGCACCAACACACTTGCTGCCATGAGAGCAGCTCTGCCCAGTCCCTGACGACAATGGAACGCGATGTGTTTTCCTGCTGACACCTGTCCCTTCAACTGCTCGAGGAAGGTGAACGTACTCGCGGAAAATGGAGGAATGCTTCGATCGGGGATCGGGAAAGAAAGATAGATGACATCCTGACGACGACAGCACTCCGGTTCCTCTTTGAGCTCCAATTCCATGACTTCACCGGGAGTGAGCAAAGAGACCAGTACGTCAACGCCGGCTGCAGCCAGTCGCCCCCTCGTGGACGAGCCATAATGCTGATCCGTCCGGCAGGAAGGCCCTGAATCGAATACAATTGTGCACGCATGATCGCTTCTCCTGTTCCTGTTTGGCTTACGGTATGATCGAAGCACTGATATAGAAAACATTACCCATTCATTTGTAGGCCCACCTTTGGCCATTTCAAACCTCTTTCATCAAACTTTCAATTTGCCGGTCAGCCACCACTCAAGGTAATGTTTCAACGAAGGTGCAGCCCAAGTGCGACTGTCATCTTCGTGATTCCAAACGAAAATGTCTGGTCGTTTGATGACCCCTTGGATGATCCTGAGGGCAAACTGATCACCATTGCCAGCATCCGCGAAGAACAGCAAGTTCTCAAAGGACATATAGCTGTGAAGGAAATTGGAATCAGTACGCATCTTCACGTTGCGCTGGGTGATCTCTTCTGCTGACCAGATGAGCCGTAGTCCATACGCACCAAGCACACCATTGGATTCCCTAAGTATGCTTTTCAGTTCGTCCGGTAATGCGCTTCCTACTGCCGTTTCGAGCACAGTAAGCTGGCTCATAGCGGCTCCTGGGAAGAATGTTGAAGCTGGGTCCAAGGCCTGGATAAATTCGCGCCACATGTCTACAAGCCCTCACTCTTGAATCCCCAACTTGTCAACAAGGAGGAATATTCTGCTAACTCGACACAGATGCCAAGGGTGAAATACTCCTCCACCACAATGATATCCGTTCGGGGTTTATTCCCAATCTTGTTGAAAAGCGTCCAAAAATCTTTGATTAGAATCTCTATTCCTCCTGTCTCACGAGTATCAAGGTAGTAGAATATGACCTTTGTGTTGCCAAGCTGGCTACTCTGTTCTTTGAGTCGTTCTAATGTGGTCAGGATACCGTGGAAGTCAAAAGTCTCCTGGCGCTTCAATTTTACGGCCTTCTGATACACTTCCCGCTTGATTCTATGCGATACTTCTAAATCGATAAACTGCTCTGTGGTCAGGGGATAGCCAAGTTCTTGCCGATATCTTTCAATGAGCTTGTCTCGGGCGAGTCTAGTTTTGTTTTTGGCCAGCAGCCTGGCTAATTTCTCTTTCCTGTCTTCTTGATCTGAGCTCATGATATTGCCTACTTCAGGACACTATTGGCCGACCCGCGTTGCACCTGGAAGATCTGGCGATCTGGAAGTCGTATCGCCGTCAGCCTCCCGCTGCGGAAAGCCCCTGTATCAATCCCGATCTTGTTGGATTGCATGAGCGGTTCAGGCAAGCTCCAATGACCAAACACCACTGGCTTTTCCCAGTCGTATGTGCTCTCAAGAAAGCCCTTGGCACCCCACATCTTGTGCAGACCCGATGTTCGCCAGATGGGTTTGTCAGGAAGCACCCCTGCATGGACGTAGTAGGCGTGCTCATCCTCGTACTCGATGCGTGTCTCCTCCAACCAATCCCCTACCGCAAATGGCACAGATCCGCCACAGCGCTCCCAGACCTGATGCGCCCCTTCAATAGCAGGGACATGTGAGAAACCGGCCCCATTCCAGCAAGCCAGCCATGCATCTTCGTGATTGCCCCGTAAGAAGATACACGCTGGATGAGTTCTCTGAAGTTCTCTCAGAGCCAGAATCGTTGCCACCGAGTCTTCTCCGCGATCTAAGCAATCCCCTAAGAAGACAAGTGTATCCTCTTCACAAAATGGGAGAATCGTTAGTAATCGATGGAGCAGGGTCACTTCCCCATGGAGGTCCCCAATCGCATACGTCATCGCCTGATCTTGCATCAAAGCATGTTCTGCTGCTTGGTTCTTCTTCTGAGACAAAGGCATTGGGCGTACGTTCCTTCTGGCCATACTGCTGAGCACCCAAGTGTAGCACATACATTGTCATATCAGTTAGAGTTCCTCATCAGACCTGAGGTAACATTCTTGCAACCGGCGCGAGATAGCTCCATCGCGCTCAATATATTGTCGATACTGGGCTGGCGTACAAGCCCCAATCAGTTGTATCTCGCGTCGTGCCAACACCGGTTTTAGCAAGCCACTGGCATCGATGGAATAACGTTGTTGTTCTCCTCCCAAAAATGATTGACGTAGAGCAGAATCTGCCCTTCTGCCTGGCGCACTGCGAGAAAGATCGCCTTGAGCCGAGCAAGCACCACATTGGGTGCGTTCCATTCCTCCAAAGGAGGCCACAATCCCCTTGGAAAGTATTTCGTAAACAATCGGTCCAACCTCTCCTCCGACTCTGAATCAGCCAGAGCCGCCTCCCACTCGCTTTCATCCGGCAAGGGCCGCTGTGGTGCCACGAACGCATGGCTTCTGAGGGAAGCAGGAACGTTGGCGAACAACGCCTCATAGTTCAGTGCTATGACCTGCCGGGTGGGTAAAGGATCAGGGGCTTCCCCTGCTACCATCCGACGAACCACCTCAATGACGACTCGCCATCGACGCATCCCGTCCAGATCCATAAGTAGTGGATTACATTTGTTTTTAATTTTCTCCTGCTGGAGAAGAATCTGAAAAATACGTGCCACAGAGACTTCATATCCTACTAAAGGGGAAAACACGCCCTGTTGTGCTACATGGGTCAAATTGTGTCCATAGTGTTCTAGTGGAAAAGAATCCATCGGGGAAGTATTCAAGTTGAGCCCCCTTCGGTTGCACCCAGGCTGTAGAGGCCGGTCAGTTGGTGCGGGTGAGTGGAGTCGTAGAAGGAACATCGAGTAGGAGATGATCACAAAGAGGCTCGCTTCCCCTGACTGTGTCCAACCCTTGACTGCTTATTGTCCCACCAATGAGACAAAATCCCATTCTCCTCCTTGCCTTGGAATGGGTACAGGATCAAGCAGATAGACGTACTCTCCACTGGGTAACATTTGCTGGATCTTTTTGCTTCGTGGTGCAGCAAGCGGTGTTCTCGCGTATGATAGAGCCTCAAGTGGCTTACCAAAGGTTACCGAAGGTGCGTACTTCTCGCCTGCGTGTAACCAGTACATCTCACCTGTACTGGGCTGGCATATCTCATAAAGCGTCTTCGCACAGTCAAGCATGAGCAGTAAGCGCTTTCTGGCCTCCTCGAGAGAAACGCTCATCAACTCAGCACCTTCCAGATTCAGACCAATCACAAGTTCTTGACTTTCACTTGGAGAGACCAATACTTCGAGGATAAAAGGATCATCACGAAACCAGAATGAGGCGATCACGCTACCTATTTCTAAGTAGATCTCGTCCCAAAGTGCCTTAAATGGCCCTACCGCTGCGTCTGTATCTGCCATACTTGGTGCTTCTTGTGCCATATGACGATGATAGAAATAACTGCTTGTTCCCTTGGGAAGACCGGGTGCTGAAAACTGAAACGAATGCCAGTGCATAGCCTCAAAGATCAGTGGCCACCAATAGGCTGCACCTCTCTCTGATTCGACTATAAAGTCACAGTTAAGCGTATGGCTCATGTTTGTTTCCTTGACTACTTATTCGTTAAGATAGCAGGTCAAGGTTTGTTATACCTGCTTATAAACGACGATTCAACTTAAGGACCAACACGAATGTGACCTTTCTACATTCAAATCGTAAAGTCCTATGGTCCAGGCCAAGTGAACACCGCAATTGTTATCCCCCATGAAGACAACTTGCTTTGTACTTGAGGGGCATCCCACCTGCACTGTCATCAAATGCAACAGCGACAGCCCGACCTCCTCCTTCGGGAGTATTTGCATAGCATTGTACTTCTGCATTTTGTTGTAGAATCTGCTTAGTTGAGCATCAGAAGAAACATGGCCTTGTCCTGCTACCTCGATTAGAGACGTATCCGTAGGGATATCTACATCCGTGTGACCTAATGTTGTTGTTATCTCCATAGAAGGCCCAGGTGTTCCCATATCAGTGCCAAAGATCGAGTTTAGGTTAGTTCTGACATACTGTTCACGTGACTTACCTCGAAGCTGACCCGGATTCCCGCTACCATTCAGGCAATCATTATGCACCACCCACTGCCCTGCATCCACCATAAAGGTGTGATCCTGGGCGACCTCCAGATTATACATTACCTTCGTCCCAGGCACCACCTTCCAGCCTGTCACGACGCCCACACGGCCATCCGCCCGCAGGATATGCATGCCCAGCTTGATCTGACCGACCGGTAGGAAACCGTGCTCCATCGTGAAGAAGGGATGCTTCTGGTTGGTATGGATCACCTCGCTTGTCTTCGTTGCAGCTTTGTCGTGCTGCCCTTACATCGTGGTGGTGATAGTCAGGTCCACCATGTCGTGGTCATGGTTGATCCAGGCATGCAGGATGGGCTCCTGCTCCATCTTGCCTGTCTTGGGATTGTACGCCAGCACGCGCTCACCCACCTGTAAGGTGCCGATGGCTTGTTTGCCATGATCGGTGGTGACCTCTGTCGTCGCGGTGAAGCTACACTTTCCGCCCGCTGCCGCAGCCCGATCGGACACATTTCCGTTTGTTGTGTAAAGGCAAGCAGTAAATAAACAAGCAAAGATGGAAGGCCGACATATCCTGTCCATAGGGTTTTTTCCCGATCAGCGCCAGTGTGACCAGCAGGACCAACCCCACCGCATAGTCGGTGAGCACCACGCTTCCCGCGTAGGCACGGCGGGAGGCCAATCCACCACTAAAATCGCCGCTGCCCCAGCACAGCGAAGCAGCCAGACCAAAGATGATCGTGGCGAAGATGTGACTGGTCATAGAGAGACCTCCCCTGCGCGCCTGCGCGCCGTGGCTCAGAAGCGGGTGCCACGTTCGGTGGGCAGTCCCGCTCTGTCCGGCCTGGTTAGTGTTTGTCAGGCTGGTAGGTGAGTACCACGACGCCCGAACTGAAGGTCCTGGTCTCGACCAGTCTCAGCACCTTCTGCTCGCTCCCCTCAGGGAAGAGACGCTTGCCGCTGCCCAGCACCACTGGAAATACCATGAGCCGATATTCGTCGATGAGGTCCCGCTCGTAAAGTGTGCGGACCAGTTCGCCACTGCCGAAAATCACCATGTCCTGACCGGCCTCCTGCTTGAGTCTGGACAGTTCTTCCGCCAGATCGCCCTTGATCAGAGTGGCATTCCAGGTCACTTCAGAGAGGGTCGTGGACACCACGTACTTGGGCAGGCTATTCATGCGCTCCCCATACTCTCCTGCCCCAGGCATGTTCGTCCAGGCGGCGGCAAACCCTTGATAGGTCCGGCGGCCCAGCAGAAGCGCATCGCAGGCGAAGAGTTCCTCGAATTTATACTGCTGCTGATCTGCACCCCCAAATCCAAAGCTCCAACCGCCGTGTTTGAACCCTTCAGCGCCGCCGGGATCTTCCATGATGCCATCCAGCGTCACGTACTCGGAAACAATGACTTTTCTCATGCTGTTCTCCTTCTTGCTTTCGTCGATACGATGGTGCTTGCAATGTGCCAGTGCGCGATTTCCATCAGGGCCTCCCGGCGAGAGAGACCGCGCACCTGCTGCTATATTGAGAGTATACGTGAGGGCGATCCAGAACACATCCCTTGAACAAGGTGTCATGGCTACGTATCTTCAGAAAGCAACAGGCGAATGAGGGCAAGGGGTTCTACGTAGAATCAGGTAGACGATGATCAGGCTGCACGGATGGTGAGGATTGGCGAGTTAGATCAGGTGCTGGTCGAGCGCATAGCGTGTGGCAGCACTGCGCGAGGAGACCTGGATTTTCCCATAGATCGCCTTCAGGTGAGTGTTGACCGTGCGCGGACTGATGATGAGATGTGCGGCGATCTGGGCGTCAGTCAGTCCCTGAGCAAGCAGGCGCAACACCTCCACTTCGCGCACCGTCAGCCCGAAAGGCGAGGCGGGTGGCGATTTAGCTGGTGGAGTTGAGGGTGTCTCTCGTGGGATCGTCACGGGTCCTCGAGCTGCCAGGGCTTGCTCCCATGTCATGCCACGTCCCTCGGCCCACGCAACCAAAAAGGCTTTCTCACCCAGTTGGGCACGTGCGGCAGCGACGGAGCGCTCATAGTCGGCACAGTAGACGGGTGGCAAGGGCGCGCCGAGGGAGTCGCGTAGGGCTGCCGCTGCAGCCCACAGCCGCACTGCCCATGTTGTCTCACCCTGCGCCGCGACCACGACGGCCAGACCTTCGACCGTGGGAGCAATATCCACGACGGTCAGACCTCGAAGCAGGCTCTCTTCATACATCGTGTGTGCTGCTGTATGGCCACCCTCAACGGCGAGGACCTTTCCGAGAAGAGAGCGCGTCGAGGCGAGCATCCCCTGATTTCCGACCTCCTGCCAAAGCGTGTGGCTTTGTTCAATCAGCAGGCGCGCGGTCGTCGTCTCACCTTGAGCGAGGGCGATCTCCCCCCGGAGAGCGAGCGCAAGCGCTTCAGCACTCGTGATGCCCGTTTCCGAAGCTCTCGCGAGAGCCTCCTCTACCAATGCATGCGCTCTCACGAGATCACCTTGCCAAAACACCACTTGGGCCAGGGTCATGAGCGACATTGTCACACCGGTGGTGTCGCCCACTTCCCTGAACATCTCGACCGCTTGCTCTGCGAGTGGGTGGACCCTGGTATACTCACCCTGGTAGAGGACCACAAGGGCCAGAGCGTTGAGCGCCCAGGCTATGAGGGTCTTGTCGCCTGTCTCCCTGAGGAACACCAGGCTCTCCTCGAACAGCGAGCGCGCCGCTGCCAGATCCCACCGCGCGAAAGCGACGTGGGCCAGGTGAAAGGTGGAATCGCCCATCCCCTTTGTGTCTCCGATCCCTCGGAACAGCGCCAGACTTTCCTGGCACAGCACTTCTCCGCGCTCGACGTGGCCCAGGGAGCCGGCCAGGCTCCCAGCAGCCCACAGTGCTCTGGCGCGCAGCGGCACCGCCACTCCCTCGTGTCTTTCCAGTGCCCGCGAAAGCTCGTTCCACCCCTCATGCATGTGTTCGTGTGCATACCAGAACCACCACAGGGCGGTCCCCAAGCGTAAGGCTCTCTCTGCTTCTCCCCGCTCAAGCAGGCAGTTCATGGCCGCTCGCAGGTTGTCATGCTCCTGCTCCAGCCGCGCCAACCACACCGCCTGCTGCGGACCGTGCCACGCCAGTTCCGCTGCTTCTGCTAGCGCCAGGTAATAGGCCGCATGAGCCTGGTGCGTGACCTTCGCCTCCCCAGCGGCAGCGAGCGCCTCTCGCCCATATTCTCGGACGGTCTCCAGCATCACGAAAC